>WNGL01013307.1_pt1 | contig 14949 bp, 12 predicted proteins | sample 5400591 | NCBI WGS metagenome assembly WNGL01 (sample SAMN13153377, study PRJNA577476) | soil metagenome | isolation source: 80 cm soil or saprolite under Garry oak tree replicate 1 | place: USA:California | collected 2016-06-15
TTTGATCGACGCGGCTCTTGGCCAAAAAGAGGAAGCACTGCGCGAAGGCCGGCGCGCGGTCGAGCTTCTTCCCGTGGAAAAAGATGCAATCAATGGCCCGCTCATGATTACGTATTTGGCGATGATCGCCGCGTGGGCTGGCGACAAAGATCTCGCCTGCGAACAGCTTGCCATCGCCATCCGTCCGCCGAGCACCGTCAGCTACGGTCAATTGAAACTGCTGCCGTTTTGGGATCCGCTGCGGGGAGACCCGCGCTTTGAAAAAATCGTCGCCTCGCTTGCACCGAAGTAGGCGCTTCCGGATCTTGGGAAGGTATCGGCGTAGGCTGTTTGTTGGGCCTTCTGCTCGTGGCAGGCCTTGTTTGTCCTCAACCACGGCAAGGGTATTGTTAGGCTCCTAAAGGATGAACGCCCAGGATACGTCCGCTGAGACTAAGCCCGATCTCCCGCTTGAGATCTCACACCTCTTGTTAATCGACGTGACGGGTTATTCCAAGCTGCTGGTCGATGACCAGATCGAGCTGCTGCAAGAACTGAACCAAATCGTGCATCGAACGGAATCTTTTCGCATGGCAGAAGCAAGCGGCAAACTCATTCGAGTCCCGACCGGAGACGGGATGGCGCTTCTGTTTTTCCAGAGTCCGGAAGAACCGGTGCGATGTGCGCTCGAGATCAGCAAAGCGTTGCAAGAGCATCGGCATATCCAGGTGCGGATGGGAGTGCACAGCGGCCCTGTTAATCGGGTGATCGATGTTAACGACAAAACAAACATGGCAGGGGCGGGACTCAACGTCGCGCAGCGGGTTCTGGATTGTGGCGATGCCGGGCATATTCTTTTGTCCGGGCACGTGGCGGAAGATTTAGGCGAATACAGGCACTGGCAACCGTACTTGCACGACCTGGGTAAGTGTGAAGTGAAGCATGGGCTGAGGCTGCACATTTTTAATCTCTACAAAGATGATCTCGGCAATCCACAGGTCCCGGACAAACTCAAGCGAGGAAGAAGATGGAAGCAGACGTCCGGTGTTAGCGTCCGTCCGGTCGTTATGCCCCGTTGGCCCAAGTATGTGCTTACCGCTGTTTTGCTCGTTTCAGTTGTGGCTTTGGCGATCAGCTTTTCAGTCTTTTACCGACGAGGCTCACCGGTGGTTGCACGTTCCTCTTCAGGGAAAGCCGCCGACGTAGGACTTCCCATTGCGGAAAAGAGTATCGCCGTGCTTCCCTTTGAAAACCGGAGCGAAGACAAAGCTAACGCCTACTTTGCCGACGGCATCAAGGACGAGATTCTGATGCGCTTATCCAAGATCGCCGATCTGAAGGTCACCTCGCGCACATCGACGCAGCATTACAAAAGCGCGCCTGAAAACCTGCCCGAGATTGCAAAGCAACTTGGCGTCGCTCACATCGTAGAAGGCAGTGTGCAGAAGAGCGGCGATGCCGTGCGCGTCAATGTCCGGTTGATCAAGGCGACCAATGATTCCCAGCTTTGGGCTGATACCTTTGATCGCAAACTGACCGACATCTTTTCGGTCGAGACTGACGTCGCCAAAGCCATTGCCGATCAATTGCGAGCGAAACTCACTGGCCAGGAAGAGCAAGAGATCGCCGCCAAACCGACAGACAATGTCGAGGCTCACGATGCCTACTTGCGTGGGCTGGCTTATGCATTGAAAACCGACAACACAGCCGCCAACGCCCTTGGCGCGCAGAAATATCTTAAGGAGGCAGTGCGCTTGGACCCGAAGTTCGCGCTTAGTTGGGCGCTGCTCTCATATATTGATGCGCGCGGCTACCTCACAGAGACTCTTCAACCAACGCTCGCTCTGCGTGAAGAGGCACGGCAGGCAGCCGAAACCGCGTTCACTCTTCAGCCCAATCTCGGCGAGGCCATCTTGGCCAAAGGCCACTACCACTACGCTTGTCTGAAGGATTACGACACCGCAGTGCGTTACTTTGAGCAAGCACGTCAGTTCCTGCCGAATAGCAGCCGGATTCCTCAATTGCTCGCTTATGTCGCACGGAGGCGGGGTCAGTGGGACAAGAGCGAGTCGTACTTCAACGAAGCGGAGCGGCTCGACCCGCGTAACGTTTCCTTGCTCACCCAGCACGCGATTTCCTATATCTCTCTTCGTCGTTTCCCCGAAGCGCTGCGAAAGCTTGATCAGGTTCTTGACATCACACCGGACGACGTGGATACGCTCGCAACGAAGGCGGCTATCGCACAAGCTCAGGGCGACCTTTCGCGGGCTTCAGCACTCCTCGCTCCGCTCCGCCCAGCCGCCGACGACACCCAGGCCTTGGAAGCACAAGTTTACCAAGCCATCCTGGAGCGCCGTCCTGCACAAATCATCCCTCGGCTAAAGAAGATATTGGCCAAGCCTGATCCAGCGTTGGGTTACATCAATGGCCGACTGCGCTTTTGGTTAGGCTGGGCGCAAGAAGTTGCCGGCGACCACGCCGCCGCCCAGGGAAGTTGGCGACAAGCACGCAGCGAACTGGAATCTTTCCTCAAAGAACAGCCGGAAAATTATAGTCTCATCCGAATGCTTGCGCTGACCAAGGTGGGCCTCGGTGATAAGGCCGCCGCGTTGGCTCTCACGGAACGGGCCATGGCCACGCTCCAGGTCGAGAAAGACGCGCTGGTTGGTCCCGTTCCGATCGACATCCTCGCCCGAGTGGCGGCGCAAATGGGCGAACCCGACCGCGCCATCGCTGCTTTACAAAAACTACTCTCGATACCGTACGCCGGCCCACTGCCTGAAAACGTACCGCTCACTCCTGCGCTGCTGCGGCTCGATCCGATGTTCGATCCGCTTCGGAATGATCCGCGCTTCCAAAAACTCGCATCGAGCGCCCTGAAAGAAGCGAAGTAGGAGACGACTTACCAACGAAACGAGTGTTGCTCTGATCGGCAGGGCGGTAATCTTGCCCCATGCCCAACGAGCCAAATCTTTTGTCCGATCAGATTCACATCGAGCAACTCGAGATTTCCACTCACATCGGGGTGCCCGAAGAAGAGCGCGCAACCCCACAACGACTAACTGTCAGCATTACGCTTTGGCCGCGCCACAACGAGCGCGATCTAGGAGACAACATTGATAAGACGGTCAATTATTCAGCCGTTGCCGAAGCAGCGAAGAGTTTCGCGCGCGATCAATCGGTAAATTTGATCGAAACTTTGGCGGACCGGCTCGCAACACATCTATTGGGAACTTTCGCCATTCAAAAGATCACGATCGAACTGCGAAAATTCGTTCTGGAGGATGCGAAATACGCTTCCGTGACCGTGATGCGAACAGCGGCTGTAAACTGACTCTGAAAGGTTTCGCAAGTTGATCGTGCGAAAAGGAAGATTTGGCTGCGAAGTACTGTAGCTGGGACCCACCTATTAAAACGCGATGAGAAAAGCAAGATTCGATAACCCGGCTGCGGAAGTAGCGCAGCGCTACAGCGAATCCGTTTCGTTGGACTGGCGACTCTATCGATACGACATCGCGGGATCAATCGCGCACGCCGCCGCGCTCGCCGCGGCAGGCATCATCACCGCCGCTGAGCGGCAAAAGATCGAGAATGCATTGCGCACAATCGAGAAGGAGATCGAATCCGGCAAATTCGAGTGGGATCGATCGTTGGAAGATGTGCACATGAACATCGAAGCGGCGCTCACGAAACGGATCGGCCCGGCCGGCGGGAAGCTTCACACCGCGCGCAGCCGGAACGATCAGGTCGCGCTTGATTTGCGGCTGTATGTGAAAACTGAGAATGGCGCGCTGAGCGCCGGTCTTCGCTCGTTGCAAACCGCGTTGCTCGATCTCGCCGAACAACATGTCGATGTTGTGATGCCGGGCTACACACATCTACAGCGTGCGCAGCCGATCACTTTTTCGCATTACTTGCTTGCACAGATCGAAGCATTTGAGCGTGACGTGGATCGTCTTCGTGATTGCGGGAGGCGGACGGATATTCTCCCGCTGGGCTCCGGTGCGCTTGCCGGGTCGACTATCGTTCTCGATCGCGAACTCATCGCGCGCGAACTCGGGTTTTCGCGTGTTAGTCAGAATAGTCTCGATGCGGTCGGCGATCGCGACTTTGTCTGTGAATTTCTTTTTTGTCTCGCGATGGTGGGCCTTCATTTCTCGCGCTTGAGCGAGGACCTGATTTTGTGGAGCACAAGCGAATTCGGATTTCTGGAATTCAGCGACGCATTTTGCACTGGCTCCAGCTTGATGCCGCAGAAAAGAAATCCAGATATGGCCGAGCTGACCCGCAGCAAGACCGGCCGACTCTACGGAAATTTGATGTCGACCCTGACGGTGATGAAGGCGCTTCCCTCTTCATACAACCGCGACCTGCAAGAAGACAAGGAGGCCCTATTCGATTCCGCCGATACGGTTCGCGCGGTCCTGGAAGTTTTCACTGCGATGCTGCCCGAACTAAAAATCAATCGCCAACGCATGGAAGCCGCGGCAAGCGATCCGAATCTTTTCGCGACTGATCTGGCAGAATATCTGGTAAAGAAAGGAGCGCCCTTTCGCGAGGCTCACGAAATCGTTGGGCGACTGGTCGTGCACGCTGCGCAAGCGAAGCTACCATTGAATCAAATCCCGCTTTCCAAGATGCAATCCTTCTCATCACTTTTTGATATTGATGTGGCAAAGATTTTCGACATTCGCCATTCACTCGCAAAACGCGTCGCAATCGGCGCACCTTCGCCGGAAAACGTCGCGGCGCAGATCAAACGTTGGCGAAACAAATTGGTGGAGGTACGCGCGCCAGGCGCCTAATCAACAAAGTCAGACGCCTGATACTGCGCAATGATCTGCGAGCAGGCCGTCGCCTCTGCGCCTTCACTCTTGCCGCCACTTCAACCGGATGCGATCTTTGCCGTCCGTGCCGACGTAGCTCAGCTGGTAGAGCAGCGGTTTCGTAAACCGCAGGTCACGGGTTCGAATCCCGTCGTCGGCTCACCCACCAAATGTCTGTCACTGCCAATTCCGTCTCGATCATCGTTCCTACTTTGAACGAAGGCGAAAATATCGCGCCCCTCGTGTCGCAAATTGTCGCGAACGCTGTTCCTTTTCGCGAGATTTTGTTTGTCGATGATCATTCAACCGATGCGACCCGAGAGATGATTCGAGCGCTCGCGGTAAATCATCCGATTCGCCTGATCGAGCAAAACCGCGCAGAACTTGGACTGGCTGCCGCGATCATGTTGGGTGCGCGCGCCGCGCAAGGGGAAGTTCTTCTGGTGATGGATGCGGACCTCAGTCATCCGCCGGAACGGATGAAGGATTTGCTCGCCCCGCTGTTTACCGGCACAGCGGACATGGTGATCGGAAGTCGATACGTCACCGGTGGATCGACGCCGGGCTGGCCGTTCTGGCGACGAATCATATCGCGAGCGGGAGCGGCGGTCGCTTATCCCCTCACCGGCGTGCACGATTCGATGTGCGGATTCTTTGCCATTACCCGTTCTCGATTGCTCCAACTGGCGCCACCGGTTAGCGGTTTCAAAATTGTTTTCGAGACGATCGTACACAGCGGTCGCACCCTGCGCATATGTGAAATTCCAATCGCTTTTCGGGATCGCGCACGCGGAAAATCGAAAATGTCCTTCGGCATTGCCCTGAGGTTTTTTCTCCGATGGTTACTCGCGATCTTCCGGCATCTCATCCGCGGGCCGCACCGTGCACCGGAGATTGCAAGATCGGCAGTAAGCAACGTGTCGATTGAGTGACTATGGAAATCGGCCAACCTGCGGAATCGGAATGACTGGGGCCGCTGAAATGTGCCGGCTCTCTCGCTTCCAGCGCAACAGCTCGATCGAAAGTCCGATAAATAGCAGTAGGGAGGTCCTGTGGGCGAGCACCCGTTGCGTCACTACTGCGAACGGCAGAATGAGCCATGAAAAAAAATAACCAAACGAGAGCGGAGTGAGCATCAGCATCATCAAGATGAGCAGTGCGAATTCGATTGCATCGCTCTCTGCTGTTCGCATTGCGCGCTCAGGTATCACTACGATAAACAGAACTCCAAGCGCCACTGCGATGCTCATGATGATCACGTTGACTGTCGCAAATTTGAAGTCCGCGAAGTTTGCATACACCGGTGTGTGCGGCGCGGAAGCGGCATCGGCGTCGACATCTCGGAGCAAGCGATTGGCGACGCCAACGAGAGATTGATTTTTCCAGGTATAGCTGCGCATTGGCCGCTGCCCCACGCCGACCACGTTGTATTTCAACATCCCGGCGCTCCACTTCTCAAGGTCGTGCCACGTTTGTTCGAGTCCGCGGAACGGCGCTGGTAACACGATAAGCAAAAATGCCAGCACCACGACAAGGCTGGCCACGGCGCTCCAGTGGCGTCGATAAATTAAATAAACAATCGCTATGATTGGAAACGCTTTGATCGCGGCGGCGAACGCGACCAGTGCGCCAGCGAAAATTTCTCGTTTCCCGCGTAGCACAAGAAAAGCGCCAAGCATCAGCGCGAGCAATACCAGATTCGCCTGGCCAAGGTGATAACTGGACCAGATGTAAACGATCACGAGGAGACTCGGTATCAGATACAGCCACGCATTTGTTACATGTCGCTGGCCAACAGCGAGAATTGCAGCCAGTCGGGCGCTGTAGAACCAGGCGACGGAATTGATCGCGACGAGCAGAAGAATTAATCCGGCCTGGCCCAGCAAGCTCGCGCCCGCCAGAAAAAGCGCGCAGGGCGGCGGATACATAAAATCATACTTCCCAGAGCGGAAAAAAAAGATTTCATGACCGGCGAGCACGTGTGTCCCGGTGTCGTACCAGAGTTTGTAATCCTTGATGCTGCCACCACGGAAGTAATGAAGGAGCGGGATAGCCGAGAACACAATCGCCGTGATAATAAAGATCCAAATCAACGCGCGAAACCCAGTCGGGCTGTTCAATCGGCGATCGAGCCCAGCCCAGCCCATCTTTGCTGCCGACTCCTTCACGCGTTACCTAACGTCTCAGCGATCGGCGGACGCGCTTTGTGCCAGTCGGTGCTCTGTTCGTAGGCGTGGGCAATTTGCAAAATGCGCGCTTCATCGAGCGCTTTGCCGAGTAATTGCAAGCCGATCGGCAATTGGTGATTGTCGACCTTGGCGAAGCCACACGGCAGGCTAATTCCACAAATGCCAGCGAGATTCGCGGGGCTGGTGAGGATGTCCGCCAGATACATTTGCAAAGGGTCGTCGGTGCGTTCGCCCAGGTGGAAAGCCGGCACTGGCGAAGTCGGCGAAATTAGCGCGTCGACTTTCTCGAACGCCTTTGCGAAATCGTGCCGGATTAACTCCCGCACTTTTTGCGCCCGCAAATAATAAGCGTCGTAGTAGCCGGAGCTTAAGACATAAGTGCCGAGGATGATCCGGCGTTTCACTTCCGGGCCGAAACCTTCCTCGCGTGTGCGGCCGTAATGATCGAGCAAATCTCTTGGATTTTCCGCCCGATGTCCGTAGCGCACGCCATCAAAGCGCGCCAGGTTCGCGGAAGCTTCCGCCGTGGCCAGGATGTAATAGACTGCGATCGCATAATCGGTGTGTGGCAGGGAAACATCGATAATTTCCGCGCCTAACGAGTTCATATGTTTCACCGCCACATTGATCGCCGATTTCACTTCTGGATCAGTCCCTTCGACCATGTATTCCTTCGCCAAACCCAACCGGAAGCCGCGCAAATCTCTTCCCAGCGCCGCTGTATAATCGGGAACTGGCTCGTTTAGCGACGTTGTTTCCTGCGGATCGTGACCCGCGATCGCGTTCATGATCAGCGCGGAATCGCGCACCGTTTTTGTCAACGGGCCAACCTGATCGAGCGAGGAGGCGAACGCGACGACGCCAAATCGTGAGACGCGTCCGTAGGTTGGCTTGAGGCCGACAACGCCCGAAAGGGCAGCTGGCTGCCGGATCGATCCCCCAGTCTCAGTGCCCAGTCCACCGAATGCTTCATCAGCCGCAACTGCCGCGGCCGAACCGCCACTCGATCCCCCCGGGACCCGCGACAAGTCCCACGGATTTCGCGTCAACTTCACACCGGAATTTTCGGTCGACGAACCCATCGCGAACTCGTCCATGTTGGTCTTGCCAAATGGAATTGCCCCTGCCGTCCGCAATTTTCGAATGACTGTCGCGTCGTAAGGCGCACGATAACCGTGCAAGATTCTTGACGCGCACGTGCAAGGCTGGCCCGCTACATTAATGATGTCTTTAACCGCGACCGGCACGCCGCCGAGCGGAAGATCGACGTTTGCTTTTTCTGCCTCTTTGGCGGCCGCTTCAAAATCAAGCGAGAGATACGCGTCGATTGTTCCATCAACATCTTCGATCCGCGCTCGCAAGACATCGAGCACTTCGCGAGGCGAAACTTCTCGACGACGCAACAGAGCTTGCAGATCGGCGATGTTGAGCGCCGGCAGATCTTTTCCCGTCATTCCACGACTTTGGTGACGATGAAGAGACCATTTGCCTGCCGGGGCGCATTGCTCAGCGCTTGTTCGGCTGTAAGCCAGTCGCGCGGCTCGTCTTCGCGGAAAACGTTGAAAATCGGGACCGCATGCGCGGCCGCTTCCACGTGGCTCACATCCACTTCGCGGAGTTTGTCGGCGTACTTCAAAACATCCCCGAGCTGTTTTTGGAAAAGTTGTGTCTCTGCGTCGCTCAAATTTAGCCGCGCCAGCTTAGCAACGTATGCGACGTCGAGATCGGAAGTTTTGACCACGGGAGTGCCTGATTAAAGATGCAGATGGCTCACTAACCAAATCACCGCTACCGCAAGCGCAATCGCCAGAACGAGAAAAATAATCCGGCCGTCACGTCGCTCTTTCCGAAGTGAACCACGGTGGCGCGGGCTCCCGCTGTCATCGCTATAGCGTTTGTCCTGCAGCGCAATTGAGACATCGAGCCGGCTACCGCGCGAATTTGCTCGCATGAGGAACTCTTCTCGCTGCCGCCGCGCCCTTTCCTCCGCCACCTGCGGCGCAGCCGCGATACTGCGCTCGAGTTTTTCGACTCTCTCGCGCAGCTCAGATTCCTGACGGGCTAGTTCTTGTTGCCTTCGACGGAGCGGCGTAGTCGATCTAGGCGAACGGCGAAGCATGCACCATCACCGGCCTGAGGCGGCCATCCAGAAGAAAATAGAAAGGGCAATCAGGCCAAAAGTGATCAGTGGCAAGGTGAGGGCGAAGCCGATTTGCAACCACTGAGAAAATGAGCGCCCACCGCTGGCTTCGTAAGCACCTGGCACAACGTCAGGTAATGACGCATCGCCCGCGTTCTCGCCAGTTGCTTGCAGCCGGCTGTGCTGCTCGGCGTACTCGGTGCGCGCGTCATCTATTGTGCTCAAGGCCCGGCTTAATTCCTTGTGCAAATCGGACGGGTTCCAGCTTTTGGGTTCAATGGCTTCAATTAATTCCAAGTGCTGACCGAAACTTTCCCGAGTCGCACGAAGCTGCTCGAGCCGCCTTTGCGCATTGTACGCCTCCCGCTCGAGCACAACGAGCGAGCGTGTCAGCTTGTCGGTCATTTCCGCGCGGCCCCGGTCCAATTCTTCCTGACGACGGCTCAATTCTTCGAGCTCGCGTTTTTGTTTTTCAATCTGCTCCTGCTGGCGCTTGAGCTGAAGCAGTTGCTCCTGCGCTTTTTGCATTTGCGAGTCGAGATGCTCCGCGGAGAGCGATTCTTCCTCGCTCAGTTCCAGCATTTGTTCGATCGGTCGAATCTTTTCTGCCATAACGAATCGTGACTCGCCGTCCAGGCTCGCCGTAGCGCCATATTAAATGGCTCACTGGAGAATTCCAGATATTTCCCGAAAGAAATTTGAATAACCGCCCTGGCATCATCTCGACGAGCGCCCGGAACACAGCCATCTTGGCTGTGCGGCAAGCAGGCTTCCAGCCTGCGTGTTTCTTTTCAAAACGACAGGAAGGATGCAAGTCGGCCGCACAGGCTAGAAGCCTGTGTTCCTAGCGTGCCGGCATCATCTCGAGCAAGACGCCTTTGAAGTATTCCGTTTCCGGCAAGGTGGGAAGCACCGGATGATCGGGTGCCTGCTCAAAACGGCGAAGCCGGCGCGCCGAGCACCGTGCGTCTACGAGCGCAGCGGCGATCATCTGCGCGAACCCATTTTCGCTCACGTGATGCGAACAAGAAAACGTCGCGATCAAACCATCTTTCGAGAGGAGTTTGAAAACGCGCATGTGTAGCTCGCGATAGCCGCGCATCGCGTCGCCTATTCCACTCTTCGTCTTTGTAAACGAAGGCGGATCGAGAATAATGAGATCGTATTGCGCTTGGGCCCTTTCGGCGGCACGCAGAAATTGGAAGACATCCTGCTCGATCCAATTCACTGATAACTCGTTTCGCTCGGCGTTGCCTCTCGCTGCGGAGATATTTTCTGCGCCAGCTTCCACCGCTGTGACCTCGCTCGCGCCCGCGCTAGCGCAAACTAGCGCGAAAGCGCCTTGATTCGCGAAACAATCGAGAACGCGGCGATTGCTTGCCTGTTGCGCGACGGTTTCATAATTGTGTAATTGATCGAGATAAAAGCCGGTTTTCTGTCCGTGCAAAAGATCGACATCGAACTTTAAGCCGCCGATTTCGATCTCAACTCGAGAAGGAGCATCTCCGCGCAAAACGCCGCTGTGTAATCCAAGCCCCTCGGCGCGGCGAATCGGCGCATCATTACGCTCGATGATAGTAAGTGGGGCATGCGTCCCGCTTGCCTTTTGTCGGTTCGCAAGCTGGAAGCTCGCGCGACTTTCAAACAAATCGACAACTGCATTCGCGATTATTTCTTTTCGCATGTCCATGGCCAGCGTCAGCGTTTGCAGCGCGAAATGCTCGCCATAGCGATCGATAATCACTCCTGGAAGCCCGTCGCTTTCGCTCCACACGACACGACAAAGCTTTGGATCGACACGTCGCCGTGCGCGGTACTCGGCCGCTTGCCCGATCCGCCGCTTGAAGAAATCCAGATCGAGATCCTGTTTCCGCCGTGAGAACCGCCGCGCGACGATTTGCGATTTCGAATTATAAATCGCGCTCCCGATCAAATGATCCTTACCGTCCTTGAGTGAGATGACGTCACCATCCGCTGGCTGGCCGAAGACTTTCAGCACTTCGCTGGAAAAAACCCAGTCGTGTCCATGCAAAATTCGCGCGCGCGGTTTGACGACGATTCCAGCCATGTCGTAATGATGTCGCACGTATGGCGACCACTCCACAATCCTTTCTCGATCTTGCGGGTATCAAAAAATTGCGCAGCGGAAAGGTGCGCGAAGTTTTTGATCTCGGAGAAACGCTGCTCTTCGTCGCCACCGATCGCCTCTCTGCGTTTGATGTGATCTTGCCGGATCCGATTCCACACAAAGGCGCAGTCTTGAATCAGCTCTCCGCGTTTTGGTTCAAGCGCTTCAGTAAGATCAAGAATCATTTCGTCACCGCCGATTTCCGTGAATTTCCGAAAGAATTACAACCGTTTCGCGATCAGCTCGCGGGTCGCTCGATGATCGTGTGTAAAGCAAAACCATTGCCGGTGGAATGTGTGGTGCGAGGTTATCTCGCTGGTTCCGGTTGGAAGGAATATCAGGAATCGCAAAGTGTTTGTGGCGAGAAGTTGCCGGCGGGTTTACAGCTTGCGTCGCAATTGCCGAAGCCAATTTTCACTCCCGCAACAAAGAGCGAGGCCGGTCACGATCTCAATATCGACTGGAAGGAATGCTGTCGAATCCTTGGCAACAAGATCGCGACCCGCGCCAGGGCCCTCAGTCTCCAAATTTACGCGGAGGGCAGAGATCATGCCGGGCAACGTGGAATCATTGTTGCCGACACAAAATTAGAATTCGGGATTGTGGAAGGCCAACTGATTTTGATTGACGAGTGTTTGACCCCGGATTCATCTCGCTTCTGGCCCGCCGACCAATATGCCGTTGGCCAAAGCCCGCCCAGTTTCGACAAACAATTTGTTCGCGATTATCTCGAGACTCTCGATTGGAGCAAGACGCCGCCGGCGCCTTCGTTGCCGAAAGATGTGATTGCGAAAACTTCGGCCAAATACATAGAAGCGTTCGAGCGGTTGACCAGCGAAAAGCTTCTGTAGCGGCGCTCCATGAGCGGCGCATTATTGGTCCGACGCCGCTACAATAAATCGCTCACGAGCGATTTCTCTTCTTTCAATTCCGCGACCGACTTGTCGATCTTATCACGGCTGAAGTCGTTGATTGGCACCTTCTCCACAATTTCCCATTTGCCGCTGCGAACGCGGACTGGAAACGACGAAATCAACCCTTCCTCGACATCGTAACTCCCGTCGGAACACACCGCGACGCTGTGCCAATCTTCGGGCGGCGTTTCGTTTGTTAGAAAGCGCACGGTATCGATAATCGCGTTCGCCGCCGAACCGGCGGAAGAAAGACCGCGCGCCTTGATCACCGCGGCGCCGCGCTGCTGCACCGTGGAAATAAATTCCTCCTTGAGCCATTCCTCATCGCCGATGACTTCGTTAGCGGGGCGATTGTCGATCTTCGCATTATAGAAATCTGGGTACTGCGTCGCAGAATGATTGCCCCAGATAGTCATGTTTGTGACCGAGGTAATCTTCACCCCGGCTTTGTGCGCAAGCTGAGCACGCGCCCGATTTTCATCCAGGCGTGTCATGGCGAACCAGCGATCGCGCGGAATGTCTTTTGCGTTGTTCATCGCAATTAGACAATTCGTGTTGCACGGGTTTCCGATCACTAGGACGCGGACATCGGCCGCGGCGTTCCTTTCGATCGCCTGACCTTGTCCGATGAAAATCTTGCCGTTGATCCCGAGCAAGTCTTTCCGTTCCATGCCGGCTTTGCGCGGAATGCTGCCGACCAGCAACGCCCAGTTAATGTCGCGGAATCCTTCCTCAAGATCAGCGGTCGGCACAACTGAGTCGAGCAACGGAAAGGCGCAATCGTGTAATTCCATGACCACTCCGTCCAGCGCGCCTAGCGCATTTGGAATTTCAATCAGGTGAAGTGTTAGCGGTTGATCTCGTCCGAATATCTCTCCGGAAGCGATGCGAAAAACGAGCGAGTAACCAATCTGTCCGGCCGCGCCGGTAACAGCGACTTTAATCGGCGAATTCATGATTCAATTAGCCACGGATAGACACGGATGAAACACGGAATTTAGCCAGCGCATTCGCGGAATTCTTGGGAGCGCAGACAACAGGATGTTCGCGGCAAGCTGCCGCGAACTACAGGCTGGCAGCCTGTGCTCCCCAGTCAGAGCCGTTCACCATCAGGCTCTTCCTGTCTTTTCGAGCAGATCATGGATCAATCGCATTCGCGCTTGCGTTTTTCGGCTGGCGCGAAGTTGTGCGACGCTTCTTTGCATTCGCCGTGTCCAATTCGACTTTGCCGTCGTGCCGGGAACATTGAAGCGGTATTTGCGCGCCAGCAGATCGGTGATCATCACGATCGCAATCCAGGATTCGCTTTTGAACAGCGCGTCCATAATCGCCGAATAGAAATCTTTTTCGAAATCGATCTTGTCGATCTTTGGGTCGAAGCCTGCAAAGACGGCGATCTTCGCCAAATCGAACCTCGATTGTTCCGATGTCGCTGTTGGATGCTCGAAAGCCTCCTCCCATAAGGCGCGAATCGGCTTGTGATCGTGCGTCATGTAAGTCGCAACAGAAAGCCGTTCATATTTATCTCCCGGCGTGACTTGTTCATTATGAACTTCCCATTGTGGAATTTTAAATCCGGCAATCCCGAGCGCGTGCAGATTTGGCCGCACATAATCAGGCACGGTGCCAAGGTCTTCACCGATCACCCGCGTCGCGCTGGCCTCTTCCAGAACAACCCGTAGATACTCCTCGCCTTCACGTTTGTTCGCCTCGCAATTTTCCGGTGTCTCATCGTGACGCGGTGCGAAATGCGGGGCGCGGCCGCCAGTTTGTTCGAGCATGTGATTCCAATCGAGCGGGAGAAATTGTTTGTTCTTCCTCGGCCGCCAGGGAAACGCGTAGATGCGATAAAATCCGAGGATGTGATCGATGCGAAAGAGGTGAAAAATGCGGCGAACGGCACGGACGCGTTCGCGCCACCACTCGAAATTGTTCGCGCGCATCCTGTCCCAGCGGTAGAGCGGAATGCCCCAGTTTTGTCCCCATTTTTGCGTGAATTCGTCGTCCTTGAAATACAGTTCGGGAGGCGCGCCGCCAGACCAGTCGAGCGCGAATTCATCTGGTCGCGCGAAAACGTCGGCGCTGTAATAACTGACGCCAAAAGGAATATCGCCCATCAGCGCAACCCCCCGTTCTTCGGCATACGATTTGATGTCGCGCCATTGCTGATGCGCGATCCACTGCACATAACAGAAGAAATTTTGACGGTCATTTATGGCTGATTGTCGATCCCGCGGCAAATCCCGTAGCCAGGTGCGCGCTCTTTCGATTGATTGCTGTTGCGCCGGCCACCGATTCCACGCGGCGCTGTCGTCATTCTCCTCCATTAGAACACGAAAAAATGCGTAATCAGCAAGCCACGCGGCCTCTTCTTCGCAAAATCTCCGAAAGCCGGCCTGTCGTTCTTTGCCGGCGCCGCCAGTGAAATTCGCAAATGCTTTCTCCAGCAAGCGTCGTTTCAGTTTTTTGACCTGACGATATTTCACCCCACCACGCCGTAGTCTCTCCAGGTCGGCATCTGCAAGCACGGCGTCAAAGTCTGCACGCGTTAGCTCTTGGGGAGAGTTCGGCCCAAGATGCAACGTTGTCAGCTCGATCGCCATCGCGCTGATGGCGTTGTAAGGGCTGTTGTCGATCCCGGTCTCGTTGATCGGTAAAAGCTGAATCACCTTAAATCCAATCTCGGCCGCCCAATCAATTAACTCCCGCAGCGCACCAAGATCGCCGATTCCAAGATCGTCTTCTCCGCGCAGCGCAAACAGCGGCAGAAGAA
>WNGL01006747.1_pt1 | contig 14945 bp, 17 predicted proteins | sample 5400591 | NCBI WGS metagenome assembly WNGL01 (sample SAMN13153377, study PRJNA577476) | soil metagenome | isolation source: 80 cm soil or saprolite under Garry oak tree replicate 1 | place: USA:California | collected 2016-06-15
TCACCATTTCGGCGATGGCGCGCTGGGTCAGCCAGAAAAACCCGGTGAGGTTGACCCCGACGATGGTGGCATAGTCGGCGGCGGTGTAGTCGGTGAACGGCTTGGAGAGGTACACGCCCGCGTTATCGACCAGGGTATCGATGCGGCCGAAGCATTCCAGCGCCGCGCCGATGATCCGGCCGGCGGCCGGCGGGTCGGCGATGCCCCCGGCGACGGCGGAGTGTGCACCGCGTGCAGGCCAGAAGAGTTCACGTCGCCAGCCGCCGGGTCTGTGATTCACCTGGGATGGGTGAGGTGCAGCCGCGTCGAGTGCGATGGTATCGGCCTTGTTGTCCCTTCGTCCGGAGTGAGCTGATCGTATGGATGCAAGTCAGAAGGCCGTAGCGGGCGACACCGCTGACCGCGCCGCGGCAGCGGCCGGGATCGTTTTGCTGACGCTCGCCTCGGCGCAGTTCCTGATGACGCTGGACAGTTCGGTCATGAACGTGTCGATCGCGACCGTGGCCAAGGACGTCGGGACGACGGTGACGGGGATCCAGACCGCGATTACCTTCTACACGCTGGTGATGGCCTCCCTGATGATCACGGGCGGCAAGGTCGGCCAGATCCTCGGCCGCAAGCGTGCCTTCGCCATCGGGTGCGTCATCTACGGGTGCGGGTCGTTCACCACCGCGCTGGCCGGCAACCTCGCCGTGCTGATCGTGGGCTGGTCAGTCCTGGAAGGCGTGGGGGCCGCGCTGATCATGCCGGCGATCGTCGCGCTGGTCGCATCAAACTTCGCACGTGATCAGCGACCGCGCGCGTACGGGCTGGTCGCGTCCGCCGGCGCGATCGCGGTGGCGGCCGGGCCGCTGATCGGCGGCCTGTTCACCACCTATGCCTCCTGGCGGTGGGTGTTCGCCGGTGAGGTCCTGGTGGTGCTCATCATCTTGGGGCTCACCCGCCACATGGCCGACACCCCGGCCGAGGAAGGTGCGCGGCTCGATGTCGTAGGTACCGTGCTGTCGGCGCTGGGCCTGGGCTTGATCGTGTACGGGGTGCTGCGTTCCGGGACGTGGGGTTTCGTCCAGCCCAAGGCCGATGCTCCTAGTTGGCTGGGGTTGTCACCGGTGATCTGGCTGATCCTGGTTGGCGGCGTGGTGCTGCGGGTTTTCTTGTGGTGGGAGAATCACCGTCTGGCGCGCGGCGCCGCCGCGCTGGTTGATCCGGCGATGCTGCGGAACCGGACCCTGCGGGGCGGGCTCACGTCGTTTTTCTTTCAGTACCTGCTGCAAGCCGGTCTCTTCTTCGCCGTGCCCCTCTTCCTGTCCGTGGCGCTCGGGCTCTCGGCGATCGCGACCGGCGTCCGGCTGCTGCCGCTGTCCCTCACATTGCTGCTGGCCGCCGTAGGTGTTCCGAAGGTCTTCCCGAACGCATCCCCGCGCCGGGTGGTCCAGATCGGGTTCCTCGCGCTGTTCGCTGGCATCGTGGTCCTGGTGGCCGCGCTGGACGCGGGCGCCGGGCCCGAGATCGTGACCTGGCCGATGCTGCTCGCGGGCCTGGGCATCGGCGCGCTGGCCTCCCAGCTCGGGAGCGTGACCGTCTCGTCGGTGCCCGACGAGCAAAGCGGCGAAGTCGGCGGAATCCAGAACACGATGACCAACCTCGGCGCGTCCATCGGAACCGCGCTGGCAGGCGCGGTGCTCATCTCGGCGCTGACCACCTCATTCCTCACCGGCGTCCAGAACAACCCCGACGTCCCTAAGGATCTCGCCTCCCAGGCGCAGGTGGAGCTGGCCGGAGGTATCCCGTTCATATCCGATAAGGACCTGCAGGCCCAGCTCGACAAAGCTGGCGTGCCCGCCAAGACAGCCGACGCCATCGTTGCCGAGAACGCTGACGCGCGCATCGCCGGACTGCGCTCGGCCTTGTCGCTGCTCGCTGTCATCGCGCTGATCGCGCTGTTCTTCAGCCGCCGGATCCCGACCAAGCAGCCCTCAGCAGCACTCGCCAGCGAGCCCGAAGCCTGATCATCAGGCCTGGTATGAAAGGCGCGAATCCGCCGATCCGCACCCCCTTAGATCCGGTAGAGACGCACATTTATCGACTTCGGCGAAGGGTTCGCCGTGACCAGGATGTGATGACGGGGGCCGACGCTGGAGTTATGCGCATACCGGTACTTCGCGGGCTGGCCGCGGCGGCGGTCGTGGCCGGGCTGGTGTCTGGCTGCACCGGGGCACCGTCCTCGCAGCCGACGAGCCCGGCGCAGACAGCGCGGTCGGCGCAGCGTCTCGCCGGGATGAAGGACGTGCGTCCGTGCCCGGGAATCGCGGGGTTCCGCTGCGGGTCGCTGAGCGTGCGGCTGGATCCGTTCGGCCCGGTGCCGGGGCGGCTGGCGCTGCGGGTCGCGGTGTCCGGCGTCGCGTCCGCCCCGCGCGGCGTGCTCCTCTTCCTGACCGGCGGTCCGGGCGAGCCGGGAGTGCCGTTCGTCTCGCGGCTTATGGACCGTCTCGGGACGGCGCTGCGCGGCTACCGGCTGGTGATGTTCGACCAGCGCGGCACCGGGGCGGGGGCACTGGACTGCCCGGCGCTGCAGCGGCAGATGGGCGCATCGGACCTGACGGTGCCCGCGCCCGCCGCGGTCCGCGGGTGCGCGGCGGCCATCGGGCCGGACCGGCGGTTCTACGCCACCGCGGATACAGTCGCCGACATCGAGGCGCTGCGGGCGGCGCTCGGTGTCGCCCGGCTCACCGTGGACGGGGTCTCGTACGGCTCCTACGTCGCGGAGCGGTTCGCGCTGGCCCATCCGGGCGAGGTGAGCCGGCTTGTGCTCGACTCGGTGGTGCCGAGCTGGAACGTGGACCCGCTGCAGCTGGTGAACATGCGGCAGAGCGCCGCCGTGCTGCGCGACGTGTGCGCGGCGCAGCGGTGCGGCTTCGATCTGGCCAGCGACCTAGCCGCAGTGGTCCGCCGGTACCATGACGGGCCCGCGCTGCTGGACATGCTGGTGGCGCTGAGCGTCGGCGATCCGTCCTTCCCCGGTGTCCCCGCCGCGCTCCACGCGGCCGCGGCCGGGCATCCGGACGCGCTCACGGCGCTGATGGCCCGGGTGCGCGCGGCGGACGCCGCCACGGCCGGTGAGCTCAGCCAGGGGCTGCACGCCAGCGCGCTCTGCGCGGACATGCCGATGCCGTGGGGCGGGCCTGACACCCCGCTGGCCGGCCGGCCCGCGGCGCTGGCCCGGGCGGTCGGCCGACTCACTCCGGCTCAGGTCTGGCCGTTCGACCGAGCCACCGCGGCAGGCAACGGCTTCATCCAGACTTGCCTGCACTGGCCGCCGTCCCCGGCCCCGTCCCCGGCCTCGCCGCGCGCCGAACTGCCCCGGATCCCCGTCCTGCTGCTGGCCGGCGGCCACGACCTCTCGACTCCGCTGGCGGGCGCACGGGCTCAGGCCGCGCTGGCCCCGGACGGCCACCTGTTCGTGGTGCCGACGGCGGGCCACTCGGTGCAGAACCGGGCGGCCGGCGACCCGGCGGCGGCCGAACTCGCCAGGTTCCTCGGCTGAGCTCACAGGCCCGGGCTCAGATGCCCGGGCTCAGATGCGCTGCTCGGTCGCGGAGTCGGTCGTCCCGCCGAAGTACCGGTCCAGCACCTGGCGGAACACCGGTTCCCCGGGAGCGGCACGAAGGAACAGCGTCATGGACGAGCACAGCTTCAGCGCGTCGACCTCACCGAAGACCTGCTCCGCGGTGCGGCCGCGCAGGCCGGCCAGGACGCCGGCGCATTCGGTCAGCCGCGCACCCAGGACCGGGTGGGCCAGGTACGCCCGGGCCTCGGCCAGCGAGGTGATCGCGTAGATGCGTGATGTCGGGCTGTAACCGAGCCCGGCGATCTGCGGGAAGACGAACCACATCCAGTGGCTGGTCTTGCGCCCGGCCCGCAGTTCGGCGAGGGCGTGCTGATAGGTGCCGTCAGCGTCCTGGGCTGTCACGAACCGCTGAAGGTCATAGGGATCATCCGTCGCCATGGCCGTCATTCTGCCCGGTGCCCGCGTTTTAGCGCCGCATCAGCACCGTTCCAGTCCTCGTTGCCAGCCTGGACTCACTATGCCCTTCACGCCATATACGTGTACCAGCCCGGATGATCCCGACCGGGAAGACAACGGACTGTTCGGGCCCGGGTCGGTGACCTGGCAGATCATGAACAGCCGGATCATCTGGGTGGCGGCCCTGCGCGCACTGTACCTGCAGGCGCTGCATCCCCGGGTGGTACGCGGCACACTGCAGAACGCCCCTGGCATCACGCAGCCGGTAGATGGCTGGGCCAGGCTGAGGCGGACGAGGAAGTTCATCGAGACGCGCACGTTCGGGACGACGGCCGAGGCCGAACGCGCCGGACGCCGCGTGCGCAAGATCCACGAGTCGCTCACCGGAACCGACCCTGACGGCACGCGGTACCGGCTGGACGAACCCGACCTGCTGCTGTGGGTGCATTGCGGCGAGGTCGCCTCGTGCGCCGACATAGCCCGGCGCAGCAGGCTGCCGCTTCGATGGCCGAGCTCGACGCCTACTACGAGCAGATCAAGCCGCGGCTGTACGCGGGCGACGAGGCGAGACAGGCGCTGCGCGTGATCTTGCTCCCGCCGGTGCCTGATGGCGACCGCGTGCTGAGACTAGGGATGCCGCCGGTCAGCGCCCTGGCATTCTCGACCCTGCCGCGCTGGGCGCGGCGGATGTACGGCAGGCCGGGCGGACCGCTGAGCGAGGCGGCGGCGACCGCCGGGCTCCTGGCCGCGCGCCTGATGTTCAGTCAGCAGCGGCTGTTCTCCGCCGCCATGCGGGCCGTACACCGCGCCGAATCGGCAGGTGAATTACGTTGAAGCCGGCGGGCGGCCCGGGTGATACTCCCGTGGTGACGATGCGAGGCGGGCGGACGTCGTACGACGTAACCGGCGAACCGCTCAAGATGCAGATGGAGACGTTCCTCGACGAGCACAGAGCCGCGTTGCGCGGGTGCCTGGACGGGCTGACCGAGGAGCAGGCCCGGCGGCGCCTGGTCCCCTCGGAAACGACGCTGCTCGGCCTGGTCAAGCACGTGACCTTTGCGGAGCGGGTGTGGTTCGGTGAGGCCGTCACCGGGCGCCCGCGGCAGGAGATGGGGCTGCCGCCGCGCGCCGCCGACGCGTTCACCCTGACCGGTGCGGACACCATCGACTCCGTCCGCAGCGCGCACGACGATGCGTGCGCGGCGTCCCGGCGGGCCACCGCCAGCCTGAACCTGGACGACGTGCTGAGCGGCCACTGGCTGGGGCCGCTCCCGCTGCGCTGGGTCTACCTGCACGCCCTGCGCGAGTTCGCGCAGCACTGCGGCCACGCGGACATCCTGCGGGAGCAGATCCTCAGCGGCCGGTCCACTGCGGCGGGCGGCCCGCGTTGAACGCCGCGTGGAACTCGGCGTAGTCCTCGCCCTTCATCAGCAGGGCCTGGGTCATCGCCTCGAGCTCGATCGCCGCCGAAAGGCTCATGTCCTGCTCCCTGGTCAGCAGGGCCTTGGTCTGCGCAAACGCCTGGACCGGGCCGGAGGCAAGGCGCCCGGCTAGCGCGCTGACCTCGTCGTCGAAGGTGTCCTTCCCGGCCAGGAGGGAGACCAGCCCGATCCGTTCGGCCTCCTCGGCGTTTACCGTGTCCCCGAGCATCAGAAGCCGGGTGGCGTGCCCGAGCCCGACCAGCCGCGGCAGCAGGTAGGCGGCGCCCATGTCGCCGCCGGACAGTCCCACCTTGGTGAACAGGAACGCGAACCTGGCCGCCGGGGTGCACACCCGGAAGTCGGCTGCGAGTGCGATCACCGCGCCGGCCCCGGCCGCCATGCCGTGCACCGCCGCGATGACGGGCACCGGGCAGTCGCGCATCTGTTTGATCACCTCGCCGCTCATCCGGGTGAAGGCGAGCAGTTCGTCCGGTGACATGGCCAGCGTCGCGCCGATGATCTCGTTGACGTCCCCGCCCGAGCAGAAAGCCCGGCCGTTCCCCCGGATGACAAGCACCCGCGTGTCACCGCGGTGCGGCAGCTCCGCCAGCAGATCGCGCAGGTCGGCGTACGCTTCGAAGGTGAGCGCGTTGAGTTTGCCCGGCCGGTCCAGGGTCACCGTGCCGATGCCGTCGGACACCGAGAACCGGAAGTGCTCCCACCTGTCGGTCAGCGGCGCCGAGGCTCGGAACGGGCTCATCGCGGGCACTCCTATTGCGTACTCTTGACTGTCGTCACAGAAGTTGAATACTGGTGATCTACCCTACGGGAAAGAAGGAAGTGGGGCCAGATGCGGCTATCGGATTCGGCGCACCTCGACACCTTCTGTCGTGATCGCCTCCCGCCGCGGGACCAGTGGCCGGAATTCCGCTTTGACCTGCCCGAACTGAACTACCCGGAGCGGCTCAACTGCGCCGCAGAACTCCTCGACGCGACCGCCGCCCGCGACGGCGCCGACCGTCCCTGCCTGGTGTCCGCCACCGAGACCTGGACTTACGGCGAGACGGTCCGCCGGACCAACCAGCTCGCCCGGGTACTGACCGAGGACTTCGGCCTGCGCCCGGGGAACAGGGTGATGCTCCGCGGCCCGAACACCCCGTGGCTCGCCGCCGCCTGGCTCGCCGTGATCAAGGCCGGCGGGGTCGCGGTCACCACCATGGCCCTGCTTCGCCCCCGGGAGATCGCCACCATCGTCGGGCTGACCGAGCCGAGCCTGGTCCTGTGCGACCACCGCTTCGCCGCCGACCTGGCGGCCGGGGCACCGGGGCTGACCGCGGTCAGCTACGGCGGGGACGGCCCCGGCGACCTCGCCGCCCGCTGCGCGGCCAAGGACGGCGCGTTCACTCCGGTCGATACCGCCGCCGACGACGTGGCCATGCTCGCGTCGACCTCGGGTACCACCGGCCAGCCGAAGGTGGCCATGCACTTCCACCGGGACGTGCTGGCCACCGCCGACACCTTCTCCAAGTACCTGATCAAGCCGGACCGCGACGACGTGTTCACCGGCACTCCCCCGCTCGGCTTCACCTACGGGCTCGGCGGCCTGCTGCTGTTCCCGCTCCGCGCGGGCGCGTCGACGCTGCTCATCGAGCGCGCCACCCCGGCCGAGCTGGCCGACGCGATCGCGGCCCACGGCGTGACGGTGCTGTCCACCGCGCCCACCGCCTACCGGGCCATGCTGGCCGCGGGCAAGGTCCCGGCGCTGAAGAACCTGCGGCGCTGCGTCTCGGCCGGCGAGCACCTGCCCCAGTCGGTCTGGGAGGACTTCCGCCAGGCCACCGGCCTGGCCATCATCGACGGCATCGGCTCGACCGAGATGCTGCACATCTTCATCGCCGCCGCCGACGGTGACATCAGGCCCGGCTCGACCGGCACGGCCATCCCCGGGTACCGCGCGACGATCCTGGACGAGCGCGGTGAGGAGGTGCCCGACGGCGTGCCCGGGCGGCTCGCGGTGCAGGGCCCGACCGGCTGCCGCTACCTGTCCGACGAGCGCCAGCGGACCTACGTGCAGCACGGCTGGAACATCACCGGCGACACCTACATCCGCGACGCCGACGGCTACTTCTGGTACCAGGCGCGCAGCGACGACATGATCATCTCGGCCGGCTACAACATCGCCGGGCCCGAGGTCGAGGAGGCGCTGCTCGGCCACCCGGACGTGCTCGAGGTAGCGGTCATCGGCGCGCCCGACCCGGGCCGCGGCATGGTCGTGCAGGCCTACGTGGTGCTGCGCGAGGGCGCCGCGGCGAACCCCGCGAAGGCGGCCGAGCTGCAGGACTTCACCAAGGCCTCGATCGCGCCTTACAAGTACCCCAGGGTGATCGAGTTCGTCTCCGAGCTGCCCAAGACCATCAGCGGCAAGACCCAGCGATACCGGCTCCGGCAGATGGCAGGGGAAAAACTGCAGGCACGTTCGGGGTAAATATCACGGGCCGAACGGACACGCCGTATCCGGTTATCCGCAGGTTTCCCGGGCCCAGCGCGCGAGCACCGGGCGGTCCTAAGGACCCCGGCGGAGGCGTCTAAGGACCCCTTGAGGTGCGGATTTGAGGCGATTGCCCGACGCGAGGGACCTGTCCTTAGGGCGATGGTTGAGGGTACGGGGATGAGGAGGCTGCGATGCACCCGATGTTCGTGAAGTTGTACCTGGAAAACGACGCCCTGGCCGAGGAGGAGGATCGGCGCCGGCCCGCGAGCCGGGCCCGGCGGGCCCGGTGGCGCCTGGCCACCAGGGTCGTCGCCCGCGAACGGGATCGCCGGCCCGCCCGGTGAGGAGCGGTTCAGGTCGCAGTCTGCCGGGCCGCGGCCTGCCGGGCTGCGTCGAACGGGGCCCGGTCGAAGATGAACCGGCTGTAGGTGATCTTCCCGTCGGAGACGGTGAGGCACTCGGCGCCGGGCGCGCTCGTGACGGGGACGGTTTCGGTGTCGTACATGATCAGCGCGGTCGTGTCGTCGCCGAAGGCGGCGATCAGTGTCGACCCGGTGAGGATCTGCACGAACGGGCCCATGAAGCCGCGGTAGGCGGCGGCGCCCTCCAGGCGGCCCGCCGGTGCGTCGCAGACGATGTCGTCGGCGATGTAACTCATGGCCTTGTCCAGGTCGTGGCCGGTCCAGGCGTGGTAGTAGGCGAGCGCGGTGCGCAGGGCGGGACTGGCGGCCTTGTTCATCGAATTCGTCTCCTTCATGGTCGTCATACCTGTGCAGACACCGCGGCCACGCCGAACGGAACGCTGCGGGGAGAAATGACGGATTAGCATGGCAAGCTGATGCGGTGGAGCAGGCCACGATGGAGCGCGCCCGGGCCGGCGACGAGCGGGCGTTCGCCGAGCTGACCGACCCGTACCGGCGCGAGCTGCAGGTGCACTGCTACCGGATGACGGGCTCGCTGACCGACGCCGAGGACATGCTGCAGGAGACGTTGCTGGCGGCCTGGCGCGGGCTGGCCGGATTCCAGCAGCGATCATCGCTGCGTTCCTGGCTGTACCGCATCGCGACCAACCAGTGCCTCAACGCCCTGCGCAGCTCCAGCCGCCGGATCCCGGCCGAGCCGATCCCGCCGTTCCAGCCGCCCGAGCCCAGCCGGCGCGGTGAGATCACCTGGCTGCAGCCCTACCCCGACACCCTGCTCGAGGGTATCGCCGACACCGCTCCTGGCCCCGATGCCCGCTACCAGGCCACCGAGTCGATCGAGCTGGCCTTCATCGCGGGCCTGCAGCGCATGCCGCCCCGCCAGGCAGCCACGCTCGTGCTCCGCGACGTGCTCGGCTTCGCCGCCGACGAGGTGGCCGACATGTCAGCGACCGGCCCGGCGGCGGGGCTTTCCCGTCCGGGCTGTTCGTGCTAACCATGGCGGGCGCCAGGATCCAGGCGATCACCCGGTTCCACATCGACGAGCTCTACCCGAGGTTCGGCCTGGCCAGATCCCTGCCCGAGCCGGGCGGAAGGGCGGGAAACCCGGCTCGTTAGGCGCCGCTGGGCTTGGGCGCGGTGCAGGAGATCACGGGGTTGAAGCCGAGGTAGTTGAGCGGCCCCGTGAGGATCGTCACGGCCATCGTCGCGCCCTGCGAGCAGCCGACGTTGTTGAGGCTGAAGTAACCGCGCTGCCCGGCCGCGACGGCTCCGACAATGAGCCATATGAACAGGATCACCGTCCCTCTTTTTACGCTCACGTTTCCTCCGCCAACCGCAGCCCTGGGCTTGGTGCGATAGTAGCGGCCGTATCCGGATATGGGGTTTAGCCGCGCCGTTAATCTCGCTCAAGGAAGGCGCGGACGGCGGCCTTGTATGGCTCGCGGTCGTAGCTGGCGACGTAAGGGCCGGCCATCCGCACCGGATCGCCGAAGAAGTAGTACTCGTACAGCGCCTGCCGGCCGGAGAAGGCCGAGATACAGGTGTCCCAGACCAGGCGGAAGAGCCTGACCCGTTCGGCCCCGCCCAGCGTGGCGGACTGCAGGTAGGTCTCGATGTCGGCCGCGGCGGGACCGGTCACGTCGGCCTCGGTCGGGGTGGCCATCAGGCCGGACGCGCCGAGCTTGCGCAGGATCTCGGGGAACCGCTGGTAGAGCCGGGGGTAGAGGTTGCGGGCGGTGTTCAGCGGCGCCCAGGCCGGGGTGAACACGCCGAACTCGTTCGGCGCCGCGTCGGTTTCGGCCGCGCGCAGCAAAGCGCGCAGCGTTTCCAGCGTGGTGATGACCTCGGCCACGTCGGCCTGGACATGCGGGAACTGCTCGATGCCGATGGCCTGGGTCAGCAGCGAGACCAGGCCGAGGATGTATTCGGTCTTGGCCATGGTGCGGGTGACCACCTGATGCGTCATGTGCACCACGGCCGAGGTATGCGTGTAGAAGCCGTTGCACAACTCGGGGTCGCCGAGCACGAAGCAGCGCTCGTATGGCACGTGCACGTCGTCGAAGATCACCACGGCGTCGGGTTCCTCGAACCGGGAGCCGAGCGGGTGGTCGTGCCGCGGCCGTCCGTAGTCGAGCGGCTCGCGGGCCAGGTAGCGCAGTCCGTTCGCGTCGTTCGGGATGGCGCAGGCGAAGGAGTACTGCTTGTCCTCCGGCGTGTTCCGCAGCACCGTGGACGGGAACACGAGCAGCTCGTCGGCGATCGGGCCGATGGTGGCGAGCATCCGGGCGCCGCGGATGACGATGCCGTTGTCGTCCTCGCGCACGATGTGGGCCATCAGCGATCCGCCGGCCTGCTGGCTGCCGGAGACCGCGCGGTTGGCCTGCGGCGGGATCAGCGTGTGCGTGCAGAGGAGATCCTCCTCGCGGATCTTCTCGTAATAACGGCGGATGTTCTCGCCGTATTGCGCGCCCGCCTGGCCGAACCAGTCCTGCGCCGAGGCGAGCGCCATCAGCGCGCTGTTCAGGTAGTCGCCGGTGCGGCCCAGCATGCCGAACGAGCGGTCGGCCCAGAGCTTGAACGCCTGGCGGCGCTTAGCGAGGTCTTCGTGCGTTCTCGGTTGCAGGAACGACATCGCCACCGGGTCGCCCGTGGTCGGCGAGGGGTAGGTGAGGGTATCCCGGTACGCGGGGTCGTGCTGCATGTCGTAGAGCTCGGCGAAGCTGTGCACGACGTTGCGGAAGGCCGGGTGGCCGGCCACGCCGCCGGTCAGCGTCTCGCCCTGGATCTCCACGTGCACCCGGGCGGCGGCCAGCCGCCCGAGGAACTCGCTGCCGCTACGCGCCGCCATACCGGGACGGTACCGTCAGTGCATGGCCGCTCGTCAAGGTCCGCCGGGCTCGCCGGCCGCGCGGGTCACGTACCTGCTCGAGCCGAAGAACTGGCTGATCGTCACCGTCGTTGGCGTAGGCGCGCATGCCGACGGGCTAGCGGGGGCCGGCTGGGGGCTGCTGGCGGCGTTCTTCGCCGCGGTGCTGCCCACCGTGTTCATCTCCTACGGCATCCGGCGCGGCCGGTGGGAGGACAGGAACGTCGGCGACCGCCGGCCCCGCCTCCTGGTGCTGGCGTTCATCACCGCGTCGGTCGCGACCGGGCTGATCCTGCTGGCCGTGCTGGGTGCCCCCGCCCTGCTGACCGGCTACCTCGCCTTCATGCTGGCCAGCGTGGCGGTGCTGGCCGCGATCACGCTGGTATGGAAGATCTCCATCCACTGCGCGGTGGCGGCGGGCTCGGTGACGATCCTGGCGCTGGTCTACGGGCCGCTGGTTTTCTGCGGCTACCTGCTGGTCGGGCTGCTCGGCTGGTCCCGGGTAGCGGTTGGGGACCACACCACGTCGCAGGTCGTCAGCGGCAGTGTCCTCGGCGCGGCGGCGGCATTCCTCGCCTACGCGGCCATCGTCGCCTGACCGTACTTCCGCTTCGCGGCCGCAGCGCGCCCACTCGTACGGCGTGGATGCCGCGATGCGGTAACGGACACCCGCCCCGCTCGCCTCGTGAGCACCAGGTCATAGGGCGTGGATGCCGCGTTCATGTCGTTCAATGTGCATGGTCGCGGCATCCACATCGTATGCCGCGAACGCGGCTCGGTACCAGCAGTCACGGCAGCGCGATAGAGACCCTGCCGTACCACGGGCACCGCCGCCTTATGAACGGGCGGAGGGCCGCCCGCCCGCGGGCGTGAGTCAGGCGTGGCTCAGTGCGGCGGCCAGTTCGGCGGTGCGGCCGAGCAGCCTGGCCACGGCGATCGGGTTCATGTAGTCGTCGTAGCGGACGATCTCGCCGTCGCGCACCCGGATCACCCCGAGGGCGGTGTGCCGGTAGGTCTCCCCGGCCGCCTTTGACCAGCCGTGATGGGTGATCTCGGTGACCACGACCTCGGGGTCGTCGGTCTCGCGGACCAGGGCCTCGACGCCCTCCATGACCAGCAGGTCCCGGCCCCGGCTCAGGTCCCTGAAGTAGCCCCGGATGGCCTCGCGGCCGTGCAGTTCGGCGGGTTGCCCAGGCAGGCCGAACGGATAGGTGAGCACGCCGTCCTCAGCGAACAGGTCGGCGAATTCCACGCCTTCGCCGGCGACCATGCGGCGGACCTGCTCGGCGACCTCGCGCGGGCTACGGGACATGACTGCGCCTCCCTATAATCGGAACGGTGACCCCGCTTAGACTATACGGAACGCTCGCCCCGGTTAGCAACCATGGCTGAGGACGGAGGGCGGGTCCGGCTGCCGCAGGAGCAAGCGATAGATGCGGCAAAGCATACAGCGGACGGGGCAGGGCGGGCGGCGGATGCGGCGGCCGGGCGGCCGATGCGTGCCGACGCGGCGCGGAACCGGGAGAAGGTGCTGCGCGCCGCCCGGCAGGCGTTCGCCGAATCGGGCTACGGCGTGCCGCTGGATGAGATCGCGGCCCGTGCCGGGGTCGGGCCCGGCACCGTCTACCGGCACTTCCCGGCCAAGGAAGCGCTGTTCGAGGCGGTGGTCACGGCGCGGATCACCGATCTGGTCAGCGACGCGCAGGCGCGAGCCGCTGCCGCCGACCCCGGCGAGGCGTTCTTCGGCTTCCTCACCAGGATCGCCGGGGAGGCCGCCGCCAAGCGCGATCTGCCCGATGCCATCTCGATCGCCGGCTCGCTGCGCGAGGATCTGTTCGCCGCGCTCGACCTGCTGCTGCGCCGCGCCCAGGAGGCGGGCGCGGTCCGCGCCGGGTTCAGGACGCCCGACCTCATCGTGCTGCTGAAGGGCATGGTCGCCAGCCTGGCCGACAGCGCCGACCCGGGCCTGCACGAGCGGGTGTTCGCCGTGCTGGCCGACGGCCTGCGCCCGCCGCGGCCGCAGACCTGAAGCTCACCTCTGCCGCGCTTGTGCGCTTGTGCGCCGGACCCCGTGAGTAGGCTTGACGTGCGCATCGCTGGGATTGACGGTAGGAGGGTCCGAGATGGCCAAGGCATTCGAGGATCGCTGGGGGGTTCCGGTCCGGGCGGGCAGCGGCGACGCGGTGGCTTTGCTCGACTCGGCCATCGAGGACCTGGCCGCGCTGGCGGGCGACCCGATAGCGGACGCCGACGCCGCGGTCGCGGCCGACGACAGACCCCGGAGGGCGTCGCCGCCGCGGGCGAGATCTTGAAACGGCTGGACGAGACATTTATGGGCGAGCGGGAGCTTCACCACCTGCGCGCCGCCCGGCACTGGGCCGAAGGTGACTGGGAAGCCACCACCCGCTCACTAGAGCGTGCGCTGCTGCGCCATCCGCGCGACCTGCTCGCGCTCAAGGTCGCCCAGGACCTCTACTTTTTCCTCGGTAACCGGCTGGAGCTCCGCGACACCGCCGCCCGGGTGCTGCCCGCCTGGCCGCGATCCGTGCCTGGCTGGGGGTACGTGCAGGGCATCTACGCGTTCGGGCTCGAGGAGAACGCGGACTACCGGCAGGCCGAGTCGCGCGCCCGGGCCGCCCTGGACCACAACCCGAGGGACGTCTGGTCGGTGCACGCGCTGGCGCACGTCTTCGAGATGGAAGGCAGCCAGCGGGACGGCGTCGAGTTCCTCACCGCCTCGGCGCCGGACTGGTCCCCGAGCTTCTTCGCCATCCACAACTGGTGGCACCGCGGCCTGTACCACCTGGAGCTGGGCGAGATCAGGGAAGCGCTCGCCCTGTACGACGACCCCATCCGGGCGGGGCGGTCCACCGAGTGGCTCGACGTGGTGGACGCGGCCGCGCTGCTGTGGCGGCTGTCGCTGTTCGGCGTGGACGTGACCGAGCGCGCCGAGCAACTCGCGGCCGACATCGACGACCTGGTCAGCAGCCCCGTCTACATCTTCAACGACTGGCACGCGGTGATGGCGTTCGGCCTGGCCGGTAACGCGGAGCGGACCGAGCGGGTGATCGCGTCGAACCGGCACCTGTCCGCGCCGACCAACGCCAGCGCCGCGGAGCGGGCCGGCCTGGCCCTGCTCGAGGCGTTCGGCGCGTTCGCGGCCGGCCACCCGGACCGGGCCATCGACCTGCTCATCGACATCCGGCCGCGCGCCAACGCGGTCGGCGGGAGCCACGCCCAGCGCGACGTCATCGACCTGACGCTCATCGCCGCGGCCGCCCGGGCCGGCGACGACAGCCTGGCCCGCGCCCTGGTCACCGAGCGGATCGCGCGCAAGCCTACGTCCGAAGCCGCCGCTCGCCAGCTGATCACCGAGAACGGCGGATCGCTGGACGCCCTGCGCTGGTAGGACGCCGTCGTCATGGACGGGCGGCGCCGACTTCACCGCGTTCGAGGCGGACGAGTTCTATCTGCGCCCTGACACCATTTAAGAAGTTATCCACGGAACCTGTGGACAGATTGTGCATAAACTAGTGGACAGTTGCCGTCGTATGCGGATAACCAGCCATCTTCTGTGGATTAAATGTGGACGGCGAAAAAACCGGAAATGAATTCCCGCCGAACCTTGCGTGCCTCCCAGCGGGGCAGTAAGAATGCTTCCACCGTTGGAAACGGACACCATCCGGAGGCGACTCCGGACGCGGGAGACGCCGGGAAACCG
>WNGL01005566.1_pt1 | contig 14943 bp, 13 predicted proteins | sample 5400591 | NCBI WGS metagenome assembly WNGL01 (sample SAMN13153377, study PRJNA577476) | soil metagenome | isolation source: 80 cm soil or saprolite under Garry oak tree replicate 1 | place: USA:California | collected 2016-06-15
AATCATCTACAAAGCAATGCCCATACTTGAGCAACTTCGATCACTGCTTAAGTATGCAGTTGGAACTCAACTCCGAAGAACGCCTGCTGGTGGGATCTTCACACCAATACCTGCTTTTCGGTGATAGTTCCGAAAAATTCATATGTTATTGTGGGCCATGCTTACACTGTGGGTTAGCAAAAAGATGCTGTTACCTGACACAAGAACCGGCTCAACGTTCGGCATATCGTTGACACCAATCGAACCAGGACCATCGTCCATGAAACTTACAATTATTGACTTCCCTTTTATTTTCAACTTCGTCAAAAAGGCTTGGCTTGGTCAAACAACTGCAAACTCAGGAGTTTCAATCTATTCGTTGGGAAACCATTTAAAAATAACGAACGACTGGGTTGGCATAAAACCCAACAATACCCTTCCGTTTGGCTACTCGCCGACCATGTTGTGGGTCCTTGAGCCACTAGTATTCTTTGCCCACAATCTGGCCTATTGTCTTTTTAATATAACCGGTCTATTCAGCGTATGGTGGATCACGCGCGCCGCTGTTGCTTCCCCTGCAATTGGCCTGTTTGCAGGCAACCGAATGGTTCTTTTTATTGCCAAAATTTCCCTGGTTATATTTATCGTTGGTTCGTTAAGGCGAGCAACGCTGAAAGCGAATCCATGCTTTAATATTTCAACAATTAAAGGCTGACCATGCTCATCTCCATTGTGATACCCGTCTTTAACGAAGTACAAACAATTGCTACTGTGTTAGAGCAAGTTGAGGCGGTTAATTTACCGTATGCTAAAGAGATTATTATTATCGATGATTTTTCCACCGACGGAACACGAGAATTGCTTCATAAACTAGATGATAATGGCACTACAAGGGTTATCTGCCATAGTAGAAACCAGGGCAAAGGTGCTGCGTTAAAAACCGGTTTTGCCCAGACGCGGGGCGATATCGTAATTATCCAAGACGCTGACCTGGAATATGACCCACAGGAATATCCCAAGTTGCTTCAACCCATCCTGGATGGCAAAGCCGATGTGGTTTACGGATCAAGATTTGTGGGTAGCGGACCGCACAGGGTAATCTATTTTTGGCATTATATTGGAAACACACTGTTGACCTTGTTGTCCAATATGCTTACAAACCTCAATCTTACCGACATGGAAACCTGCTACAAGGCTTTCAAGCGGGAAATTATCGATCAGATAAGCCTGGATGAAGATCGCTTTGGATTCGAACCGGAATTCACGGCCAAGGTTGCAAAATTGCGCTGCCGCATCTATGAGGTTGGCATCTCCTATTCCGGCAGGTCATACCAGGAAGGTAAAAAAATCGGCTGGCGAGACGGATTTCGAGCCTTGTGGTGTATATTGAAATACAATCTCTTCCCCTGAGTTAAACCTACAATTCAATGGATATTTTAAATTTAAAGATTAATTTTGAAAGGCGGCATCGCTTGATTAAACCAAAAAATAAATTTTCTTTTCTGATACCTTCAATTGCAGACTTCCTGTTTCTGGCGATCTTTCTCCTAATTTGCTTGTCTGTCGGGATAAGTCTCCTCGCTGATGGAGATACCGGCTACCATATTCGCGCGGGCGAATACATTCTCAATACCCTTTCCTTCCCCCGCCATGACATGTTCTCCTTCCTTTCTCCTCCCCTCCCCTGGACCGCCCATGAATGGCTTTCCGAGATTATCATGGCTGTTATCCACAGAAGTTTTGGGATGACCGGAATAGTAATCTTTTTTGGTTTTCTTATTTCTTTCGCCTTTTTTCTGCTTTTTAAAATCATCCGTTCAAATAACAGCAACATAATAACCACCACCTTTATTGTTTTATTCGCAGCCGCCGCCTCGCAAATGCACTGGCTTGCCAGGCCTCATATCTTTTCAATGATTCTGATGATTGTCTGGTATTACATTCTCGATCTCTATCACTATCAAGACAGAAACTATCTTTATCTTTTCCCCTTGATCATGATCATCTGGGTCAACCTCCACGGCGGCTTTATGGGGGGATTCATGCTGATCGGAATTTATCTTTTAGGTAATTTTGTTGGTTGCCTGTTTCCCGAGGGTGACCAGAAAGAAGTTCATCTGAAGAGATTTAAGATGCTCGCATTGACAACGGTTGCCTGTCTGGCTGTTTCACTCGTCAATCCATACGGTTTTCATATCTTGCTGTTCCCGTTCAAGCTGACGTCAGCCAAATATCTCATGGATTTTGTATCTGAATTTGTATCGCCGAATTTCCATGCTGCCTATGTAAAGACATTTGAACTTTTATTGCTTTTCACCATAGCACTGCTCGGACGATCTAAATTACGCTTGAATATCATCGAAACAGTATTACTGCTGCTTTTCACCCATATGTCCCTTTATTCGGCACGCTATATCCCTCTTTTCGCGATCGTGGCCGCGCCAATTATAGCAAGGCAGCTGCAGACAATTGAAGATCAGTCCAGCGGAAGATTCGCCGCCTTTATGAGGAAGAGAGCAAGTAATATTGCCGCTATCGATGCGGCGGCAACCGGATACTTCTGGCCGTTCGTATCTTTAATATTGGTCATATCCCTGGCGGCCGCCGGGAAAGTAGAATTTAAATTCGACAAGAAGATAAAAGCAGTAGCGGCGGTGGAATTTCTGAAAAAGGAAAAGATCTCCGGGCATATGTTTAATAATGACGAGTTCGGCGATTATATCATCTACAGTGCCTATCCGCTCTACAAGGTATTCATTGACGGCAGGCTGGACATGTACGGCGTTAACAACGTGAAAGAATACCGGAAAGTCATTAATTTTGAGCAGGGCTGGGAAAAAATACTGGACAAATATGAGATATCCTGGATTATCTTTGATGCTGATTCAGCATTTTCACGATTCCTGCTCATGCACAAAGAGTGGAAGCTCATTTATGCGGACAAGGTTGCCAATATTTTCGTCAAGAACATAGCAGCGAATCAGTACCTGATCGATAAGTATCCTTCAGTCAAGCCTGTCGTGATAGAGGATAAGGAAGATGCAGCCAAATGAAATTGACAAGATGCACCGGCTTGAGGAGAGCCACTGGTGGTTTCAGGGAAAGAAACTGCTGGTTGAACGGTTCATTTCATCAACCGGCATCCGTGGTGGAAAGTTTCTCGATATAGGGTGCGGAACCGGCATGTTTCTGAAGGTGCTCGCCAACTACGGCAGCGTCTTCGGCGTTGACATCTCTGCTCAGGCGCTGGCTTACTGCCGGGACAAGGTGGCTGCGGAACTGACGCTGGCTGCCGGCGACCAGCTCCCTTTTCCAAACGACTCGTTTTCGTTTGTGTCGCTGCTTGATATTATCGAACATGCCGATGACGATCTAGCCGTGCTGAAAGAGGCATACCGCGTCTGCCTGCCGGGCGGCGCCGTACTTGTAACGGTACCTGCCTTTCGCTTCCTCTGGAGCAATCATGACGTCGCTCATCACCACAAGAGACGCTATCGGCTTCCGGAGCTGAGACAGATCGGCACGGAAGCCGGTTTTATCGTGGAGCGGATAACCTATACCAATTTTTTTATATTTCTCCCGGTCCTTATTAAGCGTACCCTGTTCGCAACCAGACCAAATGGAACGGAATCCGATCTTGTTGAAACCCCCGCATTACTTAACCGGATGCTTCTCTCGCTGTACCGGTTTGAGGCTTTTTACCTTGGCAAGGCCAATTTCCCTTGGGGCGTTTCGCTGCTGATGCTCCTCAAAAAGCCAGCTGGCATCACCAATTAGTCCTCACTATTTCGGTTTAAAACTATGACAGCTAAAATCTGGGTAAAACGGAAGGAAAGCAGGAACGAGATCGCAGGGGCGTTCTGCGGTTCCCTGATTATTCATACTCTGTTGTTTTTCCTGATGGCTTCAACCTCCATTTATTATCCGGCCACCGGTGAGATTGCACAATTCGACATTTTCTGGCTTTCCCCGGCGTCTTCACCGATGGAAGCGCCCAACCTGGCTACCGTGCCCGAGATTGTGACTGCAGCTAATGTCAAACCTGAGCAACCTGATGTCAAACCGGACAACGTAGAGCCGCCGCAGCTCCCCGTTGTCGACAAGAATACCGAGCCTCCCGCGCAGCGGCCTCATGAGCAGACCGAAAAGGAACCACCCGTTGAACTAATCGTCGCCAGGGCGGTACAAATCAAACAACCTTCGCCGCCGGTAAAGCCGCCGCCCAAACCGAAAAAAACTGCCGAACTTATCCCCAAAGCGGAGCCTAAACGGGAAAAGAGCGTCAAGGAAGCTGAAACACCTGCAAAATCACAAACAGCTAAACCGGAGACACGGCCAGAGGCCAAACATGAGCCACCTCCTCCGCCGCCGGCACAACCTCCTCTGCCTCCTGAAAAGACCGTTGCGGCAATTGTTGAGGAACAGCGGCAGGCCGCCCTATCTGCGACACACGAACGAATGGCACAGGAAAAAGCCGAACGGCAGCGCCAGGCGGACGAAAGAGCAGAACAGGAACAGCGGGCAGCGGAAGCCGCCAGAGAGAAGGCTGAACAGAAACGCCGGACTGCTGAGGCGGTCAAAGAAAAGGCCAACCAGGAACGGCAGACTGCCGAAGCCGCCAGCCTGAAAGCCGAACAGGAGCAGTTGGCCGCAGAACGTCTACGGCAGGAAAAGCGAGTCCGTGAGCGTGAGCAAGCGGCAGCCGAAGCCGCCAGAGAGAAGGCTCTGCAGAAACGCAGGGCGGCCGAGACGGCCAAAGAAAAGGCTGAACAGGAGCGGCTGGCAAAGCTAAAAGCTGAACGAGAACAGCTGGCAGCGGCTCAGCTGCAGCAGGAGAAACTCGCCCGTGAGCGGGCCGAGCGTATCAAAATTACCGCCGAAAATGCGGAGCGGGAACGGCTGGCTGCCGCAGAAAACAGGCAGAGGACCGAGCAGGAACGGCTGGCAGCTGAACGTGTGCGGCAAGAGAAGCTAGCCCGTGCGCGGGAACAGGAACGACGGCTTCAGGAAAAGGCCGAACAGGAGCGAGTGGCTGCTGAGCGCTTACGGCAGGATAAACGTGCCCGTGAGCTGGAGAGACTGGCTGCTGAAAAGATAGAGCGAGAGCGTCAAACCGCCGAAGCGCTGCGCAGAAGCACCGCGCAGGAAAGTCTGGCAGCGGAGCGGGCGCGACTGGCTACAGTGGCCACTCTGGCCAGCGCCCAACCCTCACAGAGAGCCGTTGAAATGGCGCCGAAGGAGACGCACAAGCCCAGGCCGGCCGAAAAACCGCCTGAAGCCAGAGGGATCATAATTCCGTCAATCCATGGCGATCTGAAACTGATCATTACGGAAAGCAATGACATACGACTGACAGTCCTGTTCCGTGAGTATCCAAAAACACGCTGGAACAGAGGACTGACACACAGCGAAGCCAGACGTGAGCAAAAGATTACACCCATAGTTGTCAAGACAAAGGAAAAGACCCGTGAAGCGGTCATCGAGAAGGCGCGTGAGGGTATCTATATCTTCACTACTGAGCCGGATGGCGCCCCTTCGGCAACGGCAACTTTCACCCTGAAAAGCTACGAGCAAAGCCAGCGCGCAAAAACACAGCCACTCGGCACTAAAACCATCGCCGGCAAGGCGATCGTCGCCAGAATCCTTATGCCGGACGCAATCCTATGGGAGGATGAATCCGCCTTTACCGGCAGCATGCAGGATTCCGGAGGGGTTACCAAATTCAATTCCGAAACCGGGCTGATCTGGAAAGAATATAGTGATTAAGCGCTTAGGAGCACAATGATTCCAGAAATATCCATTATCATTGCCGCATATAATGAAGAAGCGCGACTCCCGGCTTCATTGATTAAGATCAATCGGTATCTGGCCGCAAGAAACTTTGCCGCCGAAATCATCGTTGTCGATGACGGCAGCAGCGACGGCACAGCACCGGCCACTCAGGCGCTTGTCAACAGCATCTCCGGTCTCAGACTGATCAGGTACGACAAAAACAGGGGCAAAGGATATGCCCTGCGCACCGGAGTGCTGGTCTCACGGGGGCGATTTGTCCTGCTTTCGGATGCCGATCTTTCCACGCCCATCGAAGAACTAAATTCTCTCATGAAGTTTATTGTCGAAGATTCGTTCCACGTGGCGATCGGTTCACGGGCGCTCACCCTGAGCAGGATAGAGGAATCACAACCCTGGTGGCGGCAAGGAATGGGCAAGATTTTCAACCGCATCGTAAAACTGCTGGTGATTAATGATTTCAGCGATACCCAATGCGGCTTCAAACTTTTTACCGGTGAAACCGCCAGACTTCTCTTCAGTGAAGCACGCATCGACCGTTTTGCCTATGATGTTGAAATTCTCGCCCTGGCTAAAAAATATGGCTATCGTATTGCCGAAGTTCCAATCACATGGATAAATTCTCCTGGTTCGAAAGTAGATCCGGTGAAGGATTCATTGCTGATGCTCAAAGATCTCTACAGAATTCGTCGTAGCGTCGGTGCAGTAAAAATGTCCCGCTCTCTTGAGTGTCGCAAAAGCTGCACCCATCCCGAAAATGAGGCGTAAGCTCCTGTCTGCCCCCGAATTCAAAAAATATGGGAGCGAACAGTATATTCGCTCCCATATCGTGCGGACCGAGGTCTGACCGCTGCTTTATGCCTTCCCGCAGTTCAAGGTACTGCTAAAGAATAACCAGATTGTCTCGATGGACAATCACATCGCCGTAGTGATATCCTAGAATTCCTTCGATTTCCGTGCTCTTGCAGCCGACAAGTCGAACGGACTCGGCGCTCGAATAGTCGGACAACCCACGGGCAAACTCAACTTCATCCAAACCACACAGCCTGACGCAGGCACCCCGTTCAAAGCGACCTTCCACCCGGACAACGCCGGAGGGAAGCAGGCTTTTCCCTTTCTTCAGCAGTGCATTCCGCGCCCCATCATCCAGGATTATTCTGCCGGACGGTTTCAGGGTATAGGCAATCCAATGTTTTCTGCGATTAATCCCGGTGCCGGTAGGGAGAAACAGTGTCCCGACCTCCTCCCCGTGCAGTGCGGCGACAATAATTCCGCTCTGCTTCCCCGACACCATAATAGTCGCAACACCGTTTTTACCGGCCTTTTTGGCCGCAGCCACCTTGGTCGCCATACCTCCGGTGCCGACAGCCGAACTGGAACCGCCGGCAGCACGTTCAACCTCGCGAGTAATCCCCTTGATCAATGGAATCAGTGTCGCGTCCGGATGCGTTTGCGGATCTGCGCTGTAAAACCCTTCAATATCGGTCAGGATCAGCAACAGATGGGCTTCCGCCACATTGGTAACCAGAGCGGAAAGGTTGTCGTTGTCACCGAACTTGATCTCGTCTACGACCACGGTATCATTTTCGTTAATTATCGGAATTATCCCGAATCCTAGCAGGGCATCCAGTGTTGCCCGGGCATTAAGAAAACGTTGACGACTGCCAAGATCTTCGCTGGTTAAAAGCAATTGAGCCGCTTTGAGATTATTTGGGGCCAAAGAGTTTTCATACGCCAGCATCAAACGGGTCTGACCGACTGCTGCTGCTGCCTGTTTGTGCGGAATGGTACGGGGCTTGTCCGTCAGCCCCAGTTCGCTTCTCCCCGCCGCTACGGCGCCGGAGGATACGACGATGATTTCCAGCCCCTGTTTGCGCAACAACGCAATTTCGTCGCATATTCTACCGATGACGGCCAAATCCAGAGAACCCGCGGAATCGGTCAACACTCTGCTACCAATCTTTATCACTACCCGTTTAACTGTTTTGAGCAGTTCCTTCCGCATCACCATACCTCTTCCGCCGGACCCCACAAACGCCTGGCAATTTCATCCAGCAGCAGATCAACACCTTCGCCGGTTGCCGAGGAAATCGGAAACACCGTGACCCCCTCTCCCTTGAACCAGGCCAGCATTGCGGGGAGTTCCGCTTTTGTCTGCGGCAGATCAATCTTGGTAATCACCACTATCTGTTCCTTTAAAGCCAATTCGGGGCTAAAAAGAGCCAACTCTCGATTAATAGATTCGAATTCAGCACGCGGGTCGCGCTCCGGCATCCACGAAATATCGACCAGGTGCAGCAGAATACCGGATCGTTCCAGGTGCTTGAGAAAACGATGCCCCAGTCCGGCGCCCTCATTGGCCCCCTCGATAATTCCGGGAATATCCGCCATTACAAAGGATTTATAGTTTTTATACGGCACAACTCCGAGTGAGGGAACCATGGTAGTAAAGGGGTAATCGGCAATTTTGGGACGAGCCGCTGATACCTTGCTGATAAGGGATGATTTACCGGCATTTGGTAAACCGAGAAGCCCGACATCAGCCATCAGCTTCAACTCCAGCCGAAGCTTACGTTCTTCATGCTCTTCTCCCGGTTGGGCAAATTTCGGTGCTTTGTTGGTGGCGGACGCAAACCGGGCATTCCCCTGCCCCCCCCTGCCTCCTTTCAGCAGTATCACACGCTGCCCGTTTTCTGTCAGGTCCGCCAGAATTTCGTCAGTTTCTGCATCCTTGACAACCGTTCCGACCGGCACCTTTATCAGAAGGTCCTTGCCGCCCGCACCATGGCGGTTTTTACCCATGCCGTTATGGCCGTTTTCAGCCTTTTGATGCGGCCTGTGGCGCAATTCCAATAATGTTGAGAGCCCTGAAATCGCTTCGAAGATGACATCCCCACCCTTACCGCCGTCACCGCCGCTCGGACCGCCGAATTCAATAAACTTTTCGTGCCGGAAGGCAACACAGCCTGCGCCCCCATGCCCTGATGTTGCAAATAATGTTACTTCATCGATGAATTTCATCCAATTACTCCCCGTTCAGCCAGGCTTGAACCGCCTGTAAGCGCCCGTTCCACGCATCAGTCAATCGTTCATTAAGAAAAGTTGAAAACAAACTGTCAAACAACTGTAACCCTTGATCCATCAGGAACATCCGTTCATAAAATACCGCCTCCCGCTCACTCATTTGATCAACGGTAGAATCCTTTTCAACACGTACCTGAGGGCATTTGAATGACGAAAAACCGAACGTATCACCTTTGAGAGTCAACTTCCAGGGGTTCTCGTCCTTTTCCATGCAGATTGTTGCACTGGTAATCCGTTTGCCCCCCTTGAGGGCGGATATGGCCTCCAGATAACTATCCTGTGAACCTGAAACGGTGACTTTTTGAATCCCTCCTTCTTCACCTCCACCCTGGAACTGAATCCGGTCATCGATCCATGCGGAAAATTTTTCACCATTGGCAATGTGGCCGGGACGACAAACCGAGAACTCCCCCTCTCCGTTTACTCCACGCTGCAGCAGCCATAGCATGAATTCCCACCCAAGCCACTGGTTATCGCGAATTAAAGCGACAACGGCGTCAGAGCCGGCCAGGTTGGCTGCTTCCAAAGAGTCGAGCAGTTGCCCCTTCAACAACGTTCGAGCCCGCGCAAACGGATGAATAATAACCGGGCTGAATCCTTCAAAGGTTTTACGGAAGAGATCTTCAAAGCGCTCGATAACTTTGGTTCCGAGACTATAGAGCGTAAGCACCCCGCTCTTCTGATCCCATACGACATCAACAATCGAAGGGACCGGAAGACATCTGGTCATCAGTCGCAACTGAGCCTGTTCCTTGATCTCCTCGCGCTTATGCTTGGGAGTTCGTCTCAAGTTGGGATTTTGGGCAAGGAACGCACCCTCCTCCCGTGCAGTGTGTGATTTAAGGACTGCAGCTGGGATCTTGCGCTGATCCCGACGGAGTGAAAATACAACAAAATTATCGCGCCAGAAGTCGGAAGGTACTTCAAAAGAGGCATCATCCGGCTTATCCAGCAGCGTCCAGCCTTCGGCAGACTCTTCGGTGGAATTCTCTATCGACTGGAACCCGCGATCAGTCAGCTTCCTGGAAAACCATTGAAATTGGTCCGTCCCTGGCACATCGCCCGTTACGGCAAACTGGGTAATACTTACAGTGTTGGCATATACGCCCATAATATTGTTTCCTTTTTAGTTACTTGCCCAATAATCGGACATATTCTTTCGGAGATATGGAGCTGTGCCAATGCCCGCTCAACTTGCCGATCATCGACCCGCCCCAAAAAAACAGCACCACCAGAGCGGCAAAGACGACGCCCGGAACAGCGAAGCGGCGAACAACCCGCATTGAAAGCGCTTCGTTGAACCGGCAGTGGCTGATACATCGCCAGCAACCAATACATTCGGGAGAGATGACATTAGTTTTGTGCATGACATCTATGTATGTTGGACAGACTTGGCTGCAGGCTCCGCACGATACGCAGCGCTCGGTGTTTCTGGTCACACGCAGTGGCGACAGGGTGGCTACCAGGCCCAGCAGAGCCCCGTAAGGACAGAGATAACGGCAGAACGGGTTTCGCAGCACGAGGGATAAAGATACCAGCACCAGTAAAATTCCCAACGCCAGTGGTGATATGTGCAGAAAAAAATTCATCAGACGGACGTCTGCTATCTTGTGGTAGTCAGACTGAATAAACCTGAACAACGCATCGGATGACATTGCTATGGCGATGAAATAGATAAAAAGAACCATCAGCAGGTATTTCAGGCTCCGCAATCCGACATCAAGCCATGCCGGCATACGGGGGTTGCGGCGCAGCAGACGGAAGCCCCCCTTCCAGGCGCATTCTGAGATTACCGCTACCGGACATATCCAGGAGCAAAAGGAACGCCTCAGCAGGAGTGAGCCCAAAATCACCGTGATAAATATTATCACCGCCGCAGGGTGTATGGAATTAATCCCCCCACCTTTTACCCAGGAGGCGGTTCCCAACAAGCCTGATATCGGGAGAAACCCATCAATACCGTCCGGACGAACGGCTATGGTCCCATTGTCGCCGGAACCGACTATCTGCACAAACTGGAAAAAGCGGAATCCAAGCCAGACCATAAACATCAAAAAAATAGATTGTATCAGAATTCGCAGCGGCTGCATATAGCGGGCGGACATAACGATCTCCAAAAACTAAGGCGGGTTGTAAGCCCGCCTCTGGTCAAACTACTCAACTTTCAAAGCGACATAATGTACGGTACCATCAGGTCTTCGCAGCAGCAGTCGCATGACATCACCCTTTTTCAGCATGGCGACGAGAGCGTTGTACGCATTCACTGTTTCCGGCCGACGACCATTGAATTCAATAATGATGGAACCAACCGCCACACCGGCATCTTCAGCTGAAGAACCGGGCTTTACCTCGGTAATGACCAACCCTTTACTGTCCTGAATTCCGAGCCGGTCGGCAATATCTTTACTGATCTCTTGAACGGTGATCCCGATCCTGTCGGGCTCCTTGCTGTCCGTACCCGCTTCACCATCTTTTTCTTTCAGCTTGCCGACAACAAGTGAAATGTCCTTTTTGGCTCCGTCGCGATATATGACTACTTTAACTTTCTTGTCTATAGGGGTTGCTGCCACATACCGAGGCAACTCACTCCCCTCGGCAATCGGCCTGCCATCAAATTCAACAATGACATCGCCCGCCTTGAGGCCGGCCTTTTCAGCGGGAGCATCCTTTTCGACTGAAGCTATCAGGGCACCTTTGTCGGATTCGAGTCCAAATGATTTGGCCAGATCTGCAGTAAGCGGTTGAAAACGCACTCCGAGGTACCCCCTCGTTACCTTCCCCGATTCACGCAACTGGCTGATGATCGTTTTGGCCATGCTTATTGGAATGGCAAATCCGATCCCTCCGCCTCCTCCGGCAATAATGGCGGTATTTACGCCGACCACGCGTCCCTCTGCATTGAAAAGCGGTCCACCGGAGTTTCCGGGATTGATAGAGGCATCTGTCTGGATAAAATCATCATAAGGGCCGCTTCCGATGACCCGCCCCTTGGCGCTGACAATGCCGGCCGTAACGGTGTGTGAAAGACCGAACGGGTTGCCGATGGCCATAACCCATTCTCCAACCTCGAGGCTGTCACTGTCTCCCAATTCGGCGAAAGGAAGCCGCGCCTTCTCACTGATCTTGATCAACGCAAGGTCGACCTTCTCATCCGCCCCCTTTATTTCTCCCTTTACTTCTCTGCCGTCGGATAATTTGACCATCACCTCATCAGCACCGTTCACAACGTGATTGTTGGTCAGAATATACCCATCCGAGCTGATAATAAAGCCGGTGCCGAGGCTCTGTTCACGATGTGGACGCTCTTGCGGCATTTCGTCAAAATAACGGTTGAAAAAATCATCAAAAAAATTGTTGCCAAACGGGTTCTGCTGCGGTCGCCGGAGGCGCTGTTTTGGCTTTATATTTTTCGCCGTCCGGATGTTGACTACGGTTGGATTCACTTTTTTAGCCAAGGCAGCAAAGTCGGGACCGACACCCTTTGCTTCGCAAAGGGTTGGCTGTGAAAGTGCAACAACAATCCCTATGACCAGAATATGAACTGTAAAGAAACGCGATAAAGACATAACGACCTCCCCAGATGTACTGAAAGATTGTTTAATCATCAGGGGCGGAATCGCATAAGTCACGACACCGCCCCTGACCGTTCCCGTATGTAAATAAACAACCAATCCGGATAAATCAACCCCCCGCACTAACCTTCTTTCAGAATATAACCCTGACCACGAACGGTATGGATGAGTTTGGTAGGGAATTTACCATCAACTTTTTTTCGTAGATAGTTAATATATACGTCAATAATATTTGTAAAAGTTTCGAAGGGGTATTCCCAGCAGTTATCGGCAATATTCGCTCGCGAAAGGACAGTTCCGGCATTTCGCACCATATATGCCAGGAGGTTGTATTCCTTTGCAGTAAGTACAATCTCGGTCTTGCCTCTCCATACTTTGTGATTAACCGGATCAAGCCGCAAGTCGGCGAAACGGATTTCGGCGCCACGATCCTGTTCACTGCGCCTTACAAGTGCCCTCACCCTGGCCTGTAGTTCTGCAAAAGCAAAGGGTTTCACCAGATAATCATCAGCGCCGGCATCCAGACCGGAAACTACATCCACTGTTTCGGCTTTTGCTGTCAGCATCAGAACGGGGATCTGATTGCCGGACTCGCGTAATTCTTGCAGAACAGCCAAACCATCCTTCTTTGGCAGCATGCGATCCAGAATAATCAGATCGAATTCGCCGCTGTTAGCACGTTTAAGTCCGTCGGCACCGTCGTAACAGAGGGTAACCTGATAATGGTCATCTTCAAGTCCTCGTTTAATAAATCCGGCAACTTTTTTTTCATCTTCAACAATAAGTATTTTCATCTTGATCTCCTTTTCTGATGGCTTTCGACAAAATCATTAATATCCAGCTCCAGCTTTCATCTCCATACGTCTCATAATCTCAGATGCTGCTTCCTCAACAGACTTGTTCGTAATATTAAGAATATACCATTCCGGGTGTTTTCTATACAGCTGCCGACACGCAGACAATTCATCTTCGACCTGCTGGTAGTCATTATAACTGCCACGCGGACTTTGTCGCATATTAATCAACCGTGAAGTACGAATCTCTACAAGTCTCTTCGGGTCAATCAACAGGCCAACAACCTTTGTCTGATCAATTTCAAACAGCTCCTCGGGAAGTGCAATACCAAAAACAATCGGCACGTTTGCAACCTTGTACCCCTTATGGGCAAGATACATGGAAAGCGGCGTTTTTGAAGAACGCGATACACCAACAAGAACCAGATCGGCCTTATGCAAATACCTTGTTTCCTGACCATCGTCATGCTTGACGGTAAAGTTAACCGCCTCAACCCGACGGTGGTAATCCGTGTCAATACGATGGAGCAGTCCGGGCTTTTCACGTGAAGGAGCCCCCAGATAACGGGAAATGCTGTATATAAGAGGGCTGAGTAAATCTACGGTGATAAGCCCAGTCTCTTCAGCAACACGTTCAACCGCTTCAGACAAGTGCGGATCAACCAGAGTATAGACAACAAGCCCGGGAGTAAGGACAGCAACAGACAAGGCTTGCCTTACATCAGATTGAGAACTGACTTTAAAAAGACGGTGAACACGAACATCTTCATCATAGAATTGAGAAAGGGCAGCACGTATTACACGTTCAGCAGTCTCACCCGTTGAATCTGAAAGTACGTATATAGTTTTCATGTAGTATCGAGCCGACCTCATTCTTTAATGAGAAACTGGCCTTCTTTTCTCATGAAAAGTACGTCTTCAAGGTAAGAATGTCAAGTATATTTTGTATTTGCTAATGCAGTATACATTATGATGACTCCAGACATAGATAAATATTGACCTGGCCGGAATGATAGATATACTGTAAACATACTTTCAATTTAAGGAGGTCTCACATGGGAAAAGAGTACACATTACAAGAGGCTATCAGCCTGGCTATTAAAGCCGAAAAGGATAGTATGGATTTTTATCGCAAGGCAGCATCAGCCGCCAAAAATGAAAGAGCCATAAAAGTTCTTGATATGCTTGCCAACGAAGAAGTCGGGCACCTGAAAGCATTTTTTGACCATTATAAGGGTTCTGAATTCGGCGATCTGGCTGCATACATTAATTCACCTGCAGATACAAAAAATCCTGCGTATATGAAACTGGAAAAAGCCATTATCGAAGATATGGTTGAACAAAAAGCGCTTGAACTTGCACTTGTTGAAGAGAAAGATTGTATCGGTCAATACACACAACTTGCGCAAGGAGTGGTCGACCCTGCTGTGCGGTCGGTTTTTGAGCGGGTTGTAAAAGAAACTCAAGGTCATTACGCCTTGATCGAATCAGAGTACGCCCACATCATGGGAATGGTACATGAATCCGATCAGGATATTTTTGTAAGAGAGTAGTCTTCATAATTAATATTCACTACGAGAGCAAAAAACATAAAAGCCCCGCCTCCATTTCTGGAGGCGGGGCTTTTTGATTTTATTCCCGGCGGCGACCTACTTTCCCACACAGCTACCCGTGCAGTATCATCGGCCCTGAGGGGCTTAACTTCCGTGTTCGGGATGGGAACG
>WNGL01005567.1_pt1 | contig 14943 bp, 14 predicted proteins | sample 5400591 | NCBI WGS metagenome assembly WNGL01 (sample SAMN13153377, study PRJNA577476) | soil metagenome | isolation source: 80 cm soil or saprolite under Garry oak tree replicate 1 | place: USA:California | collected 2016-06-15
CGCGGCGACCGCCGCCTCCAGCGGTCCGTGCAGTTCGGTGGCGCACGGCAGCCGGGCGAACTTCGCCTCGCGCCACTTCTCGTAGGGCCGCCATTGCTGATGTAGCAGGAATGCCAGGTTCATCAGGTCGCCGGCCAGCGCCGCGGAGAGCAGGCGGGACTGCAGCCGCTGCCCGGTGGCAGCCGTACGGCCGACGAAGGGCATCCGCTGTACCAGGCGTTGCCAGCCGCAGGCGAGCAGGTACCGCTCAATGTCTGGGGGATACCAGGCCAGCTCACGGCGCAGTACCGCAAGTTCAGCGGTGGAATCGGCGTAGACCGGCCCGGCGACGATTTCCAGCACGCTCTGGCCGGACAGCACCAGCCAGTCCAGGGCAGACAGGCCGGCCAGCGGGTTGACGCCCAGCCGGCTGGCGGCGAAGTCCCCGACGGTGGCGACCTGGACCTTGTGCGAGACCGTCGCGTCCCACGTCGTCGCGAACCGCACCGGGAACCCGCGGAAGCGGTCAGGAAGCCCGCGGGCGAGCAGATCCCGCAGCACCGGCACGGCCGCCTGGTCGCCATCATCGACCAGCAGCGTCAGCCGGCAGCCCCAGTCGTGATCGCGGCTGATCGCATCGTCGAGCCCGAGCACGTCAGAGCCGGAGCCGAGCCTGGCTGCCGCATACCGCAGCCCGGGCAGTTCCTGCGACAGCAGCGGCCCGACCGCCTCCCGGTGGAAGGCCGCACCGAACTCGATGCCAGACAAACCGGCCGCGCGGCCATCCTGGTGCGCCTGGGCGCTCATAAGCATCAATCACAGCGCACCGAACCGCCAGCGGCCAACATTTTTCCGTCCGATCCGCCAGAGCTACGGCCTCGGGCAGACTGGGGTGCTCTGAGCGTGGCGGACTGCGATGCTCTGAGTGTGAACGTGATGTCGGCTGCGACGGCAGCAGCGATCGCGTCATCGTATGGCCTGGGAGTCCTGGCCGGCGATCCGGTGTATGCCGCTCGTGGCGAGCTGGGGCGGATCTGGCGGCTGGATACCCGCAGCGGGTCGTGGGCCGTCAAGGAGCTGCTGCTGCCCGCCGGGGAGGCCGAGGCGGTCAGGGACGTGGAGTTTCAGCTGACCGCCTGGGCGGCCGGGATACCGTTACCGCTGCCGCGGCGCACCGGTGACGGGCGGGTCGTGCTGCCCGCGGAAGAGGCGGCTTCCGCCTGCAGCGTGCGCGTGTACCAGTGGGCCGATCTTGCCCGCGGGCAGGCCGTGACCGGGGCCGAGATCGGTGCGGTTACAGCCCGCCTGCATCAGCTGCCGCATGCCGATCCGGGGTCGGCGGAGGCATGGTTCAGCGAACCGGTCGGCGAGTCCGCCTGGCAGGCCATGCTCAGCGACGCCCGTCGCGGGGATGCCACCTGGGCGGCGGCGCTGGGCTGGCGACTGCCGGAGCTGATGGCACTGGACGCTGCCGTGGCTCCGCCGGATCCGGCCTTGGCCAGAACCTGCCACCGTGACCTGAACACGGAGAACGTGCTGCGCGCGGCCGGCGGTGGTGTCATCGTCTTGGACTGGGAGAACAGCGGTCCCGCCCAGCCGGAGCGCGAACTGGCCGCCATCATCTGCGACCTCGCCGCGGACGTGGCGCCGCAGGCCGCCCAGGCTGGGTATGCCGCCTACCGGGCAGCCGGGGGTCCGGCGCGGCTCAGCGGGACTGCTGACTTCGCCACGGCGGCTGCCGTGCAGGGCCATCTGCTGCAGTTCTACAGCCGGCGCGCCCTCGACCCCGGCGAGTCCGCCGAGAACAGGGCCCGCTCAAGGAAACGGCTCGATCACATGCTTCGCCAGCCCCTCACCCTGTCCAGGATCGACCGGCTTCTCGACCTCCTCGCCCAGTGAGAGCACCATCCGATTCCGGATAAACGGTCACCGGAATCCGGGTGGCCGGCGCCATCAGGCCGTTCCGCAGCGCCGGCATGGCACGGTCGCCGCTGGCCGGTGAGTTCGCCGGGGCCGTGGAGTCTTACTTGTCAGCATGGCATCGGAGACGACCAGGCAGCGGCCCGCAGGCGGGCCGGAAAAGTGTCGTACCCCCGTGGTGTAGTCGAGGTATCAAGCTGTCGAGGAGGCCCACGATGCGGCCAGCGATCAACCACTTCAGCATCAGCGCCGTCCGGGCCGACGCCCTGTTCGTGTCGGCGCTGCAGCGATCCGATGAACCCAGCGCCGCGCAGGTCCGGGAGGCCATTGCGGGAGCCGTCCGGCGATTCGGCGGCCGGGGCTGCGCCGGGCAGGTCGCGCAGGAGTTCGGCGACCACCCGGACATCGCGGCCGCGCGGATGCGCTGGGCACGCCGGGTCATCGCCGAGGCGTTCGGCGGCCCGGAACGGCAGCGGGCCCGCACCCGGCTGCCCGCCCGGCACCTGGTGGCTCGCGCCAGCCGCGCCGCGTGACCCGCCAGCCTGCTACAGCACCAGGCCCATCACGATCGTGTCCCATAGTTCGCCACTCGCTCGCCGGTACTGCCGTGCGCGCCGTCCTTCCACTACGAAGCCGGCCTTGCGGTACACCGCGATCGCCGCCGTATTGTGCGGGAACACCTCAAGGCAGAGCTTGTGCAGCCGCTGACCGCGCGCCCAGGCGATCGCCGCCTGCACAAGCGCCGAGCCGACCCCGCGGCCGCGCCAGCCCCGGTCGACAAGCATTCCTAATTCGCCGAAGCCGAAGCGGCTGACGTCGACGTGCAGCATCCCGACAATCCGGCCGCTGGCGACCGCGACGACGGACTCAGCTGCGCCGCGCGCGAACGCCGCCGCGCGCTCCTCGATGTCCACCGGCGGCTCGGTCGCGATCCCGTCGCGCTCCTGCGCCACCGTCGCCATCAGCTCCGCCATCGCCCGCGCATCGCCCGCCCGCGCCGGTCTCACCACGAACTCCGCCACCGGCATATGCTCGCACCCATCGTCGGGGGAACCCAGGCCGGCCGGAGCTTCCTCGCGCAGTTCGCCAGCCCCAACGCCCCGGCCGGCCCGGAGGTGCCGTTCGGGCCGGCCCGGCAGCTGGCCGGCGACGCGTCGCTGCCCGATCGCGTAGTCGCGCTTTCCGGGCGGGACCCGGCTGGTCTCCCGGCTGACCCAGCGGACCCGGGGGGCGGGCAGCCGGGTCAGCCTATGGGCCGGGCCCCAGGTAGCGCACAGGACTGCGAGCACGCGGCGGTGTGCGCATCACGGCTTTCGTCCCACTCCGCCCAGCCCGGGCACCTCGCCAACGTCCCCGAAGGGGGTGGCCTCGGGCCGCCAGCGCGTCACCGGCACTATTCCTGGTTCCACCAGCTCCAGGCCGTCGAAGAAACCGGTGATCTGTTCCGGGCTTCGCAGATTGTACGGATAGGCCGAGTTCTGGTTGTAGTTCCTTATCGCCTCGTTGTACGCCTCGCTGGTGTTCGCACTGTCGCCGAAGGCGAGGTAACTGCCGGACGGCACGGCATCAAGCAGCCGCTTTATGATCGACTGCGGGCGGTCGGAGTCGGGGATCTGGCCCATGATCCCAAGCAGCATGATCGCGACCGGCTTGGTGAAGTCCAGCGTCTTGGCCGCTCCCGCCAGAATCTTCTCCGGTTCGCGGACGTCGGCGTCGATGTAGTCGCAGGCGCCCTCGGCGGTGCTGGTGAGCAGGGCGCGCGCGTGCACGAGCACCAGGGGGTCGTTGTCGACGTAGACGATGCGCGATTCGGGCGCGATCGCCTGGGCGACCTCGTGGGTGTTGTTGGCGGTCGGCAGGCCGGTGCCGATGTCAAGGAACTGGCGGATCCCTGCCTCGGTGACCAGGTACCGGACCGCGCGCATCAGAAACGCCCGGGCACTGCGCGCCATGCGGGTAATGTCCGGGAACATCGCGATGACCTGGTCACCGGCCGCACGGTCGACCGGGTAGTTGTCCTTGCCGCCGATCCAGTAGTTCCAGATCCGGGCCGAGTGCGGCACGGTTGTGTCGATCTTGGGTCGTTCTTGGCCGGGGGCGGGCGAACTGTCGGTCACGGGTGGCATCTCCGCTCTGTGCTGCGATTTTGGATATGTGGCATTTCCTACCATAGGCGCGGCCCGCGCAGCCGGTCATATCACGCCATCTGCGCGACCATATGCGCCTCCCGGCCCGGCAGGGCGGTACCGGCGTCAGCCATCCCGCTGCCGTATACGGCGTCCCTGGACCGATGACACCCGCGCCGCAGAAACGGGATGACACCCGCGCCGCAGAAACGGGCGGAGCCGGGGCGCGCCGGCTGGTGGTGCGTTCCCCGGGCGCCAGGGTGTCTCCCTGCATAACGATCACGCCGATGGCTGCGGCCGGGTTTCCGGCCCCGCGACGGATCGGGACCTCAGCGGATCAGGTCGTCGAACTGGCCGTCCTTGACTCCCCGGATGAACGCCGTGATCTCGGCCGGGGTGTAGATCAGCGCAGGACCGCCGGCATGGCGGGAATTACGGACGGCGATCGCTCCGCTGGGCAGTTCGGCCACCTCCACGCAGCTGCCGTTCGGGTTGCTGTGGCCGCTCTTGCGCCAGTTGGCTTCCCGCAGCGCGGAGGCGGGCATGCCGTTATAGGCCTGAACCATCGACCTTCTCACCCTGGTTCCTCTCGAATCCGGTTGGTCGTGCACGAGCCTTCCGATCTGCGGCCGGGCGGCCACCCATTGCAGGTGAGCCGCATCCGGCCGCGAGCGCTGCGCCGCAAAACCGGGCCGCCACGGGGGCGGCCCGGGCCCGCCGGATGATCCGGCGGGCATACCTGCGCCGGTGCCCGTTGCCGCTGGGAGCACAATACCTCCTGCACGTGCATTTGTGTTGTTCAATCAGATGCTCTTGCGGTTGTTCTGTCAACTGTGCTTGCGTCTGCACGATCACAGCAGGATAGTTAAAGCGCGCTGCCAACCACCGAGTCTGCGGAGTTCTCGATGACACAGACCCGCATCCCAGCCGATGGCCAGCGGCACCACGGACGGGGTGGCCGTGATCTGGCGTCCAGAGCGCCGACACGGCAGACCACCGGCGTCGCCAAGCCCTGATCCAGGATCGGCGCCGCTGCCGTCACCGCATCACCCAGGCCGGACGGCCTCGATGTACAGCCGGCCGGTCGGGTGCTCGGCCGGGTAGGGCGGCCTGCGCTCTGCGCTGGCCAGGTCAAGGCCCGCCCGGCTGATCGCGCCGGAAAGCTCGGTCAGGCCGTAGAGCGTCGCGGCGAACGGTACGGGCTGGCCGAGGAAGTCGTCCGCCATCACCTCGCCGTCTCCCTCGTGCGCTGACATCAGCAGCCTGCCGCCCGGTCTGAGAACCCGCCGGAACTCCCGGACGAGCGCGTCAAGTTCCTGCCTTCGCACATGAATGACGCTGTAGAAGGCGACCAGGCCGCCGAGGACGCCAGCGGAAATCGGGAGTTCCCTCATGTCAGCCACCGCCGCCGCGTCAAGCCGCGCGGTAGCGAGGCGGCTCATCTCGGTGCTGAGGTCGATGCCGAGCACGCGGCGACCCCGGCCGCGGAGGTACGCGCCTACCTGGCCGGGCCCGCAGCCAACGTCGGCGACCGGGTCGGCAACGGCCGCCGCGAACGCGCACAGGAGCTGCCGGTCGCGTGGCTTCTCGCCAAGTTCGTCCAGGAAGGCGCGCTGGTAGCGGGCCGCCACCCGGTCGTAGCTGGAGCGAAGCTGGTCCCAGCACACCAGGTCACCCTACTCGGGCTGCGGCCGCAGAGCTGGTCCCGGCCACCTCACCGCGATGTCGGCCAACAGACCTGGCGAGCTAATTGCGGCGGCAACCTGCTGGCCCGCATAACCGTCTCAGGGGTAATTGGGCTGCCATGCACCGGCCATGCGCAGGTCACCTCAGGCCACGGACCGGAACGGGGGTGACGATGGGCAGCAGGCACGCTGTGCGCCCGCTGGGAGCGCTCGCCGCCGGCCTGGCGCTGTGCCTGCTCACGGCGGCGGGCGCCGGGACAGCCACGGCAGGTGCCCGGCCTGCCCTGGCGGCCGGCCCGGCGGCGGCGGCCCGCGCGGTGGCATCGGCACCGGCGGCCATCTGCACCTCGGCCACCCGCAAGCACCGCAAGGTCGCTGCCAGGATGTCCCGCGGCATCGCGGCAGCCCTGGCCGGACGGTCGTCGGTTGTCGGCCTCGCGGTGGCGGACACGCGTACCGGCGTCACCTGCAAGTTCCATCAGCGGCGGCATTTCCACTCGGCGAGCATCGTCAAGGTGGTCATTCTCGGTGCCCTGCTGCGGCACCTGATGGTCAGGCACCGTTTCCTCAGCCCGGAGCAGGTGACCCTGACCACGGAAATGATCACCGAGTCGAGCAACGCGGCGGCGACCAGGCTCTGGGACGAACTGGGCAGGCGGCGCCTGCAGCGGTTCCTCGACCTGGCGAAGATGACGCACACCACGCTGGGCCCCGGCGGCTACTGGGGCCTGACCAGGGCCACCGCGCACGACGAGCTGCTCCTGCTGAAGGTACTGAAGAGCAAGGACTCCGTGCTGGACAGGACATCCCGCCGCTATGCGCTGTCGCTGATGGCCCGGGTGATCGGGTCGCAGCGCTGGGGCGTCACGGCCGGCGCGCCGGACGACATGACCGCGCACCTGAAGAACGGCTGGCTGCCCGACCCGGTGCGGTGGGTGATCAACAGCATCGGTATTTTCACTGGTCACCACCGTAATTACCGGATCGTCGTCCTGACCAGGGACAACCCGGACATGACCTACGGCGTAGATACCATCCAGCACGTCGCGGAGATCATCAACCACGAACTGAACCCGGACGCGACCGTGGTAACCCCGCCGTCCGTGCCTTACCCGTCATGGGGCACTCCCGACGAGCAGATCCCGCCCAGGCTCAGCCGCGCCTGAGGCCTAGGCACCGGCCGCCGCCGTGCACTCTGGTTAGCTTTACTGGGAGGTGGCTGGCCGGTGACGACTGCGTTCGTGCTGGGCGGCGGCGGCGTGCTCGGCGCGCACGAAGTGGGCATGCTGCGGGCACTTGCCGAAGCCGGCATCCGGCCGGACGTGGTAGTGGGCACCTCGGTGGGCGCGATCAACGGCGCGTTCGTGGCGGCCGACCCGGCGGGCGCGGCGGCACTGCTTGGCCGGCTGTGGCAGGGCGAGGCCCTGCGCGGAGCGTTCAGCGAGACCGTCTGGGGCCGGGCGGTCCGGCTGGCGCGCTCGGGTACCCACCTGCACTCGATCGAGCCGCTGCGCGAGTTGCTGGACGGCATGCTTCCCGGAGCTGACTTCGCCGACCTGGAGCTGCCCTTTCACTGCGTCGCTGCCAGCATCGAGCACGCCAGCGCGCGCTGGTTCAGCAGCGGGCCGGTTGTGCCCGCGGTCCTCGCCTCCTGCGCCGTGCCCGGGCTGCTGCCGCCCGTCGCGGTCGGCAGCGAGCACTACTTCGATGGCGGCCTGGTCGATTCGATCCCGGTCGGGCGAGCCATCGCGCTGGGTGCCCGCACGGTCTACGTGCTGCACGTGGGCCGGATCGAACGCCCGCTGACGGTGCCCAGGCGCCCGTGGGAGGTGGGCCTTGTCGCCTTCGAGATCGCCCGCAGGCACCGGTTCCACGAGGAGATGGCGGCGCTGCCAGGCGACGTGCGGGTGCACGTGCTGCCCGCGGGCGGGGACCGTCGCCCGCCAGATCTATCGCAACTGCGGTACCGCGACAAGACTAGGGTCGGAGCGAGCATCGAGCGCGCCTACGCGGCCGCCGCGAGCTACCTCGCCGCACGCTGACCGGCCGCCGCCGACGGGAGGAGCAGGCCATGCTCCCACCCAGGCTGGTACGCCGGCTCGTGCTCGCGCCGCTGGCCATCGTCATCGCCGTCGCCATGCTGTTGCTTTTCCCGCTGCTCGCCGTGCTTGCCGTGGTGTTCGGGCTGGCCGGGCTCTCGCGGCCGGGCCGGATGCGCGGCCTCCGGCTGCTCTGCTTCGCCCTCATCTGGCTCGTCGCGGATACGTCGGCGCTGTTCATGTGCCTGGGCCTGTGGATAGCGAGCGGGTTCGGCGGCCGGCTGAGTACGCAGCCCTACCGGGCCCGCCATTACGCGATCATGCGGTGGTTCCTTGACCTCCTGTACCGGGCGGCTACCGGCATGTTCGGGGTGCGGGTCGATGTCGACGAGCCAGCGCTCACCGCGCAGGAACAGGCTGCCCGGCTGGCCCGCCCGGTCATCGTGCTCAGCCGCCACGCGGGGCCGGGCGATTCATTCCTGCTCGTGCACCACCTGCTCAGCGTGTACGGGCGGCAGCCGCGCGTGGTCATGAAGGCCACTTTGCAGCTCGATCCCGGCCTCGATGTGGTGGCCAACCGCCTGCCCAACGTGTTCATCCAGCACCGCAGGACCGGCGAGCGGCTCTTCATCGAGCAGATCGAGCGGCTGGCCAGCGGCCTCGACCAGGCCGGCGCGCTGGTGATCTTCCCGGAAGGCGGCAACTGGACGCCGGGCCGGTGGCGGCGCGGCATCCGCCGGCTTGAGCAGGCCGGCCGGCCAGATCTGGCCGCCCGCGCGAGGGAAATGCCCAACCTGCTCGCGCCGCGAGCCGGCGGAGCGCTGTCGGCCATCGCAGCCTGCCCCGATGCCGACGTGATCTTCGTCGCGCATGCCGGGCTTGACCTGCTGGTCAGCGTCGGCGATATCTGGCGGAACCTGCCGATGGACCAGGTCGTCCGGGCCAAGTGGTGGCGGGTGCCGGCCGGCCAGGTGCCGCGCGCCGCCGATCACGAGGCCCAGCTGCGCTGGCTCTATGACTGGTGGCAGCGCATCGACGGCTGGATCTCTGCCAGCCGCCCAGGCGATGCCGTGCCCAGGCTCCCGCGCTAGCGTCCCGGCAGCGGTACATGATCGCGGAGGCTTTTGGGTGCGCGGGCCTCCGAAACCCGCCGTGATCATGAGTGGGGAGCAGGCCTGGTGGCGCGCCGCCGCCAGCGGTGCGGCCTACCCGCGCGGCGCCGCGGCGATCGCCGCGAATCGCTCCTGCGCGCGGTCGAGCTGGCCGAGGATGCGCGCCTTGACGTCGTGGCTCAGCGGGGTGTCGGACCGGGTGATGAGATCCCGCAGCACCGGTACCAGCGGGGCGTATTTGCGGGCGAGAGTCCTGGTCCTGGGGCCGGTGGTGTAGATGAGGCCGACGCCGTTGTCGGTGAAGTCGGACATCTTGATGACCCGCGCCCATGGGCTGGCCTCCAGGCTGGCGGCGACGTGCTCGCGGTACCGCTGGTGACTGTCGTGCGAGGGCCCGTATTCGGAGTTGGTGACGGCGGCTACGAGGTCGGCGGTCCGCGTTCCGAACTGGCTGGCGAGCGCGGCGAGCGCGGCGGGCTGGCCGCCGCCTGGGGCCAGCCCGGCGGCGTGGTCCTCGACGGCGTCGTGCAGCAGGGCGGCGCAGATCACGTCGGGGTCGCGGACGTGGTAGTGGCTGATGATCCGGGTGGCGACCCGCAGCAGGTGATTGATGTACGGTTCGCGCTGACGCCGGTCACCGGCGTGCAGCCGGGCGGCGAGTTCCAGTGCCCGCCCGATCCGCGGCTGGTCGGCGTCCGGGAAGCTGGCGATCTCCAGCGCGAACCTTTCCCGCAGTCCTGCCTCGCCATGGCTGGCGGTGATCGTGTGCAGCGGCATCGTCGCCAGCGGCTGCCGCTCGCCCGGTTCCATGCCCCATCAGTAGCAGACCGCGGGTCCGCCGTCCTCCTGGCCGCCGGCCGACCGTAAGGTTGGCGCGGACGACAGCGTGCCGGATCCTCCATGATCTCCAATATCAGGGAACGTGGTCGGCGGTGCGCTCGTCGGTTGCGCCCTCCGCGCCGGGTGCGAGGGCGGTCGCCGCCCAGACCTCGCGGACCATCACCTGGATCGCGCTGGCGCTCGGGATGGCCAGCAAGGCCGCCACGAAGGCGCCGAAGATCCCGCCGATCCAGCTGCCGATGGATGCCCCGACCAGGATGGAGACCAGCACGAGCAGCGGGTTGACCCGCACCGTCCGGCTCATCACGACCGGGTTGAGCACGTGGTTCTCGATCTGCGTGTAGACGAGGAACACGATCAGGGTGATGACGCCGGCCGTGAGCGAGTGGCCGGCCGCGAACAGCACCGTCGGGATGCCCGCCAGGGCGCCGCCGATCATCGGCAGGAAGTCGACAAGCGCCACCCACAGCGCCCACAGCACCGGAAACGGGACGTCGAGCAGCAGCAAGGTCACGAACACGACGATCCCGGCGATCAGCGATGTCACGAAGTTCCCGAGCATGTACCCGGTGACCGAGCGGCTGACCTCGCGTGCCACCTGCGAGTAACGCTCCGCGCGGGCCGGTGACATCATGCCGAGCAGGCCGGCCCGCAGCTTCGGGCCCTCGAGCAGCAAGAGCAGCACGAGGATGAAGATCGTGAGCAGCGCGATCACCAGTGAGATGGCGCCCTTGCCCAGGGTGAGGGCCGGCTTCGCGAGTCCCTGCCCCAGACTCGTCAGCTTGGGCGCGTTGCTGCGCACCCACGCCTGAACGTGATACCTGCGCACCAGGTGCCCGAGCCAGCCCTTGCCGTGCTGCACCTGGCTCACCAGCGAAGGCAGGTCGCTGGCAAGATGGCTGATCCCGTTGGCCAGCGGGTAACCGAACGCTATCGCCAGGCCGGCAAAGACCAGCAAGCCCCACAAGGTCACGATGGCAACGGCCAGCCCGCGCCGCCGGACACCCCAGCGTTGCACGGCCAGCACCAGCGGGTTCAGCAGCACGGCCACGAATCCGGCGACGATCATGAGGAGCAGGATGTCCCGTAGGCGGTATATCAGCTTTCCGGCCATGTAGACCACGATCACAACCGCGACGGTGGCCAGGATGGCCCGGAGCGGAATGTTCCTGGACTCCGCGGCCGCCCAGAGGCGGGCCCGCCTGGTGTCGGGCTGCAGATCATCGTGCACCTGGCCATCATGGCAGCCGCGGCGCCCGCCCGCCGTCACCCGGCCGGCCGAGCGGTGAACTGGCGGAAGCCATCGCGGCGTCCCGATAGGTCATATCATCGGGGTCATGTGGCCACCCGCGAACTTAGCGCGATGGCGGGCCGCAGGTTCCCCCGGCGGCACATCCGCCGGGCCAGCGATGACGACCGTACGGTCGGTGGCCGCCCGCACCGCGCTGACCATCCGGTGCATCGTGATCGCGTATACGGCCGTGCAGGTGGCCATCTGGCATTCCTTTTACGCGGCAAGTCCGTGGCGGCTTGCCGGGCCCGTCCTCGCGGTGGCGTGGGCGGGCGTGATCGTGGCCTGCCTGCGGCGCGGCTGGCCGGGCTGGCGGCTGGCCGGACTCGACACGTGCGTTTACCTGGCCCTGGCGCTCGGGGGCATGTCGTCCGTGCCCGCTGCCATGCGCGGCGACACCTCCAACTGGCTGTTCATCATGATGGCCGGTCAGCTCGTCGTCCCTGCCTGGTTCGCGCCGAGCAGGCTGGTCGCGCCGCTCGCGGTCGCATCGGGTGCGGCCTACTGGGCCGGCTCGGCAGCGCCGGCTGGCGGCGTGGCCGGCGGCAGCTCCCCGGCCGCGGCCGGCCTGCTGCTGTGCACCATCGTCGCCGTGGCCTGGTGCGCTGCCTGGTCGCTCTACCGCTGGGCCAGGGCGGCGGACGCCGCCCTGGCGCTGGCTGACCGGGAATCCCGCGAGCAGTACGTCGTGCTGTCCAGGGATATCGAACGCCGCGAGCATGAGCGGCTGCTGCACGACACGGTGCTCAACACGCTGACGGCCCTGTCGCGGTCGGCCGGCGGCTGCGCGCCCGGGGTGGTGGGCCGGTGCCGGCACGACGTGACCCTGATGGAGTACGTGCTCAGCCTGCCGCCTGACGCCGGTGCGGCGGCCGCGGCCAGCGCGGCGATGGGCCAGGCCGTGGCCGGCCAGCCGAGTGAGCTTGGCCAGGCAGCCAGGCGGCGCTACGGTGGCATGCTGGCTGCCATCGAGGCTGTAGCCAGCGAGATGCGGGACCGCGGCCTGACCGTGCACCTCGATGCGGCCGGCCCGGACCCGGCCGGCCCGGACCCGGCGGGCGCTGACCCGGCGGGCGCTGACCCGGCGGGCACTGTCCGGCCTGGTGATGCCGTCGAGGAGCTTCCGGCGGGTACTAACGCTCGTAGCGCGGCCCGAGAGCGTGGATGGGACTCTACTGCCGCTGTTACCGCGGCAAAGTCCCATCCACGCTCGTCAACGAGCGTGCCTGCTGTCCCCGTCCCGGTCGCCGTCGCGATAGCGCACGCGGTGCGCGAGGCGCTGGCGAACGTGGCCAGCCATGCCGGGACTGGCGAAGCATGGGTCGAGGTGAGCCTGACGGCGCCTGCCTCGGGGCCGGGCGGCGTCCTGGTGACGGTGCGGGACCAGGGCGCGGGATTTGACCCGAGGCGGGTCGATCCGACCCGGCTTGGCCTGCGGCGGTCCATCGTCGAGCGGATCGCCGACTGGGGCGGCCGGGCGTCGGTCCGGTCCGCGCCGGGCGAGGGCACCGAGGTGAGCCTGCGGTGGGCAGGCTCGCCGGGCGCCGGCCAGCTAGCCGTGACCGGCGGCGCGTCCGCCCTGGCTGATGTCCCATGGTGAGCCGCAGCGCGCCGCTGCCCGACGCGCAGGAGGCCGAGCTGCCGCGCATGGTCGGGCTGGTGGTGGCCGTCTGGCAGCTCGCGCTCCTCCTCCAGGTGCTGGTCTACCTGCACGACTACCGCCAGCCTGCGGTGCCGGTCGCGGTGTGGCTCGGGCTGCTCGCCGCCGCCGGGTGGCTGGTGCCGCGGGTACGTGCCGGTGGCCTCACCTGGGCGCAGGCGGCTGCCGCCGTGGCCATAGCCGTCACCGCGGTCGCGCTGGTCGGCTGGCAGCGCCGGGTGCAAGGGTCCGTGGACTGGTCGGTGGTCGGTTCAGGCTGGCTGCTCGCCCTCGTCGCGCTGACCCGCCGGGCCTGGGAGTGGATCGCCGGCGCGCTGCTCGTCTTCGCCGCGCACGCCATCATGGCCATCCACCTGCTCGGCGTGACCTCGCTGAGCATGGCGCGGCTCGCGGCGACCGCCTACACGCTCGTGGTGATCCTGGTCATCTTCGCCGCGCTGCGGCCGACCTGGCGCACCAGCGCCGGGATTGCCGCCCGCCGCGCCGCGCTGACCAGCAGGTTAGCTGCCGAGCGCGCGGCGGCGGTCGCGGTACACGAGGACCGGCGTGAGCGGCTCGCCCTGCTGGAGGTCGACGCGCTGCCGCTGCTGCGCGGCATCGCCGACGGCGAGCTTGACCCGGCCGACAGCGACGTCCGAGAACGATGCACCCGGCATGCGGCGGCGCTGCGGCGCGCGCTCGCCGACCGGCCGCAGGACGCGGGCGGCCTGCTGGCCGAGTTGCAGCCCGCGCTTCGCACCGCCAGGGCCCGGGGCATGCCGGCCGAAGTCCAGGTGGTCGGTGACCCGGGACGGCCCGCGCCGGAAGTGGCGGCCGCCACCCTAGCGGCAGTCGACGCCGTGCTAGGTGCGATCCCGCCGCACCCGGTGCTGCTTACCGTCCTTGCCTCCGCCGACGACGTGGAGCTGTACGTGACCTTCGACCGGGCACCGGGGGCCGCCCCGGACGTGACCAGACTGCGGCGCACGGTGCCCGCGGCGGCACGCTGGCATGCCACGGTCGACGTCGACGACTCGGGCGCGGGCTGCCTGGAGGTTCGCTGGCGCAAGGCGGTACAGGCGTGACCGGTGCACGGAAAGGCAGCAGCGTCGCGGACGGCGGCACGGCAGCGGCAGGCGGCACCGGGGTGGCTGGCGAACGAGCCGGGGCGGCAGCGGCAGGCGGCAACGGGGCGGACGGCGAAGGAGCCGGCCAGGCTGGTCTGGCAGACCACGGTCCCGCGGCGGCGGACGGCGAGGCCGGAGCCAAGGCCGGCCGCACCGCCGCGACCCGCGTTATCGATGTCGCTGCGGTGGACGACCACCCGATCGTCCTCGACGGCGTCGCCAGCTGGGTTGTGGCCGCCGAGAGCGGCATCAAGGTTGTTGCCACCGCCGCGACCGTTGACGCGCTGCTGGCCGGCCCTGGGTGCCATGCGCACGTCGTGCTCCTCGATGTCGATCTCGGTGACGGGACCACCGTCGAGCGCAACGTGGCCGCGATCCTCGCGGCCGGCCCTGCCGTCCTCGTGCTGGCCGCCTCCGACAAACCGGTGCCGGTCCGGGCCGCCATGCGGGCGGGGGCACTCGGGTACGTGCTGAAGGATGAGCAAACCAGTCAGGTGCGGGCGGCCATCAGGTCCGTCGCCGCCGGGCAGGACTGGATCTCGCCCCGGCTTGCGTACATCTTCGCCACGGACGATGCCACCGACCGGCCCGTGCTCAGCCCGCAGGAGACCCGCGCCCTGCAGCTATACGCAACCGGCATGCCGCTGAAATCGGTCGCCCGGCGGATGGGGCTCGGCGAGGAGACCGTCAAGCAGTATGTTGGCCGGGTCAGGGAGAAATACGCCCGGGCCGGGCGGGCCGCGCCCACCAAGATAGAGCTATACCACCGGGCTGTCGAGGACGGGCACCTCCCCCCGCACCCCTAACTGCGTATCCCCCCGGATGCCAGGCCAACGGAGATGCCCATCCTCGAAGCCATTGTCTTACGAGCCAACGGTATTCGAATGGGCGGCGTCTGTCTTGACCCCCTATCGGGGGTCAAGATACCGCCTAAGGGGCAACGGGGCAGTTATCCGCGAAAGCTGCGAAATAACTGCGACTTAGGCCGTAACTCAGGCCGTAACTCAATAGCGGTTAACATCCATCCGGTTTTCGCCGGACAAATCCTAACCGCTAATTTGATCTTGAGGCTGCTGTGACTGATGTGGCGCACGGGGTGTGGCGGGAGGGGAGCAAGGCGAGGCGGGAGGGGAGCAAGGCGAGGCGGGAGGGGAGCAAGGCGAGGCGGGAGGGGAGCAAGGCGAG
>WNGL01010900.1_pt1 | contig 14940 bp, 16 predicted proteins | sample 5400591 | NCBI WGS metagenome assembly WNGL01 (sample SAMN13153377, study PRJNA577476) | soil metagenome | isolation source: 80 cm soil or saprolite under Garry oak tree replicate 1 | place: USA:California | collected 2016-06-15
GCGTAGTCGACAACTACGGAGAGAGCTGCATCGTCTCGGCTGCCGGCGACATCGTCGCGCGACGGGCGGCCAGCGAGGGGCCGGGCATCGTGATGGCTGAGATCGATATCGACGAAATCATGGCGACGCGCAGGCGGCTGCCCTATTTCGACCAACGGCGGCTCGATCTGTTTCCCGGGCCCGCAGCCATCGTGTCGTGATTCATCAGAATACGATCTCGTTGTCCGCAATGGGCGGTGGCAACGGCGGCGGATATCTACCGCGCCGATATCGGCATCACCGGCAGCCGCATCACGGCGATCGCCGGGAGGCTGTCGGCCGCCACTTTCCCCCGATTGTCTTGAAGGAAGATGAGCGGAACCCCACAACCCCGCTGCTACGCGTCGTCGTGTCATGGGCAGCCCGGTCGCCCCTACCAGGACAGCTACGTCAGCCTATCTATATGTATATGATGCGGCCCTGTGCAGCCACTCGTACCGCCAGGGCGTTTATTCGACGAGCCCTCGGCGGCATTTCTCAGTACTGAGGTACAAGGAGTTTGCTTTGTGCGGCCGCGACGAACGATGACAGGAAGGACAGGAGCGCGCGATGTACCTGGCTCGCTTTTCGTATGACGTGCTGCCAATAAATCGGCAGCGCGCGATTGACTTTATCCGCCGTGAGGTCGAGGCCGCCAGCAGCGAAGGCCTGAATGCACGCCTGCTGGTGCCGCTAACCCGCGGCCACGGTGGCGTGGCGCTGCAGTTCGAGGTCGAGCTGACGAAGCTCGACCAGCTCGACCAGTTCCGAAACCGCGGCATCGGCTCGAGCAACGAGACCGGCGGCTGGATGCACGCCTTCAGCGAGGTTCTTGTCTCGCCACCTGGAGTCGAGATCCTGCGCGTAGACGAGCCACAGCAAAGAGCGAAGGCGGCGAAAGTTTAATGGCCCAACCGGGCCTCGCGCGCCGGATTGCTTCGATCATGGTAGCGGCATCCTTGTCGGTCGCGGTGAGCTAAGTCCGCACGAGTGCAACGAACGCCGGCACGTCGACGGTCGCCGTCGCATCGCTCTTGGCTCTCTTGGTGGGGACCACTACGCGCCGATCGGCGGCGGGCAGAGTCCGTCGCGGCTTCATCGTCGGCGTGGTCGGAGACAGAGAACGATCACGTTCCGGTTCGATTTCGGGAATGAGGGAGCGGATGCCGACATTGTCTACGACATCGAAGTGGCTGACGATTTTCGCCTTGCCGACAAGGCTCTGAAGCGCTGCCGCGCGCTTGTGCAATTCGTCCGCCGCGAAGCACAGATAGAACGCGCCCTGCCGGCGAAAGTGCAGATCGAGCCCCGTATCCTCCTCCAATTCCTGCGCGAACAATGCCCAGTCATTTGCGGCTGCGCGGGTGAGATCGGCATAGGCCGGACCGTTCACGCCTTTCCCCTGCACCCGGACGTTTCCGAATTTACCGCGCGCAGCGCGCGAAGCGACATCGCCGTCGTCGAAGACGGCCACGGATCGCCCGCCGAGGCGAGTCCGTAGGCGATGCTCGCGCCGACAATGCCGCCGCCGATCACCGCAAAATCCGCCGAAGACGTTGGCTGCATGGCAAACGCTCCGCGCTCAGTCCTGCTGAAAGCGCTGTGGCTTCAGCGCCGCGTGGAAGCAGTTGACCATGGTGACGGCATCAAAAACCGGCAGCCCGAAGCGATCGCTAATATCCGCGCTGAAGGGAGTGAGATTGGTGCATTCGGACACGATCGCTCCGATATCAGGATGTGCCTCGACCAACCGGCCAGCGCTATCGAGCACCTCGCGCTGCAAAACGTCGTATGGAACGGTGTCATCGCCATCGCGGATCGAGCGCACGAATTCGGAATCCTGCGGCATGCCGACAACCGGCGTATCCGCGGCAACGCCGACCGCCTCGAGATAGCGGCCATTCAGCACCTCGCCATTGTAAGTGAGGATGCCCACCTTTTTTCCGCGCGGCACGATCCGCTCGACCATCGGAACCTGAAGCAGGGCGCTCGTCGCAACCGGCACCGAGCAGAAGTCGGCGAGCTCACGCTGATAGATCGACAGAAATCCGCAGGTCGTCGTGATGCCGTCGACGCCTGCCTCGATCAGCTCTTGAGCCGCTTTCTTGAACGGCTCGAGGAGGCTGACATTGTGCATATCTGTCATCCGCGCCGGAATCGCATCCTGGACGATGCGGTACTGCACCGGGAAAGACCATGTGCCCGCGTGCCCGATATCGCCGAGGAAGCGGCGGAAATGGCTTTTCACCATCAAGATGCCGATGGTCACGCCGTAATAGGTTTTCCTTTTTGGAGAGTTCATATCATTTCCTTTGCGCTCTGGGAGCGATAACGAGGACCTCACATCGCCCGTCATCGCGCATGAAGCCCTCCAATCTCGGAACGGGAGAGACAAAGCTCATCGTCGGGACGTCACCGCCTGACTGCGGCGACGGAGATATTCGCCAACGATCAGCCCAAAAGTCATGACGACGAGGAGGACGGTCGCGACCGCAGCAAGTGTTGGATTGATCTGGAGCAACATGTCGCCCCACATTTGGCGCGGCAGCGTCGAGACTGCCCCGCCAGTCACGAAGAGAGCGATTGTGAGCTCGTCGAACGAGGTGATGAAGGCGAACAGGAATGCCGCCATCAGGCCGGTGCGAATCAGCGGCAGCGTGATGTGCCACAATGTGCGCCATAGGTTTGCACCGAGGGTATACGCCGCCTGATCAAACCTTTGATCATAGGTGCTCAGCACCGCCATGACGGTGATGACGACATAGGGTAGCGCCAGAACGGCATGTCCGATCACGAGACCCGTAACTGTTCCAACGAGTTCAAGGTGAGAATAGAGGTAGAACAACGCAACCGCGATCACGACCCTCGGAACGATTAGCGGCGAAAGTATCAGGGCAAGGACCGCTGTCTTGCCCGGCACACGACGACGAGTCATCGCGAATGCCGCCATGCTGCCGATCAGCAGGGCGAGCAGACCCGACACCGTGGCAATGGCGAACGAGTTGCAGGTGGCGCTGATCCAATCCGGCGACGACAGGTATGTCTCGTACCATCTCAGGGACAGTCCACGCGGCGGAAGTTCGACCACGGTGCCGCTCGTGAAGGAGGCCGGAATAACGAACAAGGCCGGCAATATCAGAAAGCCTATGGCCGCAATGAAGAGCAGCCGAAGTGTCCCTTTTCCCAGGTAGCCTTGCGCTCGAGACGGAAGGATCCGCTCCCAGCGCTCGGCCACAAGGGCGCAAAGGTTTCCGAGCCCGGCGGAGATGGCTGCACCCAGCCAACCGCCTGCCCGCGCCAGGAAGGAAGGGCGAGCTTGCCCACTTGCAACGGACCTTCCGGCAAGCGTCGCCATGCCGACGACGCGGTCATAGAGCACGAAGACGAGAAGAGCAGCGACCAGCAGCAAGACCGCGAGCGCACCGGCGAATGCCCAGTTGAGCAACTCCTGAACCTGCGTGATGATGACCTGGGTGATCATCGTTTCCCGGGCCCCGCCGAGTAGCGCCGGGGTTATGAAGAACCCAAGCGACGTGATGAAGACCATAATGGCAGCCGCGCTCACACCAGCCATCGACTGGGGAAAGTAGATGCGCCAGAATGACTGCCCCCGCCTTGCGCCAAGGGTATCGGCCGCTTTCATTAGATTGGGGTCGATCGTCTGCATCACCGGCAGCATCGTCATGATCGCGAGGGGTACCATCGCGTGACACATGCCGATCAACGTTCCAGTCAGATTGTAGATGAGGGCGACGGGCGCTTCGGTAATGCCCAACGAGATCAGCAAGCGATTGATGGCGCCGTTACGCCCGAGCAGGATCATCCACGCGAAGGTACGGACGAGGAAGCTGGTCCAGAAAGGCACGAGGACCCAGATCATCAGGCTGTTGCGTTTACGCTCTGACGCCGTCGCCAGAATATAAGCCACAGGATAGCCGCCAAGGATGGAAATTGCCGTCGTCCAGAGCGCAATCTTGAATGTGATCGTCAGGACGTTGACATAGACGGGATCGGTGGCGATGCGCAGATAGTGCTGGTCGGTGAGTGCTCCCGCGGGCGTACGAACCGAGAGGAGGAGCAGTTGCAGAACCGGGTAGATGAAGAAAGCGCCGAGGAACAAGACGATCGGCAAGAGAGGCCATAGGCCAAGAACCGCCTGCTTCCTGAAGGTAACTCCACCGACAACGCCTCTTGTTGCCGTGCCGATAGAGGTATTGGCAGTCACTCCTCGACGGCCTCGGGCAACAGGACAGTGTCCTCGCAGCGCCAACTGACGATTACCTCGTCTCCCTTGTTTGGAATTCGATCCGGCGTGGTCAGCTCCTTGACGACGAGAATCGCGCCCTGCTCGGTTCTGACGTGAATCTTGGTTATGCCTCCCGCGAACACGACATCGTGCAATCGGCCATGCAGCTTGTTCTCGAGATGACCATCAGTCGTTGTTACGCGAAGGCTTTCCGGCCGAACCATCCAGCACAAGGCCTGGTTCGCGCTAAACCGGGAGTCTGCCGGCGCGCTGATGGCCTGGTTGACGCCGTGGCGGACAACCGCCTTGTCACCCGTTTCCGCCATGACGCCCGAGAGGATGTTTGATTCGCCCAGGAAACTCGCCGCAAAGACGCTCCGCGGCCGGAAATAGAGTTCGTTGGGAACACCAATTTGTTCGATGCGGGCGTTGTTCATCAGGCAGATGCGATCGGACATCGCCAACGCCTCTTCCTGGTCGTGGGTGACATAGAGGACCGTGATGCCGAGTTCGGTGTGAAGGCGCTTGATCTCCATCTGCATATGATCGCGCAGGTTCTTGTCGAGGGCGCCGAGGGGCTCGTCCATGAGAATGATCGAGGGGTTGTAAACAATGCAGCGGGCCAGCGCGATACGCTGCTGCTGGCCGCCGGACAGCTCTCGTGGCAACCGTCCCGCAACATGGGAGAGCTTCACGATATCGAGAACGCGCGACACTTCACGATCGACGTCGGAACTGGACAGGCGGCGCATGCGGAGCGGGAAAGCGATATTTTCGTGGGCCGTGAGATGCGGAAACAGTGCATAGTTCTGGAAGACCATTCCGATCCCCCGCTTGAACGGCGGGAGATGCGTGGCGCGGTGCCTGTCGATCCAAACCTCGCCGGTGGTCGGGGCTATGAGCCCGGCTACGATTGACAGCAACGTCGTCTTCCCCGAACCAGAGGGGCCGAGCAGCGTGAGGAATTCGCCTTCGGCCATCTCCACATCGGTGCAGTCAAGCGCGACGGTCGAGGAGTAGCACTTGGATACGCCCGCGATCCTGAGCTTCTGTCGCGACATATCGCCAACAGTCATGCCAGACACTCCCGAAACGGCGTCAGCGCAGCAGCCAGGCATTGAAGCGGTCGAACATCCGATCTTTGTTCGCCCCCCACCAGTCATCGTTGATTTGAACCATTCCCTTGAAATTCTCGGGCGCTGTCGGGAGGTATTTGGCGCGCGCAGCGGGAATTTTCTCAAACGCCGACGTGTTCGTCGGACCATAGGCCAAGGCATTGGTATAGCTGGCCTGTCGCGCACCGTTTGCACAGAACTTGATGAATCTCTTCGCCAGCGCCGCGCGCGGCGTCCCCTTCGGAATGGCCCACCCTTCCAGACCGTACAATGCCTGGTTCCATATCAGCTCGACGGGAGCTCCGCCATCGATCGCGGCCTGAACGCGCGCATTGCTGGTGTACAACATGTCCACCTCACCGCTTTGCAGCAACTGCGTGGTCTGTCCGAAGCTCGCCCACCAGACAGCAATATGCGGCTTGATCTGATCAAGCTTCTTGAACGCGCGATCGACATCCAGCGGATAGAGCTTGTCGAGCGGAACGCCATCTGCGAGCAACGCGCCTTCAAGCACAATGATGGGGCTCTTCGGGAGCGACCTTCGCCCTGGAAAATTGGCGACATCAAAAAAATCTGCCCAGCTGTTCGGGCGGTTTTTCATGGTGTCGGTCCGAAACGCAAGGAGACTTGCAAAGACGTTCGTGCCCATCCAGTCAGGCTGCCGGGCGGCAGGGATGAGAGCGTCCATATCCGGGCCGCTCCAGTCCAACGGCTCAAGCAGCCCCTGGTCCGAGAGGAGTTTCCGTGACGACAAGGTCAAGGAAACAACGTCCCAGACATACGATTTCGATTCGACGATCGCCTTCATTTGGCTGGTCGGCTCGGCCTCGCGAGCGACATTGACGATTTCGATTCCGGTTTCGGCCTGGAAAGGCTTGTAGAAAGCCGTGCCAAAGCCGGTGCCATAGATTCCACCTGGATCAGCGACGGTGATTTTCTCGGCGGCGAATGCCAGCTGAATGGACCCGGCCGCCGTACCCGCGGTGGCCAGTCCGGCGACAATGAGGAAATCACGGCGCGTCAACTTCAACGTGTTGCCTTGGTGGCCATTCGTGGTCATGTGACTACCCTTCTCGTTGGTATTCGCCTTGGCTATGTGTGGAGTAAAATCAGACTTCGGCAATGATGCGCAACGCTTGATCGAGATCTGCGATCAGGTCGTTGCTGCATTCGAGACCTGCATGGAAGCGAACCAGAATGCTTGGTTCAGTCCAACGCTTTTTCGTACGGGTGTGAGCAGAGTCGCCGATCAGCGCGAGGCCTTCGAACCCGCCCCAGGTGAAGCCGATTCCGAAGAGCGCCAGAGCCTCGACGAAAGTTCCGGCGCGCGCCGCGTCGTCCGTCACAAGGATGGCCGCGAACAGACCGGAGGCGCCCATGAAATCCCGTTGCCACGACGCGTTTATTTTACATATTGTCGACAATACGCAGACCGGTTAGGTTTGCAAGTGCAAAGAAGCGATCGATGGTCATTCCCCGACCAACACCGAGGCGTTCATGAGCTCGACACAGATGTCGAATGAGGGGGGCACAATCTCGATCAACATTGGTTCCCGGCCGGTCTTGGCAGTCTCCGCCCAGCCGTTGACGCAGCAGATTGCGAACCACATCCGCGACCTGATCATCCACGACGCGCTGAAACCCGGCGAGCGCATCCGAGAGCAACCGATCTCGGAGCAATTGCGAGTTTCCCGTACACCGATTCGCGAGGCGCTTCAGATCCTTGCGACAGAGAAGCTCGTCGACATCCTGCCGAACCGGGGTGCGCTGGTCGTCAACCCGGGCGTGGAAGACATCCGCGCAATGCTGAAGGTTTACAGCACACTTGAAGCGCTTGGCGGCGAACTCGCCTGCGAAAACGCCGGAAAAGCCGAAGTTGCTGAGGTGGAGATGCAGTATCAACTGCTGCAGGCCGCCTTCTCGGCATCAGATCGCCCCGCGTATTTCAAGGCCAATCAGGCCTTTCACCTCGGAATTGTCGCCGGTTCGGGCAATCAGACCCTGGTCGAGATGCACACCCACCTGAACATCCGGCTCTATCGCACTCGCTATCTGGCAGTGATGCAGGTCAAGGATTGGACATCAGCAGCCTATCAGCATGGTGACATCCTGAAGGTATTCCTCGACCGTGACGGCGCTCGCCTCCGCCAGCTCCTGCAGGCGCATCTGGGCTTTGCATGGCGTCAGGTTGACGGGTTGGCGAGCGTGGCCGCCGGAGCCGCGAGATCCTAACGACGACAGAATTGTGCACGGACGCTCAGGCGCGAGGCGCGGCGGCCGTCACAGAGAGGAGGAAAAGACCTATAGCCGCACGCGAGGAAGTGGGAGGAAGCAGGCGCGGTGCCGCGCGAGGTGTTGCACCGCATCGGGCGTGCTTGGCTTCTTTGGCACCGGCTATTCTGCCGAATATGGCGGCGCGGAAATGGACGAGCTGGCGGTCGTCGTGCTCGCCGAGGAGCTTGGGCGATCGACGTTCTCTGGTGTCACGATCACCGTGCTCGTGCATACGGACATGGCGTCCGTGCTTGTCGCGGACGCGGGCTCAGCGGCGCAGAAGATGCGCTGGATGCGCGGGATCATGTCGCGCGACGTGATCACCGCCATTGCTGTCACCGAGCCGGACGCGGGGTCCGACGTGAAGAGCATACGAATGACCGCGCGTCGCGAGGGCGACAGCTACGTCCTCAACGGCAGCAAGCTCTTCATCACGAACGGCGTGCACGCTGATCTCCGTGCTCCGCGGCGTAGTCGGCGTTCCGGTCCGCTTGGACGAAGGGGATTCTGACGTAGAGCGTCGTGCCGACATCGGGAGCGGAGTCGATGATCAACACCCCGCCGACCAAGGCGAGCCGCTCACGGATCCCTGCGAGGCCGAGATGCCCAGCCATGATTGGAGAGTTGGCATCAAAGCCCTTTCCGTTGTCCTCGACGATGATCTGCAGCCACCCATCGCGGCATTCCAGCACAATGCTTACCGTGCTCGCCGCGGCGTGCTTCAGGACGTTCGTGAGCGCCTCCTGGACGGTGCGGAAGATGGTCGTCTCGATCTCCATGGGGAGCATCCGTGCGGTCAGGTCGCCGCCGTGGAAGTCGACTCGGATGCCGTACCGCTCGCCCCAATCGGCGGTGGTTGTCTCGAGTGCGGGAAGAAGGCCGACATCGTCCAGTGCGGTCGGACGCAGCTCGGTTGCGATCCGGTGCATATTGCGGCCCATCTGCGCGGTCAGCGACTGCAGCCCGCGCAGCATGCTGCGGCCCTCGTCGCCAACCAAATGCTCGAGGCTCTTCAGGCTGAGGGACAGGCCAGTCAGGTCCTGACCCATCTGGTCGTGCAGCTCGCGGGCGATGCGGCGCCGCTCCTGCTCCTGGGCATTGATCAGATGCTGCAGCAACCTCACCCGCTCGGCTTCCGCCGCCATCTTCTCCTCTCTGGCTTCTCGCAACGCCTCATCGGCAAGAACCGTAGCGGTCACGTCGCTCGAGCCGCCGCGATAGCCGAGAAAGCATCCCGCCGGGTCAAAGATCGGCTTGCCGTTCACACTTATGTAGCGCGGCGAGCCATCGTCCAGGAGGACCTTGTAGGTAAACCCGCGAAATGGTTGCTGCTGCGCCAGGGCATCGCGGTGCCGACGCCACTTCTCCGGCTCGTCATCGAGGTCGGCCGCAAAATCCCACCGCCTTTGGCCGATCGATATCTTGTAGCCAAATGCCGTGGCGCGTTCCGAGACATAAGTGAAAGAATGATCCCGGCAGGTCTCCCAGAACCAATCGGACGCGGTCTCCGCATAATCGCGGAACCGCTGCTCGCTCTCGTGCAGCGATTCCTCTGCCCGTTTGCGCTCGGTCAAGTCGAGCACGAAGGTGACGCTCTCGTCCCGCCTGCCCTCGATGGCTGCGCCGCCGACTAGCACCGGCACGCGGCTGCCGTCTTTCCGAAAATACTCCTTCTCATATTTGCAGCTCCCGCTCGCCCTCATCTGGGCCAGCGCCTGTTGGCTGGCGATGCACCATTCGGGAGGCGTCATTTCTGTCCACCGCATCCGGCCCGAGACGAGATCTTCGCGGTCGTATCCGACCATATCGAGAAAGGCATCGTTCGCGTCGACGACCCTGACCTGGCCTTCAAGCTGCCAGATCGCGATCCCGATGATGTTGGAGTCGACCAAGTGCCGGATCTTCGCCTCCCGTTCTTGGAGATCGCTGTAGAGACGGGTGTTCTCCTCGGTTGCCTTACGCCGCCGTGTCACTTCGAGCGAGGCGAGCGCCAACGCCGCCCCTGCGAAAATGATTGCAATAACGACCGCCACGGCGATGAGCCAGATCGTGCTTTGTTGCACTGCGTCGACGCGCGCCTGCCCATGCGCAAGCTGGAAGCGCTCGATATCCAGCATCTGGTCGATTTGCGATTGGATCTCGTCCATGCTCCGGAGTTTCGCCAGCGCCGCTTCCAGGCCGAACGTGCGGGCCGTCCCGAGTATCTCATCCATTTGGCGCAGCTTTGCCTCAACGATCAGCGCCAGATGTGCGGCACGAAGGCTCTGCAATGGATCATCCGCCACGAGACCCTGGAGCGCCTCGATCTCCCGTCGCACGCTTTCTTCAGATACGCCGTAGGGATTGAGAGAAGTCGGGTCGAGCGTCAGCAGATAGCCGCGCCTTTCGGTCTCCAGGTCGGTGATGGATGCCCGCATCCGCTCGAGCGTCTCGATGACTTGGCGGCTCTGCTCGACGGAGTGACTTGCCGCTTGCCGCTCGTACCAATATCGGATGTACAGAAACCCGGTCGCGGCAAGCAGCGTCAGAAACGCCGCGATCCCCAGGATCACTGGACGAACAAGCCAGCGCGAGGGCAGGCGTGGACCGGTGAGTGACATTGGGCCTGACCCGTCTGCCTCGATGGCTCGCATGGTCGGCCTTTAGGTCTTTTCTGCGGCCCCGAGGACGCTGGTAGAGTAGTAGAATAGATGATAAGTTTCTATAGTAGAGTCGAGCGCGCAGGTCGTACCGACTGCCCAAGAAAGAACTGCAGCGGAATCCGTCAGTCCTCTTACGAGGCCCAGAACGGCACGAGGACGGACATGACCAAGGGGAAAAATCGGCTGAGCGGTCGGGTGCCGGTTGGCCGGCGCAGTGTCGTCAAGGGATTGGGCGCTACTGGAGCAGCCTTGTCAGGAATGGCGATGCTGCCGCGATGGAGCTTCGCGGACGACTACGCCGCGATGCATGCAAACGCTGCTATCGACTGGAAACAATTTTCGGGCCAGACGATCACGCTCGCGGGCGCGGCCCATCCGTGGTCGAACGCGATCACCCCGCTTTTGCAGCATTTCACCACACTGACCGGGATTACAGTCGTCACCGACTTCCAATCGGAAACCAAGTTCTTGGGGGCACTGCCGATCAAGCTCGCCCGCGGCAGTACGACTCCCGACGTCTTCATGTTTCTTGCCTATGGCCAGGGCATTTCGGCGGGATGGCTCGAGCCGCTTGACGCATATTATTCCGACAAGTCGCTGACCGATCTCGCCTGGTATGACGAGAGTGACCTCCTCAAGACCGCGCAAGGCTTTCCGCTGTGGTTGAACGGCGAGCGCTACGCCTTCCCGATTACCTCCGAAGCGATGACCTTGTTCATGAACAGCGATGCCTTGGCAGCCAAGAACCTGCCGGTTCCCCAGACTTTCGAAGAACTGCTTGCAACGGCCAAAGCGGTCAAGACCGGCGATATATCGGGGATCGCTATGCGGGCCAAGGCCAGCGGTAATTCGGCCGCAGCAGCCTTGGGCTTCGTATTCTCTTACGGTGGGGTCATGGTCAAGGACAACAAGGCAGCTTTCGACAGGCCCGAGGCGGTCGCGGCCATCGAGATGTACGGGCAGCTGCTTAGCCAAGCCGGACCGATCGGTGTCGGCACCTATGACTGGTACGAGGTGCTGAACGACTTCCTTCAGGGCAGGACGGCAATGGCAATCGACAGCAGCAACTTTGCTACCGACATCTCCAATCCGGCGAAGAGCCGCGTCGTCACTACCTTCGCAGCCTTTCCACATCTCGCCGGTCGCCCACCTATCCCGATGATGTCGCACTGGCAGGCTTGCATCAATGCCAAGTCACGCAACAAGAAGGCGGCTTTCTTGTTCCTGCTGTGGGCGACGAGCAAGCCGACCTCGCTGCAGACTGCCGCGGCGGGACTGGCGACGACACGCGTTTCGGCTTGGTCGAGCGAGGGCTTCAAGAAGGCCTTCGGCGAGCAGGCGGCTGCAGCGGCCCTGACCAACTTGCAAAATGCCGATGTCGCCCTCGCGAAGGCGATTCTTTTCCATCCGCAGTCGAGTGCCGTCCTGGATGCCTTCATGATCGGCGTCAATGAAGTGGTCTCCGGAAAGAAACCAACGCAGGATGCGATGACTGCTGCAGCCAAGAAGGCCAATGCGGCGATCCACGGATAGTGAGTGAGCCCAACCTCACATCAATAATAGTCTGGGTCCCCGCGCCCCAAAAAATTATCGCTAAGCATCCTTACGAGCTGGCAGGAGACCGTCAAGAAATGGCGGCGGCATCGGCGGGGCGATGGACCTCGCGGTCGGCGCTCAGCGCGTCTTCATCGTCATGGAGCATACGACGCGAGACGGTCGGCCGCGACTCGTGGCCACCTGCTCGTTGCCGGTGACGGCGCGCGGCGTCGTGAAGCTCGTCGTCACCAACGTCGGGCTTTTCGAGCCGGTCACCGAGGGGTTTCTCCTTCGCGAGATCGCGCCTGGAGTCGACGTCGAGGAAATCAAGGCGACACGGGTTGCCGGATCATCGTCCCCGGGAGCCTCGGTCCCGTGCGCCTGCTGCCGCCATCGCCGAGCGGCTGACGCGGTTCTGGGGCCGCACGGGCGCGGCCCGAACTGGCGAGGGTTAAGGGATATTCGGCGCGGCGATGTTCTTGTCGTCGCAGACGAGTCGGCGCCCTTGGCTCGTCCGGCTACGTCTCGGTGCCCCGCACGAAGCACATGACCCCGCGCTCGGGAGTCCAACAGACGACCGCACGACCGATCGGGTTATCTGTCCGGTCCAGGACCTTGCGCGGCGGAATGACCACCCACTTGTCCTCGATCAGCGCCTCGTAATGATCACCGACCGTGCGATAGTCGGTTGGTCGGCAATCCGCGATCGAGCAGCAGGAAACGCCGGTTCCTGGGACTGCCAGACTCTGGAACCATGGCGCCAACGTGGGATCGGCGCTCTCCGGCGGCTGTCCGTAGGCACTTGCAACCACCATCGACGATAAGACGAAAATCACGCGCATCAATATGCGAGTCGCGAGCATCTGGCGCCTCGAGCGAGAGCAGCTTTTCGGTAATTCAACGCTTAGGGGCGCGCCGTGTTCCCGCACGGCGCTGGGGTCCCTATTCGATTGTGAAAAAAATGGCTCCCTGCGCCGAATTTGGGGATGTGAAATGCTTCACACAACCGACGCGAGGGCGCTGCTATCGTTTAGCGACCGGCCAATTTTTGGGCCGCGATTCTTGCGCCGATTGAGTCGTCGTTAGCGGTGGATCGGAGGCAGCCGTGGTAGCGCTCCGCTTCTCGCCCTTCGAAGAGGAGGGGCCGGCAGCAACATCATGGGGCGATGTCGCCAGAGCATGGGCGATTGTCGTCCTGTTCGTGGCGGCGACGCTGATCGGCAGGGCACTTGACTTGCTGGCAACGATCGAACCCTGAGTACCGCCTTCGCGGTGACGAGACGCACCGCAAGGACCACTACCCTCGTGTTGCTTCCACCCGCGCTTGACAGGGAGTAGCATTAGGGGATGAGCCTCGCCTTCGGCGAGGCTCTTTTGCTGTGACAGTTCCGAAGCTGGAGATTTGCTCTTTTTTCCAACCGCTATTGCGAGCTTGCTCGCAGAGTTGGTAACGCTACGGCTCTCGAGGATGAATTTGCGCGCCCTAACGGGCAGCCTCATGCTCGGCATCGCGCATCTCGGCTCAAGCGCAGGCGGATGCCTCATCGACGACCGCGGCTTCAATAGAGGGCAGCGTCACTCCGTTGCACCGGAGCGAACTGGTCTATGGCTGCGGACGCCGTGCTGCGAGCCGCCCAGCTGTAGAATGGCTCCCCGGGCCGGACTCGAACCAGCGACCACCTGATTAACAGTCAGGCGCTCTACCAACTGAGCTACCGGGGACCAACGATCGCCCCTTTTTGCGACCGATCCCGCATTCACGCCTGCGGCGCGGCGGAGGTTATAACAGAGCCCCCCTCGCCATGCTAGACGGCCCTTTGGACAAAATGACGTCTTGCTGCACGGTATGCAGCCGGCAGCCAAATTTTCCAGTTAAATCAAGGCTGAGGCGACCGACGCTACGCGTGTATGGTACGAGAAATCCCCTGACGATCGCCAAGTTTTTCATGAAATTGATGTATTGCAGCTGATGCCGCGCGGCCGTTAAGCCCATGTATACGATGCGTCGGGTTGGAGGCCGGAAGCGGAATCGAACCGCTGTACGAGGATTTGCAGTCCTCTGCATAGCCACTCTGCCATCCGGCCGGCCGTTAGCGGCCGAGTCCCCGAGTGCCGCCTTTCGAAGAGCGCCGAGCGCGAGGCGCGGTCGACGCGCGGCGCCTCATATAGGCCGTGGCTCGCGACAGGGTCAAGGCGATGATGCCGCGCGTGGTTTCGAGAGATTGTTTTCGCCGCGGTCGCCCTATATAAACCATTCGCCGCAACCCCACATTGAGACATCCCAATACCGTGATGCAATTCTCTGTCGCGAGCGATTATCGATCGGCCCGACTCAACATGGTTGAGAGTCAGATCCGCCCGAACAAAGTGACGGATCCGGCGGTAATCGAGGCGATGCTCGCCGTTCCGCGCGAGCGGTTCGTTCCCGAAGCGCTGCGCGGCGTTGCCTATGTTGACGAGGACATCCCGCTCGGCGGCGGCCGCTACCTCATGGAGCCGATGGTACTCGGTCGTCTGTTGCAGTCTGCGGCGATCGCGCGCACGGATGCGGTGCTCGACGTCGGTTGTGGTTCGGGCTATGCCAGTGCGGTGATGGCGCGACTCGCACGCAATGTCATCGCCTTGGAGGAGGATCCGACACTGGCACAGCGCGCCAGAGCGCTCATCAGCGAACTTGCGATCGGAAATGTCACCGTCGTCGAGGGGCCTCTGGCGAAGGGCTACGTCGCGCGCGCGCCCTACGACGTCATCCTGTTGAATGGCGCGGTCGCTGGGATTCCCCCGGCGATCGCCGACCAACTCGCCGACGGCGGCCGCCTGGTCGGCGTTGTGCAGGCTGCTGGCATCGGCAAGGCGGTATTGATGACCCGCGTCGACAATGTTTTTGGCCAACGCATCGTCTTCGATGCGGGGACGCCGCCGCTGCCCGGCTTCAACATCCAGCCGGGCTTCGTCTTCTGAGATGAGCGCGACGCCACTCCCATTCGAGATCGCCGTTGACGAGCTGGCGCGCCGTCGCGACATCTCGGTCGAGGATCAGGCCCTGGCGGTTCTGGACGTGCGCGAGCCTTGGGAAGTCGAGATCTGCCGACTGCCGGATAGCATCAAT
>WNGL01019180.1_pt1 | contig 14940 bp, 10 predicted proteins | sample 5400591 | NCBI WGS metagenome assembly WNGL01 (sample SAMN13153377, study PRJNA577476) | soil metagenome | isolation source: 80 cm soil or saprolite under Garry oak tree replicate 1 | place: USA:California | collected 2016-06-15
CAGATGGCCGGTGGAGGAAACGTTCAAAACGGGGAAGGACACCCTCGGCTGGGACCAGTCGCAGGCCAGGACCTTCGGCGCGATCTGCCGGCACACCGCCCTGACCGCGCTCGCCCAGCTCAGGACCGCCGCCGTCCGCGCCGCGATCACCGGCGCCATCACCCTCCCCGCCGCCCCGGCCGCCGCGGAGAACACCGCGCGCACTGCCGACGCCTCACCAGCAACCCCTGATGACCTGCAGTTCTACCCCGGCCGCGCGCCGCTGCCCCGATCAGCCGGCCAGCCATGCCCGCCTGGTATCGCCCCGATCGAGCTGTCCGCCACCGAGACCGCCCGCATCGAGCGCCTGGCCCGCGACTGGAAAGCCGGCCTCCTGACCGCCGTCCGCCTCGCCTTCCATCTCCGCTGGTCACACTGGCGGCGCCGCCACCAGGCACGCGCCCGCTGGCACCACTACGCCGCCCGCCTGTCAGCCGACGTCTGCGGTGAGGACGGATGGGGTTGCCTCGAAGCCCTTCTGCCTGAACCAGGCCGGCCGGAAGGAGGTGACACCGTGTAACAGAAGCCCCGTTCACCACGCGCCACACTAAGCTGCAACGCGGTCACAGACCGAAAAACAGCAACTGTAATACTTACCAGTATTGACACGGTGCGTGACGGCGGCTATGAATACGTAGCGTCACCATCTTTATCCTGGCCGAGGCCGTAATGTGCCGTTTGGCCGGGGCAGCTTCGTGAGCAGGCGCCCTTATAGTCTGCCCGCGCTCGCTCCTGGCGGCCTGGACAGTGACTGTTGCCGCGGTTCCTGGGTGTCAGCTTGCGTGCTCGCCCTTGCCCACGGTCAAGCGGGTGGTCGCCGAGGTGACGGTTAACCCCAACACCGTGACGAAGGCTTACCGGGAGGGCCGCCATGGAGTGGGCACCTTCGTGCTACGCCGTACGTTCGGGATGATTTAAGGGGGCGACTGGCGGCGATTTGCGCGGGGATTTAGGACAGCATGGTGTCGGCGCGGCGGGTCACTTCGATGGGTGAGCTGGCTGCCGTGGCCAGGAGACTAAACCTCACTTCGACCACGAGGCCACCCGGTGATCGCGGATGGACCGACAGGGAGGCGCCGTGGGCGGTGGCGATGGCGGCGACGATGGAGAGGCCGAGGCCGAGGCCGTCGTGATCGCTGCCGCGCTCTCCGTGGAACCGCTGGAAGGGCTGGAGGAGCCGCTCGACCTGATCATCAGGAATGGGTGGCCCGGTGTTGGTCACCGTGAGCAGGGCCTGCCCTGCGTAGCCAGCGACGGCCACTTGGACGTGCCCGCCGGGCAGGTTGTAGCGGACGGCGTTGTCCGCCAGGTTTGAGGCCAGGGTGTGGACGAGACGGGCGTCGCCGGCGATGGGGGCGGGGTGGAGTGTGACATCGAGGCTCACGCCCGCGGCAGCCGCGGACGCCCGGTGGGCATCGACGGCCTCGGTGGCGACGGCCGCGAGGTCGAAGGGTTCTCGGTGATCGAGGCCGCGTTGGCTGCGGGCCAGGGTGAGGAGAGCGCCGACGAGCCGTTCCTGCTCTTTGCCCGCTTCGATGACATCCAGGCAGGTGGCGCGCAGCTGATCGAGGGTGGTGCGGGGGTTGGCGAGGGCCACTTGGAGCATCGCTCGTCCCAGGGTGAGCGGGGTGCGCAGCTCGTGGGACGCGTTGGCGACGAAGCGCCGCTGGGAGTCGAAGGCGCCCTCCAGCCGGGCAAGCAGTCCGTCGATGGTGTCGCTCAGGTCCTTGAGCTCGTCGTCGGGTCCGGCCAGTGCGAGCCGTTCGTGCAGGTTGCGCTCGGAGATCTGGCGGGTGGTGACCGTCATGGTGCGCAGCGGTCGAAGGACCCGGCCGGCAACGAGCCAGCCGAGGGCGATGGAGATCAGTGCCATGACCGCGAGCGCGACCGTTGACCCGACGAGGAACTGGTGGAGGTCGGCAGAGTGCTGGGCTTGCAGGCTGTCGGGAGGCGAACCGTGAAGGCTCCCTGCCGCGGTGCCCGGGTAGAGGTTTCCCTGCGGGGCTCCTTCCCCTGTGTGGAACGGACCGTTGACTCGGTGGTTCACGAACACGTAGGTGATGGCGACGATGCCGGCGCCCGAGACCAAGAAGAGGCCTCCGTAGAGGAAGGTCAGGCGGAGGCGCACGGTGCGCCGTGGCAGGTGGGGGCGGAACGCCAGGCTGGTGAGCCGGTCTCGGAGCCTCACCGGGTCATCCTCCGATCCGGTACCCGGACTTGGCAACGGTCTCGATGATCGGGGGGTCCCCGAGCTTGGACCGCAGGCGGCTGATGGTCGTCTTGACGGCCTGGCTGAACGGGTCAGCGAACTCGTCCCACACCCGTTCGAGGATCTCCTCGGCGGACACCACGACGCCCTGGGCGCTGAGGAGTAGCTCAAGGACGGCGAACTCCTTCGGGTTGAGCGGCAGGCGGCGACCCGCCCTGGTGGCTACCCGATGGGAGGGGTCGAGCCGCAGGTCGGCGCAGAACAGCGTCGGCGGCAAGGCCGCGCCGGGGCGCCGGACGAGCGCCCGGATCCGCGCCACGAGCTCGGTGAAGTCGAAGGGCTTGGGCATGTAGTCGTCCGCACCTATGCCGAGCCCTTCAACTCGGTCCTCGACGGCGCCCGCCGCAGTGAGCATCAGCACCCTGCTCCCGGAGCCCTCGGCGACGAGGGTCTTGCAGACCTGGTCGCCATGCACGCCAGGGATGTCCCGGTCCAGCACCACTATGTCGTAGGGAGTGCTGGCGAGATGCGCGAGTGCGTCGTGGCCGTCGAAGGCCACGTCCACTGCCATACCGGCCTGGCGCAGCCCGGCGGCCACCGTCATCGCCAGCTTTGCGTGGTCCTCGACCAGGAGCACCCTCATGGCATCTCCTCTCCACCACCCCGGGCCGCCCAACAGGTACCGCCCTGCCAGTTGCTGCTCCCAGGATGCTCGATCGACGGTTGCGGAAAAGTTACTGCGTTACGGGCCTGCAACCGCCGCCGCCGTACAACGGACCTCACCCAAGCGTCGCCGAGGTGAGAAGGACCACGACATGCCAATCAGGCCAGCAACGTCACCTGCCAGGGACAGCCAACGACGGACCCGGCTGCGACGGGCCGGGCTCGCGCTGGCGGGGCTGGCCGGCCTTGCCCCGTTGGCTGCGGCCTGCGGAGGCAGCTCTCCGGGCCGGGGCGCAGCTCACGCGACGACGACCACGGCGGCTGACTCCACCAGAGCCGGGTCAGGCTCCCCGGCAAGCGATCAGTCATCGGGACCGCGCTCGACGGGCAGCTTCACCCTCGCGTTCGCGAAGTGCATGCGAGCGCATGGGGTGCCCGGCTTTCCTGACCCTAACGGCCAAGCGGGGCAGCTGGGACCCGACAGCGGCATCGATCCGGGCTCGCCCACGTTCCAGTCCGCCCTGAACGGACCCTGCCGGTCCCTCGCGCCGTCGGCGTGGCTGTCGTCGGGATCGGGGTCCGTAGGTGGCGGGTCGTGACCGGCGGACCTAACAGACCCAGCGCACGAGTCGCCGTGCGCGAGCCCATCGCCCGTCTAGGAGGCAGCGACATGCCCGATCTTCCCGCATCTCACGCCCGCCGACGGCGAGGCGACCGCCCGTTCTTCCTCACCTACCTGGCCCGAGAGCTGCAACGCCGCAGACACCAAGCCCTGTTCGTAGCCGTGGGCCTAGCCGTGGGGGTCGGCCTGGTGGTCACTGTGACCGCCGCTTCCGCCGGAGTCGGCAACGCCGAGGCAGCAGTGCTGCACTCGCTGTACGGCGTCGGCACCGACGTCACCGTCACCACGGCGGCCCCGACACCGAACCCCGGCTCAACCTCCAAGGCCGGAACCTCGGGGTCCCACCAGGGCTTCTCGCCTGGCAAGACACCCCAGCATGAGGACCTGCTCGGCTATCCCCCCGGCCTCGGCGCGCTGGACGCCTCGTCGGTGGCATTCATCGATCGCCTGCACGGGGTGTCGGCAGCCGCGGGCGGCTTGACCCTCACTGACACGAAGCTGACCGTCCCGTCGCTGTCGCAGTTGGGCCCGAACGGACAGCCGCCCCCCGGCTCGGCCCCGGTCACCTTCACTGTCGACGGCGTGGACGCTTCTCATCTCGGGATTGGTCCGTTCGCCTCAGCCAAGATCGGCGCCGGCAGGTCGTTTCTCACCTCTGACGCCGACTCCAACGTGGCTGTCATCGACGCCAGCTACGCGTCGGCCAGCAAGCTGACGGTCGGCTTGACCGTCACCATCGCCCACGTCAGCTTCAAGGTCATCGGTATCGTCCACCAACCCCCAGGCGGCGGAGCTGCCGACGTCTACATCCCCCTCGGGCGCGCCCAGGCGCTGGCGGGCAGCCCGGATGGAGTGCCCAACTCCGAAGGCACGGTCAACATCATCTACGTCACGGCCAGCAGCGCATCGGACACCCCCACTGTGCGAAACGAGATCTCCGTACTGCTGCCCACAGCCACCGTAACCAGCGCCAGCAATCTGGCCGGTGAGGTGAGCGGCTCGCTGGCGAGCGCCGCCAGCCTCGCCACCGATCTCGGTCGCTGGCTCGCCATCGCGGTGCTCGTCGCCGCGTTCGCGGTGGCAAGCCTTCTCACCCTGGCCGCCACCGCACGACGGGTCCGGGAGCTGGGCACGCTCAAGGCCCTCGGCTGGCGCACCAGACGCGTTGTCGGCCAACTTCTCGGCGAATCACTCGTCATCGGCATTCTCGGCGCGCTCCTGGGCATCGCCCTCGGCTTCGGCGGCGCTGCCTTGGTGGACGCCCTCGCTCCCCGGCTGACCGCCACCGTCTCGCAGAACCCCGGCTCCCCCCTCCCCAGGACATCGGCATCAACGGCAGTGGAATGCACCGCTCCATAGCCCCGGGCGCGCAACACACCATCCCCGTTCACCTGAGCGCCCCGGTCACCCTCACCGCCGTCGCGCTCGCCGTGACGCTCGCCCTCCTCGGCGCCATGATCGCCGGCTCGCTCGGTGCCTGGCGCGCCGCCCGGCTGCGTCCCACCAAGGCTATGGCCAACCTCGGATGAAGCCACCTTCATCGCCGGGCCATGCCAGGACCATTGCCACCAGCCACTGGAACGAGGAGCCGATGTACACCCTCAGTGACGTCACCAAGACCTACAGGAAAGGCCACCACACCGTCGCCGCGGTGCAGCACCTGGAGCTGTCCATCGCGCAGGGCGAATGGCTGGCCATCCAGGGCCGCACCGGCAGCGGCAAGACCACCCTGCTGCAGCTCCTCGGCGCCCTCGACCGCCCCGACACCGGCGTCGTCTGCTTCGACGGCCAAGACCTCGCCGCGCTGTCCGAGACCGGGCTCACCGAGGTGCGGGCCGTCTCGATCGGCTTCGTATTCCAGACCTTCAACCTCATCCCCACCTTGTCCGCGATGGAGAACGTCGAGGCCGCCCTCGTGCCCCAGCGCCTTTCTGCCGCTGAACGGCGGGCACGCGCCACCGACGCCCTGGATAACGTCGGCCTCGCCGATCGAGCGCACCACCTGCCCTCCGAGCTGTCCGGAGGCCAGCAGCAACGAGTCGGCATCGCCCGTGCGCTGGTCAAAGAACCCAAGGTCCTCCTCGCCGATGAGCCCACCGGCAACCTCGACATCGACACCCGTGACGAGATCATGTCGCTGATCGAGACGCTGTGGCGTGAGCGCGGGCTCACCGTCGTGCTGGTCACCCACGACACGTCCATCGCCGGCCGCGCGCAGCGCGCCGCCGCCATGACAGACGGCTACCTGTCCCTCACCCCCGGCACCGAGGACAGCGGCGGCACGGTCGCCCGCTCGCGTCCCGACCCCAGCCGGCCAGACCAGCAGTGAACGACGGAGCAGGTGAGCGACAATGACCGACAAGGCGACGCGACCGGTGGACGCGCCACGGCGCCCAGGTGGCGACGCTTCGGCCAGGCAAGCACGCCACGGGCGAACCGTGGCAGCCGACCGTAGCCCCGAACCAGGAACCCACCGGTTCTTCTTCGCCTACCTGCGCCACGAGCTCCGGCGACGCCTGAGCCAGGCTCTTCTGATCGCTGTCGGCCTCGGCTTCGGTGTCGGCCTCGTCGTCACCGTCACCTCCGCGTCCGCCGCGGTGAGCAGCGCTCAGGGCACCGTGCTGCACGCTCTCTATGGGATCGGCACCGACATCACTGTGACCGGACCGGCGCCTGCTGCGGCCAACGGCCCGGCAGGCGGCTCCGGGTCTGGCCTCCAACACCCAGGCGCCCTGCTGTCGGGCGACTTCGGGCTGCTCTCCTCGGCCTCAGCGGAATCGATCTCCCGCCTTGCCCACGTGGCCTCCGCCGCGGGCGGCTTGGAACTCTCGGAGCTCACGCAATCGGCGGGCGGTCTCCCCGCAACCATCACCGTCGACGGTGTCGACCTCGCCCACATCTGGCTCGGCCCGTGGGGCTCGGGCACGGTCACCTCGGGGCGCGGGTTCTCCGCAGCCGACGGCGGCTCCAACGTGGCCGCCATCGACGCCAACTACGCGGCAGCCAACAAGCTCTCCGTCGGCTCCACGATCACCCTCGCCAGCACCAACTGCAGGGTCATCGGCATCGTCCGCCAGGCCCAGGGGGCCGGCTCTGTCGACGTCTACATCCCGCTCGGACGCGCCCAAGCGCTCGCTCAGTCGCCCATCGGCAACAACCTCGCCGGCCAGGTGAACGTGATCTACGTGGCAGCCGACAGCTCCCTCTACGTCCCAGCCGTGCAAGCGGAGATATCCCGGCTGCTGCCCTCCGCCACCGTCACCAGCACCAGCGACCTGGCCAAGGCGATCAACGGTTCGCTGCAAAGCGCCGCAAGCCTGGCCAGCGACCTGGGTAGGTGGGTCGCCGTCGCCGCCCTTGTCACCTCCTTCGCCGTGGCAAGCCTGCTCACCATGGCGGCGGTTACCCGGCGGGTCCGCGAGTTCGGTACGCTCAAAGCGCTCGGATGGCCGCTGAAGCGGATCATCGCCCAGATCATGGGCGAGTCAGCAGTCGTCGGCATCATCGGCGCAGCCATAGGCGTGGCAATGGGCTTCGCCGGAGCCGGCCTCGTCAACAGCGTCGCACCCAAGCTGTCCGCCGCCGTCCCTCAGAACACCGGCTCCCGGCAAACCACGACGGTGGCCGTGCACCTCGCAACCCGTGTCAGCCCCATAGCCGTCATGACGGCCGTACTGCTCGCCATCGGCGGCGCCCTCCTCGCCGGTTCCCTCGGCGCCTGGCGCGCAGCCAGGCTCCAGCCAGCAGATGCCTTCGCCCAGATCGAGTGACAGGGCTTCAGCAGCACCGCCCGCCAGCGGCTCCTGGCCGACGAATGGCCTCCACGTCGGCAGCCGGGGCGGCGATCCAGTTACGGGCCAGAATGCCTAAGGCGCGTGGCGGCACGGGCATGTCGCGGAACCGGGCGATCTGGACCCGCTTCAGGCGGGCCAGTACTGGGCTGAGGTCCTCGCGGCGGGACGGGCGGTCCGGGCACGGTTCAAGCCGGTCAAGCTGAACTACATGACACTGGGGAACACCGTCCCGCACTTGCACACTCATGTCCTGCGCCTGCCGCGGCCGTATGTGCGGGCGCGTGAGGTGAGCTGAAGTTGCGACACGCCGGACTTGGTGCCTGATCTGGGAGGAGCGGCGGCAAGCAGCTGCCAGACTTAACCTCCTCCGCAGGAGACGTCACCGTCGTGGTGAGTACCCACTATCTCGAAGAAGCCGAGCAGGTGTGCGACCAGGTGGCCATCATCGACCACGGCCGCATCTCCCCACCGGTATCCGCCAGGCCGCCTGGGCGCTCCCGTGGACCCAAATGCCTCGACGTGCTGCGCTCCGTACCTACACCCGCAGCAGCACCACCTGACGTAGCGCCGCCCGGCGGGCGAGCGCTCAGCCGGCCGGGACCAGCCGCACCGGCAGCGACTCCAGGCCGTGGATGAGCGTGCTCGGCCGCCAGCGCAGCGAGTTCGCCGGCACCGCCAGCCGCATCGAGCCGAACCTCTCCAGCAGGCCGGCCAGGGCGATCTGCGCCTCGAGCCGGGCCAGCGGCGCGCCCAGGCAGTGGTGGATGCCGTGGCCGAACGCCAGGTGCCCCGAGCTGTCCCGGCCAAGGTCCAGCCGGTCCGGGTCGCCGAAGCGGGACGGGTCCCGGTTGGCCGCGCTCAGCGCAATAAGCACGACATCGCCCCGGCCGATGCGCACGCCGCCGATTTCGACCGCCTCGGCCGCCCGCCGGAACGTCGCGTTGTTGACCGGGTTCACGTGCCGGAGCAGTTCCTCCACCGCGCCGCCTATCAGCGCCGGGTCGGCGCGCAGCCGAGCCAGTTCGGCCGGGTTGAGGAGCAGCGCGAGCACACCGCTGCCGATCAGGTTGACCGTGGTCTGGTGGCCGGCCACCAGCAGCAGGAAGGCCATCGACACCAGTTCGTTCTCGCTGAGCCCGTCCCCGTCGTCCCGGGCCGCGGTCAAAGCCGACAGCAGGTCGTCGGCGGGTTCGCGGCGCTTGACGGCCAGCAGGTCCATGAAATAGCGGATCAGCGCGGCGGCGTGCGCCCGGGACAGCTCGGGCGGGGCCGTGTCCGAGACGGCGGTGGCCGACCAGGTACGGAAGTCGTCCCTGTCGGCGACCGGCACGCCGAGCAGCTCGCAGATCACCGTGATCGGCAGCGGGAACGCGAACGACGCGAGCAGGTCCACCTCGGCCTGGCCCCCAAGGGTCGACATGTCGTCAAGCAGCCTCGTCGTGATCGCGGTGATCCGCGGCCTGAGCCGCTCGACACGGCGCGCGGTGAAGGCCTTGTTCACCAGCCTGCGCAGCCGCTCGTGGTCCGGCGGATCGCTGTTGAGCATGTGCACTTCGAGGGCGGCGTAGATCGAGTCCGGCTCCTGGCGCCGGCCCGGCATGTTCTTGCGCAGCCGCGGATCGGCCAGCGCCGCGCGCGCCTCAGCGTACCCGGTGACCAGCCACGCGGGCGTCTCGTCCGGCATGATCACCGGCGTGACCGGGCGCTGCTCCCGCAGCCGGGCGTGCACGGAATCGGGATCCTGGAAATACTCGGCGCCCAGGTGTTCGACAGCCATATCCGGCGCGGCCATGTGTGCCCCTCGTCAGCTCAGCGAGCCCCCCGGCCCGCAGCCCTCGAAGGCCAGCTTAAGTAATAACTTATACGTTGTAAAGGAAGCGTCCTCGGTCCCGGCGGGCGGCCGGACGTCCGGCCGCGCCCGGGAAAGCGCGGACGGCCACCAGTTCCACCGCCCGATCAGCACCGCCGCCGACGGCACCAGCAGCGTCCGGACGCCGAAGGTGTCGATCAGCACGCCAAGCGCGAGGCCGACCCCGACGTCCACGATCGTCCGGACGTTCTGCGCCCCGGCGCTGCCAGAACCCACGATCGCCAGCACCCCGAACGTCCCGGCCAGCACCAGCCCGGCCGAGGTCACCGTGGTCCCGGTAACGCTCAGCGCCCGGCTCACCGCCTCGCGCAGCGGCAGGTGGCGGGCCTCTTCCCTGATCCGCGTCATGACCAGGATGTTGTAATCCTCGCCCAGCGCCAGCAGGAACATGAACAGCAGGAACGGCAGGATGAACGTCAGCCCCGGCTGGCCGGCGGCCTTGATGAACACCAGCACGGTCAGCCCGAGGGCGGAGAAGTAGGAAAGCACGACCGAGACGATCAGGTAAAGCGGCGCGATCAGGCTCCGCATCACCAGCGCGAGCAGCACCGCGATGACGGCGATGGCGATCGGGATGACGGTGCGCAGGTCGCTGCCGGACAACTGGGCGACATCGTAGGTGAACGCCGCCTGCCCGGTGACCCCCGAGGCGGAGGCGCCGGCGGCCCGCGCCGCGCGGGCGGCCGCGCCCCGGATGCCGGGCACCGCCTGCGCCGCCGCGGTGGTCGTCGCCCTTCCCGCCGCGAGCGACGTGGCGAACGAGATCGTGTACCCGTCCGCGCTCACGTACGACCCGCTGGCCCGGTAGGCCTGGTAGGCGGTCAGTTCCGCCCGCGGGACCCGGGCCGCAGCCGAGGCCGGCAGCGCACGCGCCGGGCCGTAGGCGGCGTACAGCGCGGCGTACTGGGCCGCGGTCAGCGTCGTCCCGTTGGCGTTCAGCGGCCCGGACACCGAGGTGAACACCGGGTCGGCGGCGAGTTGCCGCCCGGCGGCGGTCACCAGGGCGGCGGCCGCCCAGGCGGGTTGCCGCAGGCGCAGCACGATGACCGTCGGGTTGGCCGCCGTCTGGGGAAAGTGCCTGGTCAAGAGCGCATCACCGGCCGCGGAATCGCTGCCCGCCGGGCCGGTCGCCGCGCCGCCGAACCCCGCGGCCAGGTAGCCCGCCGAGGCCACTGCCAGCGCGCCGAAGACGACGAGGCCGATGACCAGCGTCGCCAGCGGCCGCCGGACGATCCGCGAGCAGGCCGGTCCCCACCAGCCGGCGCGCCCGGCGCCGGGCCGGACCGAGGACGGCCAGAACGCGACCGGGCCGCAGATCGCGAGCAGGGCAGGCAGCAGGGTGAGCCCGGCCAGGAGCATCAGCCCGATCGCGATGGACAGCGGGGCCGCCAGCCCTGAGTACAGGCTGAAGGTGGCGCTGGCCAGTGACAGCAGCGCCGCGATGAGAATGCCCGCCGAGAACGTGATCGTCTCGCCGACCCGAGCCACCGAGAACACGATCGCCTCGCGGCAGCGTTGCTTCGGGGGGACAACCCCCCCGGACCCCCCCAAGGCCAGCCCGGCCCGCATCTCCTCCCGCACCCGGAACATCAGGAACAGCGCATAATCCGTGCCCGCGCCGAGCACCAGCACGATCAGCAGCAGCGAGGCGATCTGCGAGACGCCCAGGCCGTGCACGGCGGCTTCCGCGGTGAGCCGCTCGGCGACCAGTACCACCACCACCGCGGGGAGCACCGCGATCAGCGGCGCAAGCGCCGACCGGAACACCGCGATGAGTAGCGCGATCACGAAGATGATGGAGAACCACTGGACCTGGCCGCCGGTCTTGCCTGAGGTGGCGTTGGTGTCCGCCCGGGTGGCCACCGTGCCCGCCGTGTGGGCCGAGAACCCGGGCGGCGGCCCCGCCGCGCGGATCGCGTCACGCACCTCCGCCACCAGGCTGGCCTGCTGGGACGCGGCGAGGCCGCCCGACTGGGCCAGCCGGGCCAGGACCAGGAGCTGTTCGGCCTGCCCGTCGGCCGACTGCCCGGCGTCCCGCACCGCGACCACCCTGGCCACCCGGGACAGGGAAGCCGTCAGCCGGGTGACGAACGCCTGGTCCGCGCCGGACAGCGTCCGGTCGAACCGTGTTCCGCCCGATTGGGCGGCCACCACCGTGACCGCGGTCAGCGCGGCCCCCTGCAGGGGCGAGGCCAGGACGGCCGCCTGCTCGCTGGGGGCGCGGGCGGGCAGGAACGAGGTGTTGTCACTTTGCGTCACGCTGGACAGCGACGGCAGCAGCGCCATGGCCGCGGCGGCGCCGGCCACCCAGGCCAGCAGGATGGCCCAGCGGAAGCGGACGGACAGCCGTCCGGCTGCGGCGAAGAAGGTACCCACGAAGGTCATCGTGGCCGGCCGGAGCGCGGGCCCGTCAGACCCGGGCCCTTTGGATCTGGGGGAGCGTAAAGTTACTTCGTGGCAGATCCGCACGGCTACCGGCCGGCGCCGGGCGAGATTCCCGAATCCCCGGGGGTCTACAAATTCCGCGACCAGCGCGGCCGGGTGATCTACGTCGGCAAGGCCAAGTCGCTCCGGCAGCGGCTGAACTCTTACTTCGCCGACTTCGCCAGCCTGCATCCGCGTACCCAGATGATGCTGACGACCGCCGCGGGCGTCGAGTGGACCGTGGTCGGTACCGAGGTCGAGGCGCTGCAGCTGGAGTACTCCTGGATCAAGGAGTTCGACCCCCGGTTCAACATCAAGTACCGGGACGACAAGAGCTATCCCTATCTGGCCGTCACCATGGGCGAGGACTACCCCAGGGTCATGGTCATGCGCGGCGCCAAGCGCAAGGGCACCAAGTACTTCGGTCCGTACAGCCACGCCTGGGCCATCCGCGACACGGTGGACACGCTGCTCCGGGTGTTCCCGGTACGCACCTGCTCGGCGGGCGTGTTCAAGCGGTCCGGCCAGATCGGCCGCCCCTGCCTGCTCGGCTATATCGGCAAGTGCTCCGCGCCGTGCGTCAAGCGGATCAGCGCGGAGGACCACCGCCGGCTGGCCGAGGACTTCTGCGACTTCATGGCCGGGCAGACCACCCGGTTCGCCAGCCGTCTCGAGGCCGAGATGAAGCAGGCCGCCGCCGAGGAGGAGTTCGAGCGCGCCGCCCGGCTCCGCGACGACCTGCGCGCCCTGGAGCGCGCGATCGAGAAGCAGGCGGTGGTGCTCGGCGACGGCACCGACTGCGACGTGATCGCGCTGGCCGAGGATCAGCTCGAGGCGGCCGTCCAGGTGTTCTACGTGCGCGGCGGCCGGGTCCGGGGCCAGCGCGGCTGGGTCCTGGACAAGATCGAGGAAGTGACCCCGGCCGGCCTGGTGGAGCAGTTCCTCGGCCAGGTCTACGCGGACACCCCGGCCGACGCCGAGGCGGTCAATGCCGGCATCCCGCGCGAGGTCCTGGTGCCGGAACTGCCGCCGGATCCGGCCACCATGAGCCAGTGGCTGGCCGAACGCCGCGGTGGCCCGGTCAGCCTGCGGGTGCCGCGCCGCGGCGACAAGAAGGCCCTGCTCGAGACCGTGGCCCGCAATGCCGGCCAGTCGCTCGCCCTGCACAAGACCCGCCGCGCCAGCGACCTGACCACCCGGAGCAAGGCGCTCAGCGAGATCCAGGAGGCGCTCGCCCTGGACGACGCGCCGCTGCGGATCGAGTGCTATGACGTTTCGAACCTGCAGGGCACGCACGTGGTCGCGTCGATGGTCGTGTTCGAGGACGGCCTGGCGCGCAAGAGCGAGTACCGCCGGTTCGCGATCAAGGGCACGGACGGCACCGACGACATCTCCGCGATCCATGAGGTGATCACCCGGCGGTTCCGCCGCTACCTGGCCGAACGTGAGAAGACCGGCGAGCTGGACACCCTCGGCGACCCCGACCCGGAGGAAGACGCAACCGCCCCGAGGAAATTCGCTTACCCGCCCAACCTGGTGGTCGTCGACGGCGGCCCGCTGCAAGCCGACGCGGCGGCGCGGGCCCTGGCCGAGCTGGGCATCGACGACGTGGCTGTCTGCGGGCTGGCCAAGCGCCTGGAGGAGGTCTGGCCGCCGGGCGAGGAGTACCCGGTCATCCTGCCCCGCAGCAGCGAGGGGCTCTACCTGCTGCAGCGGGTCCGGGACGAGGCGCACCGGTTCGCGATCACCTATCACCGGCAGAAGCGCGGCAAGGCCGCCACCGCCAGCGCGCTCGACGACGTGCCCGGGCTCGGCCCGGCCCGGCGCAAGGCCCTGCTCAAGCACTTCGGCTCGGTGCGTAAGCTCAGCTCCGCAAGTATCGTCCAGATCGCGGCGGTGCCGGGCATCGGTCCCCGGCTGGCCGCCACCATCTCGGGGGTGCTGGCCCGGGGGGACGATCCCCCCAGACCCCCCCGCGAGGCCATGGGCTCCAACCAGGCAGAACCACCGATACAGGGGGAACGGCATGAGGACGGCTGACGACCCGGCGGATATCGTCGTCATCACCGGCATGTCCGGGGCGGGGCGGTCCACCGCGGCCAAGTCGCTCGAGGATCTGGGCTGGTTCGTGGTCGACAACCTGCCCCCGGGCTTGCTGCCGACCATGGTCGACCTCGCGGCCAGGTCGAACGGCGCGGTCAGCCGGCTGGCCGCGGTGGTCGACGTGCGCAGCCGCGCCTTCAGCACCGACCTGAAGTCAGCCGTCAGCGACCTCGGCGCACGCGGCGCGACCGCCCGTGTCGTCTACCTCGAGGCCGCCGAGGACACGCTGGTGCGCCGGTTCGACAGCGAGCGGCGGCCGCACCCGCTGCAGGGCAGCGGCCGGGTCACCGACGGCATCGCGGCCGAGCGCGAACTGCTCCGGGAGGTGCGCGGTGACGCCGACCTGGTGCTCGACACGACCCGGCTCAACGTGCACGAGCTGCGGGCCAGGATGCGCGACTTCTTCGGCGGCGGCGCGGCGGCTGGACTGAGGCTCAGTGTCGTCTCGTTCGGCTACAAATACGGTCTCCCGGTGGACGCCGACCTGGTGGCCGACTGCCGGTTCCTGCCTAACCCGCACTGGATCCCCGAGCTTGCCCCGATGACGGGACAGGATGAGCCGGTCCGCGAGTATGTCCTGGCCCAGCCTGGCGCCAAGGAGTTCCTGCGTCATTACGCAGAGTTGCTTCATGTGGTGCTTCCCGGCTATGAAAGGGAGGGTAAGCGGTTCGTCAGCCTCGCCGTGGGCTGCACCGGCGGCAAGCACCGCAGCGTGGCGATCGCCGACGAGCTGGCGGCGCGCGTCGCCGGCGGCCTCGGTGATTCCGCCGTGGGGGCTGACGTGCAGGTGGTACACCGGGATCTGGGTCGGGAGTGAGCAGTTGGGGACGGGCCTCAGGGCGGTAGCGCTTGGTGGCGGCCACGGGCTGGCGACGTCGCTGTCGGCCCTGCGCCGCGTGACCGATGATCTCACCGCGATCGTGACGGTCGCGGATGACGGCGGGTCGAGCGGTCGGCTGCGCCGCGACTTCGGCGTCCTGCCGCCCGGTGACCTGCGGATGGCGCTGGCCGCGCTGTGCGGCGACGACGAGTGGGGCACTACCTGGAGCAAGGTGGTGCAGCACCGGTTCGGCGGCGACCGCGAGCTGGCCGGCCATGCCGTCGGCAACCTGCTCATCGTGGCCCTGTGGGACCTGCTCGGCGATACGGTCGCGGGCCTGGAGTGGGTGGGAAGGCTGCTCGGCACCGGCGGCCGGGTGCTGCCCATGGCCGCCGT
>WNGL01005571.1_pt1 | contig 14935 bp, 13 predicted proteins | sample 5400591 | NCBI WGS metagenome assembly WNGL01 (sample SAMN13153377, study PRJNA577476) | soil metagenome | isolation source: 80 cm soil or saprolite under Garry oak tree replicate 1 | place: USA:California | collected 2016-06-15
CTGACGGGGTTCGCCGCCAGCGCAGAGACATGCCTGAACATTCGACCTCCTGGAAAACCGAACGGAAGACGTTGCCGATCGGGATTAGACGAGTGGCCGGGAGTCTACGCACGCGCGGGCCGAACCACTAACATCGGACGCTTCCTAACAAGTTCGTGACCTTCTCGTTATCGCCACGACATGACAGTGTAACGGTTGGCGGCGGGCTGAAACGCAGTGCGTGCCGTGCCGATGACGGGCACGGCACGCATGCTTGATGAACGGGCTGGCACGCTGCTGGCTCAGCGCGCTGCTGGCTCAGCAGGCCGCGGCGGCCGACGGCCAGCTCATCCGGACGCTCACGCCTGAACTGGTGGACGAGACGTGCACGTCTTCGGCTAGGCCCGAGATCACGGCCAGGCCGAAGCCGACCGGGATCCCGGGGTCGTCCGCGCCCTGGACCAGGGTGGCGTTGCCATGCCCGTTGGCGCCGGTGGTGGCGCCGTGCAGGGTGGCGTTGCCCGCCGGGGCATGGTCGCTCACCACGACGACGAACCGCTCCCCCTGGTCGGTCATCTCGATCTTGACCGGCTCGGCCGGGCAATGCCGCCGGTGTGCCTCGACCGCGCGCGAGCACGCCTCGCCCACGGCCAGCCGCACCTCGTCGAGCAGCGCTTCGTCCACCCCGCTCCGCCGTGCTACCGCGGTGGCAACCAGCCGCGCGGTGCGCACGTGCGCGGGCAGCGGGGTGAAGGTGACTTCTACGGTGGCCATCGGCTCGGCCGGGCTCCGGCTGCGCTACTTCTCGAGCTTCTTGGCCGCGATGGCCTCGTCCACCGTGGTGTGGATGCCGAACACCTTCGTCAGGCCGGTGATCCTGAAGATCTTGAGGATGCGCTCCTGCGTACACACAAGATCGAGCGAGCCGTCGTGCGCCCGCACCCGCTTCAGCCCGCCGACCAGCACGCCAAGCCCGGTGGAGTCGAGGAACTCGACCTTCTCCATGTTGACGACGAGTTGGTAGTTGTTCTTGTTGACGAGATCGATCAGCAGCTCACGGAGCCGCGGGGCCGTGTAGACATCGATCTCACCCTCGACATCGACGACCTCGATGCCGTCCTTGTTGTAGTGACCCAGCTTCAGATCCACAAAGTCCTCCAGCGCCATGCACGGCGTCATCTCAGCGTCCCGCACCAGGCGCGGGGGCTCACTAGCAGAGCCTAGGGCGTGATCGCCTGCGGCATTCAACCACGCTCCGGTGTCATGTCTATACGAAATCATGCCTCCCGGCACCCCTTGGCGGGGCGACACACGGAAAATCTCCGATGATCGGCGACCGGGATGTCACACTGATAAGGCTGTGTCGACCCTGACTCCCCTTCCCCCGGCTCTTCCCCCAGCCGGCCCGGTTATGCCTGCGACCGTTCCGGCGGGTGACCCCGCGGACGGGGCCGGGAACCGCGCCCTGGGCATCCTGCTCGACGACCCCGGGGCGGGCCGCCCCGTGCACGTCGAGCACATCCCGGCGCGGGCCGGCCAGGAGGTGCCGTGGCCGTCGTGGGTGCCCGCGCCGGTGGCCGATGCCTTCGCGGGCCGCGGCATCCGCGCGCCATGGAGTCACCAGGCGCTGGCCGCCGACCACGCGCGGGCCGGCCGGAACGTGATCATCTCCACCGCGGCGGCGTCCGGCAAATCCCTCGGGTACTTGCTGCCCGCGCTCACCGCGGTGCTGGCGGGCGACACCGTGCTCTACGTCACGCCGACCAAGGCGCTGGCCGCCGATCAGCTCCGCTCGATCCGCGCGCTCGGCCTGCCGGGGGTGCAGGCGGCCGTCTTCGACGGCGATTCGACCCGGGCCGAACGGGACTGGGCGCGCAGCCACGCACGGTACCTGCTCACCACGCCCGACATGCTGCACCGGGCGCTGCTGCCACGGCACAACCGCTGGTCCGGATTTTTCGGCCGGCTGAGCTACGTGGTGGTGGACGAGTGCCACGGGTACCGGGGAGTGTTCGGCTCGCACATGGCGCACGTGCTGCGGCGGCTGCGCCGGGTGGTGGCGCATCACGCTCCGGCTGACGGCGACGGCCGGCCGCGGCCGGTGTTCGTGCTCGCCTCGGCCACGGTCGGGGCGCCGGGTGACTGCGCCCGGCTGCTGACCGGCCTGGACGCCGAGGAGATTACCGAGGACGGCTCGCCGCGCGGGCCGCTGGCCTTCGCGCTGTGGGAACCGCCGCTGACCGAGTCCCGCGGCGAGGCGGGCGTCCGGCTGCGCCGCACCGCCACCGCGCAGGCGGCCGACCTGCTCGGGCGGCTGGTCAGGCAGAACGTCCAGACGCTCGCCTTCATCAGGTCCCGGCGCGGCGCCGAGGCGGTCGCGCTGGCCGCGCGCCGGTCCCTGGAAACGCCGGGGGAGGCCAAGGTGGCGGCCTACCGCTCGGGGTACCTGCCCGAGGACCGGCGGCGGCTCGAAGCGGCGCTGTCCGACGGGAGCCTGATCGGGCTGGCCACGACCACGGCGCTCGAGCTGGGGGTCAACATCACGGGCCTGGACGCGGTGCTGATCGCGGGCTGGCCCGGCACGTTCAGCGCGCTGTGGCAGCAGGCGGGCCGGGCCGGGCGCGGCGGGCAGGCCGCGGCCGCGGTGCTGATCGCCCGGGACGACCCGCTGGACACCTACCTGGTCCGGCACCCGGAGATGCTGCTGCGGCACCCGGTCGAGGCCACCGTCATGGACCCGGACAACCCGTACGTGCTCCGCCCGCACCTGTGCGCGGCCGCCACCGAACTAGCCCTGACCGAGCAGGACCTGGACATCTTCGGCCCGGCGGCGCGGACGGCGGTCGACGAGCTGACCCGGGCCGGACGGCTGCGCCGCCGGCCGGCCGGCTGGTTCAGCATGCGCCGGGACGCGGCCGCGGCGCTGGGGCTGCGCGGCGCCGGGCTGGCGCCGATCCGGGTGGTAGAGCGGGCCACCGGCCGCCTGGTCGGCACGGTAGACGAGGCCTCGGCCCACCTGATCGTGCACGAGGGCGCCGTCTACGTGCACCAGGGCGACAGCTACCTGGTCCAGACGCTGGACCTGGCCGACCGGGTCGCCCTAGTCGAGGCGGGCGAGCCCGGCTACACCACCACCGCCAAGACCGCGACCGAGGTGGAGATCCGCGGCGAGCTGCGCGCGGCGGCCTGGGGCCCCGCCGAGGTCAGGTTCGGCGACGTGCAGGTTACCCGGCAGGTGGTCAGCTTCACCCGCAGGTGCGCCGACACCGGCGCGCTGATCGGCGAGGTCCCGCTCGACCTGCCGCCGCGGCACCTGGTGACCCGGGCGGTGTGGTGGACGCTATCGGAGGAGGCGGCCGGCTCGCTGGCCGGCGCGGGCGTCGACCTGGGCGGCGCGGCGCACGCGGCCGAGCACGCCTCGATCGGCCTGCTGCCCTTGTTCGCCACGTGCGACCGCTGGGACATCGGCGGGGTCTCGGCGGCCAGGCACCCGGCCACCGGAAAGCTCACCGTCTTCGTCTACGACGGGCACGACGGCGGCGCCGGGTTCGCCGAGCGCGGCTTCGGCGCCGCCGCGGACTGGCTCCGCGCCACCAGGCAGGCCATCGCCGGCTGCGATTGCGAGTCCGGCTGCCCCTCCTGCGTGCAGTCGCCGAAGTGCGGGAACGGCAACCATCCGCTGTCCAAGCGCGGAGCCGTCGCCCTGCTGGACACGCTGCTCGCCGGGGCGGGGCTGGCTGATACTGGGCTAGCCGATACGGGGTTAGCCGACGCGAGCTGAGGCTCGCCCCTCGGCACCTTCCGGAGAGTGGCAGCAGAAGGCGGCCCCAGAATAGGAGGCGGGCGCCGCCGGGGGGGAGAGCGGCGCCCGCGCGCACGGTTCGGCCCTGGGGGGGGAGGCCGACTCCGTCCTATTTAGGATAGCTGCAAAGTGCCCCCGTATGCGACCACCAGTGTCGGTTTCGCGACGACTAGTTGTGAATCCGCAACAGGTACTCGTTGCAGCGTAACCCAGGACGATTACAACATAACCCGGAGCACCGCTGCTAGGGTTCTGGCTCAGATTCCTACCGGAAGGTAGCTCCGCCCCGTTGCCGGCGTATCTTCGACGCCCACGGCAGCCATCCCGCCCCCAACACCGGACACTGTCCGCAAACAACGCCGAATATCGCCTCGGCCCTCCTGTCCAGCCGTAAAAGCCGCCGAAAGCCGGCTACCGACTTCGCCGGGCCGGAGCGCCGAGTCACTCGTTTACGTTATGTGATCGCGGAAACTGATTGAGATCACGAATTGATCACACGCCAGGGCTATCCAGGCCGGTGATTTCGTCGTAGAAAGGTGCTACGGACGTTCACTCGTCCGGGCACGGCAGCCAGGTACCCACGCGCGACCAGCCGCGGGAGGCGTGTCAAGCCAGGCAGGACCGGTAGCGGCCTGGCTGGCTGACAGAGAAGGTGCACGCTTGGTAGCCAGGCCTGACGTGGTTTTCGCAGCGGCGCCCCGGCCAGGGGCGCCGCTCGCATTTCCGGGCACCGCATCCGCGGCCGGGTTTGCGGCCGGTTCCGGTCGGCTCGGTTTCTGGACGTGCATCTGTGTGCGGTTGTGACGTTACAATCCGGCGAAGCGCTACACATCGGTGTAAATGTCACAACATTCGCGTACCGCCAATTGGGCCAGGCCTCCCGGACCGGCGGCCCGGCCGGTATGCTCGCCGCCGCGGCACGGTGCTACCGGGGCCTGTAACACGGGGCCTGAAACGCCGTACCGGTCCTCGGTGCTGACCGTTCACGAGCACCAACGATAGCCTTGGACTTTGCCGAACATGAGCGAGCCCCGAGGAGCAATCGGACGCGGGTGCCCTAGAGCCGTGCGGGAGCGCGGGTAGTGGTCCGCACACGAGGGAGATGGGACGGATGGTCCGCAGCGAAGTGCCGGAACCCGCCGGCGATGGCCAGTCACTTGGGGATCTCGTCGCCCTGGCGGCCAAGGACGTGTCCCAGCTGATCAGGTACGAGATCGACCTGGCCAAGACCGAGCTGAAGGGCGACGTGCGGCGGATCGGGCTGGCCGGGGCCCTGGGCGGCGTCGCTGCCTTCGTGGCCTGCCTGGTGCTCGTCCTGCTGTCCATCGCGCTGGCGTTCGGCCTGATCGCACTCGGCATCTGGCCATGGGCGGCCTTCCTCATCGTGTCCGGCGCCTACGTGCTGTTCACGGTCCTCGTACTCGGGATCGCCTACCTGAAGCTGCGGCGGCTGTCCGGGCTGAAGAAGACGCGCGAGACCGTGACCGAGGGTCTCGGGATACTCCGGCACGACGATCAGCTGCCCGATGGCCAGCTCCCCGGTGGCCAGCAGCCCGAGATCGCCGTGCGCAAGACCGGGTGAGGTGACCGTGATGGCCGGCGGCGCCGACGCCGTGGTCCAGATCGGCGGCCCCTGGGCGCACAGGTCGATCTCTGCTAACGGCACCCGCTTCCATGCCGCCGAGGCCGGCGACGGGCCGCTGGTGCTGCTCCTGCACGGGTTCCCCGAGTTCTGGTGGACCTGGCGCCACCAGCTGGCGGTGCTGCCCGAGGCGGGTTTCCGCGCGGTCGCGGTGGACCTGCGCGGCTACGGCGGCAGCGACAAGCCACCCCGCGGCTACGACCTGGTCACGGCGGCCTCGGACGCGGCCGGGCTGGTCCGGGCGCTCGGCGAGGCCAACGCGATCGTGGTCGGCCACGGCCTGGGCGGGCTGGTCGCCTGGACGCTGGCCGCCTACTACCCCAAGGTAATCAGGCGGCTGGCCGTGATCTCGATGGCGCACCCGGTGCGGATGCGCGCCTCGGTGGTCACCGACCTGCTCGGCCAGGGCCGCCGCAGCGGCTACGCGCTCGCGTCCCAGCTGCCGATCTGGCCCGAGCGCCAGCTGCTGAAGGGCGGCGCCTACCGGGTGGGGAGGCTGCTGGAGAAGTGGTCCGCCCCGGGCTGGCCCGACCCGGAGACCGAGCAGATCTACGAGCGGGCCATGCGGATCCCGTCCGCCGCGCACTCCGCCCTGGAGTACCACCGCTGGCTGGCGCGCAGCGGCGTGCGGCCCGACGGGCTGCGCTACGCCCGGCACATGCGGACTCCCATCGCGGCCCCCGTCCTGCACCTGCACGGCGCCGTGGACACCTGCGTGCTGCCGCAGACCGCGCGCGGCGCCGGGCGCTACGTCGACGGCCCGTACCGCTGGCGGGTGATCGACGGCGCCGGGCACTTCCCGCACGAGGAACGCCCGGAGGTGCTGGACACCGAGCTGCTCGGCTGGCTGGCCGACCCGGAACCGGAGCGGTGACGCGGGATCGCGACCCGTCCGGGCGCCCGCGCAACGCGCGCCCGCGCGACGGCCTGGGGCGGCCGCTGGACCGCGCCGGCGGCCCTGGTTCCGGGGCGGACCGGATCCCCGACGACCTGGTGATCACCGGGGGCGAGGCGGCCGCGCTGGCCGACCGGCTGCTCCGCGACGGGCGCCCGTTCCACGCGCACGAGGTCCTCGAGGCGGCCTGGAAATCCGGTCCGGCCGCCGAACGTGACCTGTGGCAGGGCCTGGCCCAGATCGCGGTCGGGCTGACCCACGCCAGGCGCGGCAACGCCCGCGGCGCGGTCGCCCTGCTCAGCCGCGGCGCCGATCGCGTCCGCGGCTACCAGGACGGGGCGGCCTCCCCGCGCGGGGCGGGCTCCCAGCGGGCGGCGGGGCGGCCGGCCAGCCCGTTCGGTATGAATGTTGCTTTCTTCCTGACGGCAGCCGACGACCTGGCCGCGCGTATCGAACGGGACGGCCTGGACGGGATCCCGCTCGCCGACCTGTCCCCCGGGCTGCTGGCTGAGTTAGGTGGTTGACCGGGGAAGGGGCGGGTTAGTCGCAGTACATGGTGGAGACGGCGGTGGTGGAGCGCTCGCCGGCCTGGGCGTCGGCGTGCACCTGGGCGGCGGTGAGGGCGAAGCCGGTGTCGTCGACACCGACCGCGGCGGCGAACACCACGCCGTAGACGCTGCCGTCGGAGGCCAGCAGCGGCCCGCCGGAGTTGCCCGACTCGACCACGGCCCGGATCTCGTAGATCTGCCGGGTGACCGTGGCGGTCTGGTAGATGTTCGGGCCCTGGGCGTTCTGGATGCCGCCGATCCTGGCGGCCACGGCGTGCAGTCGCGTCGCGTCCAGCGGGTAGCCCGCGACCACGGCGCTGGCGCCGGGGTTGGCCTGGCCGGCGAAATGGAGCGGGCTCAGGTTGAGCCCGGGCACGTACAGCACGGCCACGTCCACCTGCGGGTCGTAGAACACCACGGTGGCGTCCAGCCGCTGGCCGGCCGGGGTGGTGACGGTCTGCCGCTGCGTCACCCCGGCCACCACGTGCGCGTTGGTCATGACGTGGTTCGGCGAGATGACGAAGCCCGAGCCCTCGATGACACGCTGGCAGCTCGGCGCGATCCCCTGTATCCGGACCACCCGGTTCGCGGCGGCGCGGAAGCCCGCGCTGCCCACCACGTTCGGGTCGGGGGCCGGGATGGCCAGGATGCGTTCCGCGCCGATGCCGCTGAACACCTGGGCATAGGTGCTGTTGTTGGCCAGCAGCCTGCGGAAATCGCTGAACATCGTCTTGGCGGGCGTGGGCATGAACTTGTCCAGCGTCTGCAGCGCCAGTGAGTTGTTCACCTGCTGGTCGACCACGGGGAACGGGGACCCGTTCAGCACCGAGCCGACCACCCACGCGATCAGCAGCACCGAGACCATGCTGACCACCGAGCCGCCCACCGAGTCGAGGGCGGTCGCCGAGCGCCAGGTCACCGTGGACCGCATGGCGGCGCCGATGGAGGAGGCGATGAACTGCCCGATCACCGCGAAGCTCACCAGCAGGACGACCGCGATGATGTCCTGCTGGGTCTGGCCGCCGACCAGGGCGCGGGAGATGGCCGGGCCGAACTCGGCGCCGAGCAGGGCGCCGCCGACGAAGCCGACGAAGCTGAGCACGCCGACGATGAAGCCCTGCCGGTATCCGGACACGGCGAACGCGGCCACGATCACGATCAAGATGAGGTCGAGCACATCACCGCGCACGAGCTAACGGTATAGCGTTTTCGCCGTTGTCAAGGCCGTGAGCGAATTTCACCTGTCGGCGACGACGCCGGGATCCCACGGCTTCTCCCAGCCGCCCAGCGCGAGCAGCCGGTCCACCAGCGCGGCGGTGAAACCCCAGATGAGCAGCCCGCGCACCCGGAACGCGGGGCTGCTGCGCCCGCTGGGCAGCCGCAGCATCAGGCGGGTGGCGGGATCGGCCAGTTCGGCCACGCTGACGCGTTCCACCGCGGCCACCTCCCCCGCGTCGACGGGGCCCACCGCGGACGGCTTGCGCCACCAGGCCAGCACCGGGACGACCCGGAACCCGGTCCGCTCGATGAAGACCTCCGGGAGGGTCCCCACCACGTCGACGCCGCCGGGATCCAGGCCGACCTCCTCGGCCGCTTCGCGCAGCGCGGCGCCGACCGGGCCGCCGTCACCGTCGTCGATGACGCCGCCGGGGAAGGCCGGCTGGCCCGCGTGCAGCCGGAGGCCGTCGCTGCGCTGGATGAACAGCAAGTCGGGCCCGTTCGGCCCGTCGCCGAACAGGACCAGCACGGCCGACGGCCTGCCGCCGGTGGCGGGCGGCGCGAGCGGCGCCGGGACCTCCATCGTCCCGGCCGCGTGGGCCAGCCGGAGCAGCCAGGACGGGGCCAGCTCGGGCACTGCTGGCTCGGGCTGGGCCGGCTCGCGGCCCGGGGTCACGAGAACGGGCCGGGCTTGACGAGCTTCGCGGCCACCTTCGGGTCGGTGGGCCCCTCGCCGTAGGAGGGGCACAGGTGGGCCAGCCCGCAGGCGCCGCAGGCGGGGCGGCGCGAATGGCAGACCCGCCGGCCGTGCCAGATCATCCGCTGCGACAGGTCGGTCCAGTCCTTGCGCGGGATGAGCGTGGCCACCTGCTCCTCGATCTTCACCGGGTCCAGGTCCGTGGTCCAGCCGAACCTGCGGGCCAGCCGCCCGAAGTGCGTGTCCACGGTGATGCCGGGGATGCCGAAGGCGTTGCCGAGCACCACGTTCGCCGTCTTGCGGCCCACGCCGGGCAGGGTGACCAGGTCCTTCAGCCGTCCCGGGACCTCCCCGCCGAACTGCTCGCAGAGCGCCTGCCCCAGGCCCATCAGGCTGGTGGCCTTGGCGTGGTAGAAGCCGGTCGACTGGATGATCTTCTCGAGCTCCTCGCGGTCGGCGCCCGCGTAGTCCGCGGCCGTGGGGTAGCGGCCGAACAACGTCGGGGTCACCAGGTTGACCCGCTTGTCCGTGGTCTGCGCGGACAGGATCGTCGCGACGAGCAACTCGAGCGGGGTCGTGAAGTTCAGCTCGGTGTACACGTCCGGATAGAGCACGGCCAGTTCCCGGGCAATCCGGCGGGCGCGCCTGACCAGCGCGGTACGCGAAGGGGGCTCGGCGGTCACCGTTCCAGCTTAGAACCGCTACGACCCCGACGGATCCGGGACCGTGGTGTCCGACGGGGACGCCGACGTCGGCGAGGGTGACGGCGCCGGCGACGAGGCGGACGGCGTCGGGTGCGGGTACGGGCGCGGGTGCCGCACCGGCCGCGTCACGGGACCACTGCCCGGCGGCGCCGACCAGGTGATCTGGACCAGCTGGGACGCTGAGGCGGCCGAGTCGAAGGTCAGGGTCGCGCTCCCCGCCGGGGTGCCCCGGGTGACGGTCACGGCCAGCGTGACGCTCTGCCCGGCCGCCAGCGTGCCGCCGGTGCTGCCGAGGCTGACCTGGTTCGGCGCGGAACTGCTGGCCGACCAGCGGACCGGCCCGTCCAGCGCGGTCAGGGTGATCCTCCCGGCCGAGCCGGTGCCGACGTTGACGCTGCCCGCGGACAGCTGCAGGGCGCCCGGCGACGCGCTCGTGGCGGGGCCGGCCGGGTGGCCCGCGGCGCTGTTCCGGGTGGTGGCCGGAGCCCGGGCGGGCGACAGCGGCTGGGTGACGGCGGTGAACAGCACCCGGTTCCGGCCGCCCGCGGTGCTGACCAGCGGGGGCGGGGTGGCGAGCCGGGTCCGCGACAGCCCGGCGGCCTCGTTACCCGACGAGACCCTGCCCGGGTTCGCGGTGCCCAGGCCGGACGTCTGCGGCGCCGTCCCGGTCGACGTGCCCGCCGCCACGGGCGTGACCTCGCGGACCGCGACGGGCGGGCGCGACGACCCGGCCAGGGCGAAGGCCGAGGTGATGACCACGGCCGAGGCGACCGCGCCGACCCCGGCGATCACCAGGCTGGTCCGGCGGCCACGGGGAGCCCGGGCGGCTGGTACGGGCGCAGGGGTGAAGGTCGGGAGGGGCCCTGAGTCGCGGGCGACCGGGCGGGGTCCCGGGACGACCGGCCGGGGCGCCGGGACGGGCTGGACGCGGGAGGCCAGCGGGGTAACCGAGGGCGGGGGCTGGACCAGCGCAGCCAGCGGAAGGTCGACGGGGGGCGCGGCCGGCTCGGCCGGCTCGGCGGGCGCGGCTGGCTCGGGGGGCGGGGCGGTGCGGGAGCCGAGCAGCTCGGCGCGGGCCTGGGGGGACAGGGCCGGGGCCGGGAGCAGGGAGAAGACCCGCGCGGCGGAGACGTTGCGGGGACGGGCTTCGGTGCAGGCCTCGCAGCCGAACGCGTGCTCGAGCACGCGGTCGCGGAGCCGGGGGGTCATCGTGCCGGACCAGCCGGCCAGCACCTCGGCACGGTCCGGGCAGGGGTGGCCGCGACGGGCCAGCACCTCGGCGCCGAGCGCGCGCTCCAGGTTCAGCGTCGCCCGGGTCAGCAGCGCCTGCGCCTCCCCGGCCGGCAGGCCGAGGACCTGACCGAGATCCACCTCGTGCCGGGTGCCGAGCTCGAGCGCCTCGAACTCGGCCGGTTCCAGGCTCATCGCCGCGTTCCACGCCACCAGGCGGTTGTCGGCATCATTGCGGCCAAGGCACACCGGCGCCTCGTCGGCGTCGGCCGCCGGAACGGCCCGGTGCTGGCCGCACGCGGCCCGCGCGAGCGAGTAGAGCCGCGAGCGGGTGGCACCCGCAGGCGCCGCGAGCAGGGTGTCGCGCAGGGCAGTCTGTGCGGTTTCGCGGCTCCTGAGCATGCTCCAGCAGTAAACGAAGAGCCGGTCACCGTGGGTCTCGAGCAATTCAGCCGCTGCGATCTTGGGGTAATTCATGGCCAAGAAGGTAGAGCATGACAACTACTCTCAGCTACCTATTCCTCGCAACGCGTGTTCAAAGCCATCCTATTTCCTTAGTGCGCGGGTACGGGGTGTACGGCGCATCTGTCCGGGTCGTAACCGCTGGGAGCGAGCCGGGCGGCCAGCGGGGCGCTCAGCGGGTCGGCCGGGTCCACATGGCGGCCGAGGACCACGACCGCGACGTGGCGGGCGCCCGCGCGCTTGAGGGCGGCGGCCGCGGACTGGGCGCTGGCGCCCGATACCCAGGAGTCGTCGAGGAGCAGGACAGCTCCCGGCCCCGACCGTTCGGCTATAAACCGGTCCGGATTGGGGTCACGGCCCTGCTCGCCCGGCCTGATGACCAGCCCGGTCCTGGGCAGCCGCAGGTACGGGCCGGCCATGTCGAGCAGCGGGTGCGGTCCCGGCCTGCCGGAGCCGGTCGGCACCACGGCCAGGCGGCCGGGAGCGGGCATGCCCGCGTGCCGCCACACGCAGCGGCCGTGGTCGTGCAGGAAGGTGAGCAGCAGGGTCAGCAGCGCGGTACGCGCCGTGGGGTCCGGCGAGCGCCAGGACTTGTAGCGCCACAGGCTGACGGCGAAGGCGGTGCCCTTGACCGCGTAGGAGATGGGCACGACGGCGTCGGCGAGCAGCCCCGGGCCGAGCAGGTCGTGCTGGGCGCACTGGTAGCAACGGGCGTACCCGATCCGGGCCGGGCCGCGGCAGACCGCGCAGATGCCCGGGCGGCCGGCCGGTTCGGGCGGGTAGATGGTGGTCCGGCGGCGCAGGGTGAACCAGGCGCCGGCGGCAGTCGTTGATCCGGGCATGCGGCGATGGTAAAGATGAGCACCGACAAGCAGGCTAAGGCCTGGTCGCAAACGGTGACGACACTAGGCGAAACTTGTCCATCGGGCCGCCTGTCATCTCCTGATACGGCAGAATGAGGCCAGCCAGGAAGGCGGCCGGGCATTGGCGCGGCGTATCCCCGCGACCTGATGTGACCCTTGGCGAGGATTCTGCGTGACCGACAGGAGGGACACCGCATTGCCTGCTGCAAGCCAGCCGGGGTCCCGCGCGGACCGGATCATGTGGGCCACCGTGAACCTCGCCCGCAGGCACTGGATGTTCTGGCTGCTGCTGGCGGGCGGGCTGGTGCTGCGGGGCATCGCCCAGGTCGCCTACGAGCCCGCCCTGCTGTTCATCGACTCGAAGAAGTACATCTTCGGCACCGACTTCACCAACACGATCTGGGGCTCGTTCGACCCGCTCGGCTACTCGCTGCTGATCCTGCGGCCGATCTCGATTCTTGGCCGGAGCCTGGCCTACGCCGCGCTGGCCCAGCACGTCCTGGGGATGGCCATGGCGAGCGCGCTGTACGCGCTGATGCTGCGCCGCGGCGTGTACCGGTGGCTGGCGGCGCTGGCCGTGGCGCCGGTGCTGTTCGACGCCTACCAGCTGAACGCCGAGCAGACGATCATGCCGGACGTGCTGTTCGAGACCCTGCTGGTGGCCGGGATCGTGCTGCTGCTGTGGCAGCGGCGGCCCGGGCTCTTCCTGGTCATCCTGGGCGGGCTGGCGCTCGGCGCGTCCGCCCCGGTGCGCCAGGTGGGCGAGGCGCTGATCGCGCCCGCGCTGATCTACGTGGTGTTCGCCGCGCCGAACTGGCGGCGGCGGCTGCTGCACGGCGCCGTCCTGACGGCCTGCTTCGCGCTGCCGATCGTGGGCTACATGAGCTACTCCGCGGTGATCATGCAGTACGGGTTCGAGCTGTCCAACATGGGCAACGCGTACCTGTACGGGCGGGCGGCGCACGCGGCCGACTGCGCCACGCTGAAGATCCCCGCCGTCGAGCGTCCGCTGTGCCCGAGCGCCTCGGTCTCGGCCAGCCTGGGCGTGGACGGCCTGGTCAACGCGCCCGAGTCGCCGCGGGTGCAGTACGAGCCGGTCAACGTCTACCTGGGCCAGGTCGTCGACACCAACCCCTGGCAGAAGGACCTGGCCTACCACGTGTTCCGGCAGCAGCCCATGCGGGTGGCCGGCGACATCGCGCGTGACTCGGTGAAGATCTTCGCGCTGACCAGGAACACCGAGCAGGGCGACACCCCGATCTCGCGCTGGCAGTTCCAGTTCGGCTATCCCTACTACCCGCCCGGCCTCACCAAGCACGGCTGGAACAGCGCTAACAAGGTCTTCGCCAAGGCGGGCGGCGGCGGGCACGCGCGGGTGCACTGGAAGCCCGACATCGCGCTGCGGTACTACCAGCTGCACGGCGGGTACACGCCGGGGCCGGTCTTCCTGTTCGGGCTGCTGGCCGGGATCGGCGGGATCTTCACCTTCCGGCGGCGCCGGGACTCCGGGCCGGCGCTGGCCTGCCTGCTGATCACCGGGTGCTCGGTGGCCGTGCTGCTGGGCGCGGACCTGTACGAGTTCTCCTGGCGCTATCAGCTGCCGGCCCTGGTCACACTGCCGGCGGCGGGGGCGTTCGGGGTTACCGCGCTGGTCGGGTTCTTCCAGGCGCGGGCGCGGCGGAGCGGGATTGCGGCGGTGGCCGGCGGTGCCCCCGAGGCGGCCGGTGCTGTTGACGCCATGGAGTCTGTTGAGGCCATGGAGTCTGTTGGTGCGGCGGTTTCTGGTGAGTCGGCGGCTGAGGCTGGTGACGCAGCCGACGAGCTGGCGGTGGCCGGATCCGAGCAGGCGGCGCCCTAGCCTCATGCCGGCTCAGGACGACGACGCGGACATCCGCATGCTCGCCTCGGGCGTGGTCTACGAGGACAACTGGCTGCGGCTGCGCCGGGACCAGATCGAACGGCGCGACGGCTCCCGCGGCACCTACGCGTTCGTGCAGAAGCGCGACTTCGCGCTGGTCATCCCCGCCGAGGACGACGGCTTCCACATGGTCGAGGAGTACCGTTACCCGATCGGGCGGCGCACCTGGTCGTTCCCGCAGGGCGGCTGGGCGCACGGGGAGACGGGTCCGCCCGAGGAGCTGGCCCGGCTCGAGCTCGCACAGGAGACCGGGCTGCGCGCTCGCGAACTGGTTCGGCTCGGGCGCCTGCACGTCGCGCACGGAATCACCGACCAGTCCGGGCATTACTTCCTGGCCACCGGGCTGGAACCGGGCACGCCGGACCGGGAGGCCGAGGAGCAGGACATGCGCCAGGCCTGGCTGCCCCGGGCCAGGTTCGAGGAGATGATCGCCGAGGGCCTGATCACCGACGACTCCACCGTCGCCGCGTACGCCCTGCTGCTGCTGCACGAGCGGGGCCTGGGCCGCGGCTGACGCTGCGGCTGCGGCTGCGGCTGCGGCTGACGCTGAGGCAGGGGCCACTAGCCAGGAGCGGGGGCGGGCTGATATCGCTTACCAGGTGGAGGGAGTGTCGTGATGAGCCGATACGAGCAAGACTTCCGGCGGAGCCTGGCCGATCCCGAGGGTTTCTGGGGTGATGCGGCCAAGGACATCGACTGGTACCAGGCGCCGACGGTGGTGCTGGACCGGTCGAGGGCGCCGTTCTACCGGTGGTTCGCGGACGGGGTGATGAACACCTGCTTCAACGCGCTGGACCGGCACGTGCGCGACGGCCGGGGCGATCAGCCCGCGCTGATCTACGACAGCCCGGTGACCGGCACCCAGCGGACCTTCACCTACGCCGAGCTGCTGGATGAGGTGGCGCGGTTCGCCGGGGTGCTGCGCGGCCTGGGCGTCGGCCAGGGCGACCGGGTGATCGTGTACCTGCCGATGATCC
>WNGL01009310.1_pt1 | contig 14935 bp, 9 predicted proteins | sample 5400591 | NCBI WGS metagenome assembly WNGL01 (sample SAMN13153377, study PRJNA577476) | soil metagenome | isolation source: 80 cm soil or saprolite under Garry oak tree replicate 1 | place: USA:California | collected 2016-06-15
TGGAAGGAACTGGAACGCACGACTGGAATTCTCCGCTGGGTATCCAGGGTAGCGATTGCCAATCCGTAAATTACCAGATATACGATTCCGCCCGCGACGAGTCCTGGCAAGTGGGACGGCGCGTAAAATTCCCGGCCCATAGCCCGCGCAAACAATACGATAAATCCGAGATGTATGGTGTGCAGCGTCACAAACAACAGCAACAAGCGACCTCGCGCCTTGTACAAAGCCCTGCTCGCTGGTGAATCCCAGATGGCAAGAAGGCCCGGCGCGGCAAACGCCAACAGAAACACTGATCCCGACGCTCGTGCCGTGATTCTCAGCCAAAGATGAAGGTCGGGAACGGACATTTACACGAATCATATCCGTGCACTCCAGGAGAGAGTCAACCCTCCTGACGAGCTGCTCCTCTACGGCTGGCCGTTGGCTCCGCTGCTCTTGGGCGGTTCGTATGGCTTTTGCAAATATCTGCGCGCTTCTTCAAGGGCGCCCTGGGTATTGTCGTTGGTCTGGAGGGCTTGGCGGTACTCGTTCGTGGCGCGTTCCCGCTGACCGGTGGTGTCGAAAATTTTGCCTAAGCCGATGTGGCTCCAGACTTCGGTCCAGCGCGGCTCACCATCTCCATTGAGGCAGTCACGGTACGCGTTCGCCGAGGCCTGATAGTTGTGCTGCAGGAAAAACACCTCTGCAACCCGGTAGTGTGCCAGCGAGCTGTTTTTATTGATTTCCAAGGCCTTGTTAAACTCTCCAAGCGCGCCAGCCATGTCGCCCTGCTGCACCAGCGATTGTCCGCGCTGGATGCCAGCTCGCAGCCGGATGTCACCGGAGTTCTTGAGTAGATGGTTGTCAGGATCAATGCTGATCCGCCGCGGCCGACCAAATGTGTCCACGCTGAAGGCGGAATCCGTTCCCACTACGTCTATGCGCTTGGTTTCGCTCTTGCCGTCAGTATCTATTTTCAATTCCACCGGCATGCGGAATAAATCGAGGTCTTGCGCGATTTGCCCCACTGACCGAAATCCCTTGTTGTTGCCAAGCCGGTAAATTCTTGAATTCGGGAGCGCCGGTCGAATCCAACCATTGCGAAAAGAACGAGGTCAGCTTGTCGCCATAGTTGGTCTCCGCGAGATTGCGGAAGCTCTCAACCGTGGCCGGCTTTCCAGCGAACTGACTCGCGAACTGACGCATTGTCTGATCATATTTCTGGTCTCCGATTACCCATCGCAGCATGTGCAGGATCATCGCGCCCTTGTCGGTTACAAGCGACTGGAACTCGGGCGAAAACAGATCGAGCTTGCTTGCGCTTGAAAGCGGCACGGTATCGTAGGCGAGGGCCCCGACTGACATGTCCTTCACAGCTTCCTGTAGTCCCGCATTCCCGGCCGCGTTTTCAATGTATCGAGCTTCGGAGTAGCGAGCGAACCCATCATTCAGCCACCAGTCGTCGCGCGAAGCCGGGCTTACGGAAGCGCCCCACCACTGGTGCGCGATCGTGTTTGCCAGCAAGCGGTAGTTAGTTCGCGGAGTAATGCCGCGGCTGGCCAGCGCGGCCAGTTGTGGCGCCCACGCCGAGGGTACGGTGTCATCCGGCAGTTCGACTATCCGCAACACATTGGAAGCGGGTGGACCGTAGAGCGTGATGAAATATGTAAACTCCTTTACCGCAGTTTCTGCATACGCCTGTGCCAGCTCCTTGTGCGCGGGTTTGAAGTAAACGTGCAGCTCGATGCCGGCTTCAGTGCTGTAATAATCTCCAAAGTCTCCGGCCACAATGGTTCCGGGGAAGCTGGCGGTGTCGTACTTGAGCGAATAGGTCTTGGTCGGCCCGTTTGCGCCTGCCGATTTCAACGCAGGTTCGCCCGAACCGACAGTGCCGCTACCGACCACCAGCATGTGTGCGGGAACGGTGACATTGATCGTGGCCCTGAAGCGCTCAATCCCATATGCGTTAACCGGAAACCAGTCCCCTGCATAGAGCAGATAGCTGGTGTCGTCACTGATATAGGTGAGTTTCAGCCCCGGAACTGGCGAATCCTCGGCGGTGTCAAGGACGCCTTCGTATTCAAAAGTCAGCGTCGTGGACTGCTCCTTCGGCAACGTACTCTTGAGCGACACCCGCACACTGGAATCCTGCGGCATGCGCTCAGCATTCAGCGGCTTACCGGTGGCGTCGGTCACTTTCGTCAGGCGCAGGTCGTTGTGCAGTTGAAAGGTCGCAATGTTCAGATCGTCTAGCGCAGTGATTTTCACCTTCGCCCGAGCGGCGATCTTGTGTTCGTGTGGGTTTAATGCGGCGTCAATCTGGTATTCGTCAGCGTGAAAATGGAGTTTCTCAGCCGCGAATGCTGGAATGGCGGCCGGCAAGCAGAGAAGAACAATGGCCAAAACGCAGGGAAGGGAAACCGCCCGACGCCATGGCCGAGGTGAAAATCGCATTCAGAGAATCTCCTGGGTACGAAACAACGCTACGGTACTACTTTATCGTAAGATGAAAATTGTGACCGAAAAGATGCTGTCACACAAGCATTTGCGGGGAATGAAGGAAGTGACATAGGCGTGACATGCAGGGGCGTCCGTCCTCGTCTGCACGGCCAGAGTATCTCTCGAACTAGCTAGACGAGACTTCGCAGGTTGCAGGCCGGATCACTTCCATTATTGCCCGTGCCGCGCGGTTAGCAGGATGCATCTTCGCCTCACCACCACTAAGCTGACTTCGAACGTTCCTCAGGCCCTCAAGCATTGTCCTCCGCTCTTCATCATCAGGAAGAATTCTCGCGATCGCGGCGGCCACTCTTTCCGGCGTAAAGTCCTGTTGCACAAGTTCGGGAACGACCTCCTTTCCGGCGATCAGGTTGACCATTGCGACGTGGGGGACTTTTACCGCGGAGCGTCCCAAAAGATAAGTCAGAGGACTGACGCGATACACCATTACAAAGGGTGTTTCCATCATCGCAGCCTCCACGGTCGCAGTGCCGCTGGCGATGATGCCTGAGCGGGAATGCGCCAGAGCAGGGAGTGCCTCAGGGACGAGATGTACGCGATCCCGGATTGTATTCGGGAGGGCACGACTCTTAGTCGTGCCGCTAGTCTTGTCTTGATCCGTTGGGGCACGGCTGAAAGCCGTGCCCTCCCGGCCGTGGATGAGGTGCTCCACAAAGCTGAGGTCGAGAGTCGCCGCGACCGGAAGCAGGAATTCGTATTCAGGCCCAAGAAGCCGCGCCGACTCTAGAATCCCCGACAAATTCAGGTTTACTTCTTTCACCCGGCTCCCAGGCATCAGCGTGATCCAGGGCTTCGAGGCTACTAATCCATGTTCGGCGGCGTATTGGTCGCGTGTAACCGAGGGGCGGGCGAGTTCGGCAAGCGGATGCCCGACAAATTCCGCATCAACTCCGCGATCGCGATAAAACTTTTCTTCAAACGGAAAGATGACCAGGGCTTTATCCACATACTTGCGCAACAGCCGAACCCGCCCCTGCCGCCACGCCCAAAACTGGGGACAAACATAATAACAAACCGGGACGCCGCGTTTTTTCATCTGTCGAGCCACCCGCCAATTGAATGCCGGCGAGTCGATGACGATGGTGAGGTCAGGTTTGCGCCGGTCTGCTTGAGCAATCAGCTTGTGAAACAAGTTCCAGATTTTGGGTAAGTGACTCAGTATTTCCGTAATGCCAAGGACGGAGAGGTCTTTCGCGTCAACCACGATCTCGCATCCAGCGGCTCGCATCTTCTCGCCGCCTACCCCGAAGAACTCGAGCGATGGATCGAGTTGGCGCAGCGCAGAGATGAGCTGTGCCCCGTACATCTCCCCCGAAGCTTCGCCTGCTGAGATCAGGACTTGCACTGTTGCATTGTAACGGGGCCTTTGGAGAGTTCGGCGAATTGAAGCCAACAAACTATTGGCAGGTCAGCGTCGCGGAGGCGTAGGCATGTCCTCTCACGGTGCCGCTGTTGCTGATAGTTGCAGGAGTTGCAGTGGCATTAACGCAAGTGGCCAGCCCTTGATTGTTGACAGTGGTGTTTGCCGGATCAGAAGTTGACCATGTACCGAGTTTGTCAGCTATATACGGGCAATTTCCGGAAACAGAAGACTGTAGAGAAAATTGCGTTTGATTTCCCGGCGGAGCAGCTCTGTGATCAGCGCTGGCGCTCGATGGAGTTATGCTTGCGGTGATCTGGCAGGCGTTGCTGCCGTACCCGCCACAGCTCCCAGCAAAAAAAGCAAGCAGCCGGAGAGCCCAATCTTGGCCATCGGATGCCTCCGTCAACGTCCAGTATATTCCTTTGCATCACCGACTAATCGTCCGCATTCGCGGTAACTGAAGGCGCTCCCATTTCCTGATCCTTGTACTGCAACTGATACAGCTTGTAATAAATCCCTCGCTGCGCCAGCAGTTGCTGATGCGTACCCATCTCCCGCAACTGTGCCTTGTGCATCACGATGATTTTGTCAGCGCGCTGCACAGTCGAGAGCCGATGGGCAATCACTATCGAAGTTCGTCCTTCCACCATCTTTCCCAGCGCATCGCGGACTTTGAATTCTGTCTCGGTATCCACGCTGGAGGTCGCTTCGTCCAGAATCAGAATCTTGGGAGCATGCGCCAGCGCTCGCGCGAATGAGATTAATTGCTTTTGGCCGGTCGAAAGAGTCGAGCCGCGCTCGTGCACTTCTTCTTTGTAGGTGTTCGGCAGATTGTGAATGAAGTCCGAAAGATTCACTTCTTCCGCTGCTTGCCGAACTTGCTCGTCCGTAATCCAATCCGTGCCAAGCCGGATATTGCCTTCGATTGTGCCAGTAAACAGGAACGGATCTTGCAGGACAACGCCGAATCTGCGCCGCAGGTCGGTCAGCGACATCTCCTTGATGTCCACGCCGTCAATTCGAATCGCGCCTCTCTGCACGTCATAGAAGCGCAACAGCAGGGAGATGATCGTTGTCTTCCCAGCGCCAGTGTGGCCGACGATGGCCGCCGTTTCTCCCGGCTCAATCGTGAAGCTAACATCGCGCAGCACCCAGTCCGGCTCGCCGGGGCTGACCTGTGTGGCGCGGACCTGCCCTGCGCGTGGTCGAACGACGCCCCCGCTCGCGATGACCTGGCCTGCCCCATCGCCATCTCCCGCTGGCACATTGCGGTAAGCAAACCACACGCGATCAAACTCAATCCTGCCCAAGCCCTCCGGTGTTTTCGTCACAGCCGCTTCGGTAATCTCCGCCGGAGTGTCCAGCAATTTGAAGACGCGCTCAGCTGCAGCCATCGCCGACTGCAGGATGTTGTACTTCTCACTCAAATCCTGAATTGGCCTGAAGAACCGCTGTGCGTATTGCATGAACGCGACCAGCACTCCAAGCGTGGTCACGTTTTGCACCAGATGAAACGCCAGCAGCGTCTTCGGACTAAAACTGACTGACACGCCTGTAATCACCCAGCCGCGAATTACGTCATGTCCGCCAAACCAGATCACAGACGCGACTGCGATGGAAGAAAGAATTTCCACCACGGGGTAATAGACCGCGTGCGCCATGATCGCGTCTTTGAAGGCTTCCATGTGCCGTGCGTTTACTTCGGAAAACGTCTCAAAAGCCTTCTCTTCACGATTGAAAAGCTGCAAGACCACCATGCCGCTGACGTGCTCCTGCAGGTGCGCATTGATGCGGGCAATCGCTGTCCGAATCCGCCGGTAGGAATCCCGCACCTTGTCGCGGAAAACCTTGGTCGCCATGGCAATAAACGGAAGCACTGCAAAGGTGATCAGCGCCAGCTTCCAGTTCACGCACAGCATGATCGCTAGAATTCCGGCGAGCACAAAGATGTCTTCAAAAATCGACACCACGCCGGAAGTAAACATTTCATTGAGTGCATCCACATCCGTAGTCACGCGCGTGACCAGCCGGCCTACAGGATTCTTGTCGTAGAAGCCAATGTGCATGCGTTGCAGGTGACGAAAAATCTCGCTGCGGAGGTCGAACATCACCATCTGTCCGGCCCACTGCATGAAATACGTTTGCAGATACTCCAGCAGAAAGCTAAAGAGGATGAGCCCAACATAGATTGCCGAAATCTGAGCAATTCCTGTCAGTGGACGAGGGCTCAACCAGCGTGCCAGCAGAGAAGGCGTCTGGTGCGCCGGCGCCAGGTATCTATCAATGGCGACCATGGTCAGGAACGGGCCCAGCACGTCGGCCCCAGCCTTCAGCACAATGGACGCCAGCGCCAGCGCAACGCGCCACTTGTATGGGCGTAGATATCGCAGCAACCGCTTCATCAGCCGGCTGTCATACGCTTTGCCCAGGACTTCTTCTTCGTGATGCGACGCCATGACCTAGACCTATTCTAAATGGATGGGCGTGAAAGGCAGTTGGATGGAAAACTTAGCGGAGAAGCTGCGGCGCAGCAATTCCTCTGTTGACTTCTGTGTCCCCTGTGGTTGAAAAACCCTGAACCACAGAAGGCACAGAGGTACACAGAGGGAATCCTGAACAGCGGAATTACCAATGGGCGAATGGTGTGGGGACAGCCATCCTCGGCTGTCCTGGCGAGCCTACCCGCTATGTTTTCAACGCCGAGCGACGGCTACCTGTCCGATGCCGATCAAATCGTCCAGCGCAACAACGTAGCGCCCACCGTAAATCCCGCGCCAACTGACGCCAGCAGCACCAGATCGCCTTTCTTCAGCTTTCCTTCTTCACGTGCCGTTTGCATAGCCAGAGGAATTGTCCCTGCCGTAGTATTTCCGTAGCGGTCAATGTTGATGATCACGCTCTCGGGTTTGAGACCCAAGCGGTCCGCGGTGGCCTTGATGATCCGCTGGTTTGCCTGGTGGGGGATGAAGCAGTCAATTTCGCTCGCGGTCACGCCATTTCGTGCCAGCAGCTTTTCGCAAACCTCGGCCATCTTGCGGACGGCGAACTTGAAAACCGCCTGGCCGTCCTGGTGTACGTAATGCATCTTCTGGTCCACGGTTTCATGACTCGCAGGATGCAGACTGCCTCCGCCCGGCATGTAGAGCGAGCACCCACCGGAGCCATCCACCTCGTGAACAAAATCTATTATGCCGGCGTCGTCTTCTGAAGGCTCAAGAATTACCGCACCTGCGCCATCGCCAAAGAGAATACAAGTGGCGCGATCGGTGAAATCCAGAATTGAGGTCATGACGTCCGCGCCTATGACTAGCACCTTCTTGTGTGCGCCAGTGGCCACAAACTGAGCTCCGGTTTGCAGCGCATAGACAAACGCCGAGCAGGCGGCCGACAGGTCAAATCCCCAGACCCCCTTCATTCCAAGCTTGTGCTGCACCAGGCATGCCGTGGATGGGAACAACATATCGGGAGTGACGGTCGCCACCACAATCGCCTCAATCTCGCTGGGATCAATCCCGCGTTCCGTGAGCGCGCCCCGGGCCGCTTCCACTGCCAGATCGCTGGTGGCCATTCCTTTGTCAACAATGTGGCGCTCGCGGATGCCAGTGCGGCTCATAATCCACTGGTCAGAAGTCTCGACCAATTTCTCCAGGTCCGCATTGGTCAGGACGCGTGGAGGCACATAGGTTCCGAGAGCCGTGATCTTCGCGCGCGCAAGTTTACTCAATCGGGAGCGTCTCCATCCTGTTCAATAGACTCTGAAACCAAAGAATGTCACTTGGGAACGAACTCGTTATTGTACGCAGCCACGGCGCAATCTCCAATATGCGCTCGCCGAGGACCGATAAGGAGAAATTACTCTGGTTACGGTGCCCCCAGCCACGACTCGGCGTATTATGTCGCTCGTGGCCAAGACGCCTCGATTCGTACTGTCATTGCTGACGCAAGACAACGACTATCAAGTAGAGCAGGCTGCTTCGGCCGAGGAAGCCGCGCGCCGCCTGGGTGTCGGAGTGCAGGTTATTTACGCCGATAACGACGCCATCCAGCAAAGCCAGCAAGTTCTGCAATTTATTCAGTGCGATCCCGCTCTGCGCCCGGACGCGATCATCCTGGAACCTGTTGGCGCGACTGCTTTGCCCCAAGTCGCGCGGGCCGCCGTGGACGCAGGAATCGCGTGGGTGGTATTGAACCGGCACGTGAACTACTTGAGCGAGTTGCGACGGCTTCCCACCGCGATGGTCTTTGCCCTGTCCGCGGACAATCAGGAGGTTGGGCGCATTCAGGGCCGGCAATTTGCGACCATGCTCCCGAGCGGCGGCAACATACTGTACATTCAGGGTCCATCAGATAGCGAGACAGCCAAGCTTCGTGCCGCGGGCATGTCCGAAACCAAACCAGCAAATGTCCAACTGAAGATAGTCCGTGGTCAATGGACCGAGGCCAGTGCCTTCAAGGCACTCACTAGTTGGCTTCAGCTCACGACTTCGCAGCGGGCACAAGTAGATATCGTGGCCGCTCAGAATGACGCAATGGCGGTCGGGGCCAAAAAGGCATTCCGGGAAATTGCCGATACCGATCTTAGGGACCACTGGAGCAAATTGCCGTTCCTGGGCGTTGATGGAGTCCCAAAGACCGGACAGGCATGGGTCCGGACGGGACTATTGAAGGCCACGGTGGTTACTCCGCCACTTGCCGGGCAGGCTCTGGAAATGCTGACCGAAGCGCTGCGAACCGGTCGTCGTCCCCAGGAACTCAGTCTGGTTGAACCTCGCTCATACCCTGCGTTGGAGTCGCTGACGGGGTCGGCCAGTTAACACCAGCAGCCCTGCGTCAGTTTCTGGCCGAGGCCGCTCTCACTTCCTGAGCCGAGACCAGTTCTGCGTTCCGCCCTTGAAAGGTTATTTCGCGGCTCATGATTGTTGCCTGGAACGTGTTGCCGTTTTTCCTGCGGTGGATCCAAAATTCGCCGTTAGGCCTCACCGTTTGTGCTCGTAACGTGCGCCGGAGCACCTTTGGGATTTCCTCCAACGGGCGGATATCCAATATGGTCATCTTCAGGAATTCGCTTCGCAAATAGCCATACGGCCGCTCAGCCGCTCCATTTACCTCGAGAATGGCGAGCGACGACTGGTCGAAAATCCACATCGGCACGGGGGATGCGTGGAAACCGCCAAGGTCGGTAAATTCCTCCCGTTCCGGCGGAGAAGGCCGGGTACTCATCTGCAATATTTCGGCGCGTGGAGGTACCAGCTTTAGGGAATCATAACGGCAGGAAGGACGTAGCCGCATCAGGAAACGACACCGGGGCCTGAAGCCCGACGCCTAAAGCCCGGTTTTATAGCCAGGCACCGGAGACCCACTGCACACGCAAGAGCCCGTTACCGTTGCTTCCTTCCGGACCTGGCGGGGTTGGCGGGAAGACGTCGCGCGGGACCGATGCCTGACATTTGTGATTCTAGCATCGGGATGATCGGCACACTGGCGTCAGGATTCTTGATTACCGTGCCGTAGCATTGTTGAAGATGACGTCTACGATCATGCGTCCTGGCGATCTTCGGTACCCTTTACCTGAGACCCGAAAACGCGAACAATAGCAATATCCCATGCCAGGCCTGCCTCAAACCGAGGAATTTACTCTGGCAGCGGCCATTCGCCGCTATTTCGACGTGGTCCTGTTCCTGCTGATCTTCAGCGGCTTTGGGACCTTGGCCTCAACCGGCCGGCTCGACCTTCCCACGGTGTTATTGGTAAGCGCGGCACTACTCTATCGCGGCTACTGCCTCGCCCGCCGTCGCCATGTGCTCCTTTCCGAGAGCTGGACCAACCTGCTGACCATCGCGTGCGTGGGATTCTTTGTTGCGGATGAGTTCCTTGTCTCACGCAACTTTTTGGGTGCGATTATCCACCTTGTGCTTTTCGGAATGCTAGTGATGTTGTTTTCCGTGCAGCGCGACTTTCACCATTACCTGCTTGCCGTGCTCTCATTCGCGATGGTCCTGGCGGCCGCCGTTCTTACCGTCGACAGCACCTTCCTGCTTGCTCTGGCTGGGTTCGTTCTGGTGGGCGTAGCCGCGTTCATGCTGATGGAGATGATGCACTCGGCCCAGCGGGCGCAAGTCCTCGCGCGCGATCCGCAAGTCCGCCAGGCGTATCGAAAATTGTCCTTTGCAGTGGCGGCGATCGCTCCCGTGCTCCTGCTGCTTATCTTCTTAGGGGGTGCGGTCATCTTTTTCCTGTTGCCCCGCGTTTCTGCCGGATATCTCAGTGCCTCTACCGGCGCGAATGACATCACCAGCGGCTTCTCCGACCACGTGGAACTGGGACGTATCGGTCAGATTCAGCAGTCCACGACCGTCGTGATGCACGTCCAGGTGGATGGCGATACCGCAGGAGCCTTCGCCCTGAAACTGCGCGGTGTGTCGCTCAACCACTTCGATGGCCGAAATTGGTCGAGCTCGTGGGGGAAGGTTAATCTTCACCGCAGCCCAGACGGACGCTTTGAATTAACCGCGTGGAATCCGCAATCGTCGCCTCGCATGGAACGAATACTGCGTTATCGCGTAACCATGGAACCGTTCCTCAGCGACGTATTCTTTTTGTTAGCTACTCCCCGGTCGCTCGAAGGCAACTATCGCGCAGTCTCGCAAGACTCTGCCGGAGACGTGTTTGATCTCGATGCCGAACACCCGGTCGCCGGCTACACAGCTTCGTCCGAACTGCGCACGCCTTTCGCTAACCTAGGCGCCAACTCCAATAGTTATCCCCCGGACACACTGCAGGGGTATCTGGATCTGCCGGCCCTTGATCCCAGGATCAAACCCCTTGCAAGTCAGATTACCGGGAAAGCGCCGAGCCCTTACGAGCAGGCTGTTGCCCTCGAAAGCTATCTGCGAACGCATTACGGATACACGCTGCAACTTCCCACTACGGCATCCCGCGATCCTATCGCCAATTTCCTTTTTGTGCGCCATCAAGGTCACTGCGAGTACTTCGCCTCTGCCATGGCTGTCATGCTGCGATCGGTGGGAGTTCCGTCGCGAGTGGTAAATGGGTTTGCTGGTGGCGAATTCAATGACCTCACTTCGGAATATGTGATCCGCGCCAGTGATGCACACTCCTGGGTTGAGGCGTACATCCCCGGAGAAGGATGGATGGAATTCGATCCCACTCCCTCAGGCGCAGGGGAGGCGCACACGAAATGGGATCGAGTCATGCTCTACATGGACGCGATGTCATCCTTCTGGCGCGAGTGGGTGATCAATTATGACCTTGGTCACCAGTTGCGGCTCACGCAGGATGCGAATCGCGGCAGCCGTGCCTTGGTAGGAGAGGCGCAGTCGTGGGGGCGCGCACGGTACGAGAAAATTCTTGCGTGGGCCCGTAGGACCGAGGACACGCTTGGCAATTCGACCGTCAAATGGGGAATGCGTGCATTCGGGTTGATTCTGATTGTTCTGCTTCTGGCTAATGTTCCGCGCATGATGGCGATGCTTAGCAGGTTTCGCTTGGCGCGCCGTCCTCAGAAGTCTCCCCAGACTGCTGCCACCATATGGTACGAGCGCCTGCTGAGCTACGCTGCACGGCGGGGATGGAAGAAATCACCCGCGCAAACTCCCGAAGAATTTGCTGCTTTGATCGGGGATCCTCGGCTCAAAGAGCGGGTTTCGGAGTTCACCGAGCGCTACGAGCAAGCCAGGTTTGGAGCGTCCGCGGACGATGCCGCTCGATTGCCCGAGCTTTACGAAGAAATCAAATCCATGCGCTGATGCGTGCTTGCCGCGACACTGCGTGTTTTTGCATGGCCTGAAGTAAGCACCTAGAACTGATATACCACCCCACCACCGATGTAGTAGTTATGCTGGCGGCTTCTTCCGGTGTTTACATTGAGCGGAGGGGATCCGCTCCAATCGTCGCGGGCCTCAAAGCGAAATCGGATATGACTTACCTTAGGCAAGCGCACGTCTAAACCTGCCCCACCCTCCAGGACTCCGGTTGTCTTGATTCTGTGTCCCGTGTTCGTGCCAAAGAAGACCAAGTCCTTGCTAGCCACAAAGTGACCAATACCGCCGCCGAAACTCACCCAGGGGGAAACGGCTAGGTCGGGTATCAGGTTCACACGGGCTGCGGGCGTTACGAAATATGAGCTGTACTGGCGGGGAATTTGGTTTAATCCATAGTTCAAGTCTTCATCGGGATTGAAAATGACCGGAACCTCGAGTGTGAGATTCCACGCTCCGTGGCGTTGGAGGATGCGTCCATAATTGATCTCGAACGACGTTCCTTTCCCAAAGTGCACCGAGTTGTCAAAAAAATTGGTATTGGGGACGAGCTGGTCGCTGATGACAGTCCGCCCGACGGTTCCACTGATCTCATTTTTTGGCTCTTGCGCGAGTACGATCGTGCTTCCGGCGGCCAGCAGCAGTGCCGCAACGTCTCTGAAAGAGACGGATTGGCTTAAATGGTGCTGCCGGGTACCACAGTACTGTCTTAGAGCTGGCAATATCTAAAAAAGGATAGTGCATGTGTGGCTAGCCGCCGCCGTTCGGTTGAACCTAACTCCATCTGCGTGGTAGGCTCTTGAGTTTCGTGTTCGGCGGCCCAGCTACCGCCGACGACTGAGGTTCGTATTGTCTCCGACTGAAACCATTCCCGCTGTCCGCAAAACCACACTGAACTCTGCCCATCGCAAGCTCGGGGCCAAGATGGTTGAGTTCAGCGGTTGGGATATGCCGGTCGAGTATCCCTCATCTGGCGGCATCATCGCCGAACACATGGCCGTGCGCACTGGAGTCGGCGTGTTCGACGTGAGCCACATGGGGGATATTCAGCTTTCCGGCCCGCAGGCGCTTGCCGCGGTGCAGCATATTTCCATGAATGACGCTTCGCGGCTTGCAATTGGCCAGGCGCAGTATTCCGCGCTGCTTTATCCGCAGGGGACGTTTGTAGATGACGTCATTGTGCACCGCCTGGGTGAACAGGAATATTTATTGGTGATCAATGCGGGTACGCGGGAAAAGGATTTCAACTGGGTGTGGGAGAACACTCGGCAGTTTGATTGCCAGGTACGGAACCTGTCGGACGACTTCACGCAGATTGCGATCCAGGGGCCGAAAGGCGTTGACCTTTTGCAGAAACTCACAGATGCGGATATTGGCTCGGTGAAGTTTTACTGGGTGACCCGCGGCACGGTTTGCGGGCTGAAGAATACTTTGATCGCGCGCACCGGATACACTGGCGAAGATGGATTTGAGATCTACATTCCCAGTGATGAAGAGACCAGCGCGCGAGTCTGGAATGAAGTGCTCGCCGCGGGAAGAGAATTAGGCGCGGTGCCGTGCGGACTTGGGGCGCGCAACACGCTTCGCCTGGAAGCCAAGCTTCCGCTCTATGGACACGAAATTTCCGATACCATCAGTGTGTGGGAATCCGGGCTCGACCGTTTTTGCAAAATGGAAAAACCCGAGTTCATCGGCCGCGATGCGCTGGAAAAAGCTAGAACGGAAGAACTGACTCGAACACTCGTTGGCCTGGAGATGATCGACCGCGGAATTGCCCGCGACGGCTACAAGGTTTTGGACAGCGGTGGTCATGAAATCGGATATGTGACCAGTGGGTCTCATGCGCCATTCTTAAAGAAAAACATCGCCCTGGCATATGTTCCACCGCAACTGTCTTCAGAGGGAGCAGAGCTGCAAGTGGAGATTCGCGGGCAAGGCGTGAAGGCAAAAATCGTGCCAACGCCGTTTTACAAGAAGCCGAAGAAGCACTAGCCGGGGAGAAGAAGCGCGAATTGCATAACCCGAATACAGCCCCAGCGGGGCGCAATAAGTTAGCCCAGGACGTAAGTCCTGGGTAGGCGAAACACGAGACGGAGTCCCCTAGGGGACGGTACAACCGAGGAGCAAGACGCCCAACATGTCCTTCCCATCCGATTTCAAATACACGAAAGAGCACGAATGGATCAAAGCCGAAGGCAACACTGCGACAATCGGCATTACCCATTACGCGCAAGATTCGCTCGGTGACATCGTCTTCGTTGATCTGCCCAAAGTCGGCACCGAAATCACGGCAGGGAAGACGTTCGGCAGTGTTGAGTCCGTGAAAGCAGTGTCGGATTTGTACGCGCCAGCGTCGGGCACAGTGACTGAAGTTAATGGGGAACTGGCAACCGCTCCGGAAAAAATAAATAAAGATGCCCACAGCGCCTGGATGCTGAAACTCACGTTAAAGAATCCCGGTGAGCTAAACTCGCTGCTATCGGCCGCCGACTATGAGAAGTTCGTTGCTGAGGAAGGCGGACACTGAAAAGCATTAACCACGAAGGACACGAAGGATCACGAAGGAAATCCTAATCGCTTTTCTTCGTGATCTTTCGTGTCCTTCGTGGTTTAGGTTCTTCAGTTCTCGTTGCGTCATCTAACATTTGCTATGCGCTATCTGCCTAAATCGCCAAGTGATCGCGAAGCCATGCTCAAGGCCATTGGCGCGCGGTCCATTGATGATCTCTTCGCTCCAATCCCTTCGGAATACCGTCTCGACCGCGATCTCAAGGTTCCGCGCCAGATGGCGGAATCGGAAATTGTGGACTGGTTCCGTGAGCGCTCGCGTGAAAATGGCGACGGTCATGTCACCTTTCTTGGAGCCGGAGCTTACTACCATTATCGTCCAGTGATCATCGATTCACTGATCTCGCGTGGCGAGTTTCTCACCGCCTACACTCCCTATCAGGCGGAGATTTCACAAGGCACGCTGCAATCCATCTTCGAATTTCAGACCATGATTTGCGAGTTGACGGGCATGGAAGTAGCCAACGCCTCCATGTACGACGGTTCAACCGCGGCCACCGAAGCCGTAATGATGGCGGTCCGGCTGACCGGACGCCGCTCGGTGGTAGCTGCCAGCAGCGTACATCCGGAATACCGCGAAGTGCTCGCGACCTACGCGTTCCATCAGGGAATACATCTGGCGACGGTCTCGTATGAAGAAAGCGGTCGCATCAATCTTCGTGAGCTTGAAACCATCGTCAACGGCGACACCGCCTGCATTCTGATCCAAGCGCCCAATTTTTTT
>WNGL01011613.1_pt1 | contig 14932 bp, 11 predicted proteins | sample 5400591 | NCBI WGS metagenome assembly WNGL01 (sample SAMN13153377, study PRJNA577476) | soil metagenome | isolation source: 80 cm soil or saprolite under Garry oak tree replicate 1 | place: USA:California | collected 2016-06-15
GTCTTGACGTTGATTGAGGTATTGCGTAAGGTCTTAGAGCACCAGGCAGTTCGGCGAATGGAGGGGGGACATCTGAGCGACGCGGAGATCGAGAAGCTAGGAGTCGCGTTGCTCCGCCTCAACGACCGGATGCAGGATATGAAGGGGATCTTCGGCCTGACCGATGACGATCTCCAGATAGACCTGGGCCCCCTAGGCAGGTTACGATAACCCGGCGCACGAGCCGAACGGAGACAACTGCTTGGCAGAACTAGTATCCCCGTCGCGCACCTACGGTCTCGTCGACATTCTCGATCGCGTGCTCGACAAAGGTCTCGTCGTGGTCGGTGACATCAAGATCAACCTTGCCAATGTCGAGTTGCTTACGATTCAAGTGCGTCTACTGATCTGCTCGATCGACAAGGCAGAACAAATCGGAATGGACTGGTGGCGAACGGACCCAAGACTGAGCTCGCATGCGCCGGCTCGCGCCATCCCGCCAACACCCGCCGCCTCGGCAGCAAGACAACAGGAGTCACGACATGGCAGTTGAACGTTCCCCGAGCGGTAGCTCGCTAATCGATGTTCTCGATCGCGTTCTCGACAAGGGTATCGTCATCGACGCCTGGGTGCGAGTCTCACTGGTTGGTATCGATCTCGTCACCGTCGAAGCGCGTATCGTCGTCGCATCCATCGACACCTATCTCAAATACTCTGAAGCAGTTGGTCTCGCCCCACCGGGATCGCGACCGATGCGCGAGCTCAGCCCCGGTGGGTCGGAAGAGCTCGAGCGGATGCGGATAGAAAATGCAGATCTGAAGCGGCGACTTGAGCGACTCGAAGCGTGAGACCCTAGGGGTTGCCGCCAGACAGCAACTCAGTTCCGCGATAGCCTCCAGCCCACAACTCAGCGGAGAGCGGCTCGCGGAACTCCTCTCTGCAATCTCTGAAGCACCAGACTTTGTAACTGCCGCGGGCTCAATGCTCGCTCAGTTTGCCGATATCGTAGGCGCGCGTCGGGCGCTGGCGGTGACGCTCGACAGTCCGCCTCGACAGTTCGTTCGTACGGCGAACGTCGGATTCGACAGAGATTCACTTCCTGACGTGGCCATTCCCGTTGACGATCTGTCAAACCCTGTAGTCGTATCGGCGCTGTCGCTGCACTCCGTGAGCTGCGACGGAGCCGGCACTGTCCCCGGCCTTCCTTTCGGCGAGTGGACTACGATTCCCTTCCCTCAGCCCCAGTTCCGCGGTGCTCCGGCTCTCCTCAGCGACGCCGAGCTCGACTTGGTGCAGCTGCAAGGATGTGAGGTGAGACGCCGGTCACTGGTCGATCGCCGCAGAAGACTCGGTCACGCCCCCGCCGGCGTCGCACTTCTCGAAGCGAGCGTCGACGATGAGACTCTAGCTGCACTAATGCACGCAGCTTCCCTCGCCGGCCCAGTTTTGGCTCGCATGGCCGCAGTCGAGGAATTCCGTCTGGCCGGAGGTCGCCTCAATCAGCAGCGCGAGATGTTGACCACGATCATGAATTCGCTCCCCGATCCGATCGTTATCATCAACGCCGACCGCAACATCGTCGCTCAAAACAAGCGCGCCGAACACCTGCTCTCGACGACTGAACGGGATTCAGAAGGAAGACGGCGCGCCGTCGAGATCAACAATCTCCTCTTCACCTCTCACCTCTCGAAAGCCGCAATGGGCTCGAAGGAGACAGCTGGCTCGCGCGAGCTGAATCTCGTCGACCCCGATGAAGGAACCGACCTACTGTTCGAGGTGCTGACGCACTCACTGGGTCCGGGGGATGGAGCGCCGACAGGATCGACGATCTCCGTGCTGCGCGATGTCACGGATCTTAGGCGAGCGGCCAACGAACTGGAGCGTCAGGTGCAGCGCGTGAGGCTGGCCGAGATAGATGCGAAGCGCGAGCGCGACAGGCTGAACCTCATCCTGGAAAACGTCGCCGATCCGATTCTCGTCACCGACGACCGCTCGAACATCATCCTGATGAACAAGGAGGCCGAGCAGCTATTCGAGGCCGACGACAGCGCAAGCTGGGATCGGGCTTCGGCCGTTCAGGCCAACGATACCAAATTCACGACTTTCATCTCTGCTTTCACCATCAGCCCGTCGCTGGCGCGTCGCGAGCAGATGAAGCTTCACCTTCCAGATACGGGCGTGGAGCTTCCGGTCGAGGTAGTGTCTGGAAAAATTCTCAATCGTCGGGGAGAGCCGTTGGCGATCGTGTCGGTCTTGCACGACCTCACCGAGCAGGCTGAAAACGAGCGTCTATACGAGGAGCTCAAGACGTTTTCCATCCAGCTCGAGGACCGTATTCAGGCCGCGACCGCGGATCTCGCCGAGCAGAACACGCGACTCCAATGGCAGTCGCGCGAGCTGGAGAAGGCGAACCGGCTCAAGTCCGAATTCCTGGCGAGCATGTCCCACGAGCTGAGGACACCTATCAACGCACTCATCGGTTATGCGTCGCTGATGCTCGACCGTATTTACGGTGACCTCACGCCGCGGCAGGAAGAGGGTCTTAACCGGATTCAGGGCGCAGCTCAACATCTGCTCGCGTTGATCAACGACATTCTCGACCTCGCGAAGATCGAAGCCGGCCGGATGCCTCTGCATCTCGACGACGTGAGGCTTGGCGACATTATGACCGAGATCTCGCAGCAGATCGAGCCGCTCGTAAAGAAAAGGCAACTCACGTTCAAGGTCGAGTTGCCGCCGGGCGACCTCACGCTTCACACCGACAGAACGAAGGTCAAACAGATCCTGCTCAATCTCCTCTCCAACGCGGTGAAGTTCACTCATCACGGGGGAGTCTCGGTGTCGGTGTCGAAAGACGAAGAAGATCTGCGCTTCGATGTGCACGACACCGGTATCGGCATCCGCGAGGGCGACCTCGAGTCAATCTGGGAGGATTTCAGGCAGGTCGATCAGTCGCGGACGCGCGAGTTCGGTGGCACTGGTCTGGGTCTCAGCATCACCCGGAAGCTGGTCGACGCGTTGGGGGGCCATGTCTTCGCGGAGAGCAGGTTCGATAAGGGTTCGACATTCACGGTCGTTCTCCCAATCAGAAGCGTGATCCGGCCGGATGATCCTCCGCGGATTGTCGATGAAGTCCCGCCCCCGCCGCCGGTCGAACGTTGACACACTCGCTCCTGGAAGTAGATTGAACCAACGCCCCGAGCCGCTCGGGGCGTTTGCTTTTTTGCGTCGCAGGTCCACCCGTTCCTCCGTCCCCCGCTCCCCAGACTGAATGTTCGATACAAATACGCGCACCATAGTCGTCGTGGGCGCCCAGTGGGGAGACGAGGGTAAAGGCAAGCTCGTTGATGTCCTCGCCGAGCGCGCCGACTGGGTCGTCCGGTATCAAGGCGGGGCCAACGCCGGGCACACCGTGCAAATCGGCGAGAAGTCGTTCGTGCTTCACCAGATTCCGAGCGGGATTCTCCATCCGGGCGTCCGATGCGCGATTGGCAACGGCGTGGTGCTGGATGTCGAGACGCTGTTCTCGGAAATCGACGAGCTCGTCTCGGATGGAATCGACGTCGAGGGACGCTTGTACGTGAGCGATCGCGCCCACCTCGTCCTCCCTTATCACAAGCTTGTCGACAGCCAGAGCTCGGCCAGCAAGGAGATCGGCACGACTGGGCGCGGAATCGGGCCGGCGTACGAGGACAAGTTTGGTCGGCGCGGAATCCGCGTTCTCGACCTCAGGAATCCGGACCGTCTGCGCAAGCTGGTCGAGCGAGGCGTGGCTCACGCGAACATCCAGCTGGCAATGTCGGGGGCGAAGAGGGCTGACGTGGATTACACATTCGGCGTGCTGGAGCGCTTCACGAAGCGTTTGCTTCCATTAGCCGAAGATGTTGGGCTGAAGATCCATCGCGCGATCGTCGGGGGCGCTGCGGTTCTACTCGAGGGGGCGCAGGGGTCCCTCCTCGACATTGATCACGGCACCTATCCCTATGTGACGTCGAGCAGCACGACATCGGGGGGAGCCGCCACCGGCGTCGGAATCGCGCCGGGCGAGCTCGACTCGGTGATCGGTGTGGTCAAGGCATACACAACCCGAGTCGGAAATGGACCGCTCCCGACTGAGTTCGACGAGCCGCTCGCCTCTGAAATCCGCCGGCTCGGCAACGAGTTTGGCGCGACCACCGGCCGTCCGCGTCGTTGCGGCTGGTTCGACGGTGTCGTGGTGCGCTACGCCGCTCGCGTGAATGGTCTGACGGATCTCGCTGTGACCAAGCTCGATGTGCTCGACACACTCGAGCGCATAGGTCTCTGCACCGGATACGAGGCCGATGGCGAGCTGTACGTCGAGTTTCCTGGCGATCTCGATGTGCTCGAGCGGGCTGTGCCCAGGTATGAGTGGTTCGACGGATGGAGAACCAGCACGGCGGGAGCCCGAAGTCTCACCGACCTTCCTGTAGAGGCGCGTCGGTATCTCGATCGGATTCAATCTCTCGTCGAGACGCAGATCACCTACGTCAGCGTCGGCACCAAGCGCGATCAGATCATCGGCGTAGAGGGCACGCTTCCGGCGAGCCCCGTCGGCGTCGCCTGACCAGTCGCTTCAACTAATGGCAAACGACGCGGACCTCGTGATCGTCGGCGCGGGGCCGTGCGGTCTCGCCGCCGCTGTCTCGGCGCAACGCGCGGGGATGCGCGCGCAAGTGATCGAGAGCAGCGTCGTGGTGAGCACGATCGCTTCGTATCCGACCTATGTGAGATTCTTTTCCACAGCCGAGAAGCTCACCATCGGCGGATTGCCGTTCGTCGTCGCGACCGAGAAACCGACCCGACGAGACGCGCTCGCGTACTACCGGACGGTGGTCACGTATTTCGGAATTCCAGTACGACAGCGAGAGCGAGTAACAGCCATTCAAGGAAGGTCAGGTGACTTCACCGTCGTTTCGCGCACGACCGCTGGTGAAGAGCGAAGGACGACCGGTGACGCGGTCGTCGTTGCAACCGGATATTTCGGATCTCCCAACCGACTCGGCGTGCCAGGTGAAGATCTTCCGCACGTGACGCACGTCTACCGCGAAGGGCATGAAGCGTTTCTGCAGGATGTCGCGGTTGTCGGCGGAGGCAACTCCGCGGCGGAGGCGGCGCTGGATCTGTGGCGATCAGGAGCGCGAGTGACACTCGTTCACTTCGGCCCGACGTTCGACAAGAAAATCAAACCGTGGGTGCTGCCGGACTTCACCAATCGCGTGAAGGAGGGACAGATCGCGGTTAAGTGGGACACCCGGGTCACCGCGATCGAGCCAGGCGAGGTTGTGCTGACCACCGGTGGCAAAGAGAACAGAATGAAAGCCGATCGCGTGTACATCATGACTGGGTTTGCGCCGAGCCTCGACCTGTTGCGCGACACAGGAGTGCCGATAAACCCGACGACGGGGATTCCCGAGCACGACTCCAAAACTCTGGAGACTACCATTCCCGGATTATTTATCGCCGGAGTCGTTGTCGCCGGATACGACGCAAACAAAGTGTTCATCGAAAACGGCCGCTATCACGGCGATCGAATCGTCGCGCGGCTGCTGGGACAGCGCGCTCCGGCGGAGCCGAAACTGAGCGCCGAACTGGATGCATGACGCTCGGGCCGACTAGTTTTCCCGAATGCCCAACCACCCTGATGTAATGGAAAAGCTCGTGTCGCTCACAAAGCGGCGCGGATTCATCTTTCAGTCCTCGGAGATCTACGGCGGCACCGGATCGGTGTGGGACTATGGTCCGCTGGGTGTCGAGCTCAAGAAAAATCTGAAGGATCGCTGGTGGCACGCGATGGTTCGCGCCAGGAAAGACATCGAGGGTCTCGACGCGGCTATTCTCATGCATCCGCGCGTCTGGGAGGCGAGCGGTCACGTCAGCGGATTCGTCGATCCGCTGGTCGATTGCCGTAACTGCAAGAAGCGGTTTCGCGCTGATGATCCAAAGATCAAGGGCACTCCTGGCAAGCCTGACGCACAATGTCCGGCGTGCGGGATGAAGGGCACGCTCAGTGAGCCACGCCTATTCAATCTCATGTTCAAGACGTTCATGGGACCGGTCGAAGACTCGGCGTCCGTTGTCTATCTTCGTCCGGAGACCGCGCAGGGCATTTACGTCAACTTCCTCAACGTTCAGCAGTCGACGCGGCAGAAAATGCCATTCGGCATTGCGCAGATTGGAAAGGCGTTTCGCAACGAGATAACGCCGGGGAACTTCATCTTCCGCACACGCGAGTTCGAGCAGATGGAGATGCAGTTCTTCGTCGAGCCGGGCACCGACATGAAGTGGTTCGAGTACTGGAAGCAGCAGCGCATGGACTGGCACGTCGGTCTCGGCCTGGAGGAAAGCCGACTGCGGTTTCACGAGCACACGAAAGAGGAGTTGGCGCATTACGCCCGCGCCGCATTCGATGTGCAATTCGATTTCGGCGGCACCCTTGGATTTCAGGAGATTGAAGGCGTGCACAACCGCGGGGACTTCGATCTGTCACAGCATCAGCAATTCTCCGGCAAGAAGCTCGAGTACTTCGACCAGCCGAATAATCGCCGCTACATTCCGTTTGTCGTCGAAACCTCCGCTGGCGCGGATAGAACCGCGCTCGCCGTTCTGGTAAATGGATACCGGGAAGAGGCGGTCGAAGGAGAGTCAGAAGGCAGAACCGTACTCGGCTTGCATCCTTCGATCGCACCAATAAAGGCAGGAGTGTTCCCGCTCGTGAAGAAAGACGGAATGCCGGAGATGGCGCACCGCATCGCCGACGAGCTTCGAGAAAGGTTTCCGATTTTTTACGACGACGGCGGAGCGATTGGTCGACGTTATCGCCGTCAGGATGAAGTCGGAACGCCGTTTGGCATCACCGTCGACGGCGAATCGCTCACCAACGGGACTGTCACGGTCAGAGACCGCGATACGCTCAAGCAGGAGCGCGTGGAAGCCGGACAACTCAAGGACTACCTCACCCGCAAGCTCGCGACGTGACTGCCCTCGACCTTCAGCGCCTGCGAGCTGAAGGCCAGGCCTTCATGGAAGCAATCTCGCGGGAGAGCTATCTCGCGTTCGCTGGTCTCAAGAAAACCGCGGAGCTGCGCCCGATCTACGATAAGTACGACCATGTTCTCGGCATCGAAGCGCTGGAGCTGACGCTCGATGCATTCCGGTCGGCGCCGGAGAAAACCGACGACAAACGATCCGCGCAATCGCTGCTCGAGTGGGAGATCGAGTCGCAGGCCGCGAAGCCGCTCGCGGCGCTCGACGAGCGCGAGATAGAGTGGGAGAATACCGCCGTTATCCGATCACCGGATGGGCGGGTGATCCAGTATCAGGCTGTTCCAATCGAGATCGCAAACACTCGCGACCGTGCGCTGCGACTGGCGCTGGATGAGGCGAGAGCAAAGCTGGTAAAGAATGAGCATAGCCCGCTCCGGCTGGAACGACTACAGCGCGAGAAGGAATACATCGAATCTCTCGACATCGCGGGAGACTACAACGCGTCGTTCGAGGCTGTTTCTGGCATATCCCTCGACGCACTCGGCACTCTTTGCGAGAGATTTCTGCGCGATACCGAGTCGATGTGGGAGGACACGCTCGCGCAGGTTCTGAAAAAATCCCTTGGCATCAGGCCATTGGAAGCAAAACGCGCTGACGGGCTGGCCCTCTTCCGGGCGTCAGAGTATGACGACGTGTTTCCCGCCGGCGAAATGGAAGGTGTAATGCGTCGGCAGATCCTGGAGATGGGGATCGATCCGACTGCCGAGGGACGGATCATCTTCGACGTCGGTGATAGGGAAGGCAAGCGATCCCGGGCATTCTGCTCACCGGTTCGCGTGCCCGAGGAAGTGTACCTCGTGCTGCGGCCGCACGGCGGGCAGAGCGATTACAACACGTTTCTGCACGAGCTCGGACACGCGCTGCACTTTGGCTACGCCAGCCCCGACTACCCATTCGAGTTCAGATGGCTTGGCGACAACTCTGTCACTGAATCGTACGCAATGTTGTTTGACCACAGGATGCAGGACAGGGGCTGGCTGCTGCGCTATACGAAGCTGGGGACGAACAAGGTCGGAAAGTTCTTGCGCACCGCGGGCGTCGAGGAGCTGCATTTTCTGCGACGCTACTGCGCCAAATTTCTTTATGAGCGCGCGCTGTACAGCGGCGACGTGCGCTGGTCGGAGTTGCCGGATGTATACGTCTCGCTGCTGACCAACGCCACCGGCTTCGAGTACGACCCGGCAGACGCGTTCGTCGACGTCGATCCCAGATACTATTCTGCGCGCTACCTGCGCGCGTGGCAGCTACAGTCAGTCCTCAACGAGGAGCTGACTGATCGCTTCGATGTAGACTGGTTTCGAAATCCGAGCGCCGGGCCGTGGCTCGCCCGAGAGCTATTCGCGCAGGGCCAGCGCGAGAGCGCGGACGAGATCGCCGCTCGTGCCGGCGCGGACAAGTTGTCATTCCGGCCGCTGATCAGAAAGATCGAGGCCCTGCTTGACGCCTGACAGGGCGGGAGTTGAAGCCGAGACGGTGTCGAGACTCCAGGCGATCATCCGATTTGACACCACGAATCCGCCTGGCAATGAGTTGCCGCTGGCGCGTTACCTCGAGAGCGCTCTCAGAGATGAGGGCATCGAGACCACGCTGCTCGAGCCGACAAAGAATCGCGCTCAGGTAATTGGGCGCATCCGCGGCAACGGTGCGCGTCGTCCGGTAATCCTTCTGGCGCACATGGACGTGGTGGGAGTGCAGCAAGCGCGATGGACGCATGATCCGTTCGGCGGCGAGATCAGTGACGGCTACTTGTACGGGCGAGGGACGATAGACGACAAGGGAATGCTGGCGGCAAATCTGATGACGATGCTCTTGCTCAGACGCATGCTCGCTGAGTCGGACGCGGCGCTGTCGAGAGACGTCGTCTTTGTCGCGACGGCGGATGAGGAAGCAGGAGGTGAATGGGGAATGGGCTGGCTGGTGGCCCACCATCCGGAACTTCTGGAGGCCGAGTTCGCGCTCAACGAAGGCGGGCGGACTCGCATCATCGATGGCGGCCCAACCTATCTCGCGGTGCAGAGCGCGGAGAAAGTCTCGCACGTCGTGACCCTCACCGCGCGAGGCACTGCCGGCCACGCCGCGATTCCGCTTCCTGACAACACCATCTTCCGCCTCGGTCGCGCGCTCGAGCAATTGTCGGCTTACGCCGAGCCGGTAATTCTGACCGATATCACACGACAGTTCTTTGCGAGACTGGCTGCGATCTGGCCGAACGCGGACGAGAAAAAGGCGATGCTCGATCTGGTCGCCGGCGATCCGAAGCGGACGCAAGACGGAGCGCGCGTTTTGTCCCGTGTCGCCGTGTTCAATGCGGTGCTGCGCAATGGCATTTCTCCAACGATGATCGAGGGAGGAAAGCAGTTTAATGTCATCCCCGATTCTGCTAGCGCTGTTCTGAACGTCCGGACCTTACCGGGCCAATCCATCGACAAGGTTATACAGAGGATGCGCGCCGTAGTGACGGAGCCGGGGGTGAACATTGAGGTGACACAACGCGGCGAGGAAGCGCCGGCATCTGATCCAGGCTCGGCGATGTTCAACGCGATCGCCGATGCAGCGCGCGAGCTCGATCCGAAGATCGCGGTAGTGCCTTACCTCAGCACCGGTGTCACTGATAGCGCGCGACTGCGCAAACTCGGCGTTCAGGCGTACGGCATTCTCCCGTTCCCGATGGCTCAGTCCGACGAGGAGCGCATGCACGGGAATGATGAGCGCGTGCCATTAGGATCGCTGCACTTCGGAACTCGCCTCATTTTCGGCGCCATCTCTCGAATCGCGCAGCTTTGAGCGCCGCGTTACCTCTGCATCTCGGTTTGGGTCGAGGCGGGGTATCCTCTTCGGCGGCTAGCTCGCTTACACGCTGCGAGCCTCGCGCGCAAACGACAACAGCGCGCGCGAGTCTCTTGCTACGCGAGGCGCCGCCTACGAGGACACCCCGCCTCTCCTATCGAGATCTGTAACGGCGCGCTGCAAAGCAGTCGCGCCTCGCGGGACAGCTCCGCAAACGAGCGCAGCGTCGACGAGGTGCAGCGTAGCGCCGGAGAGGACCCCTCGCGACTGACCGGCGCTGCGATCTCGAAGAAGCCGAAAAGCTATCGACCCTGCAGCTCGTCGGCGATGCGCGAGCCGTCGTACATCTTCCGTAACGCCTCCACGATCCCCCGCGAGTGCACGCTCACCGTCCGACCGACGTCCGATGAGAAGATGAACCGATTCGAAATCCCCTCAATGTTCGAATCGAACACCAGTCCGACGACCTCCGCGTTCTTGTTGATCACCGGGCTCCCCGAATTCCCTCCGATGATGTCATTCGTCGAAACGAAGTTGTACGGTGTGGTCAGATCGAGGTTGTTCTTTCGCTCCACCCAGCGCTTGGGAAGCTTGAACGGATCCTTGTCGTCGAAGGCAGCTGACCGTTCGTACAGCCCATAGAAAGTCGTCTTGTAGGGCGCAATCGTCCCGTTGCTCGGGAATGACTTCACGAGTCCATCGCTGATCCGAAGCGTGAATGTCGCGTCCGGAGGCAACGCAGTCCCGTAGGCGGCAAAGATAGCCTGTCCGATCTTCTCGCTGTTCGCGGCGATGATCGCGTTGAGCGCGTTCGCTCTCGTCGTGACTTGGCGGCTCAGTGGATCGACCGCGCGCACCCAGACTATCAACCGGTCGGTCGAGGCATTCACTTGAGCCTCACCACCCTGAAGCAGTGACTGGCGGAACGCCGGATCTCCAACTTTGGTGTTACGCACGATGTCGGCGGCAACGGCTTCGGGCGTACGACCGCCGAGCGCGACGCGAATGAACGGATCGTTGGCGGGCAGCGCGCTCTGCGCAGCACGAAGCTGCGCCGCAATCGCGAGTCGCTCGTAGGCAGTGTCTATTGGGATCGGCTGGGTGAGCTGCGCCCTGATATTGTTCAATCCTGCCCCTCGGTACTGTGGCAGCCGCGCCGAATCGGGTTTGCTGCTTTCGGTTGCAACGCGCACGAGCCCCGCGCCCAGTTGCAGTAACTGAGACCCGCCACCGAATCCATAGTAGCGGAGTTGAGGACTGAACGTTGCGAGCTCGCGTTGAGCCTGCGCGATTGCCTCCCAGGTTCCTCCATACTGGGCCTGCAACTGTGGATTCGCAGCGATGCGCTGCCGGAACTCCTGCTCAAAGGCGCGCTTCTTCGCCATGCTGAGGGTGTCGAGCAGACCGACGCGATATCCGGTCACCGCCTTCTGTGAGTTCGCCACGCCGAAGACATCGTTCTGATAACGACGCGCGGCAGAGGTGTCGGTGCGCGCAAGCTCGGCGTAGATCGCGAGCACGCGCTTGTAGGCTGCTAGTGTGGCTGGGTAGCCGACGTCGCGCAGGAATTCCATCTGCGAGATAGTGTTGAGTCGCCCAGTGGATCCTGGATTCCCGACTACAAACACCAGCTCGTTCTCCACCGCCCCGGCCGGACTCCACTTGAGATAATCCGGCGGACTATAAGGCTGTCCGTTCTCGTAGACGCGCAGCAGCGTCAGATCGAGATCATAGCGCGGATATGTGAAGTTGTCCGGATCACCGCCGTAGAATGCGATGTCGCCTTCGGGTGCCATCACCAGACGGATGTCGTTGAACCGGCGATATCGATACATCGAATAGATGCCGCCGTTATAGAGCGTCACCACCTGACAGGTGAGCTGAGTTTGCTGGTTACACTCGTTCTGTAGCTGTGAGATGACGGCACTGCGCTGCGCGGCCTGTTCGGCCGGAGTATTTCCTGTGATCGCGGCGCGAACTCTGTCGGTGACGTTCTGGATCGATTGTAGCTGATCGACGTACAGGCCCGCGCATTTCTTTTCGTCGGCTAGAGTGCGCGCGGCGAATCCCGTCTGGATGTAATTCGAATCCGGGGGTGAGACGCCGGCGGTGCATTCCCGACCGCAGTGGTGATTGGTCATCACCAGGCCCCGCGACGAGACGAACGAGGCAGAACAGATCGGCAAACGGACCGATGAGAGTCTAACGTGATCGAGCCATTTCTGATCTGGCGCGAAACCGTACGTTCGACGCCAATAGTCGAGTGGTGGAGCGTCGAACGTCCACATCGTACCGAACTCCGGCCGGTAGGTGGCCGCCTGAGGCTGACTCGGATTCGCTTGCCTGGCGGGAACAGCCTGACCGAGAGCTTGCGTCGAGGCAACGAGCGCGGAGGCGAGTGCCAGCGCGCGGAGCACGGATCTACTCGTCAACATTTTCGTTTGTCCTGTTCGTGAAGGTTTCGCCGACCGAAGTTGCAAGATGCCGACCGCCGCCGCGCGTTAGCTTGTAGCTCCCCTGGGCACGACCTAGATTGCACGAACCAATTCAGATCCTTGACCCCGCATCAATGTCACAGCGCAAGCGCACGCTTCAGGAAACCACGACCTTACACAGTCCCGCAGAAGTCCTGCGGGCCGCAAAAGATTTTTTTGGCCGCCAGACCGGCATCTACGCTGCGTTCCCCGAGCAGGAATCAAAGAATCATGTGACGATGCGGGGGCAGGGCGGAGAAGAAGCCGTAATTGCCGCCTTTCCCGGTGAAGGGGGAACTAAGGTCACCGGCTCGACATACCTCTTCGACCAGCAGATCGCGCGCTTTTTTGCCACTCTCGCGCCCGTGCCTCTCGCGATAACAACAGAAAGCGGCGAATGACAGTCCCCGCGCCTTTCGTTAGCACCCTGAGGACACAGGGGGAACCAATCAGGCTCGGATCGCCGTCCGCGTCAGTGCTTCACCTGAGAGCACAGGTTCTGGAAGCGTGGGACGCGATTCGGATCGATGCTGATCCCTCGGCTTCAGTGAAGAGCCTCAAGGAGCTCGCCCTAAAAAAGCTCTATCCCGACGGAAGCAACGAGAAGGAGTACGTGGTTAAGCTGCATGGCTTCGAGGTTCTGGACGAGGACGGCCCGATTTCGTCCACGGACGCCAGGAACGGATCGATCTTCGTCATTACCGACCGCCGCCGGCGACCGGTAGAGTAGGCGCCCGCGCAATGCGGGCTGCGTTCATCTCCCACAGCGACTGCGGCCGACACGACACCGGTTGGGGACACCCCGAGCACGTCGGCCGTCTCCGCGCCATCACGCGGGCTCTTCGGGACGATCCAGAAGTATTTCATAATGTCGAGCACGTCGAGGGGCGGCACGCCACCATCGAAGAGTTGGGCCTTGGGCACGATCCGGCGTACATCCGCTCGGTCAAAGTAATCGCGGAGCAGGGTGGGGGACGCCTTGACGCAGATACGGTAGCGAGCAGCGGGTCCTGGGACGCTGCTACCGCTGCTGCCGGCTGCGTTCTCGCAGCAGTTGATCTCTCGGCGACCGGCGTCAATCCAAGGAGCTTTTCCGCGGTGCGTCCGCCCGGACATCACGCGGTCCACAATCGTGCAATGGGGTTCTGCCTCTTCGGCAACGTGGCCATCGCCGCACACTATGCGCGAAACAAGCACGGCTTGCATCGGATCCTGATCGTCGATTGGGATGTCCACCATGGCAACGGTACCCAGGCACTCGTTCAACACGAGCCTGACATTCACTTCGTCTCAATGCATCAGTGGCCGTGGTATCCCGGCACCGGCGCGGCCGATGATCATGGCCCCCACGGGACTGTCTGGAACATTCCGAAGCCGGCAGGCCTGGGGCCGGCAGAATACGTCCAGGCCTTGGAGCAGGGAATTGATGCGGCCACCAAGGGCTTCGTGCCCGACCTGATTCTGATCTCAGCCGGCTTCGATTCCCTCGCTGGTGATCCGCTTGGCGGATTCACGCTGGAGCTGGAAGATTTTGAGTTCCTAACCCGCTCGCTGGTCGCACGCGCCGACTCCTGGTGCGGGGGACGAATCGTGAGCGTGCTAGAGGGCGGATACGCGCCAGAAAGGTTGGCTCAGGCAGCCCTTCGACATCTGGGCGCCCTCGCCGTCTAGCCGCTAACTTCCAAACTCATGAGCGTTGCACTCAAACCGTTGCAATACGTCCGGCCGCCAGCAGAACCGCGCGTCTGGAGCTGCTATAACGATCCAAACGGTCGGATGCGTCTGGATCTGTCGCGCGAGGAGATCGAGCGCGCCCTCGCGGCGGGAGAAGGCACACTCTGGGTGGACATCGACACACGCGACACCCAGAAAGTCGCGATGCTGAAGGACGTCTTCCACTTCCACCCGCTGGCCATAGAAGAGGCTGTAAACCCGCAATCCAGGGTCAAGCTCGAGGAGTTCGACCGGTACGTGTTTCTCATCGTTCGCACCGTCGCGTTTTGCGAGACCACCGACGATCCCTACGACCTCGATACGGCCAACATCAGCTTCTTCCTCGGCAAGAATTACCTCGTCACGGTGCACGGAGCAGACACAAACCCGGTCGATTCAACCCGGGAGCTGCTTGAAAGGAAGCCGGAGCTGGCTACACATGGCCCTGCGAAACTCATGCACGCGATCGTCGATCAGGCCGTCGACGCCTATTTCCCGATCATCGACAAGCTCGACGAGTTCATGGACAGCCTCGAGGAGAAGATTTACGGATCATTCGATCAGGGCGCTCTGCGCGAGGTTTTCTCGGTCAAGCGCCTTGTATTGACTCTCCGCCGCCACCTTGCGCCGGAGCGGGACGCGCTCAGCGTCCTTACCAACCGTCCCAGCACACTCCTCACGCCCGATATTCAGGTCTATTTCCGGGACATCTACGACCACGTTCTCCGAATTTACGACTCCCTCGAGACCTACCGCGAGCTGTTGAGTAGCACCATGGACAGCTATCTAACACAGGTCTCCAATCGTCTAGGTATGGCGACCAAGGCGCTCGGCGTGGTCGCGACGGTTACGCTTCCGTTCGTCGTGGTGAGCGGAATGTGGGGAATGAACTTCGAGCATATTCCGCTTCACGG
>WNGL01005575.1_pt1 | contig 14930 bp, 13 predicted proteins | sample 5400591 | NCBI WGS metagenome assembly WNGL01 (sample SAMN13153377, study PRJNA577476) | soil metagenome | isolation source: 80 cm soil or saprolite under Garry oak tree replicate 1 | place: USA:California | collected 2016-06-15
TGGAGGCCGAACGGATCCCGCGCGGCGCCGACCGCGCGCTGCACGTCAAGCTGGGGCCGGGCGGCCTGTCCGACGTGGAGTGGACGGTGCAGCTGCTGCAGCTGCAGCACGCCCACGCGCTGCCCGCGCTGCGCACCACCCGCACCGGCGCGGCCATGACCGCGGCGGTCCGGGCCGGCTTGCTGGCCGACGACGCCGCCGCCGAGCTGACCGCCGCGTGGCAGCTCGCCGCCCGGATCAGGAACGCGATCGTGCTGGTCGACGGGCGGCCGGGGGACACCCTGCCGGCCAGGCACGCCGAGCTGACCGCGGTGGCCCGCCTGCTCGGCTACCCGCCGGGCGACGCCGCCCAGGCCCTCGAGCAGGACTACCGCCGCGCCGCCCGGCACGCCCGCGCCGTCATGGAACGCCTCTTCTACGACTGACGCCAGTCCGCCAGGGCAAGCCCTGGACAATCTGACTGAGCTCCTCGCGCCCGAAGCCCCGGTCCTGTTCAAGGAGGCCAGGTGCCGGTGGTGGTGGCTGGTCGGCGGGGCCGCGGCGGCGAGAACCACGACGATGTCACATCGCCGTGGTCAGAACCACTACAGAGTCACATCGCCGTGGTTCTGCGTTCCAGACCGCCGGTGCTGGAGTGTTCTTTGTTACTGAAGTAATCGGTGATCCATAGCGCGGGCCGGGCTGCGCGCCGCCGGGCGGGTGCGCAACCGGGGGAGCCCCCGCTCTGCCGCTACAGGCGGCCGTTGGCGCGCAGGGCGCGGAGGGCGTCGACGGTGAGGAAGCCGCGCCAGTCCAGTTCGGCCGCCGGCGACCAGGCCGGCCAGTTGAACGTCCAGCCGCCGTCGTCCTTCTGGCTCTGGGCCAGGTGGTCCAGGTGCGCCTGGATCGTCGCGTCGTCGAACAGGACACGAGCCAGCGAATCGGGCTCGGGCGCGAACGAGAGCACGCCGTGCACCTCGCCGGGCGCCTCGGGATCCAGCGCCACCATGTTCCGCTCCAGGATCAGCGGCCCGACCCGGCCGAACACCTCGCGGGCCCGCTCCCGGTCCGGTACGTGCTGGAGGAACGCCAGGACGCCGAACATCTCGTAAGCGCCGGGCTCATCCATCTTGGCGATCCTGTTCCACATGGCCTCGGCGGCGCCGTCGAGCCAGGGGTGGCTGACGCCGCGGGTGTACAGCGTGCCCGCGATCATGCCCGTGGCGACGAGCGAGGCGGGATGCCCCTCCTCAGGCACCCACCAGGGTGCGTGGGCCCAGCCCGCCAGGGTCGCCTCGACGAAGGCCGCGCCGCCCTCGGCGGGGGCCACCGCCGCGAGCCAGTCGCAGGCGCCCCGGACCAGGTCGTCGTCCCACGCGTCGGTCTCGTCCATGATGTGCAGCGCCATCGCTACGGCGGCCGGCTGGCTGCCCGGCGCGCGGCAGTCCGGTTCGAGCGCGTGACCGAAGCCGCCGTCGTCATTGCGGTAGGCGGCCACCGCGTCGCGGACCGGCGCGGCCGGGCCGTCCTCGAACAGCCGCTGGAAGCGGCGTCGGTCGAGCACCCTTCCGCTGGCGGCGACGAACGCGGCTGCCGCGCTGAAGTCTGGAGTGTTCATCGGCCCATGACATCACGGGCCGCCGCGTCCGTATTGAACGAAACGGCCATCGGCGTGACATCCTGGTTGGGTGGATGTCCGAGCCCTGCCGACCGGCTATACCGAATGGCCGGCGCCCGCCGCGCTGCGGGACGCCGTCGCCTGCCTGTGGGCGCAGGTCACCGACGAAAGCGCCGAACGGGCTGGGCTCGTGCTGCCCGACGGGTGCACCGACCTGGTCTGGGAGCAGGGCCGGGGCGCTTTCGTGGCCGGCCCGGACACCGGACCGGTGGCGACCACGATGGCGGCGGGCACGGTGGTCCTTGGCGTCCGCTTCCGGCCCTCGGCCGGCGGTCCCGCGCTGGGAATCCCGCTCAGCGAGCTGCGTGACCAGCGGGCCGACCTCGCCGACCTGCGGCCAGCGCAGGCGAGGCAGCTGACCGCCGCGCTCGACCCGGAGGTCGCCGCGGCCCAGATGCTGGACATGACCGCGGCCCTGCTCGCCGACGGCGTGCCTGACCCAGCCGTGGCCCACGCGGCCCGCCTGCTGCGCGACCCGGCCGCGCGGGCCGAGGACGTCGCGGACGAGGTCGGGCTCAGCCTGCGCCAGTTGCGCCGCCGCTGCCAGGCCGTGGTCGGCTACGGGCCGAAGACGCTGCAGCGGGTGCTGCGCTTCCGCGGGTTCGTCTCGCGCGTCGACGCCCGCCCGGAGGTCCTTGACCTGGCCGCCATCGCGACCGAGGCAGGTTACGCCGACCAGGCCCACCTGACCAGGGAATGCGGTCGGCTCTCCGGCCTGACCCCGGCCGCGCTGGCCCGCCAGCGGGCGGCGTAAGCGGCGTCGGTCAGCGCCGGCCCGGCCCCGAGCGCAGGACCGGCCCGGCCACCGGTATGACTGCCGCCGCCGAGGCGAGCAGCGCGAGGTAGACGCCGATCTCCCGGCCCAGCCCGGCCAGCGGCACGTCGAGGGATCCGATGAGCACCAGCAGGAACTGGACGCCGGTGCCGGCCAGCAGCAACATCTCGTGCGCGATAGGCAGGCGCACGGGGAACTCGGCCAAGCCGGACCGCAGCAGCAGATACCCGGCTATCAGCAGCGCCGTGATGACCACGACCACCAGGTACCCGTGCGCGGTCGTCCCGGCGACGCTGATGTTGGCCCCCAGCGTGCCGAACCCGAACCACGGCAGGAACAGCGAGACCAGGACGACCAGGCTGGCGCCGCCCACGGTCTGATCCGCCCGGCTGAGCCGCCGCAGGTCGAAGCGGAACTCGCGGGGCGGGACCGATGGCGGCGGGCCGTGCTGCCCGGGCCCGGCGCTCGCGACATACTGGTCACCCGGCGTGCGGGGAAACTGGCTGACCGAGGCGCCTTGCGGTGTCCCGCAGCAACCGCAGAAGGCCGCACCCGGCAAGGTCTCCGACCGGCACTCGGGACAGGTCACCGGGCCCACCCCCGGACGACTGCCGCCCGCCGTCCGGACATGAACTCCACGGCTAATAGCTCGAATGCGGTATTGCTATCGATTCTGGACAATTTTGCCCATTCCCTTGGTGGTGAACAATAGCTCCGATGCCGGGGTTAAATCTACGCAGTCGCCCGCGGCTGGGCAAGCGATTCAGGCTGCATTGACCCTGCGTCCCGGCGGTTTCCGGCCGTCGTAACAGCGAATTAATCCGGTTAAGTAAATAGCATGATGAAATGCTACTAAGATCGCTCATGTCCGTATTTGCCGGACCATCCGGGGCACTAGCCCATGCGCTGCCACACCGTGGCGGCCAGCTCGTCGATCGTGTCGATGCCGTACTGCTCGCTGGGATTCCCCGTGCTGAGTACCGCCATCAGGTAGTTCCGCCCGCCGCCGGAGATCCATCCGACGCTGTTGATCTGCCAGTCGCTGCCGGTCCCGTGCAGAGGCAGCCAGCCGTTCTTCAGCGCCACCGTGACCCGGGCCGGGACACCGCCGGACACGCCCCACCGCTGGGCTGGCGTGACGTCCTGCATCAGCGACAAGGCGTACTCGCGGGCGGCCCGCGGCAGCACCGAGCTGGGCGTGACCAGCTGCCTGAGCAGGGCAATCTGGTCGTCCGGGGTGGTCGTGGTCAGCCCCCAGCCCGGCCAGGCGAACCCGGGGCAGACCACGCACGACGACGGCGCGGTCTGGGTCAGGCCGGCCCTGGCGTTGAACGAGCGGATCCTGGCGGCCCCGCCGACCGCATACCACAGGCTGGTCGCGGCGTCGTTGTCGCTGTCCTCGATCATCTGCCCGGCCAGCGTCCGCTCGCTGGCCGATAGGCCGGTGCCGTCACCCTGCGCACGTTCGGCCAGCAGGGTCTCGAGCACGTCGAGCTTGACGACGCTCGCCTCGGCCTGCGGCGGGCCCTGGCCCAGATGCCAGGTACGGCCGGTGCGCAGATCGTAGACGGCGGCCAGGACGGCGCCGGCCCGGCCCGACAGGTACGACGCCGCCGCCGGCCCGAACGGATCCCGGTGACCTGCCGCGGCCGTCGCCCGCGGGGACGGCACCGGCGAGGACTGCGCTCGCGCGGATTGCGTCCGCTGGGACGGCACTGGCGCCGGCGAAGTCACGGTCAGCCGCGCGGCGGCAGACGGATCGCTGCCCGCGCGGGCCGGGGCGCCGTTCGTCCCGGCCGGGCCCCCGGAACCCGTCGCGGCCAGGCCCGCTACGGTGCCCCCGGCGATGACGGCGCAGGCGCCCAGCGCCACGAGCACGACCCGGATGGGCGCTCGGGACGGCCTGGAACCGGAGCGCGCGGAGCGCCCGGAACCCGCGTGCCTGCCTCTCACCCCGGAGCCCGACGTCCTGACCACCCTCCCGATCGTGAGCCTTGCCAGCGTCCTGGAGGCAAGCCGGGCCGAGGCGCTAGCTCGCCGGGCAGACCTGCTGGAACGGCTGGGTCCCAGCGTAGCTAGCCCACTGCTGGCGGGTAAGGGATTGGTCCGCGATGGCGCAGGCGCCGGCGAGCAGCCCGGCCGGGAAGGCCACGTCCCAGGACCGCACGGCGCCGTCGCCGCCGGCGGTGGCCAGCGTGCGGCCGTCCGGGCTGAAGGCGACCGCATACTGCGGGTCCGGGCCGGCCGTCATCGGCGAGCCGATCTCCTGCTGGGTAGCCACGTCCCAGAGCCGGGCCGTGCCGTCGGCGCCGGCGGTGGCCAGCGTGCGGCCGTCCGGGCTGAAGGCGACCGCGGCGGCCGCCCGGCCCGCACTGACGGCCGCACCTACGTTCATCAGCGCGCCGACCCGGTGCCCGGTGGTCACGCTCCACAGCGCTGTGGTCCCGTTCGCGCCGACCGTGACGAAGGTCTTGCCGCCCGGGCTGAACGCCAGTGCGTCCCGGGCCTGCCCGACGGCCACCGCGATCCCGGTTGGCTGCCCGGTGGCCACGGTCCACAGCCGGGCCTTCCCGTCCGTGCCGATGGCGGCGACTAGCTTGCCGTCCGGGCTGAGCGCCAGCCCGGTCACCGCGTGATGGGCGGCGATCGGCTGGCCGACGGTCCGCCCGGTCCGGGCGTTCCGGAGCCGTATCGTGCCTCGTTGGCCGCTGACGGCGATGATCTCGCCCCGGGCGCTGAGCGCGGCGGGCGCGTGCCCGCCGACCGCGGCCGGTGATTCCGGCGTACCGGCGACGACCGGAGCGGAGGACTGGTGAAAGCCGGCCGGGTTCCACAGCGTGATCGTCCCAGTCGCATCGCCGGTGGCCAGCAGGCCCGCGCCCGGCCCGAAGTCCAGCGCGCTCACCCGGGCCGGACCCTGCGCCGCGAGCGCGGCGCCCGTCTGCTTCTGGGTGGCGGTGGACCACAGCTCGGTACGACCGTCGCTTTCCGCGGTGGCCAGCGTCGTTCCGTTCCCGCTGAACGACAAGGCCGCGACCGCGGCTCCGGTCGCCATGGCCGCGCCCGGCTGGCTCTGCGTGGCCGTGTCCCAGAGCCGGACGTCGCCGTCCTCGCCGCCGGCGGCGAGGACCTTCCCGCCCGGGCCGAACGCGAGCGCCCTGATCGCGGCCGGCCCGGCCGTCATCGTCGTGCCCACCTCGTGCTGGGTGGTCGCGTCCCACAGCTGGACCGTTCCGTCGCTGCTGCCCGCGGCCACCGTCGCCCCGTCGGGGCTGAACGCTACGGCCTCGACCGGCGCCAGGCCCGAGCTCATCGGGGCGCCGATCTCCTGCTCGGTGGCCACATCCCAGAGCCGGACGTTCCCGTCGTCGCCGCCGGTGGCCAGCGTGCTGCCATCCCGGCTGAACGCAGCGGTCCGGCCGCCGGTCACGGCGGTCAGGCCGGCCAGCGGGTGCCTGGCGATCTTCGCCCGGCCGGCCAGGTTCCACGCCCCGACGGCCGTCGGCCCGGCTACCTCCAGGGCTTCCGGGTTCTTGCCGCCGCCGGTGAACGCGAGCGCGTCCGCCACGCCGCCCCAGGCCGCGGAGCCGACCAGGCGATGCGAGGCGGTGTCCCAGAGCCGGATCGTGCCGTCCCGGTAGGCGGCCGCCAGCGTCTTCCCGTCTGGGCTGGAGGCGACCGCGGTCACCTGGCCCGAACGGGCGGACAGGATGCCGCGTACCGGCTGGGCCAGCGATTCGAGCAGGCTGTACCGCGCCTGCGCGGTCGGCGCGATCCGCCACGCGGCCCCGGCGAGCAGCGACGCGGTGACCGGGGCGGTGGCCTCCAGCGCCGCGCTCTGCCCGGCGAGCCGCGCCGAGGTCGCAATGGTGCGCTGCCGGCTCGCGTCGTCCCGGGCCGAGCGGACCGCGAGCCCCGCCCCGGCCAGGGCGGCGAGGAGCAGCAGGACCAGGGCGCCGGCCAGCGAGCGGCGCCCCACCCGGCGCCGGGTGCCGGCCCGGCCGCTGGCCCGGAGGAACTCGGCCTCGGCCGCGGGCAGCGCTGGGTACCGGCCCGGATCGGCCGCCCAGACGCGCGCGGCCTCCCGGGCCGCGGCGAGCCGGACCCCCCGGTAGAGCCGCGTGGGATCCTTGCCGTCCCGCCACCGCGCGGTGTCCTCGGCGAGCTGGCCGTAGAGGATCAGGCTGGACTGATCCTCCTCCAGCCAGCCGCGCAGTCGCGGCCAGGCCTGCAGCAGCGCGTCGTGCGCGATCTCCGCCGTGTCGTCGCCCAGCACCACCAGCCGGCCCTGCGCGAGCGCGCTGAGCACCGCGTCGGCGCGTCCGTCGTGTCCGGCGCGTCCGGCGCGGGGCAGCGGGCGGCGGACCGGCCTGCCGTCGCGATCTACGGCCGTCATCTGCCGGAGCACGTCCCGGGCGATCGCCCGCTGATCCTCGGTCAGCCTGGCGTAGACCGCCTCGGCGCCGGCCTCGATGGCGCCGGCCATCCGGCCGGCCCGGTCGTAGCCCGCCCTGGTCAGCCGGCCGTCCTCGCGGTTCTCCCAGGTCAGCGCCAGGGCCTGGGAGAACATGGGGAGCGAGGCGCCGACCGCGGTTGTGTCGGCCACGATCGCGTCAATCAGAGCGCTCTCAACGCGCAGCCCGCTCGCCCCGGCCGGACCGGTGATCGCGCGGCGCAGCCCGGCGTCCGGCATCGGGCCGACCACCAGCTGATCACGTTCCATAGCCGCGACGAGCTGCGGAAGGGCGGCGCACCGGTCCCAGTAGTCCCCGCGGACCGCGATCACCACCCGGGCCGCCGGCTCGCCCCGCGGCCCGGCCGGGCGGACGGCCGCCGCGCTGAGCGCGTCGAGGAACGCGGCCCGTTCGGCCCTCTCCTGCGCTCCGTCAGCCGCGAAGACCCGCTCGAACTGGTCGATGATCAGCACCAGCCGGGCGGCGTTCCTGGTGAGCTCGCGGATCAGCAGGTGCGCCTGGCCCGGCGCGTCGGCCAGCCGCTGCCTGACGGCCACCGCATCCCGGTCGTCCAGCCGGGCCAGCCCGGCGGCCAGGTCGGTGAGCGGCCGCGTGGTCACGGTGAGGCTGACGACGGGCCAGCCCTGCGACCCGGGCACCTGCACGCCGCGGGCCAGCGCGGGCACCAGGCCGGCCCGCAGCAGCGAGGTCTTGCCGGCCCTCGAGGCACCGGTGACCATGACGATCCCGGTCCCGGCGAGCAGGCCTGCCAGCTCCGCGGTGAGCCGCTCCCGGCCGCAGAACACCGCCGCGTGGGCCTGGTCGTAGGGCAGCAGCCCGCGGTACGGGCAGCCACCGTCCCACCGCGGGACCGGGGCGGAGGGTTCGGCCGACTCCGGCTGCCACTGGCCGGCCCGCTGCTCGATGACCGCGAGTTCCTCGCGGATCATCCGGACGTCGGCCGCCTGCCGGACGGCCCGTTCACGGGCGGCCCGCAGCTCCGCGTCCTGGCCGCTCAGGCTGTCCTGGATCTCGCCGGCCGCCCGGGCCAGGTCGGACAGCATGAAGGCCATGTCGCCGAACTCGGCGCCCAGCGATTCCAGCGCGGCGAGCACCTCGCTCTCGTGTGCCTCGTCGCCGGCCTCGATCGCGGCGCGGCACGCCGTGCCGCCCGCGTCGATCTCCCGCATCACCATCGCGATGTCGGAGCGCAGCTCACCGGCGGGCGAGCCGCCCGCGTCCAGGACCTCCCGGACGGAGCGGCTGATCTCCGCCTCCAGGCTCCGGGTCAGGTCCAGTGCGTCCGCAGACGCCGAACGGGCCCGGCTTGACGCCCCTTCCAGAAGATGAGCCAGCACGTCGGCTCCGACCGAGACGAGCACGCCCATCCTGGCCAGGCCGGGAGCCGGGCCGTCGGCGTCGGCCAGGGCCGGCCCGAACGCCGCCGCGCACAGCAGCGGCAGCATGGCCGGGGCGCTGATGCCGCGCAGCTCGTGACGGCCGCTTCGCGCCGTCCGCAACAGCCACGTGCGGATACCCGCCTGAAGGCGTTCAACCTCTTCAAAGTCACCCATCAGCCTCCCCCCTACACAGGCGTAACACCCCAAGACGGGCGCAGCCTAGCAGGTGTGACCGCTGTGTGCCGGTCCGGCGGTTAGCAGTCACCGATGAGTTCGCTGCGGGCGGTTCGTTGTAGGAGTACGACCACCATTCCTGATCTCGAGCCGGCCGCCCGCCAGCTGATCACGCTGGCCGCGGGCGTCACCGACGACATGCTCCAGGCGCCCACGCCGTGCGGGGATTACACCGTGGCGGATCTGCTGGCGCACGCGATGGGCCTGACCATCGCGTTCCGCGACGCGGCGGACAAGAAGGGTTCGCCCGCCCAGGACGCCGAACCCGGCCGGGTCGTGCTCGACCCGGGCTGGCGCGAGGCGCTGCCCGGGCGGCTGCTGGCGATGGCCGCCTCCTGGCACTCCCCGCAGGCGTGGGAGGGCCTCACCAAGGTCGGCGGCGGCACCATGCCCGCGACGATCGCGGGCCAGGCCGGGCTCAACGAACTCGTGATCCACGGCTGGGACCTGGCCCGGGGGACCGGCCAGCCGTACCGCGCCGATGAGGCCAGCGCGCAGGCCGCGGTGGAGTTCCTCACGCTCGCGTCGGCGGCGGCCGAACCCGGCCAGCGCGGCCCGTTCGGCCCGGCCGTCGAGATCCCGCCCGGTGCATCGATGCTCGACCGCGCCGTCGCCCTCAGCGGCCGTGACCCGCGCTGGCCCGGTTAGTTTTGCGATCACGGCTGGCCATGGCGGCCATCGGGTGAGAAAATACGGATATGGCTGATGACTCAGGCAACCCGAACCAGCAGCTCGCCGCGGCGTGGCAGGCCGCCACGGCCGCGCTGGGGGAGTGGCGGCAGCAGGTGTCGGCCGCGACCTCCGACGCGATGAACAAACTCGACCCGGCGATCCGGGCCGTGGTCGAGGCCGGGCGCTCCGCGTTGTCCGGGGAGTGGCGCGCATGCCGGTGCCAGTGCGGCACGGCCCACCCGGATGACAGGGGCGTGTGCGACGGCCGGGCCGTGCTGACCAGGCGGGTCGGTCAGGCGGACGTGCGGCTGTGCGCGCCGTGCGCGGTAGCCCAGGGTGTCGCGGAGATGCCGCACTAAACGGCGCTTCCGGGCTAGAGCCTGCTTCTACCCGGGTGGGGGCTCGGCGATCATGGCGGTGCCGATCTCACGGAAGCCGATCCTGGCGTAGACACGCGCCACCGCGTCGTCGCTGGCGGACAGGAAGACGGTCTGCACGCCGCGGTCCAGCGCGTCCCGGGCCAGCAGCGCGGTGATGGCGGCGCCCAGACCCTGACGGCGCGAGGACGGCAGCACGCCCACGCCGGTGATCTCGGCCACCCCGTCGACGGCCTGGCAGCTTCCGGCCGCGAGCGGCCCGTCCGGTCCGAACGCCGCGGCCAGCACCGATTGCCCGGACCGCAGCCGTTCCCGCAGCATCTCGATCGTGCCGCCATCGTAATCCGCGGCGATCTTGTCGCGCTCGGCCGGGCCGGCTTCCCCGGTCGCGGTGCCCGGGTGCCCGAACGCGACCGCGGGCACCGCCCAGATCCTGTCTAGCTCGGGATCCTCGGGCGCGACCGCGCGCACCGCGATGCCGGCCGGAAGCGTCGGCGCGGCCGGCCGTGCCGACAGCACCATCAGCGGGTGCGTCTGCACCTCCAGGCCCGCCTCGGCCGCGGCCGCCGCCATGTCGGGCGCGGACTGCTCGATCCACTCGAAGGATTCGGGGATGATCAGCTCGCGCTGCCGGGCGCGGACGGCGCGGACGTCGGCGGCAGTGATCCGCGGCCTCGGGTCGCGCCTGGGCCGGGCGTAGTACGGCCAGCCCGGGCCGGTGGGAACGAAAAGCACGAGCGGCCCGTACTCGGAGGCCCGGGCCCGGCGCCGTGGGACGGCGTCGCAGAACGCGTCAATCCGCTCAATGACCTCGTAAGTTCTCACAGCAGTACTTACCTTAAGGTCCCGCGCGCCCCAGACCAACCATAAATCCAGGTGCGGAAATCCAAGCGTGGAGAATAGCGTGCGGGCATATGAACGACGCCGAACTCCCGCCGGGCCTGACCCGGCTCACCTTCCACGGGCCGTTGTCCGAGGCCAGGGCGGCTCGGGTCGTCGCCCGGCTCACCGCGAACCGCCCGCGGACCGTGCTCGACATCGGCTCCGGCTGGGGCGAGCTGATGCTCCGTGTTCTCGCGGCGGCGCCGGACGCCACCGGGCTCGGCCTCGACACCGACGAGGGCGACCTGGCCCGCGGCCGGGCCAGCGCCCGCGCCCGCGGGCTGGACGGCCGGGTCACGTTCGTCCGCGAGTCCGGCGTCAGGACCAGCCGGGGACCCGCCGACCTGGTGCTGTGCCTAGGAGCCAGCCACGCGCTCACCGAGGTCGAGCCGCCCGGGCACACCGCGGCCGCGCTGGCCGAGCTCCGGCGGCTGGTCAACCCGGGCGGGCGGGTGCTGCTCGGCGAGGGGTTCTGGCACCGGACGCCCACCGAGGCCGAGCTGGTCGGCATGTGGCCGGGCACCACCGCGGGGGAGTTCGGCGACCTGGCCAGCCTGGCCGACCTGGCCGTCGCCGCGGGCTTCCGGCCGGCCTGGATCGAGACCGCCACGCTTGAGGAGTGGGAGGAGTTCGAGTCGGGCTACCAGTACGACGACGAGGAGTGGCTCGCGGCCCACCCTGACCACCCCAAGGCCGCCGAGATCTCCGAACGGGTCGACCAGCACCGCTCGTTCTGGCTGCGCGGCTACTACGGCCTGCTCGGCCAGGCCTACCTGACCCTGATCCCTGCCGGTTAGCCGGGTCGGCTCAGCGCGACCAGGCCGCGTCGTCGGCGCCGTACCGGCTGAGCGGCCGCGGCCAGGTCAGCGGCTCATCGTCGAGCCGGCCGGGCGGCAGCACGGTGGTCACCGGCCCGTCCGCGCTGTCCACCCTGGTCAGCCATGCCTGTTCGTCGTCGTCGCCAGGGGGCGGGGTCCCCGCCGTCTCCCGGGGCAGCCTCTCCCGAGGCTGGCCGAGCAGCCAGTGCGCGGTCCGGGCCAGGGAAAGCTCGCGGAACTGGGTGCCGCCCCGGGCGGACTGCCGCGCGAGCGCCTGCAGGACGGCGGCCGCGCACAGGTAGCCGGTGCCGTGGTCGAGCAGCTGGCACGGCAGCGCGCCCGGCCGCTCGCCGTCTCCGGATTCGGCCAGCGCGATCCCGGACGCCGCCTGCACGATGCTGTCGAAGCCCCGACGGCCGCCCCACGGTCCGCGGCTGCCCCACGCCGACAGGCTCACCACCACCAGGCCGGGATGCCGCTCCGCCAGGGTCTGCGGGTCCAGCCCGAACCGGTCCAGCGCGTGCGGCCGGTACCCGTGCACCAGCACGTCGGCGCCGGAGAGCAGGTCATGCAGCCGGTCATGGCCGCCGTCCACGCCGAAGTCGAGCAGCGCGCTGCGCTTGGCGAGCAGCCCGTCATAGGTCTGCATGGTCAGCTCCGGCCGGTCCGGCGGGTCGAGCCGCAGCACGTCGGCACCGAGCGCCCCGAGGTACCTGGTCGCGACCGGGCCGGCGATGACGCGGGTCAGGTCGAGCACCCGGATGCCCGAGGCGGGCAACGCCCCGGCCTGGCGCCAGCGTGGCGGCGCGCCGGCGACCGAGGTCGCCTCCACCAGCGCCGTCGCGGCGACCGCCTGGCCCGGCGGCTCCGCCTGCCAGCTGGCCTCGTCGCGGACCGCGGCCGCGACCCCGCCCGCGCCGGTCACCAGATCCTCGGCCTGCCTGGCGCCGAGCTCCGCGATCGCCGCCGCCACCGGCTCCACGTCGCCCGCGCAGCCCAGCGCGCGTAGCAGTGCCGCGCGGTGCCAGGGGTAGTTGCCGTGCGTGCGCACCCAGCCGTCCGCGGCGCGCCAGAACCGCGACAGCGGCGCGAACCCTGGGCCGGCCGGCTGGCCGTCGACCCGCAGGAAGGCCTCGCTACGGAAGGCCGCCGCGACGTGCCCGCGGTCCAGCCGCACGACCGGCGAGCCACGGGACCCGCTGTCCCCGCCGCGCTGGGCGTGCAGGGCCGCGGCGGCCAGCAGCGCGGCCCCGGCGCAGGCGAGGGCCACATCCTCGGCCGGCAGCCGGGACGGCAGGCCCCCGGGGGCGCCGCTGACCCAGAGCACCTCCAGCCCGGCCGGGAGCCTGACCTCGCCCGCACCGCCAGACTCTCCGCTCAGCGCCGACCACGCCTCGGCCAGCAGCGTTGGCCATAGCCGGCCCGGCCACAGCTGTCCCGTCACCGGCTCATTCTCCCCGGAGACCAGGCTCGGCGACCAGCCCGGGGGCGGCGACGGCGATCTCGCCGGGATAGCTCCCGGCCGCGGCCCGCACCGCTTCCTCCGGGTCGGTGCCCGGCCACAGGTGAGTAAGCACGAGCCGTCCGGCCCCGGCCTGCCGGGCCACCGCGCCAGCCTGCCGGGCGCTGGACAGGTAGCGGGCCGAGCCACCCTCTACCTGCCACGGGCTGGTGGCCTCGGCCAGGAAGAGGTCGGCGCCGCGGGCGAGTTCGGCCAGCAGCGGGCTCGGCCCGCTGTCGCCGGTGTAAGCCAGCACCTGGCCGTTCGCCTCCAGCCGCAGCCCGGCGTTCGGCACCGAGTGCGGGAGCAGCCAGCTGTGCACGCCGAACGGCCCGACCTCGAGCCCGTCTCCCGGCGTGAACTCGCGCAGCGCGATCGCGTCGTCCAGCATGCCCGGGCGGTCCAGCGCGAGCACCGGCCCGAGTGCGCCGGCCGGCGCGAACACCGGCAGCGCGGCCGGCGGCTCGTCTTGCATGGCCCTGGCCCGGAGCAGCGGGTTCAGGTCGGCGCAGTGGTCCGGGTGCCCGTGGCTGACCAGCACGGCATCCACCGCGTCCGCGTCCGCGACCGCCAGCAGCCGGGGCAGAATGGCGTACCCGGGATCGATCAGCAGCCGGAACCCGTCGTGCTCGACCAGGTAGCCGCTGCACGCCAGGCCCGCCGCGGGCCAGCCCCCGCAGCCGCCGAGCACCGTCAGCCTCATGGCCCCGCCTCCTTCCGCGCGATGACGTGCAGCAGCGCCGCCACCCGCCGGTACGGGTCGGTGCGGCCGGCCCGCTCCTCGCAGTCCAGCAGGACCGCCAGGTCCGGCGGTGGTTCGGCGTCGCCCGGCACGATGTCGGTGAAGATCCGCACCCCGTACCAGGCCGTGACCCGCAGCCCGTGGCCGGCCAGCCGCCCGGTCACGTCGGCGAGGCGGTCCGCGCGGGCGCTGACGCCGATCCGGTTCTCGTAATGGTCCGCGCCGAACGCCTCCGCACACGCCGCCCAGTCGCCGGACAGGCCCGGCCGCATGGCTAGGGCGTCGCCGTTGCGCACCAGCACCGACACCAGGCCTCCGGGCGCTGCCAGCGCGGCGATGGCCCTCAGCACCGGCTCGGGGTCGGCCAGGTACATCAGCACGCCGTGGCAGAGGACGGCGGGGAAGCGTGAGACCCCGGCTCGTTCGGGATAATCCTCGATCAGGCCGTGCTCGGCCCGCACCCGGCCGCGGATCCCGGCCGGCTCGGCGGCCAAGTCCCGCTCGAACCGGGCCAGCAGGTCGGCCGAGGCATCGACCCCGGTCACGTCATACCCGCGCCGGGCCAGCCGGAGGGCCTGGGTCCCCTGCCCGCAGCCGAGATCAATGACCCGAACGGGCGGGGCCGGGAGTTCCCGCTCCAGCTGCCGCGCCACCATCTCCTGGCGCACCACGTCCCGCAGCTTGCCCAGGCGTGCCTGCCAGTTGCGCTCCCCGGCGCTGAACGCGGTGCTCATCGGGTCGGGCCCCCTGACTCGAGTTCTTTTTGCATCAGCAGGGTGTCGATCCAGCGGCCGTGCTTGCGGCCGACACCGGACAGCAGGCCCGCCTGGGTGAAGCCGAAGCGGCGGTGCAGCGCGGCGGAGGCGTCGCTGCCGGTGTCCGCGATGACCGCGATGACCTGCCGCGCGCCGGCCGCCGCGCACCCGGCCAGCAGCGTACCGAGCAGGGCGCTGCCGATCCCGCGGCCGGTGCAGCCGGGGGAGAGGTACACGGTGTCCTCGACCGTGTGCCGGTAGGCGGACTTGGGCCGCCACGGACTAGCGTAGGCAAAGCCGCAGACAGACCCGCCGCCCCCGGCCACCCCGCCCCCGGCCACTCCATCCTCGGCCACCAGGAAGGGCAGGTTCCGCGCGGCCAGCTCGCCGAGCCGCTGCCGCCAGTCCGCCGCGGTCGGCGCAACCTCCTCGAACGTCGCCACGCTGGTCGCGACGTAGTGCGCGAAGATCGCGGCGACCGGTCCGGCGTCTGCCGGGACCGCCGCGCGGACGACAGGCTGTGGTTCGGCCGGCATGACTCCCCGTTCCGTCGTTGCGCCCCGCTCAGCATTCTCCGACTCGCCGGGCCCCGCGGCAAAGCGTTACCCGGACGCGGCGGCCTGCAGATGCCTCACCGACGCGTGACCGAGACGCGCAGATCGG
>WNGL01021689.1_pt1 | contig 14929 bp, 12 predicted proteins | sample 5400591 | NCBI WGS metagenome assembly WNGL01 (sample SAMN13153377, study PRJNA577476) | soil metagenome | isolation source: 80 cm soil or saprolite under Garry oak tree replicate 1 | place: USA:California | collected 2016-06-15
TGCGGAAGCCCTTAGCATAGTCGATTACCTCTATCTCGGTCAGTTACCAGTCCTTCTTTTCGCGCAGGAGGTGTGGCAAGAGGCCCGATCGCGCTTCGGCGGTGCAAATGACGCGAAACAAAGACTCCAAAATGCTGTAAACCAAATCGCGCCTGTCCGAAACGAAATCGCCCACATCCGCGAAGTCAATTATGATCGGCTTCTTCGTGCTAACTTGGCATGCACAGATGTGTTGGAGATGATAAGAGCGAACTCAAACCGTCCGAGTTAAGAAAAAGTCGAACTATCGAATCTACATTGGTAAAGTATTGAAGCCCGCTCGGATTTAACGAGCTAATTGACAATCATTAAGACACTACATGGACCGAAATTATGTTTTTCAGAGACCAGCATCCCCCTCAACAAAATCCATGAAGAGACACCGAGCGGCTTGATCTCAATCTGGCGCATCATGAAATCCATGTCTAATGCATTTCCAAAAACTTGGCGCTTAGGTGGCGCGCTGATGGAACCTACTCTACCCTTATCTGGATCACTTTGATAGCTGCACACCCTGGTTTATGTTGGTAAATGTTGGAGAATTCGAATTGCGGATTTCAGATTGCGGATTACGGACTCGCGAAGCAAAGGCAGCCTCATTACAGCGAAGATGAATTGTGGAATGGCGCGACGGGTCGTGTGACAAAGTACGGCTGGTTCGTCAAGTCTTTCCCAAACCCGGGATACAATAGTGCCTTTCCGGTCGTGCTCTTCACTTCGAAGTAATACTCCAGGGGATAAGCAGAGTCGGAATACGTGGCCGGAATTGTCGCACGATAGCGCTGTTCACGACGCTCCATTGCGGCAAGATTGAATCGTTCGGCCTGGTTGACGTGCCGGTAATACAGACTCACCGAAGAGGCCGGCGTTTCCAGCGATAGATCGATCTCCAGCGGCTGCCCCGCCACGAACCGCGTGCGGGGAGTGTGGCGGCACAGCAAGATCTCGCGCTCCGGGCGGCCGAGCACTTCCCTGATGACCAGGCCGAGCGAAGCGGACGATTCGCTGCGCTTGATTCCATCCAACTTCTTGGCAATTGCTGCGATGTCGCGGTCGATCGCGGGCAGACGATCGAGCCAATGACCGTGCTGCTGTGGTTGCTCGCCGACGGTGACATCAGACATGTAGTTACGCTTGGCCAGATTGGCAAGATCGGCCCAGGCAGCGCGCGCTTTGCGATATTGGACCAACGACGATTCAAGCGCTGTGCGATCCCCGGTCTGCTCAAAGATCCTATAGAGTAAGCCACTGCGAAACTTGGCAGCGAAGAAGTATCCCAGTCCCGCTTGGATAGCGACATCAATTTCGAGACGGCGATATTCTGCGTTCTGTTTTCTTTTAACTTGCAGCGCAGCTTGGGCCAAATGTTTCGTTGCTGCTGCGGCATAGTCGTCGATCCATTGAGCAACTTCGATCGGAGAATATTTACCGCTGCGCTTACCACTAAGCAACTCATCCGCGAAGTCGTTGATGCGCGTGAACAACTGCGGATCAAGCGGACTGACATTGCCGAACACTTTGGGCGCCGGCGTATCGCTATACGGGGCCGGATGCGCCGCGTCCAGCAGCGAATGATTCAAGTACATCTCGGGCCAGTAATTATTGTTCGCGGCTGAAGGGCAGTGCGCTGTGGTTATGATCGGAAGAATGCGGCTGACATTAGCCAGAGCGGACTCGATGTCGCGCGCGCCGCTTCCAAAATGATTGCGTAAATAACGTTGCCAGGGGTCCGGGTCGGAATCCGGGTTGTAGAGCAGCCGGCCCCAGATGCGATGACCGTACTCGTACTTCTCCCAATCCCAGCGAGGTCTCAAGGATGTATCGACGTACGCACAACGGTCGCCGGCAATGCCGGTACCTCTGCGGCCCTTAAATGAAAGCGGCTCCATGATCTCGGCGCCCTCACTGCCGCAAAAGCTGAAGGCTCGAGCATAAGCGGCGCCCGTTAACGGGTCGCCCCAGAGCAAAAGTCTCTGGCTACCTGGCCAAACTCGGTGAATCAAACTCCACGAGCGGTCTTCACGCAGCAGGTCGCCATAGCCGTAACGGGTGAAGCTGCGTGAGCCGGTACTGAGTTTCATCAATCCGGTAGGCTGTCGGCCAACTGGAGGTACTTCCAGGGCGCGGATATCGGCCTGGTGATAGGGCATGCCCAGATGCTCAGCCCAAAACTTTGGCGAGACCGTAACCGGCTGGCGCGTGAGCGTCGCATTGTCCAGCATCGTCTGGTCCAAACCCTTCGGATGCAGATCGATTTCAACTCTGCGGCCGCAAGTAGCTACACCTTCGAAGACAGTTTTCCAGAATTCGTAGCTGCCTTCCTCGACCCCACTTTCACCGTGGGTGCGGAGAGTGACGCCACCAATGGCGGGGCAGGCTTGCAGTAACATGCGCAAAGCATCGCGACAGTATGGACCATGATTCGCGCGCGTCAGCCCTTCGATCGTGTAGTTAGCATGGGGACTGTCGATCCATTCGTAACCATGCATCCAAAGACCCAACTGAAACTGCATGCCGCGAGCGGCAGTCAGCTCGCTGATGAATTTGAGCGTTTGAAGATTGCGATCGCGTTCAGCGTTTGATAACTGAGGCACTCTTACGCCGTAACCTGGCACCGAGAGCAGAAACGGATACGCAAACAGAAAATAAGCGTCAGTAACCTGCCGCAGGAAGTCATAGCCGAGACCGAAGCTCAGATTGAAACGATTGAAACGCTGCGTCGCCAGCATCGTGAGATAGCGGGGCCACATCTCGCGGTCGTTATACCAGGGCTTATCTTCCGCCTCGCTGGCGAACAACCTCATCACACTGCGGACAACGTTGGCGGGCCGCTCCGTGATTGGCTCGCGAATCGCTAACGCGTTGAGCGGATCGGACGCGTTCTGCAGGCGATCGGACAGGTCCAGTAACGCATATACCAGACCTCTAGGATCGTGGCCGCAAGCTAGCAGGACTTTACGGTCGCCCACGCTGCGCGGCGCCAACCCGAGAGCCTCTGGAGTCTCGGCAACGGTGGCGCGCGCTGCTTTCAAAATCGCGGCGGCTACGTTTGACGTCGACCCCGCCGCCACGACACAAAAATCTCCGGCCTTTGCTTGCACAAGCCGCTCGCACTTGTGAACCGCGATGCCCCGGGCGTCAAGTGACTGCTCAAGTTCTTTCGCGGCCCATCGGGCCGGCCCTGAACTGGCAACTGGATCGGCAGGATCGACGACAAGGGAGATGCGCCTGCGCGGAGCCCGGACCACGCTAACCGCGGCAATCGAGCCCGCAGCCTTGAGGAACTCGCGCCGATTCAAATTGTTCGTCCTTGTTGGTTTGCTCATTTCCCAGTCCGGTCGTAAGAATGTTTCGATCCTGGTTCGCGCACTTCAAACTCGCAACTGTTTGACTGGATTCGAGATCGTTTTCAAAGACGGCGCCAGCCACGACTCAGAGAAGCTGATCCAATCCGGTGCAGGGATTGGTAGGGTCGGGTGATTGGTCAGTCAGAGGCAGTGGGCAGCCAGCAGTCATTTCTTTCCGGCGACGTCAAGCCCGCCTGCTGCGGCTTCGGCGCGCAAGTCACCAGCCAAGAGGCTTGATTCCTCAGTTTCTCTATACAAGTTCCTTAGGAATCTTCGTCTCTCTTGTTTCAATTCGGCCTCACCTATGATGCGCGCAAGGCTCAGGTTTTCATATCGCTCTGCCTTCATCAAATAAGCCACAAACGCATCTAATAAAGCGGACGTATCATCGCTCGCAGATACGCTCAATGGCATGATTTGAGAAGCGCGCAAGCGTCGCTCAAAATAGATCCCTTGCTTTACCTCTCCTTGTTTCAAGAACAGGGTCATGTGTTGATTGTGAAGCCACCATTGCAATACGCGGAAAAGATACAATTGTGATCCGAAGATATCTTTCAATTTGTCCTGCCAGGTGTCATCCGCAACAACTAACACCAGTTTGCCCTTTTTGTCTTGGATGACTCGCTTTAGGCTAGGACTGGTCAGCCACTGGCCGGTCTCTGCCACGATGAGCAAAGCATCCCAATCTTCTTCCTCTAGCAGTTCCACGGTTTGCTCTTTCAACGCGGTCAGCGTATGCAATGGAAGAGCGTCAACGAAAGCTTCGTGATGGCCCACGTTCTTTACCGAGCCAACTTCAACCTCATCCCCCTTATACATTTCCGTCAAAGTGCGATGCAACAATTCGCTTTCGTGATCAAGTCGGCCCCAAACATTTGCCGACAAACAACCTGCCAATCTCGTCTTTAATTCTTTCAAAGCTGCTTCTAGGTCATCAGGTCTTACTATCAACGAGGAGAGCGCTTGTTTGGGGTCGTCACTCATCTTGCCCAAGCGCAATGCTTCACGCGAATATCCCGCCTGCTTCAAGCCAAGTTTCTGACACATGTTGTATAAAGAAACAGTCGGCCCCTGCATCGCCCGCCTGTAGAGTCGGAAGTACTTCCCGGCGCGCCCACCGGACAATTGATGTAAATGTACGAAGCCTTTAGCCTTAGCTATAGCTAGTGCCAACTCCAAAAACGCCCTGTCCTTCAAGTATTCGACAAGGTCAGATTGGTTCTTGCTCTCGGGATGCTTGTAGTCAACAATGCGAGCAAACAACCGCGAAACAAGCTGATGGCGGGAAATCCTTCGCGGCTCGTAGCCGTCCCGGAAACACCTCGTGGTAGCCTCCCAAAGTTCTTCTAGCTTACCGTTCAAGCCAGTGTCTTCCGTAACCTGACAAAACCCCCTCCTGTAAAACTTTTTAATCGACTGTTCCAACATGGGCTCCTGTCCGTCAATAAACAGAATCTCGGTGTCGGCATGGGCATTGCGCGAAAGGATGTCATTGAACTCGATACTTTGCATAGCATGGCCAAGTACCAATACCTTAACGGGCCCCTGCTTCTGAGAAAACAATGCCTTCAACAGATTGCTAAACTCGGGCGGCAACAAAGTATAGAGGCTCCGAGTGAAACGGAGTGAAGACTTTTGACTCGCGGTTCCGTGCGGCTTGATGTAGACCGGGAGACGAAAACGCTTCTGTTGGTCGATCCATTCGGTGACCTCATCCAAGCCATCACCGTCCGACACGACGCGATAATAGTTGCCCGCACCCACCTCGTCATCAATAGCCTGATCAAGCAATTCATCAAAGTTGAAATTGATAATCGCATCTAAGAATCGGTGCTTCAGTAGGTGGGCCAGGATTTCATAAGTGAAGTTTGGATAATGTCTGCGGAAGAAAACGCTTCGCAATTCGTGTAACAACTGCTGCTGGTCGAATTTTCCGAGCGCAAGCAGGAGCGTCTCAAAATCAGTCTTCTCAAGGCGATACTCCAGGGTCAGGCGGTTCAGCTCTTCCTGAAGTAGATCCTCATTGACACGAGTGAGTCTCCTCTTGAGTTCCTCTGCCGCTTCTCTACCTAGAGGCAACCCACACGCAGCATGACTAGCTCCGGCTCCAACAACTACAACCACGCGAGGAGGAGGCTGGAGTTGGTCTGGTAGATTTCCAAGATCGAGTACCCGCGGACAGGCTTTTGAATACTGTTCGTTGCTTACCGACAAGAAAACATGATTAGCCGCGAGGTTTTTTGCCAACAGTTCGAACCGAGTTGGAAGACCTGGGGGCTGCATGGGTTGTTCTCTCCTGACTCTGTTGACTAACAACAGCAACTCGTTCGCATCCTCACTGCGGGATTAAGCTAAGAATTGCTGAGAGTAAGTCAAGCCTGCGGTTGGCCTCAACAATCAGTAGCTTAACCCTGTCAATCACCAAACTGCAACTCATTTCAAGCTTCAAACTCGGAACGGTTTGACTGGATCTGCGAAGCGCCAAGCCTAACACGTTCGCGCCGAGTCTTCGACGCCAGGTACATTCTTTGATATAAACTTCTCTGATTGAAATGATCTCCGGAAGGCTATCGCATTCAGTAATCGCCCTCCTGCTGGTGATATGTCTCTCGCCTGTTCCGGCGAGTGGCCGGTTCGCACCCACTTCTTCGAGCGGAGCAAATACAATTCTCAAGTTGACTGCGCTGCGCGCGGAGTACAAGGAAAATTCGCTCGGCATCGACGCGCGCGAGCCACGGCTTAGCTGGCAGATTCAAGCAAACGGGCGCGGTGTGATGCAGTCGGCGTATCAAGTCCGCGTCGCGCGCAGCGAGCGGGACTTACACGATGGCCGCAACCTGGTTTGGGATTCGGGCCGGATCTCTTCGGATGAGTCCGCACATTGTCCTTACAAAGGACCACCACTCCAGTCAGGACAACGTTACTACTGGCAAGTCCGCGTTTGGGATGCGAACGGCGCGGCTTCGGACTGGAGCGACACGGCTTATTGGGAAATGGTCTTGCTGAACGCCGCAGACTGGCAGGCGAGTTGGATTGAGCCGGAGCTGGCGGAAGACCCGAAGCAGTCTAACGCCGCGCCAATGCTGCGGCGCGAGTTTCAGATAAATGGCGCGGTCGAACGCGCGCGTGCTTACGTCACCAGTCATGGTCTCTACGAAGTTCATCTGAACGGACAGCGTGTCGGCGACCAATTGTTCACGCCCGGCTGGACCAGTTACCAGAAACGTTTGCAATACCAAACTTACGATGTCACGAATTTGATCAAGAGCGGCGCCAATGCCGTCGGCGTGACGCTGGGCGACGGTTGGTATCGTGGCTTCATCGGTTTCGGCGGGCAGCGAAACTATTACGGCGAACACGCGGCGCTACTCTTGCAAATCAAGGTTACCTATAAAGGCGGGCGTGAAGAGATCATCGGTACTGACGCGAAATGGAAAGCAGCGACAGGACCGATCTTAATGTCCGAGATCTACAACGGCGAAACCTACGACGCACGGCTGGAAAAACCAGGTTGGGCCAACGCTGGGTTTGCTGACGGTCAATGGTCAGGTGTTCGCGTCGCCAGTTACCCCAAAGACAATCTGATCGCTCCGGCCGGACCACCGGTGAGACGAATCGAAGAGCTGAAGCCCGTCAAAGTCTTCAAGACTCCGGCCGGTGAGACGGTAGCCGCCCATCAAAGTCTTCAAGACTCCGGCCGGCGAGACGGTAGCCGACATGGGGCAGAACATGGTTGGCTGGGTAAGGCTGAAAGTGCACGGCGCCGCCGGCACGACCGTCACGCTGCGACACGCCGAAGTGCTGGACAAAGCCGGCGATTTCTACACGGCGAACCTGCGCGCCGCAAAGGAGACGGTGCAATACACGCTCAAAGGTGGCGGTCCGGAAACTTACGAACCGCACTTCACCTTCCAGGGTTTTCGTTATGTTTCCATCGAGGGCTATCCCGGCGAAGTAACTCCGGAGAGTCTCACCGGGATCGTCATTCACTCGGATATGCCGCGGACGAGCGAGTTCGAGACGTCGAGCCAACTCATAAACCAACTTCAGCACAACATCATCTGGGGGCAAAAGGGTAACTTCCTGGATGTCCCCACTGACTGCCCGCAGCGCGATGAGCGCCTGGGTTGGACCGGCGACGCGCAAGTCTTTTCACGCACCGCCGCCTTCAACATGGATGTGGCGGGGTTCTTTACTAAATGGCTCAAAGATCTCGCCGCTGATCAATTCGAGAGTGGCAGCGTTCCTCACGTCGTCCCGAACGTTCTGGGCAATCGTCCCACCAGACCACCGGGCGGTTCGGCGGCGTGGGCTGATGCGGCAGTGATCATCCCGTGGAACATGTATCTCAGCTACGGCGACAAACGAGTTTTAGAGGAACAGTACGACAGCATGGCCCGTTGGGTGGAATATGAACGAGCCCGAGCGGGGGACGATTACATTTGGAGTGGAGATTCTCACTTCGGCGATTGGCTCGCGTTCGCGACTAGCCGCGCGGACTACCCGGGCGCGACCACGAGCAAGGATCTCATAGCCACCGCCTTCTTCGCGCACTCGACGGATCTGCTGCAGCGCGCAGCGCAAGTCCTGGGTAAGCGCAACGATGCGGAGCGCTACGCCGAGCTGCTCGCCAAGATCAAGAGCGCCTTCTGCCGCGAGTTTGTGACTGAGACCGGGCGCGTAGGCGAGGCTACGCAAACCGCCTACGCGCTGGCGCTGCAATTCGATCTGTTGCCGGAGAACTTGCGCGCGGTTGCCGCTAAGCGCCTGGCGAACGAGGTGCGGAGCCGCGGACATTTGACTACCGGCTTTGTCGGCACGCCCTATCTCTGCCACGTGCTCAGCCGGTACGGTTATCTGGATGAAGCGTACCTGCTGCTCAATCGCGATCAATATCCGTCATGGCTTTATCCAGTCAAGCAGGGCGCAACGACAATCTGGGAACGTTGGGATGGACAGAAGCCCGACGGAACATTCCAGGACAAGTCAATGAACTCGTTCAATCACTACGCGTACGGTGCCGTCGGCGACTGGATGTATCGCGTCATGGCCGGCCTCGAGATTGACGAAGCCGCTCCGGGCTACAAACACATCCTGGTTCAGCCCCAACCCGGCGGCGGTTTCACGCGTGTAAAAGTCAGTCATCAAACGCCGTACGGCAGGGCGGGTTCCGCCTGGGAGATCAAGGATAGCGAGTTCTTCCTGGCCGTGGAAATTCCACCCAACACGCGCGCGACAGTACGGCTGCCAGGAGCGCAACTAGCCAACGTCAAAGAATCGGGTCAATCACTCGTCAATGGCAACGGCATCACGAGCGCACGTCAAGAAGGCTACGCGGTCACTGTAGAACTCGGTTCCGGCACGTATCGCTTCGCGTATCCACGGGACAAGTAACTTAGTCTGGTGCCAATAAGTCTCGCTACTTCAATATGCCATAGGGGGTTCGAAGTCGTTCGGTAGATGCTGGCCCCATACGACTGCTTGGCAGGTAGGCGATGTTCACATAGTTTTTCATTCCCAATGGTCTTCTTCGTTCTTGCATGACGATTGATGGGGATGATCTCAAATTTCAAATTCAAGATTCCAAATGATTTCAAATCTAAGATTCATCTATGCTAAAAAACACGCTTCGCAAACGAACGGCGTCGTCATCCGTTGAACCCGTGAGATAGAGTCCAAGGACTTTCTCCACAATATATGAGTACACTCACGGACTTGTTAATCGCCTTTACCTCCTACGCCGTCATCCACGGCTTGCAACCTGAGGTGAATTAAGGCATGATGATTGCGGTTAATCCTTCTCTCGCGCATCAGCGGTGATGCGCCCCGCGCATAAATTGATTAGCGCCGGCGTTTTGGATAGTTCGAGAGTAGGCTTGTTTCAAACTCCGAAGCCGCTCTTTAAGAGCATCCGAACACGGTCCTTCGACTGCTACCGTTCACCGAAGCCATTCCGATTCGCAGCTTCTTTTCATTCCCAATCAGGGGAAAGGTGTATCTATGTCAACGAAACTTTATGTTGGAAACCTCGCTTTCCAAACCACTAGTCAGGAGCTGCAGCAACTGTTTGCCCAGGCTGGCACAGTTCAATCAGCGAGTGTCGTGGAAGACCGCGACACCGGACGCTCACGAGGGTTCGCTTTCGTCGAAATGTCCACTAAGGAAGAGGCCTCTTCGGCCATTGAGCAATTCAATGGCAAAGAAGTTGGCGGTCGATCCTTGAAAGTCAACGAAGCCAAACCACGCGAAAATCGCAGCGTCGGCGGACGTGGCTTTGACAATAACCGCGGCGGAGGCAACTTCGGCCGTCGGTCCGAGCCGCGCTGGTAACAATCAGCGCAATTATCGCAAGCAGTTCGGTCTCCGTGATGATTCGTTCATCACGGAGGCCGCCACTGCCAACAAACAATGGCGACAGCTCGAACAAACGAGCCTTCGCCCAAAACACGAAAAGGAACCTATGAATTTTTCTCAATTGGGATTAGCGCCCGCGCAATTGCGAGCTTGCGAGTCCCTCGGATACACAGAACCAACTCCCATCCAAACAAAAGCAATACCCGTCATCCTCCGCGGCCTGGATCTAATCGGCTGTGCTGAAACCGGCACCGGCAAGACGGCTGCTTTTCTACTTCCCATCATTCAAAAGATCAGCGCCCAGTCGCGACCTGGTGTGCGCGTGCTCGTGCTCGCCCCTACGCGTGAGCTCGCGCTGCAAATCCAAAAGAACTACGGTGAATTGAACCGCGCCAAATCCAATCGCAGCGTTATCGTCATGGGCGGCGCTAACATTAGAGCGCAAATCGCCGACCTGCGCCGCGGCGCCGCGATGGTGGTGGCCACTCCGGGTCGTTTGCTCGATCTGACAGAACGAGGCGCAATTGATCTGTCCATGATCGAAGTGCTCGTGCTTGATGAGGCGGATCGCATGCTCGACATGGGATTCTTACCGGCAATTCGGCGGATACTCAGCCTGTTGCCGGCCAACCGACAGACATTGCTGTTTTCAGCGACTATGTCAGAGCAAATCGAGCGGCTAGCGCGCTCGACCATGAAAGAGCCGAAACGAATTGACGTGAGTCCTCGTGGCAGCGCCGCGACAATGGTTGACCAAAAAGCTTACCAGGTAGCGCTCGAATCAAAGACGACTCTCTTGCTTGCGCTGCTGGAAAATGAACCCGAACCGTTCGAACGCGTGCTTGTCTTTACGCGCACTCGTCGCGGAGCCGAGCGTATTTCGCACATTCTCAAAGCGCGCAATCACAGTGTAAATCGCATTCACGCCGACCGCAGCCAACCACAGCGCGAGGCCGCTTTGCGCGAATTCCGTGACGGCCGTGCGCGCGTGCTGGTCGCTACTGACATTGCCGCGCGCGGATTGGACGTCGATGCCGTTTCACACGTCATTAATTACGACGTTCCCTCTGCACCGGAAGATTACGTACATCGAGTTGGCCGTACCGGCAGAGCCGGAAATCAAGGGAAGGCGATTACGATCGTAGCCCCTGTCGATGAGTTGTCAATGCGCGCGATTGAACGGCTGACGGGACAGGCAGTGAAGCGTGTCGTGCCGGAAGGCTTTGGCGGCTTACAACCATTGGTGACGGCCGCAGCCAAATCGTTTGCGCCCTTCGCGCGATCGCAGAGGAGCACCGTGCGCTCGTTTCGTCCACGTCGCGCGAGATAACTAAGAACCCGACGTGTCGCGGTAGCGGGCGGTTGAGCGTCGAAAGAAACTAACAGATCGCACTAACTAAAGGAGCAACATGGAAGAGATACAAATTATCAAAACCGGAGATCGAGTGGAACAGATGTGTGTGACTTGCAACGAAGAGCGAGGCCACATTGTCGCGTCCATCACTGTGAAGGGAAGAATCACTCGGGTAAGTTGCCCAATATGCGGGTCGCGGGTTCCATATAAGAAAGGAACAACTCGGCGGGTTTCTGTCAAGGCCGGCGCCCCCTACGATCAGGCGCGGACTTATCGCAAAGGACAGACCTTTATGCATCCGACGTTTGGCGAGGGCGAAGTAACGGCGCTTATAGAACCACAGAAAATGGACGTTCTGTTTGCGGACCGTATGCGGCGACTCATTCATGCTCATGCATAAGACGCGGCGCGCGAGAAGGAAGCGTTCCGAGTCCCCCGCGAGTCCCGCGTCGGGAACGCGGCTGACGTTTCGCGCTGAGGTAATGCCGGGCCGAGAAACGATGGAACGTACTTTCGAAGTGACGCGAGTGCTGGCTAACGGGCGCGTCGAGTTGGCTAATTTACAGGGACAGCATTCAATTGCTGAATTCGAGTCCCATTCGATCGACCGGAAACAATTGAGCTAAGAGGATTTTGGTGAATAACGAAATACGTAATGAAGACTTTCCGGCTCGGCAGAGGCTAAACATCAACTGGGGCACTGGAACTTTCCTCGTTGTGGCCCATGCGGCCGCCGTCGCAGCTCTCTTTTTCTGGAGTTGGCCGGCGGTAATCAGCGCAGTGATTCTATACTGGGTTGCCGGCAGTCTTGGTATCGGCATGGGCTTTCACCGCCTTATCACTCATCGTGGTTACAAAGTGCCGAAACTGTTTGAATATTTCCTCGTGACCTGTGGCATGTTGGCGATCGAAGGTGGTCCGGTTCAGTGGGTTACGACGCATCGCATCCATCACGCGCATGCTGACCAAACCGGCGACCCGCATACGCCGCGCGATGGTGGCTGGTGGGCGCATGTTGGTTGGATTTTGCGCGGCACCGCGCATAATCACGATCGCGCCACGATCGAGCGCTACGCTCCGGATTTGATCAAGGATCGTTACTACGTTTGGCTTAACCGGTTCTACTACGTCCCGCTATTAGTCTTAGCGCTGATGCTCTTTGTGTTCGGAGGGTGGGGTGTAATGTTGTGGGGAGTGTTCTTCCGTTTGACCGTGGCCCTGCACGCTACCTGGCTGGTCAATTCGGCCACGCATTTGTGGGGGAAGACGAGATTCGAAACGGGCGACGATTCACGCAACAGTTGGTGGGTCGCGCTCCTGACATTTGGCGAAGGATGGCACAACAACCATCACGCGCATCCGACCTCAGCGCGTCACGGTTTGCGTTGGTATGAAATTGATTTCAACTGGTGGGGCATTCGCGCTTTGCAGTTCCTGGGTTTGGCTCGCGCCATCAAGCGAGTTCGTTTCAACCGGGCCAATTCCGCCTGGCAACTTGTACGTGGGCGGAGATCACAGAAGATACGACAGGAAATGGCTGCGAAAGCGAGTTAGCGGAAAACAAAATGATCGTCTGTGAATTTTGTTTGAATTATTCCGAGGCCGGTACCTGCAGGCTCGGCCTGAACATTCCGAAAGGAATGAAGTGCCGGGAATTTGCGCCAGGAATAGAGAACTAAGATAATTTGGTCCTGCTCTCACTGCGGTACCGTGCTGCCGCTCTGGAAGATGAAATGTTCAAACTGTGAGCGGCTGGCACTGAGCTGGTTGCACCTGGTGGTATTTGCGGGCGTAGCCCTGCCGGTATTGATCTTATTGATCAAGTTGATTTAGAAGGACTGTCGATTCATGAATGGATTACGCATGTTCATCCTTGACCGCTCGGCGGCGACGGGACTTCAAATATTCTACAGCCGCCGCGCCGACGGTCCGTACTATCGTTGGTGGTACGACCACGGCTTGGAACATTGGCGCGCCGCGCGTGTGCAGGGACAAGACTTTCCAACCACTCCGCTATGCGCGTCGAGTTGGAAGAATATACCTGTCGCTTTGCAGGGAAGTTTGATCGATCACTATCAGGACTAACTGCTTCGAAGAGAATGCGCAAGTACTGAGTAGGTTTCCTAAATGCGTCCGACCAGCCCTGCCAGGGGCCTCACGATTCCAGACCCGGAAATGCTCGCATGCGATCCGGTTCCGTCTCGAGTTCGCGTTTGAGATCGAGCGTGCTGGTCTTTCCACTAGCCCAGGCGTTCACGCCTGGGTTGGTGAAGTGGCGTGAATTCTTGAGCCCCATTTATGGGGCTTTCGCGAATACGTTAGTCATGAGACGGGCTAGAGCAGTTATGCCAAAGCCTCCTGAAGGAGGCTTGTGAATTAATCGCCTTCATCTCCCCAGGCGTGAACGCCTGGGCTAGAGAAAGGACTTTTTCAACCAACCGCCAGCGCAAACCCGAAGACCCAGCCGCCTCGTGCTAATATTCCGCATCGCATGAGGGTCGATTCACCGATGCCGTCATTTGAGGGAGCCACACAGTGGCTCAACCAAGCGACGTCGAATGCTTCGCAGGCAAGAGGCCGGCCCACACTCGTTCATTTCTGGTCCCTCAACTCCGAAGTCTCCCAAGCCAATCTGACTCATGTTGCAGAGTTGCGCGACCGGCGGAAGCGCGAAGGATTGCGAGTTATCGCCGTTCACGCGCCACGCTCGCAAGAGGAGAGCGACACCCGAGCAGTGCGCGACGCCATCGCGAGGCTCAACCTGACGGAGCCATGCGCGCTCGATAACGAGCACAAGCTGCGTGATGTCTTCTTGAACGAGCAAGGCTCAGTGCCGGCGTATTACCTGTTTGATAACGAGAGCAGGCTAAGGAGTTTTTCAACCGGACAGAATGGTTTGATGATCATCGAAGACGAACTGGATCAGATGCTCTCGGATCTGCGACGCCGCCATCCTTTTTGTCCGGAATGCGAATTTTTTCTGAATGAAGAGGCGCTCTATTGTTCGGATTGCGGTTTACCGCTGGCTTTGCCGAGGTCTCGCGGATCGCATCCATACTATGAAAAGCACCATTCTGCTTCGCTCCCCACCGTACGCCTGGTCAATCCCGATCCGCTCATCGGTCAGACTATCGAAGGCAGATATGAGTTAACCGATCGCGTGGGCGAGGGCGGTATGAGCTTCGTCTACCGTGCTCGTCGCGTTCATATCGGAGATGAGGTGGCCGTAAAGATCTTGCTGCGAAAATTCGCGAAGGACGATTCCGCGCTCGCGCGCTTTCGTCGAGAGGCCCGCGCCGCCGCGATCTCACATCATCCAAACGTCATTACTATTTATGATTTCGGCCAGACAAGTGATAGCGAGGTTCCGGCCTTCATTGTCATGGAGTTCGTCAAAGGCACGCCTCTCCGCGACCTCTTGAAGAGCGAAAACCACTTTCCCGTCGAGCGTGCGCGGAGGCTGATGCGGGTGATCTGTGCCGGCGCAGGAGCGGCGCATCGAAAGCGGATCGTCCATCGCGATCTCAAGCCGGAAAACATTCTGGTGGTCGCGCCCGATGACGACTCCGAGTTCGAGAGTGTCCGAGTCGTCGATTTCGGCTTTGCTAAACTGGTGACGGACTTAGGCGCCGGACCTGCGGATGCAGTGGTAGGGACGCCTTTCTACATGTCGCCTGAGCAATGCCTGGGCCAGGCACTGGATGCGCGTTCAGATGTTTATAGCCTGGGCGCGATGTTCTACGAGATGCTCTCGGGCAAGCGGCCTTTTACTTCCGAAAAAGTTTCGGGAATTATCAACAAGCATCTGTATGAAGACCCGCCGCCCTTGCCGCCT
>WNGL01005578.1_pt1 | contig 14924 bp, 14 predicted proteins | sample 5400591 | NCBI WGS metagenome assembly WNGL01 (sample SAMN13153377, study PRJNA577476) | soil metagenome | isolation source: 80 cm soil or saprolite under Garry oak tree replicate 1 | place: USA:California | collected 2016-06-15
ACTTCCTCATTCCCGTCGAGACCATCCAGGAGGCTGCGCGCAAGGCTGATGTGACGCCCAAGGGCGACAGCATGTTCACTCGGCTGTGGAACCATGGCGTGGACCTCTACATCCGCGACCTGCACTACCGCGCCTACCGGAACATGAGCGCCGCGAACCGCATCCACCCCGGCTTCCCAGACGTGGAGCGCGTGCGCGAGGACTGCGACATCAAGCACAAGGAGCAGGGATACGTCCACCGCGAGGAATATCAGTGGGCCCTGATTGGCGTGCTTCTCCTGGGCGGGATCGCCGGCGTGTGGTTCTGCGGCCGGCGGGTGATGTCTGCGACGCGTCGAGGTATCCGCGGGATCGTCCGCGAAGAGCTGGATGCTCGGGAGGGGCGCTCCCAGCCCTGAGCGCTTGCCCTCGCCCGACCTCAGCGTGACGAGGTTCGCGCGTCTCTGGACGAGCTCACGCACTCTCGTCTCGTCTCCGCCGAGGGCGGGCGCCACCTCGCGCTCGCCTTTCCCTGGCCGTTGCCGGAAAGCGGTGTAGCGCGCTACTTGGCCTTCTGGGCCCACTCCGGGTGGTATTCGATGCCGAGCGACTTCATCTCGGCGAGCTTTTCCCCCCACGCGGCCTTCTGCTTGTCGCGCCCGCGCCGCTCGGTGATCTTCTCCCACTCGGCGAAGGCGGTATCGAGCGCTTCCTTGGCCGACTTGCGCTTGGCGAGCGCCTCGGTGATCTCGAATGACAGCTTGCGCTGGTACTCGTCGGCGGCGGGCACCACGGGATCCGGGACCAGGAAGGGGAAGGCCGCCTCGATGGCGTCCAGGTACTTGTCCGCGTCGGGGAAGGCCTTGCGGAAGATGGGCGAGCGCAGGTGCGAAAGCCGCCACGGATCCATGATCGTCTTGGGGTCCATCACGATCTTGAGGCTCTGATCCGGTTGCGAGATGAACTCGAGTACCTTCATGGTGACTTCCTTCTTCTTGGAGTACTTCGACACGGCCATGCCGCGGCCCGGGGTGATGGCGGGCCGGTTGATGATCTTGCCGTCGATTTCCGCGCCGGGAACGAGGCCGAAGCCCGCCTTGCCCACGATGACCGACTCCGCGGCGTTGCCCACGCGCTTGCCCGTGGATGTCCAGGAGTAGAGCAGGGGAATCTCGCCCTTGACGAGCAAGGTCTTCGGCTCCTCCGACTCGAAGAGGAGGACACCCGGCGGGTAGTACGGCATCGTCCGCACCATTTCCTCGAGGGCGCGCACGCCGGCCGCCGTATTGATGAGCGGCTTCATGTCCGCGTCAAAATACTGGCCGCCGTACGAGAAGAAGCGCGATCGCCACCAGTGGTACGAGTACCCGCTGCCCGAGGGCTTGTAGGAGGCGCCCGCCCCGAAGAGCTTGCGGTCCGAGCCGTCCCAGCCCCAGCCGTTGAAGAACTCCGCCGCCTCGTCCCACTGCTTCCACGTCTTGGGGGGCAGGAGGTCACGACCGTACTTCGCCTTGAACTTGGCCCGGTTCTCCGCGCGCTCGAAGGCCACCTTGTTCCAGTACATCATGTGGATGTCGCCGTCGTAGGGCATGGACACGAGCTTGCCCTGGTAGCGCAGCATCACCTTGGCGAACACGGGGACGATGTCCTCCACGGCGAAGTCGAGCTTCAGCTTCTGCATCCACGGCTCGAGCGGCTCGAAGTGGCGCCCGTAGTCCGGCATGTTGGAGGGCCCGAACATCACGAGGTCCCAGGGGCTGGAGCCGGAGTTGAACTCGAGGAGCGTCTTCGACACGAAGGCGTCGAGGGGGATCACCTCCGTCTCGATCTTCACGCCGAGCTTGTCGTACAGATCCTTCTCGACCAGGCTCAGGGAGTACTTGACGTACTCCGCGTTCACGACCGCACGGATGGTCTGGCCCTCGTAGGGCCGGGCGGCGCCCACCGGGGGCACCTGCGAGCCGAGGAAGGCGACCAGTCCCACGAGCATGACGATCACGACGATCAGGAGCGACGCACGACGCATGGACGCCTCCTTGAGTTGACGGCTAGCCCTTGGTGCCGCCGAGGGCGAGACCCTTGACGAGATAGCGCTGGAGCATGAAGGCGACGGCAAAGGCGGGCAGGACGCCCAGCACCACCGAGGCCGACGCCTCGCCATAGAACATGTCGGTGCCCCCCGAGGTGAATGAGGTGACCAGCACCATCATGGTCTTCGTCTCGATCCCCGTGAGCACCACGGCGAAGAGAAACTCGTTCCAGGTGGCGATGAAGGCGAAGAGGGCAACCACCGCCATGCCGGGCGCGATGATGGGCACGATCACCTGGATGAGCGCGCGCAGGCGCGAGCAGCCGTCGATCATGGCCGCCTCCTCGATCTCCATGGGGAACTCTCGAAGGAAGCCGACGAGGAGCCACACCGCGAAGGGCACGTAGAGCACGGTGTACACGAGGACGAGGCCCAGGTAGCTGTTCGTCAGGCCGAGCATCTTGTACATGATGTAGATGGGGATGATCAGGGCGATGGCGGGGAGCATCCGGAGCACGAGGAGGACGGTGGAGAGGAGCCCGCCCCCGAACCGCCAGCGCGCGATGGCATACGCGGTGGGCAGGCTGACCACGAGCGCCGCGAACATGCTGAGGGAGGAGATCACGAGGCTGTTCGTGAAGTAGCGGGCTCCGCTCGAACGGGTGAAGAGCGCCGCATAGTGCGAGAGCGACGGCTCGGGGGGGATCCACACGGGCGGGAAGGTGAAGAAGTCCTCGTTGCCCTTGAGCGACGTGGTGACGATCCAGAAGAACGGGCCCAGGAAGAAGACGAGGGCGACGAGCAGCCCGAGATAGGTCAGGAGGTGGGCGACCCCGCGCTGGGCCCGTCGGCGGTTCCTCCGCCGCGCGACTACCTGAGGCCGCCGCTCGACGGCGATGGCCATCAGGCCGTCCGTGCCTCGCGAAGACGCTGGATCCACATGAAGAGCAGCGTGAGGACGAGCACGCCGCCCACGATCACGTAGGAGAGCGCGGCGGCGTAGCTCATGCGGAAGTCTTTGAAGCCCGCCAGGTAGGTGGTGAAGGCCACCGTCTCCGTGCTGCTCCCGGGGCCGCCGTAGGTCAGGACGAAGATCAACCCGAACAGCTTGGTCAGGTCGATGAGCCGGATCATCACGCCCACCACCATGGTGAACTTCAGGAGGGGCAGGGTGATCGACCAGAAGCTCTGCCACGGCCGGGCCCCGTCGGCCTTGGCTGCGTCGTACAGCTCCTGGGGAATGGACTGGATCCCGGCTAGGAGCACCAGCATCATGAACGGCGTGTTGTGCCACACCTCGACGAGCACGACGCTCATGAGGGCGAGGGCCGTTGACGCGAACCAGTCGAAGTACACGTCGATGAGGCCGAGCTGGAGCCCGAGGTTGTTGATGGCGCCGTACTTGACACCGAACATCATCCGCCACGCCATGGCCGCCATGACGGGCGAGACCATGGCGGGGATAGCCAGAAGCGCGGTGATGATCGGGCGGCCCCGGGCCACGCGGCTCAGGAGGAGGGCCAGCCCGAGCCCGAGGATCAGCTCCAGCACGAGGGACGGAGCGATGATGACCGCCGTGTTCCACACCGAGCCCATGAAGCGCGGGTCCCTGAACAGGACCTCTTGGTAGTTCTTCGCCCCCACGAACTCGTACTCGGCCCCGACCGAGAGATCGAAGTTGTTGAGCGAGAGCCAGAAGGAGTAGGCGAGGGGAAAGATGATGACGAGGGCGATGAGGGCGAGCGAGGGCGAGGCGAAAGCCCACGGTTCCCAGCGCTTACGCTTCACGGTGAGGGCGAAGAGCCGCAACGGGCCCTCCTTGACGAGTCGAGACTCGAACGTGTGATGAGTGCCCGAGACTCTGCCCTGCCCCTCCGCTCTTGTCAAGGGCGATGCCCTGCCGACGGCCGACCCTTGGCCGACCGGAGATCCCGATGTGGCGGCGACTAGGGGTATCGCGGCGTCAGCGGCAGCCGGCGCGCGGGGCGCCCGGAGCGCGGCGAGGCACGAGGGTGCAGGCGAACGTCGCGGGTTGCTGGCGATGCTTGTCCAGGGTGGCCTGGAGCCGGGCGAGGGTCCGGTCACGCTTGGCCAGGCCGATCGCGTAGATGGCCAGGTCGTTCACGAGGCGGGTATAGAACACGTGCGGGGCATCGCCGTTGTCGCCCACGCACGGTGTGGGCTTCTGGGCCACGCGCAGGAGCGGGCCGAAGGCCTTCACGTACTCCGCCAGGATGGGCTCGTCGCGGAGGTCGCGAGGCACCTCGGGGAAGAGGGCCAGGAGCTCGTCCACGGTCATCGCCGTGGGCGCTGCTCGAGCCCGCTCCTCGAGATCCCGCGACAGGCGTATCTGGACCATCGTTCGGCTAGTATACCCCCGCCTACCCAGGAGGGTCAGGTCTCACATTCATACATTTTCGTGCGAATGTTGGATTGTGAGACCTGACCCCTCATGACGGCGGTCCTGGCGGCGGCCGCCGTGATGGCGGCGGCGTTCGTCAAAGGCTCCATCGGCTTCGGTTTTCCGGTGCTTGGCACCCCGCTTCTGAGCCTCGTCCTGGACGTCAAGTCGGCGGTCGTCATCCTGATCGTGCCGAACATCGTGATGGACGGGCTGCAGTTCATCCGGAACGGCGCGCCCGTGGCCGTCGTGAAGCGCTTCGCCGTCCTGCTGATGTTTGGCGCGGTGGGGACGGTGATCGGCACCCGTCTGCTCGTGGCCGTGTCCTCGCGCACCGCCGCGCTCGTCCTGGGCGCGTTTCTCCTGGCGTTCGCCCTCCTCAGCATCGTCGGAGTCACCCCGCGCGTGCCACCACGCTGGGAGGCGTGGCTGTCGCCCGTGGCGGGGCTGCTGGCGGGGGTCGTGGGTGGGATCACCAACGTGCCGGGGACCCCGCTGGTGATCTATTTCCATGCGCTTGGTTTGGCCAAGCGCGACTTCCTCTCGTCCGTGTCGTTCACCTTCGTCGTCTACAAGATCATCCAGCTCGGGGCCGTCGTCTACTACGGGCTGCTGTCGCCGACGCTGGTCGGGCACTCGCTGACCCTCACGGTGGTCGCCCTCGGCGCCTTCGCCCTCGGGCTCAAGGTGCAGGACCGTCTCGAGCAGCGGACCTTCAACCGCCTGTTGCTCGGTTTCCTCTGCCTGCTCGGCATCTGGCTCGTCGCGCGGAACCTCTGACCACGGCGGTCGCGCGGTCGGCCTCAGCTCAGCGGCACCCCCTCCACGGTGATCCGGTGCATCAGGCGGCGCTGGCCGTGGTAATCGTTGAGCGCGTAGTGCCACGTGCAGCGATTGTCCCAGAACGCGATCGACCCCTCGCGCCACTGGAACCGGTAGGAGAACTCCGGCCGCGCCGCGTGCTGGTAGAGGTATCGCAGGAGGGGCTGCGACTCTTCGTCGGTCCACCCGTCGATCCGGACGGTGAAGGCGGCGTTCACGTAGAGGGCCTTGCGCCCGGAGCCTGGGTGCCGGACGACCACGGGGTGAACGGCATCCTGCTGGGCCGCCTCGGGATTCAGGTATCGTCCTTTCAGGTCCCCGCGCCCCTCGTAGGACTCGACGCCGAAGACGTGGCGGCTCGAGTGGACGGCCCGCAGGGTCTCGAGCGTCTGCTTGAGCCCGTCGGAGAGCGCGTCGTAGGCCGCGTACATGCTCGCGAACAGCGTGTCCCCGCCCGTCTCCGGCACCTCGCGGGCATACAGGATCGATCCCATGGCGGGCGCCTGGTCGTAGCTGTGGTCGGTGTGCCAGCCGCCGCCGATGTTCCCCTTCTGCTCCGGCTCCTTGCGCACCTCGGCGATCATGGGATGGCCGTCCACGGCCTTGAAGAAGCGGTTGATGTTGATCTCGCCGAAGCGCTGCGCGAAGGCCACGTGCTGCTCCGGCGTCAGCTTCTGGTCCCGGAAGAACACCACGCCGTGCTGGAACAGCGCGCGCCGGATCGCGTCGACGGTGGGCTCCGGCAGGGAGCCCGCGAGGTCGACGTCGAGGATCTCCGCGCCGACGAAGGTAGAGACGGGTCGGATGGTCATGCGCTCGGTCATGGCTAGCTCCTCCGGTTGATCTTGACGCCCGCCTTCTCCAGGATCCCCTCGGCGTCCTTCTGGAGCGATTTCATCCCGTCGGCCACGCTCGCCTGCCCCGAGGCGATCGAGGTCATGGCGATGATCACGCGGTCGCCCACGGGCGGGAACTGGGGCACCGTTCGGTAGGCCATGTAGCCTTCCCCCGCGCGCTTCATCACGCTCAGGTGCAGCGACGCCAGGTCCGAGCCGCGCCACGTGAACTTCTGCCGAACCTCCGCGTTGGCGAGCACGGAGCTGCGCGTGCACGCCAGGTGGCCCTTGTTGAGCGCGCTCCACAGCATCTGGTCTTTGCCCGTGGCCCACTTGATGAACTCCCAGGCGGCATTCTTGTTCTTCGAGGCCTTGTTGATGAGGTAGCCGTGCACGGCCAGCTGCGGAAAATGACCCTTGGGCCCGCGTGGGGTATGGGTAAAGGCCATCCGGTCCGCCAGCGTGGTCTTCTTGGTGTCGATGATGTGCTGGGTGTTGCCCATCCCGTCCAGGTAGCAGGCGGCCTTGCCCTGTTGCATGATCGCCTGCGCCACCGAGGTATCGAGCTTGATGCCGCCGGGCGGCGAGTACTTGCTGAGCATCGTGGTGAAGAGTTCGGCCGCCCGCAGCGCCTCCGGCGTGTCGAAGGTCGGCGTGAGATCGCTCGGGGGATTGGCGAAGAAGCCGCCGCCATAGGACAGGAGCCAGTTCGGGAAGATCCAGTGCAGGTTGTCCTGGGTGACGAAGCCCGCCGTCTCGCGGCTGTGGATCTTCGCGGCCGCCTCCCGGAGCGCCTCGAAGGTCTCGGGGAACTTCGCGTATCCCGCCTTCTCGAAGAGATCCGTCCGAAAGCCGACCACCGTGCTGTCGGAGAGCCACGGCAGGGCATAGATGGTGTCCCCGCGCTTGAACGGCGCCATCGCCCCCGCGACGAAGTCGCCCACGTCGAGCGCGGCCTTGTCGGTGAGCTTGGCATCGTCGATGAAGGGATTGAGCGGCTCCGCCCATCCCGCGGTGATCCAGCGGCCGGAGCGGATGAAGATCATCTGCATGACGTCGTAGGCCCCGGAGCCGCTGGCCAGCTCGAGGTCCTCGCGCTGGTTCAGGACCGGGAACGACATCTGGTCGATCTCCACCTTGATGCCCGTCCCCTGCTCGAAGGCGGGCAGCCTCGCCACCAGCGCGTCCCCGTACGCGTGGGAGACCTGCGAGACCTTGAGCCGCACGCCCGCATAAGGCTTGCCGGCCTGGGCGAGCGGACGCGACGGGCGGACGCCCGACACGGCGAGCCCGGCGGCCGCGGCGGTGGATCGGAGGAACCCACGTCGACCGATACGCTCCATGACTCTTCCTCCTAGCCTTTCACGGCGCCGGCGGTGAGGCCACGAACGAGGTACTTGCGCACCACGACCGAGAGCGCGACCACGGGCAGCATGATCATGGTGGCGGCCGCCGCCACCTTACCCCACTCCCAGCTCTCGTAGTTCATGAAGTTCACGATGGCCACGGGGGCGGTGACCGCTTCGCTGCGCGTGAGCAGCAGCGAGTAGAAGAAGTCGTTCCATGCCAGAAGGAAGGTGAAGATCGCGGTGGTGGCGAGGCCGGGCGCCGACAGGGGCAGGGCGATCCTGAGAAAGGCCGCGGTGACGCCGGCGCCGTCGATGTACGCCGCTTCCTCCAGCGAGCGGGGGACGCCGTCGAAGAACGCCCGCATCATCCAGATCACGAGGGAGAGATTGAACGTGAGGTAGATGACGACGAGCCCGATCCGCGTGTCGATGAGCCCCAGATCCTTGTAGATCAGGAAGAACGGGATGCCGAAGGCAATGGGGGGCGCCATGCGCGTGGTCAGGGTCCACAGGGAGACGAGCCCCTGCGCGCGCACGCGCGCCCGCGAGAAAGCGTACGCCGCGGGCACGCCGAGCAGCAGCGCGAGCACCGTGGTCGAGGTGGCGGTGACCGTGCTGTTCATGAGCGAGCGGACGAACTTGCCTTCGAGGAGGGCGATGTAGTTCTGCAGGGTGGGGCTGAAGACCAGGGTGGGCGGCATGCGAAAGGCCTCGACGCCCGAGCGCACGGACATCTGCATGATGAAGAGCACCGGGCCCAGCACGAGGAGGATGAGGAGCACGGTGCCAGAAGCCGTCCACGCGCGCGCGCGGCTATTCAACATCGTGCTCCCGCCCCGCTGCCCGCAGTACGCCGAGGCTCATCCCGAACGTGGCCAGCAGCATCACCACGATGATCGCGCTCGAGTAGCCGACGTAGGTGTAGGAGAAGCCCTGCAGGTAGGCGTAGAAATTCGTGACCTCGGTGGCCGTTCCCGGCCCGCCGCCCGTCATGATGAAGATGTGCGGAAAGGCCTTGACGCTGTCGATGAGGCGGAACAGCGTGGCGACGACGATGGCCGGCTTGAGGAGAGGCACGGTGACGTAGCGGAACACCTGCCACCGGGAGGCCCCGTCGAGTCGCGCGGCTTCCAGCGGATCGCTCGGCAGCATCTGGAGCGCGGCGAGCAGCATGAGCATCACGAAGGGGAACCACTCCCAGACATCGGCCACGATCACCGCCCACAGGGCGAGCTTCGGATCCGCCAGCCAGGCCGGCTGGGGAAGCCCGAGGAGCCCCAGCGACCAGTCGAGGATGCTGATGTCCGGCGTGAAGAGGATCTTCCAGATGAGGGCGACCACCACGGGCGGCAGCACCATGGGGACGATGAAGATCGCGCGCACCAGCTCGAGGAAGCGCATGCGCCCGTTCAGCAGGAGCGCGATGGCAAAGCCGATGACCATCTGGAGGGCGACCGTCCAGAACGAGAGCTGCGCCTGCACCCAGACCGAGTTCCAGAACCGGCCGTCGGCGGCGAGCTGCCGGTAGTTGGTCAGCCCGGTCCAGCGCCTGGAGGCGGGATTGGTCAGGTCGAGCGGGGTGAAGCTCGTCACCACGAGGTAGAGGAGCGGGAGCACGGTGACCAGCGCGAGCACGATCACCGCCGGCGTGACGAAACCGACGAACACGACCCGGCGCGCGCGGACCCACGACCGGCGCGCTGGGCGCGCCAGCGGCCAGGGCAGCGCGCGGTCCGGAGTCGCCTCGATCCTCTCCACGGGCGAGAGACTCAGCCGCCGGCGAGGGTGCGATTGGACGGACGGTGGCGTGGGACCAATTTGGTGCGCCTCCTCATCGAAGAGCGTCGAGTGCCAATTAAGGCACATCGAATATGGCCCTTCAAGCCACACGAAATGTTCACGGATCGGCGGGACCAGCTCAGCCCGTTTGACCGGAACTCGTCGTTCTGGCAGCATCGCCGCCGTGGCGCAACCCTCATCCCCAACCATGAGACCCTCGTGTGCTCGAGGAGCGCTCGTTCTTGTCGTCATGGCCGCACTCCTGGCGGGTCCGCTGTGGGCCGCCGGCGCCGAGGCGCAACACCTCGACCGCGAGGTCGAAGCCACGCTCAAAAGCCTGTACGAGACGACTCCCGCCGCCAGGGAATTGGCCCGCACGGCGAAGGGCGTCCTCGTCTTTCCGGAGATCGCCAGGGACAATTACGTCCTCGGCCTCCAGACCGGCCACGGCGCATTGCTGATGGGCGGCAAGATCGTCGCCCACTACACCGCCACCTCGGTCATTTACGGATCGCAAGCGGGCGTCTTGCCATTCGGGTACGCGCTCTTCCTCGTCACCGACGCTGCGCTGAATCGCCTCAACCAGAGCGGAGGGTGGGAAGTCGGCAAGGACGCCGGAGTGCTCATCATGCCTGCCGGTACCGCCACGTTGCCCGACGGGACAATGGACAAGCAGACGGGAACAATGGATGCGACGGCGGGGACGATGACCAACCGCACGAAAGCCCGAGGCGAGGCCTATGCGTTCGTCATCGGGGACATGTCGATCATGACGGGGGTCGGCGTGCAGGGCTGGAAGATCATCAAGACGATCCCCTGAACTACCTTTGAGGGACTCGGCCCTCGCTACCGTCTGCGCTCTAGATTCAGCTCGATTCGCTTGAGGCGCTGGAGGTCAGCCCCGAGCTTCGCCGCCTCGCTCCTCAGCCGGAGCGTCTCTGCCTCGCGCATCGTGAGCTCGGCCTGACGCGCGGCGAGCTCGGCCTCGCGGGCGACGAGCTCGACGAGCGCGGCCTGCCACGCCCGGGCGTCGGGTTCCCACTCGCCCCGCGGATACCCGGTGAGGAGCCGCTCGAAGGCAAGCTTGGCCGCCCGGTAGTCCCGGAGTCCGCTCGAGGGATCCACGTACAGCCGCGCGAGATTGTAGAGCGCGCGCGCGTGCAGCGCGTCCCGTTCCGGCATGGCGGCGATCTGCGCGTAGAGATCGCGCGCCGAGCCGGGTTGCCCCTGTCGAACCAGCTCGTCCGCGCGGGCCAGCAGCTGAGCGGATTCCGATCGCCCCTCGGGCTTGCCGCGGAGCCAGTCGACCGCACCGCAGCCTGCGCAGAGAGCTCCCAGCGTCAGGACGAGGACAAGGCGTCTCATGAGGGAGGTGCAGCTCTCGGAAGACGGACGGTGAAGCAGGTTCCTTTTCCCTCATCGCTGTCGACCACGATCGAGCCATCGTGGGCTTCGACCAGCCCCTTGACGATGGCGAGACCGAGCCCGGAGCCCTTTCGGCCGCGGTGCGCCTGCTGATAAGGCTCGAAGATCTTGGAGAGAGCCGCGGTCGGGATCCCCGGCCCGTTGTCTCGCACCGCCAGCTCGAGGTGCGTCGCGGCATCGGTCATCGCGACTCGCACGGAACCTCCGGCCGGCGTGAACTTGATCGCGTTGCCGACCAGGTTGAGAACTACCTGGGTCAGCCCTTCCTCGTCAGCCATGATCACGAAGTTGACACCCGTCGAGGTCTCCTCCAGGAGCAGACCCTGCTGCTCCGCCTGGGCACTGAGCACGTCGAGGGCCCGAGCCACGACTTTGTCCAGCGCGACGGGTTGCCGCTCCAGGGGGAACACGCCCGCCCGGAGCCGATTGAAGTCCAGGACCCGGGTAACCAGGCCGAGGAGACGATCGACGCTGTCGTCGATCGACGCCAGCCACTGGCGCTCCTTCGCGTCGAGGGTTTGCTGCCCCCGCTTCATGAGGAGCTGGGTGGCGGCTCGGATCGCCGTGAGCGGGTTCCGGATCTCGTGTGAGATCTGAGAGAAGAACTGCTGCTTGAGCGTCTCCACTTCTCGCAGCTGCTCGGCCATGCGATTGAAGGCGTGCGTCAGCTCCCCGATCTCGTCCCCCGTCTCGACCGTCAGCTCCTGGAAGCTGCCGTCCGCCACTTGCCTCGTCGCCGCGGAGAGCCGACGAACCGATCGTGTCAGACGGAAGACCACCACGCCCGTCGCGCCGACGGCCGCCACAAGGCTCACGGCCAACGTGACGAGCACGGTGGTCCAGGTGCGGCGTTCCAGCGCCCGGACCACGGCCTGCGCCCGGGTGACTTCGGCGGAGGTTGCCTCGGTGAGTTGCGTCAGCGCGCGATCCAATCGCTCGGCGGCTGCTCGCGCCGGCCCTTCTGACACGCGCAGGGCCTGCGCCGTGTTGCCCCGGTTGAGTAGCGCCCGCTCCCTGTTCACGTGCTGCTGGTAGGTCGCGAGGGCCACGACCGCCTCACGGTAGCTCTTCTGCTCCGCGGTCGACCTGAGGAGGGGGTCCAATCCGTCGAGGTCGGCGGCGGCACGCTCCGCGCGCTCTTTCAGGAGATCCCCGTATGCCCGATCGCGCAACACCAGATAGCGGGCTTCGATGCGAAGCAGCCGCGGGACGGCCTCCTGGAGGGACACTTCGACCTGAAGGGCTGGGAGGGACTGGCCGGTGATGTCTCGATGCGCCCGGACCAGGTGATCCACGGCGAGTAGACTCCAGGCAGCGACGCCGACCAGCGCCAGGATAACCAGCGTGGATGCGGCGAACATTTTGGACGCTAACCGCATGCTGATCCTCGCGATCTCCCGGGCGCCAGACCTGATTGATGATCTTGGTGAAGCGACAGGCGGCACCACCGTGCGTCAAGGCTCCGATCGAGACATCTCCTGGAACTCCCGAGCAAGCGGTGAGCCAGGAACCGCGCGTGGCAATTCAATGGGTTGGCAGGCGCTGAACGCGGAGAAGGTCCCCAAGAGCGTCAGCCACTGCCGGAAATGGGAATGCAGGCGGCCGTCGCCCTGCGCCCAATACATGGGCGACTGCATCTTGCAGTACGAGGGGCACCGCTACGGCCAACGCTTCGCGGCGCCTCGTCGTCGCGCAAAGGGCGATGAATGGCCCAAGAGCGCGCGAATCTTGTACGCGAGCTCACCTAGCTCGCAAGGCTTCATGATGACGGGATCGCCGAGGACGGTCCGGTAGTCAGAGACAAGCTCGCTGGAAAAGGCGGTCATGAACAGCACCTTGGTCTCGGGCCGGACCAGGCGCAGGCGCTTGGCGAGCATCCACCCGTTCACTCGAGGCATCACGACGTCCGTCAGCAGCACATGGATCGGTCCGTCGTGCGTCTCGGCGATCCGCATCGCCTCCTCGCCGCCCGTCGCCGGCAGAACGTCGTAGCCTTCTTCCCCCACGAGGAAGTCCACCGTCACGCGGAGTACCCACGGGTCGTCATCCACCACGAGAAGGGTCTCCGAGCGCCGTGGCCTCTTGAACCCGGCCGGCGGCGAAGTCTCTGCGTCTGGAGCGAGGTCGGTGGGAGTTCGCTCGTCCATGACTTACCGGGGAAGGCGCAGCCGGATCGTCATGGAGCGATCCGATGGAGCACCGGGCGGTCGGCGAAGCTGCAGAATCGTGCGCGATGCTCGGCCACCGCCGTATACGGCAGCACGCGCAAGAGCTCTTCGGGCGTCGTGAGACCCGCGACGAGGCGCTCGTGGGCATCCTCGGCCATGCTGAAGGTCGTGCGCTGGGCGCTCTCGCGTATCTCGTCAAAGGGCGCCTGCCTGGTGATGAGAACCGCGTCCTGGTCGTCGGGCACCCAGAGATCGGCGACGATCATCCGGCCCTTGTAGCCGCTGAAGCCGCACTCCGCGCAGCCGGCGCCCTGGTAGAACTTCAGAAGGACCGGCTCGGGCTGAAAGAACTCGTTCAGCACGTGTGGCGATGGCGTGTACGGCTGGCGACAGAACAGACAGGTCCGACGAACGAGCCGTTGCGACATCACGCCGATCAGCGATGAGGCGATGAGTGAGGATTCGATCTTGAGATCGAGCAGGCGCGGGAGTGTGGCGATCGCGCTGTTGGTGTGGAGCGTGCTGAGGAGGAGATGGCCGGTCTGGGCGGCGCGGAAGGCCATTTCCGCGGTCTCCTGGTCACGGATCTCGCCGACCATGATGATCTCCGGGTCGTGCCGGAGAAACGCCCGCAGGTAGCTGGCGAAGGTGTTGCCGATGGCGTCGTTGACCTCCGACTGGCTCAGCTCGTCGTAGACGTACTCCACGGGATTCTCGGCCGTGAGAATGCGGATCTCCGGGCGATGGAGCTTCATCAAGACCGCGTAGAGCGTCGTCGACTTGCCGGAGCCCGTGGGGCCGGTCACCAGGAAGATGCCCGTGGTGCGCTGGAGCAGCACTTCGAGGCGGCGGGAGACGGTCGGCGACAGGTCGAGCTCCGTGATGGAGCGCGGAGCCCGGGTCCGGTCCAGGATGCGGATGACCACGCTCTCCCCCGAGTAGCTCGGGATGACCGAGACGCGCAGGTCGATGGTGACCGTGCTGCCTGCGCGCTCGACGGTGACCTGGAAGCTGCCGTCCTGCGGCCGACGACGCTCGGCGATGTCGAGGGTGGCGAGAATCTTGATGCGGGACATGATCTCCCGCATGTTGTGATCGAGGCTGTCCTGCAGGCTACCGAAGTGCGGCTGGCGGAGCACGCCGTCCACCCGGTGCCGCACGTGCAGCCCGGACGGCAGCATCTCCAGATGGATGTCGCTGCAGTGGTTCTCGAGGGCGCGAGACAGGATCTGCCGGAAGAGCTCATCGGCCCGCCGGCTCGTTTGCTCGTCGAAGAGCATCGACGGGCCGAGGGTGGTGTCGACGGGCACCTCCACCTCGGTGACCACGTCGTTACCGAGCTTTTTGCCGGTCTCCGGCGTGCCATCGTAGAGGCGGCGAAACGCGCGCTGGATGGCGCGGCTCGGAGCGGTGACGACGGTGATGGCGAGGCCCGTCAACCGCATGAGGTCGTCGATCACGGCTTCCGCCGTCGGGTCGTCCATGGCCACGGTTACCGTCCGGCCGACCTGCGCGATGGGCAGCAGCGAGTGACGCCGCGCGTAGCTTCGGTTGATCAGGCGCGCCAGGCCGCGATCGATCGTTACCTTTTCCAGATCGATGAACGGCACGTTGAGCTGCGCGCTCAGCGCCTGGCGCATGGTTTCGTCGGTGATGTACTCGAGCTTGAGCAGGACCTTGCCGAGGGGAAGCTTCAGGCTGGCCTGCTGCGCGAGGGCGTGCTCGAGCTGATGTTTGGTGATGGCACCGCCCGCAAGAAGGATCTCGCCCAACCGCGAGCGCTGGTTCGGGTCGGGCTCCTTGTCGCCGATCAGGACTCGTTTCAGAGGCGGATTCCTCCTGTCGCTTCATCCAATGTGCAAGAGAAGGGCCAGCGCAAGAAGCCGTGCAATCAAGCATTTTCCGTGCGGGGAAGCCAGGTGCTGACGAGCAAGGTCAGACGAGGTGACGATGGTCGGTCACACCGGTCAAGCGTAGCTGGGATAGGGCGTGCGCCGGGGAGCCGCGCTAGCCCTTCAGCGCTCCCGCCGTCAGGCCGCGCACGAGGAAGTTACGCACGAGGAACGAGAAGATCAGCACGGGCAGCATCACCAGGGTGCCGCCGGCGGCGATCTTGCCCCACTCCCAGCCCTCGTA
>WNGL01011973.1_pt1 | contig 14921 bp, 11 predicted proteins | sample 5400591 | NCBI WGS metagenome assembly WNGL01 (sample SAMN13153377, study PRJNA577476) | soil metagenome | isolation source: 80 cm soil or saprolite under Garry oak tree replicate 1 | place: USA:California | collected 2016-06-15
CCGCTCGCCTGGTATCCCGTGAAGCGCGCGCTCGACGCGGGCGCGAGCCCGGTCGTGGTGGTCGTCGGCCACCAGGCCGAGGCGGTCGAGGCCGCGCTCGTCGCCTCGTTGCCGGGCGCGCCGCTCCGGTTCGCGGTGCAGGAGAAGCAGCTCGGCACGGCGCACGCCGTCCTCGCCGCGCGGAAGGCGCTGCGAGGGTATGACGGCGCGGTCGCGATCCTCTCCGGGGACGTCCCGCTCCTCGAGACAGACACGCTGCTCCAGGTGGTGCGGGCGCGCGCCCGGGAAGGGGCGCCGCTCGCGTTCGCGACGATGACGCTCGACGCGCCGCGCGGGTACGGCCGGGTGGTCCGCGACGCCGGCGGGCGGCCGGCGCGGATCGCGGAGGAGAAGGACGCCACCGACGCGGAGCGGGCGATCCGGGAGGTGAACGCCGGGCTCTACTGCGCGGACGCCACGTTCCTCTGGAAGGCGCTCGCCCGGGTGGGCTCCGACAACGCGCAGGAGGAGTTCTACCTGACCGACCTCGTCGCGATGGCGGCCCGTCGCGACGGCGCGGTCGCGGTGGACGTGCCTCCGGAGGAGGCGTCCGGCGTGAACGATCGCGAGGAGCTCGCCCGCGCGGGGCGAGTGCTCGTCCGCCGGCGCGCGCGCGCCCTCATGCGCGCGGGGGTGACGATCGAGGACCCGGACCGGTTCGACTGCGACGAGGGGGTCGAGATCGGGCCCGACACGACCATCGAGCCCGGCGTGCGGCTCCTCGGGCGCACGCGCATCGGCGCGGCGTGCCGGATCGGGGCGGGCGCGATCCTGCGGGACGCGGTGGTCGGCCACCAGGTGGCGGTGCGGCCGTACACGCTCGTGGAGGAGGCGACCGTCGGCGCGCGCGCGATCCTCGGGCCCTTCTCGCGCGTGCGGCCCGGGAGCGAGATCGGCGAGGAGGCCCACGTCGGCAACTTCGTCGAGACGAAGAAGACGGTGCTCGGGAAGGGCGCGAAGGCGAACCACCTCGCCTACCTGGGCGACGCCACGGTGGGGGCGGGGGCGAACATCGGCGCCGGCACCATCACCTGCAACTACGACGGGGAGAAGAAGCACCCGACCAAGATCGGGGCCCGCGCGTTCGTAGGCTCCGACTCGATCCTCGTCGCGCCGCTCGAGATCGGCGACGGCGCCTACATCGGGGCGGGCTCGGTGATCACGAAGGACGTCCCGGCCGGCGCGCTCGGGGTGGGGCGCGCGCACCAGGTCACGAAGGAGGGGTGGGTGGCCGAGCGCGCCGCGCGGAAGCAGATGAAGGGGAGCGGGAGGCGTGCCGGCTAGCGGGCACCGCCCACCCCCGTGGTAAAAGGGCTCGGCCATGTGCGGAATCGTCGGTTACGTCGGACCCAGGCAGTGCGTGGATCTCGTGGTAGGTGGGCTCCGCAAGCTCGAGTACCGCGGCTACGACTCGGCCGGGGTGGCGGTGGTCGGCCCCTCCGGGCTCGTGGTCCGGCGCGCGAAGGGGAAGCTCCAGAACCTCGCGAAGCTGCTCCACGAGAGCCCCCTCCCCGGCTGCACCGGGATCGGCCACACCCGCTGGGCCACCCACGGGCGCCCCTCCGACGAGAACGCCCACCCGCACTCGTACGGCGGCGTCGCGGTCGTCCACAACGGCATCATCGAGAACCACCTCGAGCTGAAGGCCGCCCTCGCCAGCCGCGGGCACAAGTTCGCCTCCGAGACCGACACCGAGATCTTCGCGCACCTCATCGCGGACGCGCTCGCCGCCGGCGCGCGCGACCTCGGCGCCGCCGTCCGCGTCGCGCTCGGGCAGGTGCACGGGAGCTACGCGATCGCGGTCGTCTCCGAGACGCGGCCCAACGAGATCGTCGCGGCGAAGAACGCGTCGCCGCTCGTGGTCGGCCACGGCCAGGGCGAGAGCTTCCTCGCCTCCGACGTGCCCGCGATCCTCGAGCACACCCGCGAGGTGAGCTACCTCGAGGAGGGCGAGCTCGCGATCCTCACCGCCGGCGGGATCCAGATCGAGGGGCGCGACGGCGAGCCGGTCCGCCGGGAGCCGCGCCGGATCGAGTGGAGCGCGGTGGCCGCCGAGAAGGACGGTCACAAGCACTTCATGCACAAGGAGATCTTCGAGCAGCCGCGCGCGGTGGCCGACACCATCCGCGGCCGCGCCTCCCTCGAGCAGGGAGACGTCGTGCTCGACGGCATCGAGCTCCCCGAGGACTACGTCCGTTCGCTCGAGCGCGTCGTCATCGTCGCGTGCGGCACCTCCTGGCACGCCGGGCTCTCCGGGCGGCTCATGATCGAGACGCTCGCGCGGCTGCCGGTCGAGGTGGAGCTCGCGAGCGAGTTCCGGAACCGCGACCCGCTCGTCTCGGAGAAGGTGCTCTGCCTCGCCGTGTCGCAGTCCGGCGAGACCGCCGACACGCTCGCGGCGGTGAAGGTCGCGAAGGCCCGCGGCGCGCGGACGTTCGCGATCTGCAACGTGGTCGGCTCGGCCATCCCGCGGGAGTGCGAGGGCGGCACCCTCCTCACCCGCGCAGGCCCGGAGATCGGCGTCGCCTCGACGAAGGCCTACACCACCCAGCTCGCCGCGCTCTTCCTGCTCGCGGTGAAGCTCGGGCGGCTCCGGGGCACCCTCTCCGCGGACCAGGCCCGCGTCCACCTCGAGGCGCTCCGCCACATCCCCGCGTCGATGGAGGCGATGATCCGACAGGAGGCCGCGCTCATGCCGGTCGCGAAGCGCTGCGCGGCCGCGCACGACGTGCTCTTCCTCGGGCGCGGGGCGCAGTACCCGGTGGCGCTCGAGGGCGCGCTCAAGCTGAAGGAGATCTCGTACATCCACGCCGAGGGGTTCGCGGCGGGCGAGATGAAGCACGGCCCCATCGCGCTCATCGACGAGGAGCTGCCCGTCATCGTGCTCGCGACCCGGGAGCCCGCGTACGAGAAGACCCTCGGCAACATGGAGGAGGTCCGCGCCCGCGGCGGGCACGTCTACGCCGTGGTCTCGGAGGGCGACACGCAGGCGGCGAGCCTCGCGGAGGTGGCGCTCCCGGTCCCGCCCGCGCCGCCGCTCCTCACGCCGCTCCTCTCGATCGTGCCGCTCCAGCTGCTCGCGTACCACGTGGCCGACATCAAGGGAACGGACGTGGACCAGCCGCGGAACCTCGCGAAGAGCGTCACCGTGGAGTGATGATCTCCTCCATCGACCGGACGGGGCACGCGCCACCGCAGGATCGGACGTCGCCGCACGAGCGGAGGGCAGCCGCTCGGAGTGTCGGCCGAAGCCGACACTCCTCGGTGTGATGTGGCCGCCCGCCGCCTCTTCGTCGCCCTGGAGCTGCCCGATCCGGTCCGCCGCCGGCTCGCCGCCCTCGCGGATGAGCTCCGCCGGACCGCGGGCCGGGCCGGCGAGGAGGTCCGCTGGGTGCCGCCTGCCAACGTGCACCTCACCCTCCAGTTCCTCGGCGCGGTCCCGGAGGAGCGCGTCCCGGCGGTCGAGGGGGCGCTGCGGGACGCCGCCCGGGAGGCGCGCCCGCTCTCGCTCGCGGTGCGGGGCGTCGGCGGCTTCCCGAACGCGCGCCGGCCCCGCGTGCTCTGGGCCGGGCTCGAGGGGGACCTCGCGCCGCTCGCGGCGCTCGTCGCCGCCCTCGGCGCGCGCCTCGCGAAGCTCGGCTACGCTCCGGAGGAGCGGCCCTTCTCGCCCCACCTCACGCTCGGCCGGGCGCGCGAGGGGCGCGGCGCACCGGGGCTCGCCGGGGCGCTCGCGGGCGCGGCGCAGGAGGCGCCCGCTCCCTGGCGCGCGACGGAGGTGGTGCTGTTCGAGTCGCACCTCTCGCCGCGGGGGCCGCGGTACGAGGCGATCGCCCGGATGGCGTTCGCGGGGTAGCGCAGGGCGTCCAGCGTCTTGCGGAGCCCGTCCACCCGCCGGAGCACGGTCCGGTCGACGAGCGCGAGGAGGAGGAGCCCGAACGCGAAGCCGACCGCCAGGATCGCGAGGTGGAGTCCGCGCCGCCCGGCCTGCATCGCCTCGTTCATCACGGTGATGTCGTGGAGCACCACGAGGCCGCCGACGCGCCGGCCTGCCGCGTCCTTCACCGGGACGATGCCGCGGACGAAGGTCTTCTCGTCGCGCTCCTCCTTCGCGAGGAAGAGCCCGTGATCCGGGATCGAGGACGCGTCGCCCTCGAACGCGGGGACGTCCTCCTCCGGCATCGTCGCGTTCACCACCACCGTCCGCGCGCGGTCGTTCCAGTGGTTCGGCCGGCCCGCCCGCATCGCCGCCCAGGCCTTCTCGTCGAGGAACGCCTTCTCGACGAGGAGGCCGTACTCGTCGCCGGTCTGCGCCTTCATGCGCGTGAGGAAGTGGTCGATCTCCTCGCCGAGCTCCGCGAACCCCGCGAGCGAGCCGTCGCGCCCGTACCACGGGCGCACCACCCGCAGCGCGAAGGCGGTCAAGCCGAGCTCGTATCCGGCGCCGATGTCGAGCGTCTCCATGGCACGCCGGAGGGTCACCCGCTCGACCACGTCGCCGCGGAGCTCGGGCTTGTGAGCGCGGAAGAACACCTGCCGCGAGGGCTCGGGCTCGATGAAGTGGAGGTGGGTGACGTCGTGGCTCGACTTGAGCGCCTCGAAGACCGGCGCCGCGGCGGCGGCGAGCTTCGCGCGGTTCCGCTGCTCGAACGCCTCGACGAGGGCCGTGTTCGTGGAGAGCGCGCGCAGCGTGGTGTCGAGCCGCTCGACGTCGGCGCGCTCCATCGCGCCGAACGACTGCCCGGCCGACGCGATCGCCTGCTCCGCCGCGACGCGGACGCTCCGCTCGCCCGAGGCGCGGAGGAGCGCAAAGGTCGCCACCGCGAGGGTGAGCATGCCGGCGGAGATGGCCAGGGTGAGCTTGCCCCGGATGGACATGGGCCCCGTCCTCGTCGGCTCCGCCCCGCCGCGGCGCCGTGCCGGCATCGTACCGTGTTCGGTCGCGGAACACCCGTTTGGCCGCACCCTCGCCGCCCCGCTTGCGCGCGACGCCCCGTCGCGAGAAAGAAAGGAGCGATGGTGCCTCCGCCGCCCGCCGGCCTCGCGCCGGGCTTCCTCGTCGCGGCCCCCGCCCTCGGCGACCCGAACTTCGCGGGGTCGCTCGTGCTCATGGCCGAGCACCACGGCGAGGGCGCGCTCGGCTTCGTCGTGAACCTCGGCAGCCTGGACGAGGGGCTGCGTCGCGCCGCCGAGGCGGCGGGGCACGCGGGCGGCACGGTGCTCGTGGGCGGCCCGGTGCAGCCGGAGCGGCTCTGGATCCTCTTCCGGCGCGTCCCCGGCTCGGACCTCGCGGGCGCGGTGGCGGTCGGCGAGGACCTGGCGCTCGGGACCTCGCGCGAGCTGCTCGAGTCGCTCGTGCGCCGGGCCGGGACGGCCTTCCTCCTCCTCCTCGGCTACGCCGGGTGGGCGCCCATGCAGGCGGAGAACGAGATCGCCCAGGGCGCCTGGGTGCCGATGGCGGTCGCGAGCGATCTCCTCTTCGACGTGCCGCTCGAGCGGCGCTGGACCGAGGCGGTGCGCCGCCTCGGGCTCGAGCCGGGCGAGTTCCTCGTCGGCGGCGGTGGCGCGAAAGCTTAGCGCCAACGACTCGCGCCACGCCTACTTCGCCGGCGCCGCGCGCCGCACGAACAGCGCGCCGACGACGTCGTTCGACGAGTCCCGGAGCGGGAAGGCGCCGCCGACGTAGCGGACGTCCCCGTCCACCCACGCCGGGAGGCGGGTGCCCATCTCGGGCAGCTTCGCGAGCGACGCGCCGAGGGTCACCGTCGCCTCGTTCCACACCGTGCTGTCGATGAGGACGACGTCGGGCCGCTCGTCCCAGCGGTCCTCCTTGCGGACCGACGCGAGCGCGGCGCGGTCGATGCGCTCCTTGTCCGCGAGGAGCGCGTAGTCGTCGCCGGTCTGCTTCTTCATGCGGGTGAGGAACTGGCCGATCTCCTCGCCGAGCTCCATGTAGCCGACGAGCTGGCCCTTCGCGCGGACCGGCTTCACCACCCGGAGCGCGAACGCGGTCTGGCCGAGCTCCTTGCCGGCGCCGACCTTCTTCGTCGCGATCGCCCGTGCGAGCGTCGGACGGGTGATCCGATCTCCCGCCAGCTCGGGGGCGTGGACGCGCATGAAGCACCTCTGCGAGGGCTCCGGCTCGATGAAGTACCAGTGGGTGATCATCTTCTCGGCCTTGAGCTTGTCGAACTTCGGCCGCGCGGCCGCGAGGAGCTTCGCGCGGTCGCGCGCGGCGAACGGCTCGACCAGCGCGGGATCGGCGATGAGCTGGTCGAGCTCCGCCGAGAGCGTCTCGATGTCGGCCTTCTCCAGCGCGGCGTAGGCCGCGGCCGCCTCCGCGACGGGGTCCTTCGGCACGGCGGCGCGGGCGTGCACCGGCAGGACCAGGGCGGCGAAGAGGAGCGTGGCGAGCGTTCTCATGCGAAGGATCCCCCGTCGAGGACGACGCCGGCCGTGCCGGCCATCCGATGAGAACCCGGGCCGTCGCTCACCGCAAGTGCGAGACCCGGGTGCTTCCTTCCGCCTCCCCCGACCGCATCAGCCCGGGGGCCCCAAAGCTTGACGACCGCTCATCCGTTCAGTATGCCATCTGTTCAGAGGTTGTCAGGGGTCGCTGGTAGGTAGGGCTCCGCGCACGAACGACGCCGGGGCACGCCAGGAGCGGCCCCCGCAAGGAGAGAAAGCGATGGCCGTGGGACCGGAGAAGGAGAAGGCGATCGAGCTGGCCGTCTCGTCCATCGAGAAGGCCTTCGGCAAGGGCTCGATCATGCGCCTCGGCAACGAGGACGCGCTCGTGAAGGACGTGCAGGCGGTGTCCACCGGCTCCGTCTCGCTCGACATCGCGCTCGGCGTCGGCGGCCTGCCCCGCGGACGCATCATCGAGATCTACGGCCCGGAGTCGTCCGGCAAGACCACCCTCGCCCTCCATGCCATCGCGGAGGCCCAGAAGAAGGGCGGCATCGCGGCGTTCATCGACGCGGAGCACGCGCTCGACGTCGGCTACGCGCGCAAGCTCGGCGTCCGCACCGACGACCTCCTCATCTCGCAGCCGGACACGGGCGAGCAGGCGCTCGAGATCGCCGAGACGCTGGTGCGCTCCGGCGCGATCGACGTCCTCGTCATCGACTCGGTCGCCGCCCTCGTCCCGAAGGCCGAGCTCGAGGGCGAGATGGGCGACGCGCACATGGGCCTGCAGGCCCGGCTCATGAGCCAGGCGCTCCGCAAGCTCACCGGGACCATCTCCAAGTCCGCCACCATCGTCATCTTCATCAACCAGATCCGGATGAAGATCGGCGTGATGTTCGGGAACCCGGAGACCACCACCGGCGGCAACGCGCTCAAGTTCTACGCCACGCAGCGGCTCGACATCCGCCGCATCGGCGCGATCAAGGACGGAGACGCGGTGATCGGCAACCGCACCCGCGTGAAGGTGGTGAAGAACAAGGTCGCGCCTCCCTTCAAGGAGGTCGAGTTCGACATCATGTACGGCCACGGGATCAGCCGCGAGGGCGACGTCCTCGACCTCGCCTCGAACGACAACATCGTCGAGAAGAGCGGCGCCTGGTTCAGCTACGGCGGCGAGCGGATCGGGCAGGGGCGCGAGCAGGCGAAGGCGTTCCTGCGCGAGCACCCCGAGATCCTCCAGCAGGTGGAGGGCAAGCTGCTCGAGAAGTACGGAATCCGCCGCGGCCCCGTCCCGGTCCCCGACCCGGCCGCCGCGCCCGAGGAGCCCGAGGAGAAGAAGGGCCGGGTCAAGGCGGCCAAGTAGGCGCAAAGGTTCCACGCGGCCGCGTCGCGGCCCCGTGAGCTCCAGGGCACGGCTCCCGAGAGGGGCCGGCATTCGTTCGCGGTGCGCGCGGCGGCCCGGCCTCCCGGCGAACGGCCCGCATTCCGCGATAGACTCCCCCGCCCTCGTGACCGACCGGATCCCCATCGAGAGAGGCTGGCTCGACGCGCTCGTCTTGGCCGAGCTCGACCGGCACGACCCCGCCGCCGCCCTCGCGCGGATGCCGGCCGACGCCCTCGCGATCGGGTCGCGCGCGGACCTCGCGCCCGCGATGAAGCTCCTCGTCGCCCGGTCTCTGCGGCTGCACCGGCTCGACGCGGTCCCGGCCGACCCGATCGCGGCGTTCCTGGACGAGGTCCGCCGCCACCTCGCGCTGCTCCTCGACCTGGCGGTGCTGAGCGGGGTTCCCTTCGACCGCGCGCGCCGCCGCGCCGAGCTCGCGGCGTTCCTCGCCGCCGCGGTCGGCGAGGTCGAGACCGCGCTCGACGCGCTGCCGCCCCCCGGCGGTCCCGCGGACGAGCGCGACGTGCAGGGGGCGCTCCACCGGGCGGAGCGCGCCCTCGTCGCGCGCTTCCACCCTCCCGGCGACCCGGTGCTGGGGCTCCCCCTCCACCCGGGCCTGCTCGCCGTCTTCCGGCGGCGGCTCGCCCGCGTGGCGATCGGCTTCCACCGCGACCGCGGCCTCGACCCCGGCGCGCTCGCGCGGCATGGCGGCTACGCCGCGCGCGAGACGGTGCTCCTCGTCGCGGCGATCGCGGGACTCCTCGCGGCGGACGAGCCGCCCGACGAGCGCGCCCGTGCGGTCCGGCTGCGGCAGGTGGCGCGGCTCGCGCTGCCCCGCACCGCCGCCCGAGAGGCGCGGACCGCCCTCGCCGCGTCGCGGACCGCGGCCCAGCTCGCCGTCGCCGCGACGGCCGCCGTCCGCCCGTTCCTCGTCGAGCAGCTCCTGCTCGCGCGGCTGCGCGCCCGGCTCGCAGGGGACGGCGCAGCGCGCTGGATCGACGCGTTCGTCGCCGCGACCGAGCTCGACGGGCCGACCGTCGCCTCCGCCGGCGTCGAGGCGGCCGCGCAGCACGGGGACCACCAGGTCTGGTTCGAGGCGCTCGACGAGGGCGTGATCGACCTCCAGGCGATCGCGGCCGGGTGGGAGGACGCGGCGGACGCGGTGGTGGAGCGGGTCTCGGCGGAGGTCTCCTTCAACTTCGGCGCGATGATGACGGAGCTCCGGGAGACCGGCGAGCTCGCGGAGCTGCTCGCGCGCGCCGCGTCGGGGGCGAAGCTCGGCGCGGAGGAGAAGCGGAAGATCCGCGCGCAGCTCCTCGACCTCGCGAAGGCGCTCCCGGCGCTCGCCATCTTCGCGGCGCCCGGGGGGATGCTGCTCCTGCCGCTCCTCGCGAAGCTCCTGCCCTTCAACGTCCTGCCGGGCGCGTGGGACCGCTCGCCCGGCAGCGAGAAGCCCCCCTCGAAGCCGTAGCGTCGCCCGCGCGCGATCCCGGCGCGCCGCGAGGCTACTTGCCCGCGTCGCGCCGCAGGCGCGTCGCGAGCCGCAAGGCGTCCTCATTGACCCCGGCGGTGAGCGTCCGGCCGCGGTCCGCGGCGATCATCGCGTCGATCTTCGTGGCGATGGGCTCGCCGGCGGCCCCGACCTTCTCGCGCGCCGCGATCCAGCCGAGCGCGAGGACCGCGTGGTAGCGGGCCGCGAGCTCCGTGGGATCGTTCACCGGCTTCACGATCGCGTCGCCGAGCGCCACGGCGCTCGAGGCGCCGCCGCCGCGTCCGAGCTCCAGCGCGGCGCGGTCGCGGACGGCCGCGCTCGCGTCCGCGAGCCTCCCCGTCCAGCAGGCGGCGTCCCCGCACACCTTCGCGGCGTCGAGTCGCGCGAGCATCCCGGCGTAGGCGGACTGGACCGCCGGCGTGCAGCCCTTGGCGCAGTCGCCCTGCTGCGCGGTCTCGACGAGCGTCCGGTCCGAGGCGCCGCCGATCCGCGACACCGCCGAGAGCGGCCCCTCGCGCAGGTCCCACGAGCCCGCGCCCGCAGCGGCCCGGAGCGCCGGCAGCGCGGCCGGGTCCCCGATCCGCACGAGCGCGTCGCAGAGCCGGTCGCGCACGTTCGGATCCTTTTCGCGCGCGAGCTGCTCCCCGAGCGCCCGCACCGCCTCCTTCGCGCGGAGGCGCCCGAGCGACTCGGCCGCGATCACCCGGACGTAGAGCTCGACGCCGGGCTCGGCGTCGCGGTACGCGAGCTTCGCGACGAGCGCGGGGATCGCCTCCGGCCCGCCGACGTCGCCGAGGAGCTGGGCGCTCTTCGCGTAGAGCGCGCCGGGCACCACGCCGCGCCCCTTCGCCCAGGTGGCGAGGTCCGCGTCCTTCCCCTCCAGGATCGCGAGGAGGCGGGATGCCGTCGGGCGGCCGATCTGCGACGCGGCGAAGGCGGCCTCCGGGTAGAACGACACGCCGGGCCGCTCCTCGAACAGCATCTTGAGGACCGCGGGCGCGGCCTTGGGGTCGCCGATCCGGCCGAGCGCGAGCAGCGCCTTCTTCACGATGAACGGCTCGATCTGCGCGTTCGAGACGATCCCGACGAGCGTCTCCACCGCGGCGGGATCGCCGACCCGGCCGAGCGCGTCCACCGCCGCCACCTGCACGTAGGCGTCCGGCGAGGAGAGGAGGTCCTTGAGCCGCGGCACGGCCTCCCGGGCGCGGAGGGCGCCGAGCGCGTCCGCGATGTAGCGATTCGCCTCGAGCACGTCGCGGTCGCGATTCTGGAGATCGACCGCCTCGAGGAGCGGCTTCACCGCGGACGGGTCGCCGATCTCGCCCAGGGCGAGGGCCGCCTGGGCGCGGGCGCGCGGCGCCTGCTTCAGGACGTCCACCAGGGCCGGGACGGCGGCCTTCCGGTCGCCGGGCGCCTTGCGGACCTCCGCGAGGGCCTGGAGCTTCTCGTCGAGGCGACTGCGGCTCTCGGCGCGCTTCGCCCATCCGGCGGGGTCGGTGGGGTTCCCGCAGGCGGCGAGGAGCAGGCAGGCTGCGGCGGTCGCGGCGTGGCGCATGGGTCCTCCTAGCGGGTTCCGGTCTGGTGCCGCGGCGCAGGCACCGCGATAGGCGTGAGCTCGAGATCGTCCTGCGCGAGCGCGGCGCGTCGCTCCCGCGCGGCCCGCTCGAGCCCCTCGATGGCCGGCACGAGGTCGGGCGCGTCCGGGGCGGCGACGCGCATCCGGCGGACCGCGTCCTCGAGGACGGCGGTGTGGCGCGCCTCGCGCACCTTCATCGCGTCGATCGCGTCGAGGAAGGCGCGGAAGAAGGTCTTGAGCTCGTCGCTCCGCCGGAGCGTCCGCATCCGCGGGAACCGCCCGTCGGCGAGGACGCGCAGGTAGTGGCCCATCACGAAGACCGGCCCGGCCACGCGGTGCGTGATGACGACCCCGAGAAGGCCGAGCGCCGCGGCGAGGAGCACGGCGATCGCGACGAAGGCGCCGAGGAGCAGCCGGTCGCTCCGCTCGACGAGGGCGCGGGTCTCCGCGTCCGGCGCGAGGAGCGCGGTCGCCTGCGCATGGGCCTGGTGGATCCAGAGCCCGAACACGGCCGCCACCACGAGCCCCGCGACTGCCATGAGCAGCGCGTACTTGACCTGGAACCCCCGGTCGACGAGGTACTGGCGGCGCTGGGCGGCAGGGGCCACCGCTTCGCCGGGCGCGTCGCTCATGCAGTGCTCCCCTTTCCGGGCGAGGATTGTAGCGCCGGGGACGCCGGGACGGAAAGGCATCCGGGCGGATCCGGGTCCGTCGGGCAAGGGGGGCTCCGCCGAACCCCGGGCCGGGCGCCGCCCGTGCGCGCGCTGCGGTCGCCCGAGGGGGCGCCCGCAACGCGCTCCCCGCAGGGGCCTGCGGTCGCGCTATAGAGAGCCCGATGCGCGTCGTCTTCCTCGGCACGCCCGCCTTCGCGGTCCCCTCGCTCGACGCGCTCGTCCGCGCCGGGCACGAGCTGCTCGCGCTGGTGGCGCAGCCCGATCGTCCGGCCGGGCGCGGGCACGCCCTCCGCGAGCCGGCCACCAAGGCGTGGGCCCGCGAGCGCAGCGTCCCGGTGCTCCAGCCGGAGAAGGTTCGCGACGGGACGCTCGCCGCGGGGCTCGCCGCGCTCCGGCCCGACGTCCTCTGCGTCGCCGCCTACGGCCGGATCCTCGGGAAGGACCTCCTCGAGCTCGCGCCGCACGGCGCGCTGAACGTCCACGGGTCGCTCCTGCCGAAGTACCGGGGCGCGGCCCCGATCCAGTGGGCGATCGCGCGCGGCGAGACCGAGACCGGCGTCTCCATCATGCAGATGGACGAGGGGCTCGACACCGGAGACGTGCTGCTGCAGCGCGTGCTCGCCATCGCGCCGGCGGACACCGCGGAGTCCCTCGCGCCGCGGCTCGCCGCGCTCGGCGGCGAGGCGCTCGCCGAAGCGCTCGCCGGGCTCGCGGAGGGCACCCTCGTGCCGGTGCCGCAGGCCGCGACCCGCGCGACCCTCGCGCCCATCCTCGAGCGCGAGCACGGGAAGCTCGACTGGGCGCGACCTGCGAAGGAGCTCCACGACCGGCTCCGCGGCTTCACGCCGTGGCCCGGCGCCTGGACCACGCTCGAGGGCAAGGTCCTGAAGGTGCTCGAGGCGACGCACGAGGACGCGCGGGCCGACCGGGAGGGCTGGGCGCCCGGGAGCGCGTTCGCCGTCGCCGGCCGGGGGCTCGCCGTCCAGTGCGCGTACCCCACCGTCCTGCTCGTCCGGCGCGTCCAGCTCGAAGGGAAGGCGGCGCAGGCGGCGACCGACTTCGCGAACGGGCTCCGCCGGAAGCAGCTCGCCCTCGGCACATGAGCGCGACCCCCGGCCGGAAGATCGCCTTCGAGGTGCTGCTCCGGGTCGAGGCCGGGGGCGCCTACGCCTCCCGCGCGCTCGACGCGGCGCTCGCGCAGGCGGGCGCGCTCGATCCCCGCGAGGCCGGGCTCGCGACCGAGCTCGTCTACGGGACGCTCCGGCGGGCCCTCGCGCTCGACGCGGCGCTCGCGCCGCACTCCCGGCGCCCGTTCGCGGAGCTCGACCCGGCGGCGCGCGTCGCGCTCCGGCTCGGCGCCTACCAGCTCCTCCACCTCGGCACGCCCGCGCACGCCGCCGTCGGCGAGACCGTCGCGCTCGCGAAGGGAGTCGAGCACGGCCGCGCCGCCGGCTACGTGAACGCCGTCCTCCGCGCCCTCGCCCGCGCGCCCGCGCCCCCCGCCCCGCCGCCGCTCGCGGCCGACCCCGCCGGCCACGTCGCCGCCGCGGAGGCGCTCCCGCGCTGGATCGCGGAGGAGTGGGTCGCGTGGCTCGGGCCGGACGAGGCGCTCGCCCTCGCCCGCGCGATGAACGGCCCCGCCCCGCTCTGCCTGCGCGCGCGGGATCCCGCCGCGCTCCTCGGCCGGCTCCGCGAGGCCGGGCTCGCCGCCTCGCCGGCGCCGCGCTCACCCGAGGGGATCGTCCTCGCGGGGGGCTCCGCGGGGCAGGTCGCGCGCGCCGCGGGCGGGCTCGCCTTCCAGGTGCAGGACGAGGCGGCGCAGCTCGTGACGCGCTTCGCGGCGGGCGAGCTCGCCGGCCAGCGGGCGCGGGTGCTCGACGCGTGCGCCGCGCCCGGCGGCAAGGCCTTCCACCTCGCCGAGCTGCTCGCGCCCGGCTCCGAGGTGGTCGCGGTGGAGCTGCACCCGCGGAAGGCGGACGAGCTCGCGAAGGAGGCGGGGCGCCGCGGGCTCGCGGTGCGCGTCGTCTGCGCGGACGCGGCGAAGGCGATCCCCGGGCTCGAGGAGGGCAGCTTCGACGCGGTGCTCGTGGACGCGCCCTGCGCCGGGCTCGGCACGCTCCGGCGCCATCCCGAGCTGAAGCTCCGCCGCGAGGCGAAGGACCTCCCGCGGATGGCGGCGCTGCAGCACGAGATCCTCGCCGCGGTGGCCCGCTACGCGCGCCCCGGCGCGCCGGTGACCTACTCGATCTGCTCGCTGTCGCGCTCGGAGGGGCCGGACCTCGCCCGGCGGATGCTCGAGGCGGGCTGGCGGCGCGCCCCCGCGCCCCATGGCTTCCCGGCTGACGCGCTCACGCCCGAGGGCGATCTCCTCACCTTGCCGAGCCGCCACGGAACGGACGGGTTCTTCGCGTTCAAGATTACGAGGTGACCCTGGAGCTGGACTGCTCTGGTTCGAGGTCCAAGTCCACGTCCAAGTCCACGTTCACGTCCACGTCCACGTCCACGTTCCCGGCGACACGTTTCCGTTAGACTACCGGCGCCATGACACACCCGATCCGGATCGCGCCGTCCATCCTCTCCGCCGACTTCGGCCGGCTCGCCGAAGAGGTGCGAGCGATCGAGGCGGCGGGCGCCGACGTCGTGCACGTCGACGTGATGGACGGACGCTTCGTGCCGAACATCACCATCGGCCCGCTCGTGGTCGAGGCCGTCCGCAAGGTGACGAAGCTCCCCATCGACGCCCACCTCATGATCGTCGAGCCGGAGCGCTACGTGGAGGCGTTCGCCAAGGCGGGCGCCGACCTCGTCTCCGTCCACGCCGAGGTCTCGCCCCACCTGCATCGGACGCTGCAGGCGATCCGTGCGGCGGGCGCGCGGCCGGCGGTGGCGCTCAACCCTTCCACGCCGCTCTCGTCCATCGAATGGGTCCTCGGCGACGTCGAGATGGTGCTCGTCATGACCGTGAACCCCGGCCTCGGCGGGCAGAAGTACATCGACGCCTGCACCCGGAAGATCCGGGACCTGCGCGCGCTCGCCGACGAGCGGAACCCGGCGCTCGAGATCGAGGTCGACGGAGGCGTGAAGCCCGACACCGCCGCGATCGTGGCGGCGGCCGGCGCGAACGTCCTCGTCGCGGGGACGGCGGTGTTCGGCCAGAAGGACTACCGCCAGGCGATCTCCGCCGTTCGCGCTGCCGCGAGCGCGGCGCGCCGGTAGGCCCGAGCGGCGACGACGAGCCGCGCGCCTAGCGCCAATGCCGGTCAGTTAGCGGTGCCGGCCTCTCAAGGTCGCGCACATCGTGGTGCGGCTCCATCTCGACGATCTCGTCGCCCGGACCGAACGCCGCCGAGG
>WNGL01005580.1_pt1 | contig 14919 bp, 17 predicted proteins | sample 5400591 | NCBI WGS metagenome assembly WNGL01 (sample SAMN13153377, study PRJNA577476) | soil metagenome | isolation source: 80 cm soil or saprolite under Garry oak tree replicate 1 | place: USA:California | collected 2016-06-15
AGACCGCCCTTTGAAACGATGCTTTGCGTCGTGCTCTTTTCCTGCGATGAGAGCCGCGCAACTTGAAGCCAACCATCATGTCCCCAAAATGCTTGCTGCTTGAAAACGCTCCGTAACTAGCAGAAAATAGAGATGATCCCCGGTAGCTCAACGGTAGAGCATTCGGCTGTTAACAGAGAACTTCAAATCCAATAACTCGTTTCTCTGGCGTCAGTTAACAGCTTCAGGACCATCCCCAAACACCCTTTTCTTGTCCCCCAGATGTCCCCAGAATTGTTTAGGCTCCTCGCTGTTGACGGTTTGTCCTTATAATTCCAAAGACGTAAACATCAAGGATGGCGGCTGGTCCAGTTCTGGAGCTTGAGGCCGGGAACGCGCTTGAACTCGCGTTCATTGTTGGTGACGAGAGTGAAGCCCGCGGATTTGGCATGAGCAGCAATCCAGAGATCATTGCCACCGATCCTCTCCCCGCGGGCCTCGAGCGCGGCGCGGATCTCGCCGTAGGCTGCCGCCGCGTCCTCCGGCAAAGGAACCACGGACAAGAGAGATACAAGCCGCACCAGAGATTCCAGCGCACGGCTGCGTTGCTGGCTTCGCTCCGCGCCGTAAACTAACTCGCCATACGTAATCACCGATAAGACTGCATCCCCATGCTGCATTTGGCGGAATCGCGCGGTCACTTCTGGAGGCCGGTTCTGTCGCAAATAGATGCAGATATTGGTGTCGAGCATATAGCGGGCGCTCATCATAGGCCTCTGCGGCGCTGTGGCTGTGGATCCTTGCGCTTCTTTGGGAACATGTCCGCTGGCAAATCGGCTAGCAAATCCAGCACGCGCACCATTCCGCCGGCTTTCTCTCGTAATACGATTTCGTCGCCACGCCGGAAAATCTCAACCTCCGAGCTTTTCACCCGAAACTTTTTCGGCAGCCTCACAGCTTGGCTGTTCCCGGACTTAAATACACGAGCGATGGCCATGATTCGCCTCCCAGATATATATATATACACGACTGTATATACGTTCGCAAGTGGCAGTTGTCATGACTCAACCGTGTACATGCTATTTGAGGGGAATTTCGATGACGACGAATGGCAGCAGTGGTACATCAGTGGCGTGAACTTGCGAGAGATTGAATTCTGGCTGGCGTGACCCAGGCGACTCCGTCGCGCTAAGGAAATATTCTTCCTAAGACGAAGGTCGCGAACGATCGCCTGAAGACCGTCCGCCTCGTGAACTCCGAGGGCATAGTCTCCACGGCCTCAGGGTTTTATTTCCTCCCGCGTGCCATCGAAAACGCTTTTCGGATCACTCGTGTCGCCGTCGGGGTCAGCGCAAATTTCTCCAGATCATCTTCGTCTGCCCACACGACATCGGTCACATCGCCTCCGGCAACGGGCATTCCGGAGATTCGCTCGCACAAGAAATCCACGATTACAAAATGGAACCGCGGCCGCCGGCGTTCTTCCATGGTGGTCCAAGTCTCGTCAGCTCCGCGGCCGAAATTAATGCGCTCAAACACTTCGATCATCTCGATTACTTTCACTTCGAGCCCGGTCTCTTCGGTCAGCTCGCGTGCGGTCCCCTCCTCCAGCGTCTCCCCCAGTTCCAGCGTCCCGCCCGGAATCGACCATTGCCCCATCAGCGGCTCATTACCGCGCCGGATCAATAGCGCCCGGCCGCCCTCGATCACCACTCCACCGATGCCCACAATGGGCCGCTCCGGATATTCCCGCCACGAACTCATTCGCTCCTGCTTTCCCGCCGTCCCACGCTTTTTGATTCTTTAGCTTTTGTACGCTAGCGCAGCAATTCTTCAGTAACAGGTTGACTTTGACTTCCTCATTCGCGGTATATAATACGATGGTCGGTGGCGGTCGCGATTCTCCTGGATTCCGCCCCGCGAATATTTCTACGGAGGATCCTGCCGTGATTCGCTGCCCCGATTGTGGCGCCGAAATTGACGTGGATGAGGACGAAGTCGAGGAGGGCGAAATCTTGAGCTGCCCAGAGTGTGAATCGGAATTGGAAGTGACGCAGACGCATCCTGTCCATTTGAACCCCATCTCTGACGACCTCGACGAAGAGGACGAGGAAGAGGATGAAGAGGAAGAAGCCGACGACGATGAGGACGACGAAGAGGACGAGGACGTCGAAGAAGAAGACGAGGAAGAGGACGAGGAATAGCCCAAAGCAAACCTTCGTACATCGCATTAGGCGTTTTCGACATCTAAATGAAGTGAAATTCGTCTTCTTGAGATTCGGCCCAAACCATTCCATGCGAGCCAACTTCATCCATTTGGCGCTCCTGGCCGGCGCGGTTCTTTTCTCTTCTACACCTCTCTTTGCCCAGGAGCCTGCGCAGGCGCCACCGGCACAAGCGCCTCCTGCCGCCGAATCCTCTTCAAAACAAAAACCAACGCAATCCGCAACGATTCACTCGAACGACTTTCTTGTTCGCGGCACGGTATTCACCCAGGAAGGATTGGCCCTGCCCGGCGCCGAGCTCCGCATTCGCCGTACCACCGACAAAAAATTCCACTGGCAAGCTATTTCAAATTCTCGCGGCGAGTTTGCCATCCGCGTAAAAATGGGCGCTGACTATGAGGTGACTGTCCGCGCCAAGGGGTTCCAGGAACAGTCTCTTCCTGTTGATGCCAAAACCGGCGACCGCTTCAAGGACATCGTCTTTCGCATGCAGCACCAGGGAGGCAAAAAATCATGACAGCCCGTGATAAGTTCGTCGCTGCCGCTCTAGTTCTGTTTTTCGCGGGGGTTGCCGTATACGCTCAGAATCCCAAACACGAATCGCAATTGAAGACGGTCCGCGGCGTCGTGCTCGATAAATCCGAAAATCCTGTCACCGCCGGTGTTGTGTTCCTCAAAAACGTCCGGACCAACCAGGTCCGTAGCAACATCACCAATGATCAGGGCAACTATCGTTTCAGCGGCATCGATCCCAACGCCGAATACGAACTGTACGCCGAAAAGGACAGCTTAAAATCGCAAACTCGCAACATTTCCAGTTTTGACAGCCGCATGGACATCGTCCTCAATCTGAAATTGGATAAGAAGAAAAGCTAGGCACTCGTTGAAGTTGTGATTCTGATTTAGTAGCGGATCTGCGCAGTCAAACTACAAGTCTTTATCCCGCGTTAAGGCGCAAACACACAAAGCGCACCAGGTAGCACCTGGATCTCTACTGGTGAAATTCCCAACAACTCACCGTCTCCCTGAAACCACGTTTCATCCCGTGTGCTTAGCGTAATTTTTGCGGCACGAGCTCTCACCACCCGCTTGGTCTTCAATTCTCCCAGGAACAGCAATCGCGGGAACCATGTCAGAACTTCTCTCTTTCGCAACATTTCGATCATCACCAGTTCCAGAACTCCGTCGTCCACTTGTGCCGCCGGTGCCAGCCGCAAACCTCCCCCTAGCGTCGGCGTATTCAACACTGCCGCGAGGAGAACGGTCTTCACAATTTTCGGCAAATCACTGTCCGGAAATTCTGCTTCTACCTGCACTCCAGAAAATCCACGCAGCGCCGCAACTGCCGATGCCAGGTAACGCAATCTCCCCGGCCACATTAAGAACCTTCCGCTAGCGTACCGGATTGCCTCCGCATCGAGCCCTAGTCCGCCGCCACCTAGATAGATCGCGTTCTGCTCAGTCCCTGTGCCGGCGCCAGTGCGCACTCGCACGGCATCGACGGCGCGGGTTTTCCCCCGGACAATCACATCCACAGCTTCCAACAGATCTTTTGGGATGCCCAGCGCTCCTGCGAAATCATTTCCGCCACCCGCGGGAATCACGCCGATGCGCGCCGCGCGGCCAACCACTTCGCGGGCCAGTAGCTGCAGCGTCCCATCTCCGCCCATCGCGATGAACGTCGAGCAGCCTTCGCTGACCGCCGCGCGTACACTCTTCCGAAATTCTTCCGCCGATGTCTTCTCCACAAGCTCGACGGGATAATTTCGTAGTGCAAATGCGGCCCGTACTCGCGCGACCTTACGCCCCGCGCCGCCGCGCCCGGCAGCCGGGTTCACGAACATTGCTGCAGGCACAGCTCGCTCCATTCCGCCCTCAGCAGATCTCTCAGTTGTTTTTGTACTGGAAGTTAGGGAATCTCTGCGCCGGAAGTCTGTCACACCCGTACCGCCACCAGCAAGCCTCAGCTCTTCAAGTTCGGTTGAAATCCCGCGAGCTCCATGCCTTTGGCCACTTCAGGATTTTTCGCGAACTGTTCCCACACAAATCCGGTGCGCGCATTCTCGGCCATCAGCAGCGTGATTCCCGCGTCGATTCCCAGCACGTCAGAGCTCGCCCAGCCGGTCAACGGGTTGAACGCATCCACGAAGCCGTATTTTTTCCAGATGCGCTTCCCAAATTTCTCTCGAATGTTTTGCAGTACCCGGATGCATTCCTTGGGCATGAACACGAGCGAACCGCCCGACGCGCACGGAACAATGCTCCCATCAATCCGGCCCATCGCAGGCGGCCCGCCCCATATTGCGTATCCGTGCTCTGAATCCGATGCCGTGATTCCCCACAGATCATCCGCGTAGTCCGGAAATCGCTGCGCAAGTTCCAGGCACCACATTTTGTGAATCCTGGTCGCCACAATCGAATTCGCAAAATAATCCGTGAACTTGTCGTGCGTCCCGCGGAAATTGAACCACGCGTGCGAGAATTGATGCGCAAAGAGCGGCGCGTGTGCTCCAATATAGGCAATTTCGTCGAACTCAAAACGCGGCCTCTGCCATTCGTTCCACACCGACGGCGTTAGAGGATGCGTTCGCGACGCAAACCCCAGCAAATACATCATCATCATTTCGCTGTAGGTGTCCCATCTCGATTTCAAAAATCCCTGCTCCGGCAACCATCCCATCGCCAGCGTCGGTCCGCCATGTAGCACCCACGTCCAATCGATTCGCTCGTAGAATTCCGTCGCCAGTCCTTGAATTTCCTTGTCATCAAAAAAACCGCGGCAGGTGAGCGCGCCGCACAGGAACAGGCAGGTGTCGATTGGCGAAACTTCCGAATTGAGCAGCCGTTGCCCGGTTTCGCCGCTGATGAAGTGGTATAAAAATCCGTGCTGGTGCTGGATATTCTTCAACGCAAAGTTCAGCGTGATCCGCACGCGATCGCGCACCGCCGTATCCTCTTCCCATCCCCGCCGAGCCGCAATGCAAAGCGCCGTTAAGCCAAATCCGGTTGCCGCCACGCTCGATGCGTTACGGAGCGCGCCGCCGTCGGCCGATCCCCGGTCTTCGACTTGACCGGTTTTCGGATTCGCCTGCTCCCAAAAATAGAGAAAAGACGCTTGCTCAATATCATCGAGAAACACATCTTCATCAGCGGTGAATCGATAGAGAGACGGATCAAAGGCGAACAGCTTTGCGGGGAGTCCGGGCGTTGCTTCTCGGGGTATCAGTTGATCCGGCGCCTGCACGCCGAGTTGGCCGATCGCCGGAAGGGATGCAATCCCAAGAGGAGCTGCCGCCCCCAGCAGGCTCGCTTGCTTCAGCCAGTCCCGCCTGCTCAGGTTACGTGGGCTCACGCTGCAAGCCTCGGAAGTCGCCACTCCCTGCTGGGAATCCGACCGTGTATCGCATCTTGGCCATACGGCGCGTCATTTTAACCTTTCAACTCCTGCGCTTTCCAGTCTGAGTACTGCTAAATCGGTTTATCTATACGTGCTAGCGCCCATTGCTGCGATTCTCCAGCAGCCTTGCTCTTTTTCGGGGAATGCCGCTCCAAGGTTTGGTGCCGGCGGGGGGAATCGAACCCACGGCCTAGGGATTATGAGACCCTCGCTCTACCACTGAGCTACGCCGGCAAAAAGCAGCCTTTTATCCTACGAAGAGCCTTCGAATAGAGTCAAGCCCTCATGCACGCCTACCTGACCGCAACGCGCGACGGTCGTTTTTGAACGGTTTTGAACGGGAACCACCCCCTGGCAACCCGCCGTACTGCCTCCCCAGTGTACTAGTTTTAGTACTACTGTACTGTTGTGAAACGCATCCCCGACTCCTACCATTCTCCTGTCGGCAAGTGTTCCCCGGAATCTGGCGGGCTCGCTCCGCGGGATTCAGAGCATAGGGCGCTTTTCGACAGAAAAACACAGGTCCGTTCAAAGGACCTCTTGACATTGGTGTCTAAACAGATACATTACCTCCGGGAAATTTGTGTTCCTCGGAGGAACAATGTCAAAGAAAATCACGGTTGTCGCGGCGATGCTTGTCCTCGTCGGCGCGATGGGTCTGAAGACTGTTGTCGCGGGTAGCGGCAGTGGCGTAACAGTCATGGCAAATGGTGGAGCTCCAACGCCACCGTCGCCATGGAAGAGAAACGGTGGAGCTCCAACGCCGCCATCACCATGGAAGAAAAATGGTGGGGCGCCAACTCCTCCGTCGCCCTGGAAGTAAGCTAGTTCCAAGCAGCGATTTAGACACTCGCTGAATGGATCAGGGCGCGATTCGAAGGTGATGACGTGCCCGGTCCGTTGCAATATTTTATCTGGTTCTCTTGCACACTCCTGGAAGTGGCCGTGTTGGTGTGTGCCTACCGCCGCCAGGCGATACGACAGTATTTCCTCCTCAATCTCTACATCTCGTGCGAAGTTATCGCGAGCGTTGTTCGTTTCGAGATCCTCCATCATTACGGTCTCTTATCTCTCAATTACGCCTACTTTTACTATTATTCTGACGCGCTCCTCACGATTCTCCTATTTCTTGCCCTCAGCAGCCTCTACTCTCAGGTCTTTGGCGAACTGAACGCCGGGCGATATGTGCAGTTCGGGGCATTGTTTCTTTTATTGGCTACCGCGCTTTTCTCGTTTGCCGTGGTTCAGCAGTCTAGCGCGAAGCTTCTCTCCCATTTTGTTTTCGAGCTCTCCCAGAATCTCTACTTCGTCGGTCTGGTCCTGACCTATATCCTTTGGGCTGCAATTCTTAAACTGCGAGAGACCCGAACCCGGCTGATTCAAATCGTGCTTTCACTCGGGATCTACTTCAGCCTGTATGCCGCAAACTACGCTCTGCGAAATCTTTATCCGTCCATGGAGTCTGTGTTTCAGTCGCTCAATCCGTTGATTGGATGCTTCCTGCCCTTTGCCTGGGCCTACGCCTTCTGGCGCATTCCGGACGACGCTCGACTTGAGCCTTCTCGACTGGCGGTGATCCGATGATGGCCGTCGTCATTCTGGTCTGCTCACTGATCCTCATGCTGCAGTTCTTCGTGTCCTACTGCCGCTCACTGATCGCTGCTTCGGCGAGGGAACCGCTTCCGCTTGAGGTCCAGGAGGTCACGGGAATTTCCCGCTCGGCCTCGGCCGACGATTTCTCGCGTGTGATCCAGCTCCTCAATCTCTGCCCTGAGCGTCCTGAAGATCGCAGCCAGCTGCGCGTTGTTGGCGCCTACTATCGATTGCTCGGCTTGGTTCGCTCCACGATCGCACTATTCGCACCATCGCTGAAGGCATGGGCCGACCGCGAACGCGCGCTGTGCGCTTATTTCGCCGCTGTGACTCTGGGCCGGCGTATCGCTTTCAGCCGCAATCTCCTCGCTCAGCAGATGTTGCCCTAGCTTTTTCCGATACCCGTTCTTTTCGCCGTTCTGCTTGTGCCCGTTCTAGTTAGGCTACGTCCGCCTCGATTTTCTCCATTGACTTTTTCTCCTTGTGATATTCTGCGGTCTGATTCACTCCACACCGGAGTGGAAGCGTCCGCAGCGCAAAACCACCGGTGAATACAACATGCTTGCAGTGTGGCGCGATACTCCCACCAGGACTTCGCGTCTGTAGTTTTTGTGATTCGCATCTCTCTCACGCCGACTCTTCGTCGGCGTCGGACCAGCTTCCCAACTCTGTTTGGCGTGGCGAAGTCGCGAGTCGCGTCGCTTCCTATCGCGCGCGAAGGCGAAAAAGCTCGCCCAACGAAGGTCAGCCCCAGCTGCCTTTTGAGCGGCAGGTTGAAGTTTTGCCCGTTCGCGCCTCAGTTGCGGTCGCCGAATCTCTCGCCCCCGACGACGATTTCTCTTTCACCATCGCTATCGGCCGTACGGCAAATCAGCGCTCCTCGGACGATGCCCAAATGTTCATCGACGTTTCGATTCCTCCTGCACCGCAGGCAACGCAGGAATCGTCAGCTCCTGAAGCGGCAATCCCTCAACATTCCGGCCTGTACCCTGTCGCGCGCATCGAAGAACGCCGCCTCTCCGGCTTGATCGATGCCGCATGCCTGCTTTTTGCTTGCGGCGGATTTCTCGCGCTCTTCGGCTCTCTCGGCGGACACTTTGCGTTCAGCAAACTAAGCACTGCCGTGTACGCGACCTCTTTTGCCATCGTCTATCTTCAATACTTTTCCCTGTTCACTGTTTTTGGTGGCACCACTCCGGGCATGATGCTTCGCGGTCTTCGCGTCGTGGATTTCGGCGGCGAAGAACCATCGCCTCGCCAACTTCTGCTCCGTGCCGCAGGCTACATGCTTTCTGCCGGCACTTTTTTCCTTGGTTTTCTTTGGTCTCAGTGGGACGAAGACGAACTCACGTGGCACGACCGCATCTCTCGCACCTATCTCAGTTCCGCTGACAATCTTGCCGATTCTGAATTCACCGGAATCGCTCATACCCACTGACGTGAAAGTAGCCGTCAGCAGCATGACGGTCGCGAGTCCTACCGCGGCCCACTCGGAAGACTGATCGCGCCAGGCTGTTTATCCTTGACCCATCCACTCGGTCTGGATTTTGGGTGGTCGCATCAAAGTCTGCATCACCACGCAATACTGTTCTGTTTTCTCTCGCAATCCGCGCAGTTGTTCCGCGCTTGCCTCAGGAGCAGCAACGTCAAAATGAAGACGAATGCTCGCAAAGCCAACGCTCACGTCCTTTGCGATGCCAAGCGTGCCTCGAAGGTCCAGGTCCCCTTCCACCGTGACCTCAATCCGTTCGGTTGGTATGCTCATCGCCGCAGCGACCATCTGACAGGTGATCTGCGCGCAAGCCGCCAGAGCCCCAAGCAAAAGGTCACCGGAACAGGCTCCTGTACCTCCGCCTCCGACTCCCTTGTGGGCCTCGGCGTTGTAGATGGCGCGTCCAATATCGACCGAGCATGCAACCGGAACATCCGTCTGCCCGCCTTTCGCCCGGAGAGTGATTTGGGAAGCATTTGGGTTGTTGCGGTACTGCTCTTTCAGCGGCTTCTGAAGCGATCGAAGGTCCATGGAAACCTCATTCTTTCGATTTCTCGCTGACGGGGGCAGCCTTGGCCAGTCCGTCTTGCTTGAAGCCACTCCAGTTGCATGCTAGCATGCGTGCCCGTCAGGTAAACGCCCCTATGCCCAAGTTTGTCATCGAACGTGAAATCCCGGGAGCAGGAAATCTAACAGACGCCCAACTGCGGGAAATCTCTCAAAAGTCGGTAAGCGTTTTGAAGGGAATGGGTCCCGAAATTCAGTGGCTCCATAGCTACATAACAGGCGACAAGGTGTACTGCGTCTATCTCGCTTCAGACGAGGCTATGATCCGGGAACATGCCAAGCGCGTAGGTATTCCTGCCAATCGTGTCTCCGCCGTGCGCCGCCTCATCGACCCGGCAACCGCAGAGTAAGTGGTGGCTCTAGTGTGCTGCGGCCGGATTTCCTTCGCCGTCAGCGTCAGCTGGTTCCGGCGCTCCTGCGCTGATATGGCGGCGCTAACACGAGGGAGATGCCTCCTCTGGCATCAGCACTTCCTCAATCACTTTTTCAATCGGCATCGCCCAACCTTCTAACCAGGCAGTCGAGGCGCCCGCATTGCTCAACGCGTGCCTTGCCGGGTCGAGAGCCGATTCCAGCTTGGCCTGTTCTGCCGGCGTAAGCGGAGCACCTATGGTTTTGCGCAGCGCCGCCGCCGCACCCGCTAGCCGCAGCGAACGCTCGGCGTCGAGTTGTGCCGCCGCTGAGCATGCGAAACACTCCAGCAAACGTGCAATTCCGCGTTTGTGTTCCAGTTCCTGAAACATTTTTATGCTTTCCCGGTACAGGGAATGCGCCGCGGGATAATCCCGCTGTTCTCTCGCCAAGCTTCCCAAGTCAGCCACTGTGCCGGCAATGCCCCAGCGGTCTCCGAGTTCGCGAAAGATTTCTAGCCCTTGTTCATACAAGGCCCTCGCGCTCGAGCAGTCGCCCTGATCGCGTGCCACATCTCCCTGGTAGTTCAGCGACCAGGCGACACCCGTCCGGTCACCCAGTCCTCGGAAGATTGAAATACACTCCCCGTATAGGGCGTGCGCGAAACTGTAGGCGCCTTGCAATTTCACAACGTTCGCCAGATTGCTGAGCGCCCGAGCTACGGCCTTCTGGTCGCCCAGCTCTCTCCACAATAGGAGGCTTTCCTCGAAAAGGGTGTGTGCAGTTGCGACGTCACCTCTGTCGCGAGCGAAGACCGCCAACGCATTTAGCGACACGGCGATACCGGTTTTGTCGCCAAACTCGTGCGCGATGTCTCGACTTTCGCTGATGAGCGTTTCCGCCGAAAGGTAATCTCCTTGCTCGCCTGCGAGGACGCCCGCCGCAAAAAGTGCGCGCATGCGTGCCTTCGTGGGAGCTGCCGCTCCCGCGAGGTTCAACAGCCTACCCAATCTGTCTCTGCCCTCGGCGAGGTACTCGCGAACTTCCCAGAAGCGAAATAGGGCCGTGCCGAGGCGTAGCCCCCACTCCGCATCTCCGGTTTCTGTCAGCCAATCAAGGCCCGCACGAAAATTGTCATGTTCTAGCGCGAAGCGCTCTAGCCATTCCGCCGCTTCCGCTGCGCTCTGCTCCGGAGCCTCTTCTTCTGCCAGCACCAGGCAGTAGGCGGCGTGGGATCGTTTCGTCGAGGCCTTCTCCCCGCTTGCTTCCAGTTTTTCCAGAGCGTAGTCGCGAATCGTTTCTAGCATCACGAACCGCGACTCACCGTTCGCCTGTTCGACCTGCTGCGCCAGGCTTTTATCCACCATGGATGCCATGCCGTCGAGCAGGTCCAAATCCAGATCACCTTTGGTGTCGCATACAGCTTCGACGCCTTCCAGATTGCAGCCGCCCACGAACACCGACAACCTTCGGAAAAGCTTCTGCTCTGCAGCGTTCAACAGATCGTAGCTCCAATCCATGGCAGCGCGAAGCGTCTGCTGCCTCTCCGGCAGGTCCCGCGCGCCGCCCGTTAATAGCTGCAGCCGACTCGCCAGGCGTGTCAGCATAGAGGAGGGCGAAAGAACTTTGATCCTGGCGGCTGCGAGCTCGATCGCGAGAGGTAGACCATCCAATCGGGCGCAAATCTCCGTCACGGCTGGCGCGTTTTCTCGGTTAAGTTCGAAATCTGGCTTGGCGGCGACGGCGCGTTGTATGAACAGCGCGACGGCGGGGTACTGTGACAGGAGTTCCACAGAAGATGCGGACCGCGAATCCGGCAGCGCAAGCGGCGGCACCGGAAATTCATGTTCTCCGTACACGTGCAACGCCGAGCGGCTCGTTACCAGGATTTTAAGATGGGGGCCCATCGCCAGCAGCTCCGCCACGCTGGGTGCCGCTTCGACCAGGTGCTCGAAGTTATCCATCAGGAAGAGCATTGGTAAGCAGAATGAATCCTGAAAATTCTTTTTGAGTAATTCGAGCGGCGACTGACCTCCCGCTTCGCGGATACCCAACGTCTGAACAATCACGGAAGCGATCAAGCTCGGATCGCTTAGCGGGGACAGCGGGATAAAATAGATGCCGCCGGGAAACCACTCACCAAGGCCGCTTGCCACCTCCACTGCGAGACGCGTTTTGCCAATACCACCCGGACCGGTGACCGTGACCAGGCGCACATCCTGACGCAGCAGGAGTTCTTTCGTGGCGGCTGCTTCCCTTTCTCGCCCCACAAACCCGGTTCGCGGCACAGGCAGATTGCTCGGGCGTGTCTGCACCCGCTGTCTTGTTGCTCCAGCACCAACCCATCGATTGGATTTCAGAGCCTGCGTCTCTTCGTCGTCGACTTCAGCGACAAGCGCATGCCCCGAGTCTGAATCGCGCCTCAGTCGCTGCAAATCCGCACGAATTTCCGCGGCGCTCTGGTATCGCAACTTCCGGTCTTTCTCCAGCGCCTTGTTGATTACCTCTTCGAGCTTTGGCGAGACTTCGGGATTCAGCCGCATGGGCGGAACTGGCCTGCGATTCAGAATCGCTTCTGTAATCACAGCCGAGGTCTCGCCACGAAAAGGCCGAACTCCCGTTGCCATCTCGTACAGCACCACGCCAAACGAAAACAAATCCGTGCGTGCATCCAGCTCTCCGCCACGAACCTGTTCCGGTGACATGTAGGTGATGGTGCCAATCGCCGCGCCGACTTCAGTCAGCTCTTCTGTCTCGCTGGCTGTCGATAGATTCCGGGCACCATCCGCAGGTACTAGTTTCGCTAGCCCAAAATCCAAAATCTTGGCGTGCCCTCGTGACGTCACAAAAATATTGGCCGGCGTAATGTCGCGATGGATGATGCTTTCGGCGTGCGCCGCGTCCAGAGCATCGGCAATCTGGATGCCCAGATTCAGAATCTCCTCGATAGGTAGCGGTTTGCCATTCATGTGTACGCGCAGCGTTTGGCCTTCGATATACTCCATCGCCAGAAACGGTCGCCCGTCCTGCTCGCCGATGTCGTATACCGTGCAAATGTTAGCGTGGTTCAGTGCTGAGGCAGACAGTGCTTCCCGCCGAAAGCGCTCTAGCGCCCGCGAATCGTTTACCAAATTGTCCGGCAGGAATTTCAGTGCGACATAACGCTCAAGGCGTAAATCTCGCGCCTTGTATACAATCCCCATGCCACCGTCGCCGAGTTTCTCGATGATTCGGTAAGGCGATGCGCCACGATCCGGTCCCACGGTTGTCGTTTCCGATTTGGAACCTGCAGTGTGGGTTGATCTCTGCGTGGTGGTATTTTCCTCTGTCACCGACGCGACAAACCGGTATCCCATGCCGGTGACGGTATGCACGAACCGAGGCTGCTCGGGATCATCATCGAGCACTTGTCGCAGCTTGCGGACGGCTGCGTTGATGCTGTTATCCGTATCCAGGAACACGCCCTTGCCCCAGATGCGTTCGACGATCTCATTCCGCGTTACCAATTCACCCCGGCGCTCCACCAGCAAAAGCAGCAGTTCCATGGGGATGCGGGACAACCTCAGAGCCTTGCCGGAGCGGCGCAACTCGTAGGCGCCACGGTCCAGTTCGAGATTGTCCGCAAGTCTTAAGACGTTCGGAGTCATATCGGAGATGACCAAGGGAAACTTCCGGGCATTATACCTCGCTCTCTGTGGAGCAACCGCCTTCTTGTCCGTGCCGACGGTTTTCATGGAGATTTAAGCCATTTTTCAGGCGCTCACTATTGTTAAGAAACCAGCGACTCGCGCACTATGCACGCCAACGCATGCGGACCGACGAAGGCCCGAGCGAATTCTTCAAGAAGAAAGAAGGAGAACCATCATGAAAATTACCATAGCGAGATTCGGCTTACTCGGCTGTTTGATGTTCACTGGCGCAACGTTCACGCTTGCGCAAGAAAATCCAGCAACTCCCGTGCAGGTTGTGGCTTTGGATGAATGCGAACCGGCCAGTTTCAATGCCGCGCTCGGGCCTGCGTTCTGCCATAACGTCACGCTAGGAGCATTCACGACGCTCAAGGACCTATTTGATCAGGCCAAAGCTGGAACTCCGGACCCGAACTGGGACTTCGAACCCGACGTCGTCAGCATCAAGAAAGGAACCCCGATTGTCGTAGTCGATCAGGGCGGCGAGCCTCACACCTTCACCGAGGTTGCGCAGTTTGGCGGTGGCTTTATAGAAGACCTCAATGGAGGAGAGGCCATGGCACCAGAATGTTCCGGTGGATTTAAAAATCTCGCCGTCGCCAAAACGCGAATCCTGCAAGGCAGCCAGCTGCAGGTAACGGGTTTGTCGAAAGGTGAACATCTTTTTGAGTGCTGCATCCATCCGTGGATGCGCGTGAAAGTCGAGGTGAAGTGAGCCGCCACGCACAAGAGAAAGACAGCGCGTGCCGGGCTAGGTAAGAGCCGACATCGCGGAGGAACACCTGACAATTCTCCGGAGGCGAGCCTGATTTGTCTGGCCAGGGTTCGCCTCCGTGTTCCATTTCATGGTAAGTTGTAGTCCTGAAAGGACCATGGCTCATTCATAGCGGAGTGCGACCATCGGATCGACACCCGCCGCCCGCCGCGCGGGAATGTAGCCAGCAGCGAGCGCGCCGCCCACCAGCAGAAGCAAAACGGTACCAACCGTGAGCGGATCGAGCGCGCTCACATCGAAAAGCTGGCTCATCAAAACACGAGTGAGAGCCAGCGAAACAACCAAGCCCGCAAGCAAGCCAAGACCCGCTCGAAAGATTCCATCGACATCAAGCCATAAACTCCGACTGCGGCGAGAAGAAGTGCCAGTGCCCCAAACGCCGCCAGCAACGACATCGTGAAGCGCCGTTGCGCCAGCGAATGGGAGAGAACTTCGGTCATGAAAGCGGGATTGAATACCAGAGTGTTCTTATCGATGGCTCTAATTTGCTCTTCGATCGCGGGTAATTGCGGCCGAGCCAACGTTACTGCGTGCGAACAGGACGATCGCGTAGTGGAACGGAGACTGTGAGTACAACAGGTAGGCCTGCGGCGTCGTAGGAGAATCGAGACCATATTGATGGACGTCTCCGACGATGCCGATGATTTCCGCCCACGGCCGGTCGTCGCGGCGACCGCCGAGTTGAATGCTTTTGCCGAGCGGATTCTCGCCGGGGAAGAATTGTCGTGCGGTCATTTCGCTGATAATGGCCACGTGTTTGCTCCCGGTGGCATCTGCCTCGCGAAACAAACGGCCCCGCAACAGCCCGGCGATCCTGAATGACAAATCCGGCTTGGTCGAGAGCGCCAAAA
>WNGL01005862.1_pt1 | contig 14919 bp, 16 predicted proteins | sample 5400591 | NCBI WGS metagenome assembly WNGL01 (sample SAMN13153377, study PRJNA577476) | soil metagenome | isolation source: 80 cm soil or saprolite under Garry oak tree replicate 1 | place: USA:California | collected 2016-06-15
CGCTCCTGCGAACCGCCGATCAAAGTCTCAAGGACTTCATCGTGGTCGCGAGCGAAGCCGATGCGCTCGCCAGCGGGTTCCATTTCCGGCGAAATTTCAGTGCGCCGAAACCATCGCAACGCCAAGGCGTCAAGTCGCAATCGTAGCAGAGCACAGGTGGGCAACGTCGGTTTCACCGTTGCCCACGCGGACATCGCGCAGTGTTGTCGGGTTCGCCGCCGCGTCTAACATCGTTCGGGTGGGCGAAGGCTCGGAACGCACCTTTGCCCACCCGACGCCCGTGGGGAGAGGTGAAAAGCCGCCGCGAAAGAGCTTAAGCTGGCGCCTGAGCACCTTGCGGACGGTGACAACTACTCTTTACGCCTCGATCGGTGCAAAGACGGACCGGCCATGCTGCAATCGATCGACTGGTCGTTGCTTGTGCGCTACGCCTCGGCGCTAGTCTTCGGCTATCTCCTCGGTTCGATCCCGTTCGGCGTTCTGCTCACGCGGCTTGCGGGCACGGAGGACATCCGCGCGGTCGGCTCGGGCAATATCGGCGCGACCAATGTGCTGCGTACGGGTCGCAAGGGTCTCGCGGCGGCAACCCTCGTGGGCGATGCGCTCAAGGGCACCGCCGCCGTGCTCGTCGTCCTCTGGCTTCTGCCTGATCTGGATCATGGTCGCTGCCATTACGCGGTACTCGTCCTTGTCCGGCCTCGTCGCTGCCACGGCGACGCCAGCCGTGCTCTGGATGATCGACAGTCGTCCGGAGGCGCAGCTGTTTCTTCTGCTGACAGTCGTGCTGTGGATCAGACATCGCGACAATATCGTCCGGCTGGTCAATGGCACCGAGAAGAAGATCGGACAGCATGGCGCCTAGCCGACAGCTCGTGCGATCACCTCCATGCCGATCAGATAGCGATAGCTCACATTGAAGCGCAGCGGCTTGAAACCCGTTTCCGCGAGCAGCGCGTAGAGGCGTGGCCGACTGAAATTGTGAAAATGTTCGAGTTCGCTCCAATAGGGACAGGCGTTTTCGGCATCAAGCTTGCGCCACAAGGCGCAATCGAAGCTCGGCATCGAGAGGAACAGGATTCCGTCCGGCCTGAGGAACCGTTTCACGGTTGCAAGCGCTCGCTTCGGAAAGGGCATGTGCTCGAGCACGTCCGCGAGACTGACGACGCTGAATCGTTCCGGCGGATCCCACTCGGCAATGTCCACGCAGTGCGCCTCGATGCCATGTTTCTGCAAGGCCTCGACGCTTCGCTGACGAAGATCGACGCCGACCGGCGTAAAGCCCCATTCCTGGGCCGTAAACAGAAGCGAGCCATTCCCGAAACCGACGTCAAGCCATACCCCGTCCGCCATGTATTGCGCCACCCGATCGACGATGAAGGACGAAACCGTGCGTTGCTCCTCCATGTCCCAGCCGGGCTCTTGGTGCTGGTTCACCTTGCCAAACACCAGCGCCGCCGTCTCCGATGAGAAATAGCCGTCGGTGAAGACATGAGCGCAGGTCTCGCATCGCATCCAGTTCATGGTCGGTGAAATAGCCGGGTGATAGAGCGGGTGACCGGAGCAATCCGCCGTCCGGTGCAGGCGGATATCCTTTCCCTCGCACAAGGGACAATGCTCGAAGGGGATGCGCGGATTCGGTCCCGCGTCGGGCCGCCGCGGGGCCTGACTGAAATTGATCTGTAGTCCCTGCAAATACGGCGGAATCGTCTGCGTCATTGGGTTTCAAATACGGCAGCGGCACTTGAGCTTAGCCAAGTCAGAACTCGCGATCAACGCGACGCCGAATATCGGCGGGCCGCATCCTTGTCGCGGCCCGGCAACCTGGGGACGGAACGTCAAGCGATTGATATCACATGATTTATAGCCGCCAGGGACAGAGGCAAGGTACCTTTGTCGTGGATGATCGACGGCCGCCCCGCGACTGGTCAAAGGCACCGAAAAGCAAAATCGGTCAATCGGCGACAACTCCTTGACGCTTCCGGCGACGCTCCGGCATCCAAACGTGCGCCATGGTCGTCAACTCGACGCCCCCTCCTCTGGCGGCTTGATATGGCGAAACGAAAATAGCAGAGCCAGGTCGTACGCGATCTTGAGGCCGCCGCAGATGACGAGCGGCAAGCCTGAGAACGCCGTCGTCAGCATCGCACCCGCCAACGCCGGACTAACCGATGCAGCAAGACTGCGCGGTACCGCCGTCACGCTTGCTGCCGCGGGTCGTTCGGCGGGTGTCACCACGGCCATCACATAGGATGTGCGCGTGGGGACATCCATCTGCGCCAGCGCGGATCGGATCAGCAACAGCGCGAACACGATTGTGAGGTTCGGGGAGAATGCCGCGAGAATGAGGCAAATGCTCGATGGTATATGAGTGAACACCATCGTGTTCACGAGCCCGATCCGCTTCGCGAGCCGCGCCGCGACGGGATAGGAGAATGCGGTGAGGACGTTGGACCAGAAGAAAAATATGCTTGCGGCGGCGAGCGACAGATCGAATCGTTCAAACAGCCACAAAGCCACCAGTGATTGAACCGCAAAGCCGCCGGCAAACGCATCCAGGCTGAACAAAGCGGCAAGCTTATAGACAATTCCTCGCGACGGGCCCAAAGGCGTGGCGCGAGAATTCGTTTCCTGCACCTTGACGTGAGGCAGACGCCAGTAAAGTCCCGCGCCGACAAGCCCCAAGGCCGCGTAGAGATAGAACATGATTTTGAGCGCGTCGATCTTGGCGATGTCAAACGAAACCAGGACGTCCGGGAGTCCGGCGGCGAGCGCGCCGGCTGCGGTCGCGAGCGCTCCGGTCAAACTGTAGCGCGCGAAAATGCGGGTGCGGGCCTGGTCCAAGGCGCTTCGTGCCAGCAAGGCGTGTTCGAGCGGCACATGCACGCCGATATCGCCGGTCGAGGGATTGAGCGTGCCGACAAAAACCACGGTGACGATGAAAGCGAAGTACTCGAATGTTGGAATCGCAAGCCCCGTCGCCGCCATCAGGAACGCGCAAATCAGGAGCAAATTGCGCAGGTCATGACGCGCGGAAAAAAATCCGACCGCCAGCGTCATGGCCGCTGATCCGAGCAGCGCCGCGGTCGCGACAACTCCGATTTGGAAGGGATCAAAGCCGATTTCGGACAGGTAGGCGGGCAGGATGATGGCGGCAAATCCATCGCCAAAGCCGCGCGCGGCGCGCGCGGCGTAGAGATAGAAGACGTCCGATTGTCTTCTCACGCTCTGATCTGCAATTGAACCGGGCCGCGGTCATCCATAGGGCGACCGCGGCGCGAATCATTTTGCCGGAGTCACGGCATAATCCGCGAAGTACACGTAGCTGTCTGCCTTCGACCACAGGCCGATGCGCCCGGAAACAGGCTGAGGTAGCGTGTGCTCGAGATAACGCTTGCCGTCGAGATAGCCTTCGACCTTGGCGCCGGCGATGCGCACCTTGAGGTCGTGCCACTGCCGCGTTGCAGTCGGCGTATTTCGCACCCACTCCACCGAGGAGCGCCGGCCCCTCTCGAACTTCCACAGCACGAGATTGTTCTCAAGCGGGTTCGCACGCACTGTCAGGTAGTCGCCATTCGGTTTGAGATTGAACAATATTCCAGCACCTTGGTCGATGCGGCCGGAAATTCCTTCGAAGCGGACGGCGATTTCGCCGGCGCTGAAGTCGGGCACGTCCTTGGCGACGGTGTAGGGGAAATAGGCAAAGGCCTGAACTCGATCGAGGAATTCGGCGTATCGCTCGCCGTAAAGCGCACGCGCCTTGTCGGCGATCCCAGCCGAGGACTGCCCTTCTTTCCATTGCCGGCCGTCGACCGCCAGGACCTTTTTCGCGCCCTCCTGTTCGACCCGCCAAACTCCGACGACGCTGAGGAAGGACTTCGACTCGGCGCCCACGGTTTCATCCGAAAAGTCGACCTTGGTCGTTTGCTGAGCCAGGGCCGGCGGTAGCAATGCCGCCAAGCCGAGGCTTGCTGCAGCTATCGTTCTCATTCCCTGTGTGAGCTTCATGGCTGGCCTCCATCTGGGTTGAACTGCGATTGATGGGCGGTGACGGTGGGGTGTTTGACCCCCATTCGCGTAAGGATCGACAGCATCGAGTGTTCCCTGCGCCGGGGCGATCCGAAACGGGTCGGTCTATCATCCATGCACAACTCCTCAACGCTCTCAGTGGCGAACTGGGCCGGACGGCGACAGCGAAAAGCCGAAGCTCAATCCAGCCCGCACCTCGTTGACGGGATGGCGGTTCGTCCAGCCGTGACGCACGCCGACATCGAACGAAAGGTCGTCGCGAACCTGCCAGATCAATCCAACGAGGCCGGATATGGTTTCAGACTTTCCGAATTCGTTCTCATAGAACACCTCGGCGACAGGTCGCACGGTCCACTTCGATGGTCCCTCGATGATCACGCCAAGAAATAGATCTCCGCGATGCTCGCGGGTCAGCGCAGCGGCTCCGTTCAGATGGATCGCTCCCCAGTCCCAGCGCTGCGACACGATCCCGGCCAGACTTGCGCCAAATCGCGAATCCCCGGTGCTGTCCGGCAAAAGCACCCCAAACTCGGTCGCGACACTTGGCCCGGTTTTGTCCTGAAGACTGCCCTCTCGCAGTACACCTTTCAGGAATGCCCCTGCTGCTGTCAGGCTCGAAGGACCCGACGGCGAAATGGGCGTTTCTATCTGCCCTTCCAGGACAGCTTCCCAAGTCTCGGTCAGGCCGTAATTGAAGCGTGCTGCAGGTGCGATCAGGACTGTACCGGATGCATCCCGAAAAAGACCCGCCGGTTGCATCTCGATTTCCACCTTTCCCTTGTCGGCGACCGCGGCATCGGTGCCGTCGAACGGCCGATAGGCCGAGGCAGGCATGGCCCCTGCCGCTAAGCAGAGGCAGACGAGGCATGGGCGGGCGACGGTATTTGCCAGCGCCGATGCTGAGATGGGGCGAATTTCGCACATGGTGACAACTCGCTCAGGTCAAGGTTAGGGAATCGGGCGGAACACCCAGATAGCCGCCGGCTCTCCGGAAGATGCCCGCACCGCAAGCAGCAGGCGATCAAGTTCCGGCACGAAGAGTGAAGTCCGCGCCCCGGCAACCGTCGGAATGCGCGCAACGCGTCGATATGCGCTCCATTCAGAATCGAGCACATCCAGGAACCCTTCGCCGCAACTGACGTAGACGCGGCGGCGCTTGGCATCGACGAACACGTCGTCGGCGTCGCCGCAGATTTCGGGGCTCGCGACCAAGGCGCCGTCCTTGGTCGAGAACACGCCGAGCTTCGCAGGAGGGGTACGGAAGGCCGTGAGAACGTGCCCGGCCTCTTTGTCGAGCGCCATCGGAAAATTGCCGCCGGCAGTTCCCATCGGCCAGCTTGCCGTCTGCTTTCCGGATTGGCGATCGACAACAGCGATCGTCTTCGCCCTCGGGAGATTGACGAAAACTTGGTTGCCGCCTGGATCAAGCTGGAAGCCTTCGGGGTGGACGCCCAAGGGGATGTCGCCGACCTTCCTGGAGCTCGCGACATCGATCACTGCCAAGCCGCCGCCGCCATATCCGACGATGATTTGATTGGCAGCGATGTCCACCCGGATGTTGTCCGCATCATCCCCAAGATCGATCTGTCCCGTTGCCGCATAATCCGGTCCCATGAACAAGCGCACCGATCCATCTCCCGCGTTCGTGACGTAAAGGGTGGCCATTGACGGCACGTAGGCCACGCCCTGCGGTTCCTTTAGTCCCCCGATGGTACGAATGACGCTCCGGCTGTTGAGGTCGACGATCCCGACGCTGTTGTTGCCGAGCTCGGCGACGAACAGACGCTGCCGCGCCAAGTCGATCGCCATGTGATCGATTCGGCCACTCACATTGCCGAGAGGAATCTTGGCTTCGAGCTGCAGCGCAGCTGTTCCGGCCGTTTGAGCCGTCGGCCGGCCTTCAGCGGCCAACAGTGCGAGAGTGCCTGCAAATGCGGCGATGATCGTCCTGAGCGGATTTAGCATGGGACCCATCCTGCGAGAACCTCAACGACATTGAGTCTTGACGATCCGTCCGACGCGCCGCTTCGGCCTGATCAACCGGGCGAAAGCGGCGCATCGGAGCCGTTGCTTTACATCAGCCGCCCGCCGGTTCACCGGTCAGCAGGTCATAATAGGTAGTCTTGGCCGTGTTGCCCTGGGCAGTCATTACCTCGAAGACAGGCTTTCCGTTGCGGACTTTTTCCTTCACGGAAAAGACCGTGCCTTGCGGCGAGGCCTTCTGGATGATCGCCGGGATCGTCATCTTGGTCATCGACAGCAGCGTGTGGTACTGCGCCGACCGGGCGATGTGCTTGAGGTCGGCGAACACCTCCTTCTTGGGAGCCCAGTTCGCTGCGGTTGCCTCGCCGCCATACTCGTTGAAGGAATTATCCTCCGCGGCGGTGTCGAAGCCCTTCGCCGAAGTGTAGACCGACAGCATGAGCTTGCCGCCTTCCATTTCGTATTTCGCTTCGGTGGGCACTTCGGTTCCCTTGGCGACCTGAGCGATTCCTTGCGCCAAGCTGACTTTGGCATTGGCCATTGCCCGCAGCAGGGCTTGATCCGCTTGCTCGGCAGTCACGAGGGTGTAGCTGCTCGCCAACGTCGCCAGTCCAAAGGCGAAGGCAAGGACCACGTTTCTCTTCATCATGTTGAACCTCCATTGGTCGACTGCTTGAATCGCCCCCTAACACCTTGAACCCATTCTTGACCATCACCCGCTTCGGCCGAATTCATGTGGGCCATTCGATGTTGCTGCGGCGCCGATTGATCGAGATCGGTGCTGCCTAATCCAAAGGCTGCTGAACGATCGTGAATTGCTCGCCCTTCAGGAGCAGCACCGAAGCGACGGGGTGACCCTCCTTCAGGTTCGGGACCACACCGACCGCACGGAACCCGGCGCTCTCACCGATTGCCTTGTCGACGGCGTCTTTCAAAGCGATCTTTGCATTGGCCATCGCCGCGCTCTGCGACTGGGCAGAGGATAGGTCATCGTCCTTTGTGATTGGCTCCGCCTTGGCGACTTTGGAGGTCACATAGTCGACCAGCACTTCGGAGAACTTGCCGTCTTTCGCCGTGTAGATCGAGAGCTGGAACTTGCCGTTGTCGACCTCGAACTTGCCCGAGATCGGCTGACCTTCCTGTTCGCTGGCCGCCAAGCCGTCTTGCAAGCTGACCTTGGTCGCGCCGAACGCCTTGATCAACTCCTCGCCTTCGTCGTCGTCATCGTCATCCCCAAGGACGGCATAGTGGCCGGCCAAGCCTACTACGGCCGCCAAGCCGACGACTGCCGAGCTAACGGCCGCAGTGGTTATCAGCTTTCTCCGAGTCATTTTGACCTCCATCGACTGACCGGATCGCCCCCGTTAGTCCTTGAGGTCTCATTCCAAACGTCATGCGTTCCACACGAATTCGCGCGGCTCATTTGACCTTGCCGTCAGGGCCGAATTGCTTGAGGTAGGCCCACAGATTGGCGATATCTTTTTCGTCCCTGACGGAGACGGTCATTTTTGTACCGGGAACTTTCGCACCCGGATTTGTGATGAACTCCTTGAACGTGGCCTCGCTCCATACGATGCCTGCGTTCTTGATGGGATCGCTGTAGCTGTAACCCTCGACGGTGCCGGAGCGGCGCCCATCAAGGCCGTTGAGGATGGGGCCAAGCTTGTTTTGGGCCCCGTCGCCAACGGCATGACAGATCGCGCATAACCCGAAAGAGTTCTGCCCAGCTGCAACGTCCTGTGCCTTCGCAGCAGTCATGGTTACCGCAAGCGTGAGAATAGCAATCGTCCATTTCCCCATAGTCGTGTCTCCTTTGCGTTGATTCACCCAATGTAGGCGCGTCATGCAGCCAGGATCATCGACGCACACTCTGCTTCTGAAGCACGCCCTCAAACGGCAGACTTGCACCTTCTCGCCTCAGCTCAATTTTCTTCCCCGACAGCCAAACCTGGTAGCAGCCGCCGTCGTCCTTTCCACGATCGATGCAGAGCTCGTCCTTCTGTACATGCCATTTTCCGGAGTTCTTGCGGCCCATGGAGTAGCTGGTGAGCGTGCCGTTTGCCGCAAAGACGTCGGCCCAATGCACCTCGTCGGTGATTTCCATCCCGGAGATCTTGGCCCGGATTTGGGAACCACTCAGTTTTTGGAACTTCTCCTGGGCTGACGCGTCCAGGCCTGTAAAGGCATTCATTGCCAAGGTCACGAGCGTCACGCCTGCCGCGAGTCTTCTCGTTGCGGTCCCTAGTGCACGATCGTGTCTGGCCTTTGCGCTTGTGTATTTCATTATCGTCGATCACCATCTAGTTCATGCGCTCGCCGTCGGGTCGCTGTGTCGCGACCCGACGTTTTGAGGTGATTGATCGCTTCAGCTCCTCGCGCTCGCCGTCTTGTCGAGCGCGGCGCGCAATCCCTTGGCGAGCTTCAGGGCATCGTCGTTGGCCCAGAAGTGCAGGAAGAACAGTCGAGGCTGTTCATCCAGCATGTGGCTGTGGACCGCGGTCACCTCGATGCCATTTGCCCGCAGCTCAGCAATCACGGGGTTGACCTCTGTCCCGATGAGGACAAAATCTCCAGTGATGGCGGCCTTGCCGCCGCCGGTCGGCTGGAAGTTGATCGCTGTCGCTACGCCCAAAGGTCCAGCGGGTGTGAGCTGCATTCCGCTTTCGGTGATCGGGTCGCGCCGCGGCACGCCGAACCCATAGACGCCGCCGTTGGCCGTGCCTTTGGCGCCGATGATCTGATCGAGCTGCGCGGTGTCGAGGTCGATCGCGGGGGGCGTTCCGGCCGCGGGAGGCGTAAGCGGCGTCTTGCTGGCGCCGAGCGCTGTATGAATCGCAGTGGCCATCTTTACCGGATCGCCATGCCCCCCGATGTGCATGTAGAAAGTCATTGGTTCGGCGCGCAGCAGGTGATTGTGAATCGCCGTGACCTCGATGCCGCCTTCCCGTAGTTTGCTGACGACGGGATTGATCTCGCTGCCGAGCAATACGAGATCGCCCATCACCATCGCCGTATTGCCCATCGGCTTGAATGCCGCCCAGCCGCCGAGCGCAAATGCCGGTCGGATGGTGACGCCGTCGACCGTCACTTGCAGATCGGTGCGCGGGAAGCCGTAGCGATGCGCGTCTCCCGTAACCGCAGCGCTCCGGCCCGCCGCGGCATCGACTTTCTGCCAATCGATACCTTGGGCGTTCGCGGCATTGGCGATTGTCGCCGTGGCACAAAGCGCAATTAGTAGTTGTACAGCACGCATGTTAGTCCTCCGTGGTTGGGCTTACGGCCCGGTTGGTTTCCGCCCCGTGTCATCCGCAAGTTTTCCAAAGAGCCGATCGACCGCTTGCCAGCGAATGACGCTCATGAAGGTATCGACGTAACTTCCGGCCTTGGCGCCGAAGTCGATGTGGTAGGAGTGCTCGTACATGTCCAGGGCCAGGATTGGCGTGCCGCCCGCCAGCGTATGGCAGTGGTCGGATGCCCACTGATTGACGAGCTTGCGGTCGCGCGGGGACCACGCCAGCAACACCCATCCAGACCCGCCGCCGAGCGCCTTGCCCATGGCGATGAATTCGGAGCGCCAGCGTTCATAGGAGCCGAAATCCTGCGCCAGGGTTTCCTGAAGAACGAGTCCCGGTTCGCTTTGTTCCCCAAGCCCATCGAAAAAGAGCTCGTGGAGAATCATCGAATTCATCGCGATGAGCTGCTCACGCTTGAGTCCGTTGATGAGAAATCCGGGTGCATTCGCGTAATCGAGTTCGGCGAGCTTCTCCTCGATAACATTCAGGCGCTTCACCGCCCCGCCGTAATTGTTGTCGTAATGGCTGAGAATCAGTCGCTCCGACATCCCTTTGATCTTTGCCGGATCGCATGTCAGGGGCTTCATTTGGTACGGCATCAACGTTGCTCCGACCTTGGGAGAGGCCGATTTTCAATAGGATCAAATCGTGTAATGCCGTCGTCCTGTGTCCAAAGGGCGATGTGACCGTCCTTCCTGCGGGTACGCTCGAATGTGCTGGTGACCTTGTGGCTCACGACAGAACTCCCAACAGGAACAGAATGATCCCCGCGGCACAGGATCCAGCGAGCGTCGGAATCATCCCGACCTTGAACCGGAAGATCGCCACCGCGGCCGCGACCGAGAGCGCGAGCGCCCATGGATCGACGCTGGCGAGTTTCGGCGCGTCGAAAGCGAGCAGGAAGGCGCGCACCGGCTCGGTTTCGTGGAAGACGGTATGGATCGCGAACCAGATCGCGAGGTTCAGCACGACGCCCACCACGGCGGCTGTGATCGCGGACAGGGCACCGTTGAGCGCCTTATTGCCGCGCAGGACCTCGATGAAGGGAGCGCCCAAGAATATCCAGAGAAAGCACGGGGTGAACGTCACCCACGTCGCGAGCAGGCCGCCAAGCGTGCCGGCGAGCATCGGCGGGAGCGCGCCCGGGTCGCGGAAGGCCGCCATGAACCCGACGAACTGGAGAACCATGATCAGGGGCCCAGGGGTGGTTTCCGCCATGCCAAGGCCATCGAGCATTTCTCCGGGCTTGAGCCACCCGTAATTCTCCACCGCCTGTTGGGCCACATAGGCGAGCACCGCGTAGGCGCCGCCAAAGGTGACCATGGCCATCTTGCTGAAGAAGACAGCGATCTCGCTGAAGACGTTGGCGCTCCCCAAAGTAGCGAGGAGCGCAACCACCGGGACGAGCCACAGCACGAGCCAGACGCTTGATGCGCGCAACGCTCGCACGACGGTCGGCCGTGCGTGTTCGGGAAGCTCGTCGCCGAGGAGGCTATCGACGACGCCGGCGTCTTGCTTGCCGCTCCCGTGTCCTGTGCTGACTTGGAATGCAGTGACATTCCGCCATGCGCCGATGAAACCAATCAGCGCCGCGCCAAATATGATCGCCGGGAACGGGACGTTGAAGAAGAAAATGCCGGCGAATGCACCCGCGGCCAGCAACAGCATCACGTTGTTCTTGAGCGCGCGCTTGCCGATGCGGAACACGGCCTCCAGCACGATCGCCAGCACGGCTGCTTTCAATCCGAAGAACAGGGCGACGATAAATGGCACATTGCCGTACGCGGCATAGATGTAGCTCAGCGCCATGATGGAGATGATGCCGGGCACGACGAAGAGCCCGCCGGCGATGATGCCGCCCAGCGTCCGATGCATCAGCCAGCCGACATAGGTCGCGAGCTGCTGCGCCTCGGGCCCGGGCAGCAGCATGCAGTAGTTGAGGGCGTGCAAAAAACGGGATTCCGAAATCCACCGCTTTTCCTCGACCAGGATGCGATGCATCACAGCGATCTGGCCAGCCGGACCCCCGAAGCTGAGCAGCGCGACGCGCAGCCAGACCCGCCATGCCTCGCGGAGAGACACTCCGTGCTGAAGCTCGGTGCGCGTACCCTGGACGACCGAAAGCTCAACCACGTGGTCTCTCCTTCACGCTTGTGCTCGCCGGCGGTCGTGCATTTCAGCTTGATGGCTGCGACACCAGGTGTAGAGCGCGTCATAGATGACCATTCCATGTCCGAGCATTTCGTGGTCATCGCTGAAATTGGCCGACAGCCCGCGCGAGATGGCGAGCAGACCCTCGCATTGGGGCGCCAAATCGGGCCGCGACGTATCCGCCCCCCTCACGATCGTCGCCAGCTGATCGAGAGCGGGGTCATTGATTTCGAAGGCACGCTGGATGGCGTCGAACGAACAGCGATCACCCACATGCCCAAACTCGACGCCCTTGATGTCGTAAGGTGTCGCGCCTGTTTCCTTTGCCACGGCAAGAACCTCGGTTGGCGGCACGTAGACGAATTGCGCGCTCGGATTGATGAAGCGGCGAACCAGCCAGGGACAGGCGATGCGGTCGATTTTTGGATGTTCCCGAGTGACCCACTTGTCTGCCACCGAGCCAAGATTGCGCCGCGTCGGCAAACGCTTTTCGACCCAGCCGAGAATGCCTCCCTCGAGATAACCAGCCTTTATCCCGGCATCGCGCAAAGCTGAAGCTGCATCTTGGCTGTTTTTGTTTCCGTCAGCGCAATAGACCACGACTGAGCGGCCGGGCGGCAGTTCCTTGCGCCCGCGCTCCACCTGCCCCGGGGGCTGATGGAGGGCACCGATGATCAGCCTGCCATCGGCGGCAAAACTCGCCGCGGCACGCACATCCACCACCACGGGCGCCGACGCCGTGCCCAGATGCGCGTACAGATCGGTGGGCGTAACTGCAAGGGGTTTTCCGTCCATGCGCAATCACCTCGAAAAGTCGAGTGTTGCGCAGAGCTTGGACGGTTTGCGTCTCACGGGGAGTCTGCAGATCCCCGATCAGCCAGCGTAACGTAATCCTGCCGGAAAGGAAGTGCAAGCATGGCGAATCCGTCTCCGAACCCACGCGCTGCGCGCGCAGCGTAGATGTAAAAGGTCTTAGCCGGATGACCTTTGATCGAAGATGTGCGCGACATTTCCGAATTTCCTCAGTAGGCGGCGGCCTAGATAATTAAGCGTGAATCAATATGCGATGCAGCCACAGAACGGCGACCTAACGGCCGCCGAGCTTGTGCCGAGACCCGCATAACGATTTCGAAAGCTGGAGTAGGTCTACCCTCCATGCGCAACCTCCTCGACAAAACGGAGTGCTGCGCAGAGCTTGGACGGAAGACCCGTCTAAGGGGGAGTCTGCGTTCCCCCAAACAATTCTACATTAGGATGCCCATTGGCCAACGCAAGACCCAGAGATAGAGATAGTGAAATGAGGAGCTTACACTTGTCCCACTTGTCCGGCGTGGGCAGGCCACGGCGAAACGCAATGAATGGCTTGCGCGTAATCTCACTCGCGCGCCTCCATGCAGAACGTCAAGGCGTATAACCAACCTGAAATTTCAGCGAGCTGCAGCTCCCAGCTCGCTGGATGACGCCGCTGAGCAGTATTATTGCTGCAGCGACCTATTCGTCCCGAGAGCCCTGCCCGAATGAACTCGGAGAATCGGGCGGGCTCGTTCGCGGAGCATTTTGCTGCGTTGCCGAACTGTTTCGAGAGCCTTGCCCCGTGGTATCAAGAGCCTTGTCCCGTGGTATCAAGGGTGCCGCTCGGCGAAACTTGGTCCTCGGCATTTTCCTGCTTCTCCTCGTTGATGATGCGCTGCATCTCTTGTTGAGATTGCACCTGCGTCGGGAGCTGTCCAGCCGGGCTACTGCTCTGCTGTTGGGCTGCAGCGGGAACACACAATGCGGCCGCTGCTGCTACAACGATGATCTTTTTCATGAATTCCTCCTTCAGAACCTGAGAATCCGTTTTGTCAACGCAAGCAAGAATCGATTGGTTGCTCGATCAGTGAGCCGATCAGGTAAAGTTGAGATTGAAGCGCCTATTCGTTTCGCAATCGATCTGATGCAATCGGGTCATGCATGTCCGCACGGGATCGAATGACGCGAAGGCATGTAGCCGCGGGCCTGTAACACGCAGGCCCGCATCCGACCGATCGTTGAACTGTGCACCAAATTTGTCGTGGGCGATCGTGAGGCTTCGAATGGGCGCGGAATTTCGGGAGCGCACGACGCCCACCAATTGAAGGGGCGAGAGTTCCCTCTATGCGCAACCTCCTCGACAAATCGAGTGCTGCGCAGAGCTTGGACGGGAAAGCCGTCTGACGGGGAGCCTGCGTTTCCCCGTAACACAAACCTATCTCAGGCCAGTATCAACCCCAAGACCCCTCTGAGCAGTTCCCGGGCCACTGCCAATTATGGCGAAAAAATATCGCGCGACATTCGTGTGCCCTCCTTGATCCAGATCAAGGAGCTTCCGCATCGTCCGTCGATGATGCGCAACTCGCTCGCAGGTGGCCCGACCAACGTCGTTAGCCGCCAGCGGCGGTACTCAAAAGGAGGCACAAATGAAGTCAGCTAAGCTAGTCTCAGGACTATTGCTGGGCCTCACGTTGCTAGCGAGCCCGGCATTCGCCCAAAGCAATGTTCAGCGGCTGAATACCGATGGGATCGCAAAAGCCATCGGCAAGGAGGGAGACCTCACCGGAGAGATGTACAAGGTCTCATTCCCGCGATCGGACGTGTCCGTGAGGGTGGGAAACGTGGCGATCAAGCCGGCATTGTCACTGATCGCATGGGCCGCGTTCATCAAATCGGGCAATACTGCGGTCACCTATGGCGACCTTGTCTTGCTCGAAGACGAGGTCAACCCTGTCATCAGCAAGCTTGAGGAGAGAGGCTTGGAGCTATCAGCCCTCCATAACCATCTCCTGCACGAGACGCCTCGCATCATGTATATCCACTTCGTCGGACGTGGAGACGAGGTGGAAATGGCAAAGGGGATTCGGGAGGGGCTGGCGCTGACTAAGAGCCCACTCGTCTCGACTGCATCAGGACCGGAGACAAAACCCGAAATCGCGACAGAGATCGAGAGGATCATCGGCTATCAAGGCAGTATGGGGGGAGACGTGTTCCACATTACCGTGCCGCGAAACGACATCCATGTGGCGACGATGGGCGCAATGGTCCCTGGCAGCATGGGCATGAACACTCCCTTCAATTTCCAGCTGGATGGCAAGAACGCCGCCATAAACGGTGACTTCATGCTGCGTCCCGCAGAGCTCAACCCCGTGATCAAGGTCCTGCGAGCCAACGGCATCGAGGTGGCTTCGATTCACAATCACCTGCTCGACAATGAACCACAACTGGTCTTCATGCACTTCTGGGCCTATGGCGACGCGGTAGGCTTGGCCAAGGGGCTGAAAGCCGCGTTGGACCGGGTCGGATCGTAGGCGCGGTCAGTTAGACGGTAGAGTCGAGGATGGGCGCGGCAGTCTTGGGGCGTATGGCCAAAGCTCCGTTTCCATCCCCGCTCATCGAAACGGACAAGGCGATTTCCGCGTCCCGTAGCAGAAGTGGATTTCGCGACCGAGCA
>WNGL01024173.1_pt1 | contig 14915 bp, 8 predicted proteins | sample 5400591 | NCBI WGS metagenome assembly WNGL01 (sample SAMN13153377, study PRJNA577476) | soil metagenome | isolation source: 80 cm soil or saprolite under Garry oak tree replicate 1 | place: USA:California | collected 2016-06-15
GCCAGCCTCCGCGATCAGCCGGGTCCGCTCCATACGTCTCTTGCTGCGCATCATAGAAAAACCAGAGCATGCCACTTTGGGGCAATACCTTTTCGCTATCATATTGGCGCACGTCGTCGAGACGTATTTGCGCGATGAATGATTGTGGCTCTCCCTTTAATTCTGGCCACGTCGTTCCAGGTGGCAGGTCGGGAACTCCACCCAGCTTCGACGCTCCAGGCTTCATGAGAGACTCATTAGTCTTTGTGGCAAGAATCCGGATCGATGGCCGTGCCAGCCGGTCAATATCTTTTACCAATCGGGATAACCCTGCCGAGGTTAACGCGGCTTGAAAGTCTGCTTTGTTCATAATACTCCTGTACTCCTTTCGCTATCTCTGTTTCTATACACGCTTACTGTTGACCTGGAGCGTACAGCGCGACCCTTACCAATTTAACGTGTGGACGTTCGTACAGCTATGAAACTGGTACATCGTTCAGTATCCAGCAGTCATTTCTGCGTTAGACTAGAAGTATTTAGCGAACTCGAGAAAATATGCGGAGGAAAAGCTATGCAGCAGATAACCAGGCGACTCGGCCAGAGCGACCTCTACATCACGAAAGTAGGCATCGGTACAGCTCCCATTGGTTCCACACCTGAATGGAGCGTGAACTGGGGACCACAAGATGAAAACGAAGCAGTGAGAGCTATCGAGGTAGCTATCGATCTCGGAGTGAACTGGATCGATACAGCTCCCTTCTACGGTTGGGGGCGAGCGGAGCAAATTGTAGGGAAAGCTCTGCGAGGCAAGCGCGATAAGGTCTATATCTTTACAAAATGCGGCACGCTTCGTAATGAACAGGGCGGCTGGTACGAAAACCTCAGACCTGAGAGCCTCAGGCGCGAAGTCGAAGCAAGTTTGCGCAATTTGCAGACCGACTATATCGACCTGTACCAGTTTCACGATCCAGACCCTCACATGCCAATTGAAGAGTCCTGGGCCACCATGAAGGCGCTTATCCAGGAAGGCAAAGTTCGCTACGGCGGGTTATCCAATCATACAATCGAATTGATGGAACGAGTACTGCCACTGGGGCCGATTACCTCCAATCAACATCAATATAACCTCCTTCACCGGGAAATCGAGCAGGATGTTTTACCCTTCTCGCAACAGCGCGGCATCGGGGTGCTCTGCTGGTCGCCACTTGCAAGTGGTTTTTTAGTGGACAGCTTTGATCTAGACGCTCTTGACCCCCGGGATTTTCGACGAACGCGCTCCTTTGCTCAGGAACCGACCTATGCTAAGCTCGTTCAACTGCGAACGACGCTGCAATCCATCGCCAGGGGTCACAATAGAACACTGCGCGAGCTGGCAATTGCCTGGATATTGAGACAAACGGCGGTAACGGGCGCTATTATCGGCATTCGCAGCGCAGGGGAGGCAAAACAGATGCTGAGCGGCTGCGATTGGATATTCACAGACCAGGAGATCGCGGCCATTGAACAGGCCCTCTCCCGCTGGCAGAGCTAACTTCACCTTACGTACCGTTATCCTCAAATCTCGCCGGGATCATCTGAAAATACGTAATCAAATACGTTGTTTATCGGATGTATTTCTGTGTCAGGCAAGGTAGACTTTGTACATCACGGAGTATACGCTTGTGAAATGCGCTGTTGTGACGTAAACGCGACACCTGAAAGGATAAGTGGCACGATGAAAAAATCTTGTGCCAATGACACAGAAAAATACGCTGATACCGAGAGCGAAACATCTGAACAATCCGTTCCTGTATTGCTGATCTCAACGCCTCCATTGTGCGCAATGAAAGTTTCATTGCTCGCGGAGCGCTGCATTCAAGAAATGCACAGGTATCGTCTGGGAGACGTACCCGATGATCGATATGGTTTAGAGCTTCTTCGCCGCGCTATGGTCGAGCGAGACAATGATGCGTGGGCATATATGCAGCAGTGCTTCGGCGAGATTGTGCTGAGCTGGTTGCGCCGCCACCCGCGCAGAGAGGAAGCGTATCATTTTGACAGTGAAGAGAACTATGTAGCGCAGGCCTTTGAACGATTCTGGCAGGCGACGACCTGTAATCAAAAACTGGCGTTTTCGACTGTAGCTGCTGCTCTACAGTACTTGCGCGCGAGTCTCAACGGCGCGGTTCTTGATACACTGCGGGGCTACGCGCGGCTCAAAGAGACGCCCCTGCCGGAACCTGGTTTCCTGGGAGAGCCTGAGGCTGTAGAGAGCGCAGAAGCCAGCGAACTGTGGGAAGTTATCCAGAGTATGCTTCCTCATGCCCGGGAGAAGCGCCTGGGCTACCTGCTCTTTTACTGCGGACTGAAGCCCAGAGATATTGTCCGTTATTGCCCGCGAGAGTTCTGCGATGTGCGAGAAATATATGCCATGCGTCGCAATATTATGGAGCGGCTCACGCGCAACGCGGATCAAATTCGCTGGCGTTCAGGTATTGAAAGTGCCATTGACTAACGGGTATCTCTCGTGATTTGACATAGCCATGGATAAAAATTACAATTTGGAAGGCAACCCCAATAAATGTTCGAAGACATTTTAATAAGAGGAGAAAGTCACTATGGCAGAGAATTTTGTTTCACCGGGCGGAGATCAGATTGAAATTGTAACAACGAGCGGGGGCGCAGGGGTTACATACCAGTTAAGCGCTGTAGAGAGAACGGAATATCAATGCGCAGAGTGTGGGTCTACGCTGGTTGTGCTCGAAGGGGGCGCAGGTGATTACCTGCAAGGGTCAGAAGGCAATAGCGTCTATGTCTATGCATTGGTACGTTCCTGTCCCTCGATGCATCTTATGCTTGGTATACCCGATCACATCGGCGGCCCAAAAATTCCTGTTATCAGTCCGCAACTGTTGGCCTTTGGTACGCTACAACAGGGCAGTACAGCATCTTTGCAAACAGTGGTTGTGAACACGAATACCGGCCAGGCGATTAATTGGAGGGCTAGCGTAGGAGGGGCGCTCTGGTTGTCGTTGGACATAAGCAGTGGTTCGATACAACCCGGTAACAACCAGATAATCAACGTGACGGCTACCGCCGCCGCGCCAGGAAACTACAGGGCCACGTTAACTATCATCTCGGATACCGGAAATACCAGTTCGACCGTCACAATGTCTGTCATTTGACCCACTACTCGAAGACATGCATTGTCCCCATTCGCAGGAGGGCTTCAAATTGAAGCTCTCCCCCGCTTTTTATTCCTCTTGTGCATCCCAACTCCCTCGGGTATACTGGGTGTCTAAAGTGACATGCCAGCACACAACAGGGAGGCAGCCATGCCTGAGCGCGCCGGAGACCGCGTAGGAGAGCAACTCGGCAACTACCGCTTAGTGCGTCTTTTGGGACGAGGCGGTTTTGCCGAGGTCTACCTCGGAGAGCATGTCTATCTGCACAGCCATGCCGCGCTAAAAGTTCTCAAGGTTGTGTTGAATGACGAGGATATCGATGACCTGGTGACTGAGGCGCAGACCCTTGCCCGCTTAAGCCATCCCCATATTGTGCGCGTGCTTGATTTCGCTGTTGAAGATGGCACGCCCTTCCTGGTCATGGAGTATGCCCCCAATGGCACCCTGCGCCGGCTTCATCCTCAAGGCACGCGCCTGTCGCCAGAGACTATTCTTCCTTATGTCCAACAAATGGCCTCTGCCCTGCAATACGCTCACGATCAGCGTTTGATCCACCGCGATGTCAAACCGGAGAATATGCTCCTCGACCGGCAGGACCAGGTCCTGCTCAGTGATTTTGGCCTCGCCATGCTCTCGCCACAGACCTTTGGCCACAGCACGCAAAAGATGACCGATTCGTTTGTAGGCACCACGTCGTACCTGGCTCCTGAACAGCTGCAAGGGAATCCACAAGCGCAGAGTGATCAGTATGCCCTGGGCGTGGTCGTCTACGAGTGGCTCTGTGGTAAAAGACCTTTCAATGGCTCTCCAATGGAGATTGCTATGCAGCAACTCTCGGCGCCTCCTCCATCCTTGCGCGAGCAGGGACCAGACCTCTCGCCCGCGCTCGAGGAAACCGTCCTGCGAGCGCTCGCCAAAGAGCCACAGCAGCGTTTTGCCAGTGTGCACGACTTTGCGCTCGCCTTTGAACGAGCCTGCCAGGGAATGGCGCAGCCGCTCGCAAACGCTTCCTCAACGACAAGCGAGAAATCCCAGTACAGCTTGAAGCCAGAGCCTATGTGGAAGGTGCCCACGACCTTTACGCCGCTCATCGGACGCGAACAGGACGTGATCAATATATGCGAGATGTTGAAGCGGCAGGAGGTGCGAATGCTGACCCTGTTGGGTACGGGCGGGATCGGCAAAACTCGTTTGAGCTGGCAAGTTGCAGCGGAGATACGTGAGCACTTTGCCGACGGTGTCTGTTGTGTACCCCTCGCTCCCGTCACAGAGCCAGATCTGGTGATCCCTACGATTGCGCAAGAGTTGGGCATCCAGGAAATAGGCGGATTATCTCTCTTTGAACCGGTGAAGGTCGCTTTGCGCGAAAAGCACTTTCTCCTTATTCTGGATAACTTCGAGCAAGTCGTTGCGGCAGCCCCTCTTGTAGAGGAAATACTCGCAGCCTGTCCTCACGTGAAAATAGTAGTGACGAGTCGCGCGGTACTGCGCCTGCGAGCGGAATATGAGTATCCTGTACCGCCGCTGGGCCTGCCCAACCTTGATCAGCTTCCAGAGAACGAGACACTAACTCAGTATACCGCGGTCGCTCTGTTTGTGCAGCGCGCCAAAGCTGTCCAACCCACCTTCCAGGTGACCGGGTCAAACGCGCGCATTGTGGCAGAGATATGCGTGCGCCTGGATGGTTTACCGCTGGCGATTGAACTGGCAGCCGCTCGCGTCAAAGTACTGCCACCGCAAGCCCTGCTTGCGCGGCTCTCTCAGCCCTTGCTGGTGCTCACAGGCGGAGCACGAACGTTGCCTCTACGGCAACAGACACTGCGCAATACACTAAAGTGGAGCTATGACCTGCTGGATGCAGAAGAGCAGCAACTCTTCCGGCGACTCACTGTCTTCGTCGACGGCTGGACGCTTGAAGCTGTAGAAGAAGTGGGGAAGCTCATCGATCCGGGGGATAGTAGTTCGTTGTCTGTCCTGGATGGTGTGACCTCTCTGCTAGACAAAAGTCTGCTGCTACGGGTCGAATCGGAAGGAGAGGAGGCGCGCCTCATCATGCCGACGACTATTCGCGAGTATGGAAAGGAATGTCTGCAGGAAAATGATGAAACCGAGATTACCCAGCGAGCGCACGCGCTCTACTTTCTGTCCTTTGTTGAGGAGGCCGAACCGCATCTCAAGGGTGAGCAGCAAATACAATGGCTGACACGCCTGGAGCGCGACCACGAGAACCTGCGCGCCGCGTTGGGCTGGCTCATCGAGCATACAGAGACGGAGTTCTCCTTGCGCTTCTGCGCGGCGCTCTGGCGCTTCTGGTACCTGCGCGGCTACTGGAGCGAGGGGAGGCGCTGGTTGGAGGCGGCGCTGGGGCAGCCACAAACTGGAGCGCCCACACTGGCGAGAGCAAGGGCGCTCTGTGGCGCTGGCACCCTGGCCTACTATCAAGATGACTACGCTCTCGCGCGACCCCTACTAGAAGAGAGTGCGGCGCTCTGCCGTACCCTGGATAATAAAAAAGAACTCGCCAACGCCCTGTGCGCTTTAGGCATTGTGCTGCAAGTTCTGGGAGAGACAGAGGCTGCGCAGCCTGTATTAGAGGAGAGTGAACACCTCTCAAGAGCGCTGGGCAGCCAGTGGGAGCTTGCCTATTTACTACGCAAGTTGGGACAGCGAGCAATACAAGAGCACGATCTCAAGCGAGCAACAACACTCGCCCGGGAAGCTCTCACACTCGCTCAAAGGCTGGGCGACAAATCACTTATCGCCACGACATTTGCCACGCTGGCGAATATTGCTTCACTGGAGGGCAATCTCACACAGGCCGTTGCCTATAGCTTGCAATGTCTCACACTCGCGCGCGAGTTGGGCGACAAATATCTCATCGCGATAGCGCGCCAGAGCCTGGGATACTACGCGGCGCTGCAAGGCGATGTGTCCCAGCTGTCTAGCGCGCAGGAAGGTCTCTCGATCATGCGCGAGTTGGGCGAAAGGATCTTCATCGCTATTGCGTTACACAGCCTGGGATATATCACCATGCTGCGAGGTAATCTGCCAAAGGCAGCCGCGCTGCACCGCGAGGGCCTTGCTCTCTCCCAGGAAATCCAGAACGAAACTGAGATCGGCTGGCATCTCTTCGGCCTGGCATTAATTGCAGCAGCCGAGGGGCAATACTGGCGAGCAGCGCATATGCTTGGCGCGGTGGAAGAGCGGCTTGATATCAACGCGGATATGCTCAACGTCGAACGCAACAACTATACACACGCGGTAGAGAACGCGCGCGCGCGCCTTGGCGATAAACTCTTTGAAGAGGCGCGAGCCACGGGGCGCGCCATGACGCCAGAGCAGCTTTTGGCCGTAGAGGAACTGGTTGCCGCGCAGAAAGCGCCTGCAGAACATTCACATCCCTCCGCGCCTGCCTACCCTGATGGGTTGACCGCTCGCGAAGTCGAAGTGCTGCGCTTGCTGGCCCAGGGCTGGACCGATACACAGATTACCGCAAGATACAGGTGACCACGAGGAGCGCAGCTACCCGCTATGCGGTGGACAAGAAGCTGGTGTAATCTCCTACCTCGCCAACTCCTCAAACCGCTCAATATCCCCTCTCACAATATCTAAACTGGCTCGCCAGAAGTCCGTCGAGCGGATATCGATGCCGAACTGCGCCGCCAATGTCGCTGCATCGGCCAGGCCGGTCGAGGAGAGCAGGTCGTCGTATCCCTGCTTAAACTGCTCAGGCTCCTGTTGGTATTGCGCGTACAGACCAAGCCCGAAGAGCAGACCGAACATGTAGGGATAATTGTAGAATGAGATCTCCGTGCTGTAATAGTGGGGTTTCATGGCCCACATATAGGCGTGTAACGCGGACTCGTCTAACCCGTCGCCGTACGTCTCGCGCTGCGCCTCCAGCATGAGATTATTGAGTTCATCGACGGATAAATCCCGCTGCTCGCGAGCCTCGAAGACGCGCTGCTCAAAGAGGAAACGGCTGCTGATATCGACCACCACCTGGCACGAGCTTTGTAACGACGCCTCCAGGATCATGAGCTGCTCTTGCCTATCCGCGTTGCGCAAGGCGGCTTCGCGAATAATCGTTTCGCAGAAGATGCTGGCCGTCTCAGCCAACGTCATCGGCGTATCCCGTTGCAGTATTGTGCGATGAGCCAGGTTCAGATTGTGATAGCCATGACCCAGCTCGTGCGCCAAACAGCTCACTCCCCCATAGGAAGATTTGTAATTGGCAAAGACGCGTGACTCATCCCCGCGCAGCGGTGTGCAGTATGCCCCATCAACTTTGCCCACGCGCGGCTCAGCATCGATCCACTGCTCGCGGAAAGCGCGCGCGGCAAAATTCGACAACCTGGATGAGTACGCGCTAAATTGCTCAATGATGAAGCGGGCAGCCTGATCATACTCCCACACCTTATTACTTTTGCCAACAGGAGCGAACAGGTCGTACCACGCGAGTCGCGGGAGGCCGAGCACTTGCGCTTTGGCGTTGAGATAGCGGCGGAAGTCGGGATAAGATTCGCGCGCTGCCGTCATCATGGCCTCGAGTGTTGCGCGGTCAATGTTGCTATCGAACAATGATGCATCGAGCGGAGATTGCCAGCCGCGCTTCTTCGCCAGCACATTCACCTCTCCCTTGATGCTATTGAGAGCGGCTGCCAGGGGCACTGCCGCCTGTTTCCACGCACCAAGTTCGGCCTCGTAGGCGCGCCTGCGTAGATCACGGTCAGCTTCATCGGCCATATTGCGTACCACACTCATCGGCAGTTCCTGCGCGTGCCCGCCCACAGCAAGCGGCGCCCGCAGTTGTGATGTTATATTACTGTGCAACCTGGACCAAGCCCTGCCACTGCTGACATTGAGTTCGGAGGCCAGTTCCTCTTCAGCGGGTGTCATTAAGTGGGCTGCGCGCACTTTGGCTTTTCTCAGCATATAGGCATAATCACGCGCCACCTTCGAGCGGGCAATCAATATGTCTACGTCCAGTGAACCAATCCAGGCGGTGAAGCGGGTATCAAGTTGTCTGAGCGTTACCAGGGACTTTTGCAACTCGCTCATCTTCGCCTGGGCAAGATGATCGTGCGTATTTGTGGTGACAAAACACATGATATATGCGCTCAGCGTCGCGGTGGCTTCCAGCGCCGTATTATAGCGCTCGACAATCGTCTCGAACGTCTTTATCGTGTCATTGCTTATTGGTGTTGCGGTTTGTTCCTTGATATGCTGTGTCTCGAAGAGACCAGCAAGTTCATCGATATCCTGCACAACGCTTGTGTAGCCACGCGCAAATTCCTGCGACTCCAGGCTGGGAAAGACAACCGTCATATCCCAGTGGGGCAATGTACTCACAACACTCATCCAAAATACTCTCTTTCTCCAGCGCGCTGGATACGCAATTCCAGGCGCGACAATACTCTGTGCCAGGGGAGGCTTTTCTCTCAAAAGGTAGTATCGCACAGAGTCGGAGGAATGACGAATCTCCCGGGCGTCAATCCGCGGGCGCGCGACAGATAAACTCGACTTCATTACCATCGGGATCATCAATGTACATTGTCCGACTGGCAAGGACAGGATGTACGCCGCCGCGCGGTTCGTAGCCAGCCTCGATAAACGCTGCATGTTGGGAGTCGAATGCCTCTTCCGGCAGTTCGAAGGCCATGTGATGCAGTTGATAACCGGAAGGCGCTGCTTTCACCATTTCTGTCTTGGGCACAAGCACGATCATCTGGGGGATTCCCGCGTTGCCTTCGCCAACTTTGAGAAAAACATTGGGCAGGGTAGGAGGCGAAATGACTTCCATCCCCAGCAAGTCACGATAAAATGCCAGTGATCGCTCTTTATCAGCCGTCCAGAGCACAATCTCAGAGATACCTACAATATATTTCATAGCGACCTATCCTCCAAAAATATTGAAAAGCAGGTTATCAGGTAATGGTCAATGTGACCGTGATGGTCTGCGCCGCTCCAACCGAAGGAGTAATCGTGACCGTTGCCGTGTAGGTTCCACTGGTAAGGCCGGTAACATCGACGTTGAAGGGTATGGTCGATGTTTGTTGATAGTTATCACTCCCCTGGGTCAGACCCAGCGTCAACCAGGATTGAGAAGGTGAACCAGTTGTCCATGTCAGGCCATCGCCACCGCTATTGGTAAGGTTGACCGATTGTGTTTGAGGATTCACCCCGGCGGAGGACGCGTATGTTAGTGTATTCGTATCGAGTTGCATAGCAGGCGACGCGATGTTAATGGTGATCGGGATGGTGGCCGGTCCGCCAGCAACGGGATTGCCCGTAATAGGGTCGGTGGCGTTGACCGTCACACTCGTGGTGTATGATGTGCCACCCGGCACTCCCGTTGCATTGACGATGACGTTATCCGAAGCGCTCGCTCCCCCCAGGACGCCCGTCCCAGAGCGTGCCGAGAGCGAGGCAAAGGCGGGCGCGTCCGCGCCGAGCGCGGCCGTCCAGTCGAGCGGCTCGCCGCCCGTATTATTGATGCTGATGGGTTGAGACGTCGTCCCGCTTATGACATTGATGGTCAATCCACTGGGAGACGGGTTGACTGTCAGCGCTGGCGGTGATAGCAGCGCCAGCGCCACGCCAACCGTTTGTGGGCTGCCTGTGACGGTGATACCGTTGCCGTCCACGGCTGACAGAGAAACCGTATCGTTATATACTCCAACGGCGAGAGACGCCGAGGTGACCGTGACGGTAAATGTTGTGCTTCCTCCATTGATGACTGCCGAAGTGGGTGTTACGGCTAACCAGCTTTGGGTCACCGCCGGAGTAACGGTAATATTGCCCGTACAGCCCCCGATGATACCAATAGTAAAGCTCTGGCTGACAGGATTGGGATTCGTGCCCACTTCAGCACTGAGGTTCTCCTGCGCGAGAGAAGCCGGTTGCAATGTACACGCCGGTTGAACGGTCAATGTCACTATGATAGTCTGTGGTGTTCCTGCAGTCTGGTGGGTAATACTATCGGTGGCCGTAATCGTCACCTGGCCAGTATAGGTGTTAGCGCTCAATCCCGAGAGCGTGACGCCAATGTTTGTCGTCGCGCTAGAGTTGACGTTGACGGTGCCCGAGGAAGGGCTTGCGGTAAGCCACGCCGTATTGCCGGTAGATGCCGACCAGTTCAAGCTATGGGTACAGGCGCCGCTGGCGCTGAGCGTTGCTGGCTGAGTCTGGGGGGCTGGTTGGCCAACCTCTCCAGCGGCGTCAGACCATTGAGCAGTGTCACCGTCACATTCACCGTCGCAGACTGATGTGAAGTAAGGTTTCCGGTCGCGGGGGTAACGGATAGCCAGGCGCCGCCAAAACTCGTGGCCGCGCTCGCCTGCCAGTTCAGGACGCCGCCGCCGGAATTCGTAAGCGTAATGGCCTGTCCCGTGGGATCCGGCTGGCCAATAATAGCGCTGAAGGCCATCGAGGCTGGATTGGTCGACATTAAAGGTGTGTTAGGTTGCCCCATGGTGAACGTCACGGGCAGCGTCTGCGTACCCGCCGGCCAACTGAAGATGATCGAACCGTTATAGACACCTGGTTTTAGGCCGCTGACATTAATGCTTACCGCCGCAGAGGATGGCGTGGTACCGCCTGCGCTGCCCATATTGAGCCAGTGGCCGCCAGTACTTGTCGTGACACTCGCATTCCAACGCAGTGGCGCGCTGCAACCCTGGGTGACTTTTAGACCAATGGTCTTTGCGCCGGGTCCAGGCTGCAAGTAGACGGCGGCAAAAGCAAGAGCGCCTGGGGATACCTGCAGCGCGCACTGTGGCACGATAGTTAAACTGACATAGACGCTTTGCGGGCTGCCCTTGACCGGCGCCGCTCCCCTACTGGCGAATGTCACAAAACCCCCGTATACACCCGGCAACAGGGTGCTGCTGTTGACTCGTAGCCACGCGGATTGGCTGCTACCTTTGCTCACATCTCCGGCTTGCGGAGTGATTGAAAGCCAGTTAGCGCTGCTATAAGCGCTCCACTGCAGCGACAACACGCCCGGATTACTCACAGTCAACACCTGCGCGGGTGGGTTACTGCCTCCATCAATGCCTGTAAAAGAGAGCACGGCTGGTGTAAGTTGAAGAACGGCCTCGTGCCCGGGTTGAAGCAGAGTGGTGCTCATTTTCACAGGCAATATAACCTGCCCCGCGCTGGAAGTGAAAATTATCTCGGCTGCATAGGCGCCCGGCGACAAGTTTGAGCGATCCGCCGCAATCGTCACCTGGATACTTTGTCCGCCGGAAAACGCGCCGCTCTTCGGACTGAGCATGAGCCATGATTGTGTCGCCGTGCCCTGCCAGGTGATTTGCCCACCTCCACCGTTGTCCAATGTGATCGTCTTTGTGCTATTGGTGGCCTGGTCACCAGAGCCAAGATCAATGGCGCTGCTCGAGAGCAGCAGACGTGGTGGGCGCAGAGAAGCGCTATGGCCGGTCACAACGATTGTGAATGCCGCCGTTTTGTGTTTAATGGCGTCTTCCGCGCGTATCAGGTGCGCGCCGGCCTGCCAATCCGCTTCAACAATGACGGTATCGGTGAAGGAACCTTTATCGTCTGCCTGGATAATCGTGTTGCCGTCTGTGTCGACAATAGGAATATTGCTATCGCGTGTCAGCCCGATAAGCCCGCGGGGACTAAAGTTAGAGCCGCGCAGATCAACCACGTTTCCAAGTGTCACGCTAGCAGGCATAACCTGCAGTGTAATCTCGTTTGCATGGGAGGATTTCTGAGCCAATGCTCCACGCCCCAGGGTCAGCGCTATTCCTAGAATACTGCCTGCCAGAACCGCGCAGAGCGCAAGTATGCTTGCCCAGAACAGCAGGGAAGGCGCCTGGCGGCGCGGAGGCGTTCTCGGCGGTCGAGGCGGCGCGGCTGCGGCTATCAGCGCGTACTCTGGCGGCAGGGGCAGCGTTCTGCGCGGCTCTGTTACAGGAGTGCGCGGCATCGAGGGTGTGCGAGGCCGGGAATCCACAACGATCTGCCAGTTTCCACTCGGCCTGCTCTCATCTATTTCCGCGTCTTCTAAGAGGTCGTTCGCTATCTGTGACCGGGGTATCGTGCTATCCCTGTTGTATCGTGGAGGTTTCTGCGCCAGTTTTACCGTCTCCGACGAAGACGGGGAAAACTCACCGAAGGGCACAGTCTCATCAGTATCGCTTTTTACCGCGTAAAAGCGCGGCACATTGAAGGCTCGCGGGCGCCTGGAGAGCTTTGTCGCAGCGTCTGTTGGGGAAGATGCCAGGGTTTCTCCACAGATTGCGCAATAGCGCGCAAATCCGGGTAGCGGTTCGTCACAATTTGGGCAAAGTATTACTCTCATGGCTTGTCCCCCATGGCATAGATTACCCTTCTATGGGATAAGTGTACGAGAAAAGGTGATTATCTGTCAAATCACCAAAAAAGGTCATGTTGTAGGGACAACGAGCCTTGACATTGTGATTCTATTACATTAGAATTTAGATGTTGAAATATACTCGTTCTACTCAATAGACACCAGGGGGAGAAGCTGTTCCGCACCCGGGAGGTAGACAATGAGTGATCCTACAGAGCCTCAACTGGGGAACTATCGCCTCATTGGCCTGCTCGGCAAAGGCGGGTTCGCCGACGTCTATCTGGGCGAGCACATCTTTTTGAAAACCCAGGCCGCCATCAAAATCCTGCACGCCCAGATCACCCACGACAACCTCGAGAGCTTTATCACCGAAGCCCAGACCATTGGCCGCTTGCGCCATCCCCACATCATTCGCGTGCTGGACTTCGGCGTTCAGAACAGCATGCCTTTTCTGGTGATGGACTATGCTCCTCGCGGCACCCTGCGCCAGCGCCATCCCCGAGGCTCGCGCTTGCCCCTGAGCACCATTGTGCCTTATGTCAAACAGGTGGCGGAGGCCCTGCACTACGCGCATCAGGAAAAGCTGATCCATCGGGATATCAAGCCGGAGAATATGCTGCTGGGTCCCACCGACGAGATCCTGCTCAGTGATTTTGGCATTGCCACCATGGCCCAGAGTTCGCGCTACCAGCTCACCCAGGACGTGGTAGGCACGGTCTCCTATATGGCCCCCGAGCAAATCCAGGGTAAGCCGCGCCCGGCCAGTGACGAGTACGCGCTGGGTATTGTGATCTACGAGTGGCTCAGCGGCAGTTGTCCCTTTCATGGGTCGTTCACCGAGATTGCCACCCAACATGTCTTCGCTTCTCCCCCAGCTTTACGCGAGAAGATACCCACCATCTCGCCAGATGTCGAGCAAGTGATACTGATGGCCCTGGCAAAAGAGCCGCAACAGCGTTTCGCCAGCCTGCGAGCCTTTGCCAATGCCCTGGAACAGGCAGCAGGGAAAGCGCCGGGACCGGCAATGCTCTCTAGCGAGCCGACCTTCATACCCCCACCCCTACTCTCTTCCGGGTCTGAATTCACGCCTGTGCTATCACAGTCGGAGCTGTTAACGTTTGTGAAACCGTCACAGGCTGATCCCACCCATACCTCCGCGCCTGTTCCCGTCGCGCCTGGCGCTATAGGGCCACCTATGCAGGACACTCCTCCACCCGCCGGGAAACCACCTCAACGGCGCATCTCGCGGCGTATGCTTTTAGGGGGACTGGGCAGCCTGGTTGTCGTAGGCGGCGGTCTCGTGGCATGGTTCAGCCTCAATCAAGGTCTCCTTCATGCCTCTAACCCAACTCCAACGCCCCGGCCTACCGCTACGCCCAGTCCGACGCCAACAGCCACACCCAGTCCGGCGCCAACAGCTACGCCCCGGCCTACCGCTACCCCTCCGCCTACTGCCACCCCGCAACCTGTCCCGGCGCCTCTATCAAATCCCCTTCTTACCTATCCTGGCCCATCGCAGATGTATACCGCGGCATGGTCACCCAACGGAACATGGATTGCCTCCGCCGGGGCTGGCTCAACGGTACAGATATGGTCGGCCTCTACTACACAACTATTCTACCGCTACGACAGCGGCGCCTCCACAGTATATAGTGTGGCATGGTCGCCCGACAGTAGATATGTTGCCTCTGCTCACTCGGATGGAACAGTACAAGTCTGGGACATTACCTCACAAAGCAGGATATTCTACAAGCATGGTCATACGGGGCAGGTCAATGCCGTGGCGTGGTCTCCGGATGGAAAATATATCGTTTCTGGCGGCGGAGACAGAACTGCGAAGGTCTGGGATGTGACAACAGGAGAACTTCTCCTCACCTATAGGGGCCATTCCCACTATATCAATGCCGTAGCATGGTCGCACGGTGGGGAATATATCGTTTCTGGCAGCGGAGATGCTACGGCGCAGGTATGGAACGCGACGACAGGAAGCCTTATCAATACCTATAGAGGCCATGTCAGCGATATCCTGGCCCTGTCGTGGGCTTTCGATGACGCGCGCATTGTTTCAGCAAGCAAAGATACAAGCGCGCAGGTGTGGAACGCCTCTACCGGCACGCGTTATGTCTACTACACGGGTCATGGCAATTATGTCAATGCCGTGGCGTGGGCCCCCGATGGTCAATATATTGCTTCAGGGAGCGTAGATACGACGGTACAGATATGGGGCGCTGCCAGCGGCACAAAATTCCTGGGGTACCGCGCCCATTCCGAACAGGTGCAAAGCGTGGCATGGTCGCCCGACAGCGCGAAAGTTGCCTCCGCGAGCAATGATGGGACGGTGAAAATTTGGCAGGCGCCATCATAATTTTTTTGTATTTTTACAATTTTCCATTTTTCTAATCTAACAGGCCAAACTTTTATTGACAAATCTG
>WNGL01014531.1_pt1 | contig 14914 bp, 12 predicted proteins | sample 5400591 | NCBI WGS metagenome assembly WNGL01 (sample SAMN13153377, study PRJNA577476) | soil metagenome | isolation source: 80 cm soil or saprolite under Garry oak tree replicate 1 | place: USA:California | collected 2016-06-15
GCGAGCGCCTTGTCGATCTTGGCGAGGAGGAACTTCTCGCGGTCGCGCAGCCGGAAGATCATCGACTGCGTGTACTCGCTCGAGGCGAGGTCGATCTCGTCCGGGAGATCGTCCGTGTCGAAGCTCGACTCCTCGGTGAGCGTCTTCCTCGCCGAGAGGAGGAGCTGCCGCTTCGACTCCTCGAGCATCGTCTTGAACCGCTTCGTGTCCTTCTTGTTCAAGCGGCCGCCTCCTCGCGTGCCCCGACGGGGGCCGCGAAAAAAGAGCGGGAAAGCTAGTCCGCTCCCACCGGTCCTGTCAAGGCGACCTGTCGGCGGCCCACGGCCCGTAACCCAGCGACACGAAAGCTTTACTCGACGGGCCGGCGTCGGCACACTCCGCCCATGCCCGAGGGAAAGTTCGACCGGGAGTTCCTCCGCGGCGCGCTCGTGCTGACGGGCCGGCCGGAGGTCGATCGCCTCCTGCTCGTGTCGGACCACCCGCTGTCGCCCGCCGAGCTCCGCGGCCGGCCCATCAAGAAGAAGCTCGTCTTCGCGGTCACCAGCGAGGGGCTCGCGAACCAGGTGAAGGCGAAGAAGTACAACGCCGTGCTCATCCCGCCGTACGACTACACGCGGATCGAGAAGATCAAGGTCGCGGTCGTCGCGGCGCAGGCCGCCGGCCTCCTCCGGAACGGCGACACCGTCCTCGCCCTCACCGGCCCCGGCGACGACCGGGTGATGGACACGCTCGTGAAGGTCGACATCGGCTCGCAGGACCCGGAGGAGAAGATCCGCGTCGACACCCTCGGCCTGCCGCCCGAGTTCTCCTCGCAGGTGGTCGAGAGCCTCATCCACACGGCGATGGAGATCGGGGCGGAAGGGTACGAGGGGAACCCGGTCGGCACGATCATCGTCATCGGCGACTCGACCTCGGTGATGGAGCGGAGCCGGCAGCTCACGCTCAACCCGTTCCAGGGGATCAGCGAGGCGGAGCGCAACGCGCTCGACCCGCCCATCGGCGACGCCATCAAGACCTTCTCCGCCCTGGACGGCGCGTTCGTCATCCGCGAAGACGGGGTCGTCCTCTCCGCGGGGCGCTACCTCCTCACGATGTCGCGCGACGTGAAGCTGCCGATGGGGCTCGGCGCGCGGCACAGCGCCGCCGCCTCCATCACCGTCGATTCGAAGAGCATCGCGATCACGGTCTCGCAGACGACCGGCACGGTCCGCGTCTTCAAGCAGGGAGAGATCGTCCTCGAGCTGCGGCAGAAGCTCCGGCGGGTCTAGAGCGAGCCTAGCGATCGCCCAGGGCCGGCGCGACGAGGATGCGCTGTCCCGGAAGGATGAGATCCGGGTTCGCGATCCGGGGCCGGTTCACCTCGTACAGCACGGGCCACTTCCGGGGGTCGCCGCGGTAGCGACGCGCGAGGCCCCAGAGCGTGTCGCCCCGCTCGACCACGCAGGTGCGCGCGTCGGCAGGGGGCGACGGGCGCGGGGAAGGCATTTCGCTCGCGACCGGGGTCGGGGTAGCGGTCGGGGTCGCGGTCGCGGTCGCGGTCGGGGTCGCGGTCGCGGTCGCGGTCGCGGTCGCGGTCGGGGTCGCGGTCGCGGTCGCGGTCGCGGTCGTGGTCGCGGTCGTGGTCGCGGTCGCGGTCGTGGTCGCGGTCGCCGCACGCGGTGCTGTCGTCTCCCGCTGGTCGCGCTCGGTGGTCGATGACCCTCTGAGCATCCACGGCACAACCCACGCGAGCGAGAGAAGCGCCCCGGCGACAAGCCACGGCGCCTTGCGCACCGGCACCCTGCTCGTCGGCTCCGGCGGCGGTGGCTCCCGCGGCGTCGGCTTTGGCGCCGGGGGCTGCCGCGGCGCGGGCTCGTCTCTCGGGGGCGGGGGGACCACGAGCTGGGGACGCGTGGTCGCGACGGGATCCGAGCGCCGCGGCGGCGCCGGGCGCGGGGGTTGCGCAGGACGCTGCAGCGGCGCCGGGCCGTGCGGCAGCGGTTCCGGACGCGGCGGCGGTACCAGACCTTGCAGCGGCGGAGGCGCCGGCGGGGGAAGCCCAACGTGCGTCCGGACGAGCGGCGTCTCCCGCTTCGGAGGCGCCTCCACGCGCGCGGGCGCTTCGGGCGTACGGGCCGGCTGCGGCGCGGGTGGGACGGCCGGCTCGGGCGCCCGCAGGTCGGCGCGCGGAGCGCGCTCCGGTCGGGGGACGCCCGAGGGCGGATCTGCCCGCTCCTCGCGCGGTGGCTGCGGCCTCGCGGCGATCTCCACGAGGTCGAGGAGCGTGTCGAGGTCGAGCACGAGGAGAGCGTGCCCTCCCTCCCCCGCGACGAGGTGACGGACGAGGCGCGCGGCCTCGCCCAGGCTCCCGGGCGCCGCGAGGAGGTCCTCTGCGCCGACCTGCCGGAGCCCGCGGATCCGCTCGACCTGGAGCGCGCAGGGGCCCGTCGCATCGGACTCCACGATGACGAGGGGGCCTCGCGCCGGCCCGCCCCCGAGCCGGATCCCGAGATCCAGCGCCGGGATCACTTCGCCGCGGAGCGGGAGGACGCCGCGCCACGCCGCGGGCGCCGACGGCACGCGCGTCAGCGGCGCGGACGCGAGGATCTCGCGCACGCACCGGACGTCGAGCGCGCAGGCATAGCCGCCCGCCTCGAACGTGACCAGCTCCATCCCCTGCGATGGTAGCACGCGCAGTGCACCGACGGCCGGCCGCGCCGGTGCGAGGACGGCCCACTCCGGCGGCTACTCGACCACCACCCCGAGCTTCCCCGCCTGCGACACCAGGTCCTCCCACGTGCCGGCGGCGACCGGGATCCCGAGCGCGAGCCGCGCGGCGCGGCTCGCCGCCTCGGGCTCGCCCGCGACGAGGACCGGGAGCGAGGGGTCGGCGGGCGGGGCGGCCTTGAGCCACTCGGTCGTGTCCGCGACGTCCCGCGCCAGCCCCGCGCCGCCCGGGAAGCGGGCCGGGTCGAGGAGGATCGACAGCATGTTGTTGCCGATCTTGAGCTCCTGGTACGGCACCCGCGAGAGGATCCCGCCGCCGGTGAGCGCGCCCGCGAGCAGCTCGCAGACGAGCGCGAGCCCCGAGCCCTTGTGCTCACCGAACGGCAGGAGCGCGCCCTTGGGCGGGTCGAGGAGGGCGGCCGGATCGGTCGTGGCCCTGCCCTGCGCGTCGATGATGCAGCCCTCCGGCACTCGGTCGCCGCGCGCGCGGGCCTCGCGCACCTTCCCGAGCGCGACCCGGCTCGTCGCGAAGTCGAGGAGCACGGCCGCCGCGCCGCCCGGACCGGGCACCCCCACGCAGAACGGGTTCGTCATGAGGCGCGCGTCCGCGCCGCGGAACGGCGCGACGAGCGGCGCGTGCCCGACCACGTTCACGAAGTGGACGGAGACGAGGCCGCCCCGCGCCGCCTGCTCCGCGTAGGCGCCGACGCGCGAGACGTGGAACGCGTTCCGGAGCGCGACCGCGGCGAGCCCGAGCGTCGCCGCGCGCGCCATCCCGGCCCCGATGCCCTCGCGCCCGACCACCATGCCGAAGCCGCGGCGGCCGTCGACGGCCAGGATCGGTCCGCCCGCGTCCTCGAACGCGGCGTGGGCGCGCGGATCGAGGAGCCCCTTCGCGATCGCGCGGACGTACTGGGGCAGCATGCCGATGCCGTGGCTGTCGTGCCCGGCGAGGTTCGCGTCGACGAGGTGCTCGGCGACGACCTCCGCGTCGGGGGCGGCGGCGCCGGCGGCGACGAGCACGCGGACCGCGATCTCGCGAAGCCGGTCGTGCCGGACGAGGGTCTGGTCCATTCGGCGCAGTCTACAGCGGAGCGCGCCTCGTCCGGACGCGGAGCGCACCGGCGAGGCACGCGCCCGCGAGCGGGCAGGCCGCGCACCGGGCCGGATCCCGCCGGGCCGGACAGGCGCCGCTCATACCCAGGTGGCACAGGGCGAAGTCGAAGCGGACCGGGTCGTCGGGATCCACGCGGCGAAGCGCGCCGGTGATCTCCTCCGCCGTCCGCCAGGAGGCGTCGGCGCGGCGGGTGAGGCCGAGGCAGCGCGCGACGCGGTGGACGTGGGTGTCGAGCGGCACGACCAGCGCCGACCGCGGCACGAGGCCTCGCCAGGCGCCGAGGTCCACCGCGTCGGGGCCACGGACCATCCAGCGGAGGTAGAGGTTCCAGCGCTTCGACGCCCCCGCCCCCGCCGCGTCCGGGAGGAGGTGGCGCAGGCCCCGCCCGCCGCGCCCGCGCAGGAGCGGCGAGACCGGCGGGGCGTCGCGGAGATCGCGCGCGAACGCGGCGAGCGCGGGCCGGAGGGCGTCCGGCCCACCCCCCGCCTCCCCGAACCGCTCCGCGAAGGCTGCGCCGAGCGAGCCATGGCGCGCGGCGACGTGCCCCGCGCCGGCCGCGAGCGCGGCGAGGTCGCGCGGCCGGTTGAAGCGGTAGACCGCGAACGGGAACGCCGCGGGATCCGGGGCCCGGGCGAACGCCCGGACGAACGCGGCCGGGGACGGCCCCATCGCCTCGAGGAGGCGCGCGACGAGCGGCTTGAAGAGGTCGGCGCGACCGTAGGCGAGGCACGCCGCGAAGAGCGCGGCGACCTCCTGGTCGAGCGGATCGGCGTAGCGGCGTGGGAGCTCGACGGGATCCGCCGCGATCCGCGCCTCGCGGTCGAGCCGGGCGTCGAGCCCGTCGAGGAGCGGGCGGAGCGTGGCCGCGCGTTCGGGGCGGAGCGGCGGCGAGCGGGCGGGGCGCGGCACGCGGGGGATGATAACGGGGGCGAGGTCCTACGGCTTCGGGGGCGGGTTCCGCCGGGCCCACGCGAGGAACCGCCCCGCGCCGCCGCCGAGCTCGCGCGAGGCGGTCGCCCAGGAGAAGGCGCGGGCGATGCGGAGGTCGCGCAGCGGCAGGATCTTGAGGGTCCCGGCCGCCACCTCGAGCTGCACCGACCAGCGCGAGACGAACGCGACGCCCAGCCCGGCCACGGCGGCCATCTTGATCGACTGGTTCGACCCGAAGACGAGGTCCGGACGCCGGGCGCCGCGCGCGCCGGTGGCAGCGGCGATCGCCTCCTCCACGATCGCGCGGGTGTGGGACCCCGGCTCGCGCACCAGGATCGGGACGTTCGCGAGGTCCGCGACCTTCGCGACGCGGCAGAGCTCGCGCGCCGAGGGCGCCGCGACCGCCACCACCTCGTCCTCGAGGTAGCGCTCGAGGTGGGCCCGGGGGGAGCGCTGGCGCGCTTCGACGAGGCCGATCGCGACGCGCCCGTCGGCCACCCACTCGAGCACGCGGGCGGTGTTGCTCACCTGCACCCGGACGCGGGCGCGACCGTGGAGCGCCCGGTAGCCGGCGAGGAGCGGCGGCACCACGTAGGCGGCGGCGTTCATGGAGGCGCCGAGGACGACCTCCTCCTCCACCGCGGGCTCGTCCCGCATCTCCGTGTCGAGCGCGCCGAGCAGGTCGTGGACGCCCTTCGCGGCCTCGAGGAGACGGAGCCCCCAGTCGGTCGGCGTCACGCCGCGGGAGGAGCGAAGGAGCAGCGTGCGGCCGCACTCCTCCTCGAGCGCGCGCACCTGCGCGGTGACGGCAGGCTGGCTGAGGTGGAGGAGCTTCGCGGCGGTGGAGACCTTGCGCGCCTGCGCGACCACGCGGAAGGTCTCGAGCTTGCGGGGATCGATCCGGCCCATGGCGCGCACCATAGCAGCAGCGCACCGGCCATGCCTCGTGCCATCAGCTTTGCTGATGACGCATCCGTTCTTGCGAGGAACGGATCGCGCGGGACGGGTGCAGGATGCCTCTCGTCCACGCCGGGCACTTCGCCCGGCACCGAAGGAGGAAGCACCCATGGCCTGCATCGGAACGAACTTCGTCCGCAACGTCGTCGCGCTCGAGGCGAGCGCCACCTGCGCGGAGGCCGCGCGCACGATGGCCCAGCACGGCATCGGCTCCGTCGGGGTCCGCCACGACGGCAAGCTCGTCGGCCTCTTCACCGAGCGCGACCTCCTCGCCGCGCTCGCCCAGGGCCTCGACCCCGCGAAGACCACCCTCGCCCGGGCGATGCCGGAGCGGCCGGCGCTCGTCTCGCCCTGCTCCACCGAGCGCGAGGCGGCCGAGCTGATGCGGTTCCACCACACCCGCCACCTCGCGGTGGCCGAGAACGGGGAGATCGTCGGGGTCCTCTCGCTCCTCGACCTCGTGGCCCTCGTCAGCTGGAGTGCTACATCCGCGGCGGCCGCTCGGGCCAGCTGAGCGCGCCCCTCCATCCGATCTTCGAGCGCGCCGCCGCGGCGGCGCTGTCGTAGCGCAGGGCGGGCCCGGGGGGGCCTCCCCTAGGCTCAATGCCGGTCACTTAGCGGCCGGCCGCTAACGGCGAACGCTCCCGTCGGGCCTCGGGCATCGCCCCCGGTCCTCCTGCGCCGCCGCCCGAGTCGCAACCGGCACCGGACGGTCGAGCGGGTCCAGAAACGGGGACGCCGGCGCACGCCCGGGCGCGCCAGCTCCGCGCGAGAGCGTTCCCGCACGGTGGCGGGCACGGCGAGCGCCATGGGCGCGGCCCCGAACGGTCACCGGACCTGACGCGCGAAGCTGTCACGCCGCGTGCACGCCGGCTCGCGTACGGACACCGCATCCGAACGCAGCGACGGCGGCGTGCTCGTCGGAGGGGGCCAGCCCGGGCCGCGCAAGTCGCCGAACGGGCTACGGCCGAACCACGGGCGGCATGGTGCGGATGCTCCGCGGTCATCGTGGTTCGTCGCAGCCACTTCGGCAGCCGCCACCAAGGGCGGGGGAGGCGTCTCCGACGAGCACGCCGCCGTCGCTGCGGTCGGACCGCTCCGATCGACGGAGCCGGCGTGCACGCGGCGTGACAGCGGCACACGCCAGACCCGCTCGTCCTCGGTGGCGCCCTCACTGGCTCCGCCGTGCCGGCCGCAGTCCGGTGCCGGTGCCGTGTGCCGCTGGCGCGCTCGGGCGTGCGCCGGCGTCTGCGTTTCCGGGCCCTTTCGTCAGTCCGGCGCCGGTCGCGACTCTGGCGGCGGCGCAGGAGGACGGCGCCTTCCCCGGCCCGCCACGGCGGCGTTCGTCCGGGCGACTCGAGAGGCCGACTCCGCTAAGTGACCGGCATTGCGCCTAGACTCCGACCTTCACCCGCGAGAGCTCGCGCCCGTCCGCGTCCACCGTGTGGATGGCGCAGGCGAGGCACGGGTCGAAGGAGTGGATGGTGCGGAGGGCCTCGAGGGGCTTCTCCGGGTCGGCGATGGGGTTCCCGACGAGCGACGCCTCGTACGGGCCCATCTGCCCCTTCCCGTCCCTCGGTCCGGCGTTCCAGGTGGAGGGGACCACCGCCTGGTAGTTCTTGATCTTCCCGTCCTCGATCACCGCCCAGTGCGAGAGCACGCCGCGGGGCGCCTCGTGGAAGCCGAAGCCACGCACCTCGCCCTTCGGGAACGAGGGCGGGTTGAAGATCGTCGTGTCGCCCTTCCCGATGTTCTCGACGAGGAGCTTCCAGTGGTGCTGCGCCTCCTCGGCGAGCACCGCGCAGCGTACCGCCCGCGCGGCGTGGCGGCCGAGGGTGGAGTGGAGCGCGGCCGGGCCGACCTTGGTCTTCGCGATCGAGCTCACCGTCTCGAGCGCCTTGTCCACCCAGAACTTGATGCGCGGGTGGCCCTGGGCGTAGCCGACGAGCATCTGGGCGAGCGGCCCGACCTGCATGGGCTTGCCGTCGAACCGCGGCGCCTTCACCCAGGAGTACTTCCCGTTCTCGTCCCACTTCGAGTACGCCGGGACGGTCTCCTCGGCGAACGGGTGCTTCTGCCAGTCGCCCTGGTACCAGGAGCGCGCGATGGACTCGGTCACGTTCTCCCGGAAGTAGGGGTCCTGGAACGTCTGGATCGGCTTCGCCGTCGCGAGGTCGCCGTTCAGGATCGTGCCGCCGGGGATCGAGAACTTCGTCGCCTTCGTGTCGAGCGGCAGGTCCGGCACCGCGAGGTAGTTCGTCACCCCCGCGCCGTACTTCGTCCAGTCGGCGTACATCGCGCCGATGGCGCAGACGTCCGGGATGTAGACCTGCTGGACGAAGGTCGTGACCTCGTCGAGCAGCGTCTTCACCTGGTACAGCTTCTCCATGTTGAGCGCGGCGGGGCTGTCCAGGTTGATCGCGTTCGCCACCCCGCCCACGGCGAGGTTCTGGATGTTCGGCGTCTTCGAGCCGAGGATCGCGACCGCCTGGTTGGCCTTGCGCTGCACGTCGAGCGCCTGCAGGTAGTGCGCGACGGCGAGCAGGTTCACCTCCGGCGGGAGCTTCATCGCCGGGTGGCCCCAGTAGCCGTTCTGGAAGATCCCGAGCTGCCCCGCCTCGACGAAGCCCTTGAGCTTCTCCTTCACCGCGGCGAGCTGGTGCTTCGAGTTCCCCGGCCAGGCGGAGAGGCTCTCGGCGAGCTGCGAGGCCTTCGCCGGATCGGCGGCGAGCGCCTTCGTCACGTCCACCCAGTCCAGCGCGGACAGATGGTAGAAGTGGACGACGTGGTCGTGCAGCGCGTGCGCGATCACGATGAGGTTGCGGATGAGCTGCGCGTTCAGCGGGATCTCGAGCGCGATCGCGTTCTCCACCGCCCGGACCGACGCGATCGCGTGCACCGTGGTGCAGACGCCGCAGATCCGCTGGGTGAAGACCCAGGCGTCGCGGGGGTCGCGCCCGGTCAGGATCTGCTCGAACCCGCGCCACATGGTCCCGGTGGACCAGGCCTTCTTCACGACCCCGCCCTCCACCTCGAGGTCGATGCGGAGGTGCCCCTCGATCCGGGAGATGGGGTCGATGGTGATTCGCTTGCTCATGACACCCCCTGCTGCGCCGCTGCGGCTGCCGGCGCGGTGCGGGTCTCCGGCATCGCGACGCCGGCGAGGATGGGGAACTTCCGGACGAGCCAGACGTACGCCACGGTCTCGGTCGCGACGAGACCCAGCGTCACGAGCAGCTCCGGGAGGGTCGGGAAGTAGACCCAGTTCGTCCCGGGGTTGAAGCCGGTGAGGAACGCGTCGATCCGGTAGATCGACCCGGCGAAGAGCGCGAGGAGCGCCGCCTGCAGCTGCGCCTGCGCGCTCGCACGGACGCGCTGCTGCAGGAAGCGCCAGGCGGCGGCCGCGAAGAGGACGGTCTCGACCCAGAAGAAGAAGGACAGCGCGCCGGACCCGAACAGCAGCCCGACCCGGCCCTTCAGGACGAGATCGCCGAAGCGGATCACGAGGAACGCCGCGATGACGGCGCCCACCGCGGTGCCGAGCCTCGCGAGGAGGTCCGTCTCGAGCTGCCGCCGGAAGGCGACCGACGAGAAGATCGACTCGAAGTAGATGACCGCGTAGCCCATCGCGAGCGCGGTGAGCAGGAACAGGAGGGGCAGCAGCCCGGTGTGCCACAGGCCGTGGACCTTCGTGCCCGCGACGAGCAGGAGCGAGCCGAGGCTCGACTGGTGCATCGTCGGGAGGACGAGGCCGACCGCCACGATGAACGGCAGCGCCCGGTCCACCTTCGGCCGCGCCGCCTTCGCGAACGCGGCGAGGCCGCCCTTCCCGGTCTCCTCGAGCCACTCGAGCAGCGCCGGCGAGAGCTCGAGGAAGAGGACGCCCGTGTAGGCCATCATGCAGAGGGCGACCTCGAGCAGGATGGAGGTGTGGTTCCAGTCGCCGATCGCCACCGGGATCCGCCACATGTTCCAGTAGCGGCCGAGGTCGAAGGTGACCGCCACGCCCGCGACCGAGTAGCCGAGGAAGCTCGTGAGGAGCGCCGGACGGACGAGCGGGTGGAACTTCCCCTTGTTGAAGACGTAGACGAGGAGCGCCATCGCGTAGCCGCCGGACGCGAGCCCGGTCCCCACCACGACGTCGAAGGCGATCCAGATGCCCCAGGGAAAGCCGTCGCTCATCGCGGTCGCGGCGCCGAGCCCCTGCACGAACCGGTAGAGCCCGGCGACCGTGCCGAGCGCCCACAGGACCAGCATGATCCGGACGGCCGGGGTGAGGAACCTGCCCTCGACCGCCTTCGCGCGCGCGCTCATCGGCCCTCCCCCTGCTTCTGGGCAGGTGCGTTCCGCCAGGTGACGAACGAGAGCGCGCCGAGCAGCACCACGGGCGCGGCGAAGCCCTGGTACAGGGTCCCCTGCACGACCTCGGAGAGCGCCGGCGCGGGCTCGGTGCCGAGCTGCGGCAGGCCGAGGGTCTCGAACGCGACGGGCGAGAGGTAGAGGACGTTCGTCCCTCCGCCGTCCGTCTCGCCGTAGACCCGCGGCAGGTACGCGCTCGGGCGCGCCGCGATCCGCCGCTTCGCCTCCTCGAGGAGCGCGCCGCGCTTGCCGAAGGTGACCGCGTCGCGCGGGCAGACCTCGGCGCAGGCCGGGCCCTTGCCGTCCTTCGCGCGGTGGCGGCAGAGCTCGCACTTCACGATCTTCGGCGTCGCGCTCGCCCACTCGAACTTGGGGACGTTGAACGGGCACGCGATCTGGCAGTTTCGGCAGCCGATGCACTTCGTCACGTCGTACTCGACGACGCCGTGCTCGCCCTTGTGGAGCGCCTGCATCATGCAGACGGAGGCGCAGGCGGGGTGGACGCAGTGCATGCACTGCGCCTTCACGAACCCGGTCTCCCTCTCGCCCGCGAACGCCTTGATGATCGTGAGGGTCGTGGCGTTCAGGTCCAGCGGGGCGTCATAGGTGACCCCCTGGACGCTCGCGAGGTCCTGCGGCTTGCCGTTCGCCTCCTTGCACTTCGTCACGCAGGCGCGGCACCCGACGCAGCGCACGGCGTCGACGAGGAGCCCGTGGTCCTGCGGGTCCGGCTGGCGGAACGCGACGCGGGCGTCCGCCTCGCCGGGCGACGCCACCGCCGCGGTGGCGCCGGCGGCCCCGAGGATCTTGAGCGCGGCCCTTCTTCCGATCCCGGGCATGGCGCCTACTCCTTCCGCTCGTCGATCGTGGCGCCCGGCTCCCGCGCCACCTTGCGGGAGGCGAGCCAGCCCGCGCCGGCGGCCGCGCCGACCACGAGGCCGGCGACGCCCGCGGCGACGGCGGAGACGGTGCCCTGCTCCGGCGCGACGCCCGGGTATGCCATGGGGGCGGTCGGCTTCTCGATGGGCACGGTGGTGTGGAGCGGGATGCGGAACGCGATCTCCTGCTCGGTACACCCGACGCACGGGTGGCCGATGCCGATGGGCCACGCGCCCGTCACCTCGCAGAAGTGGAGGAGCGAGCAGTTGGCGTGGGTCTGGGGGCCCTTGCAGCCGAGCTTGTAGAGGCACCAGCCGTTGCGGTGCCCCTCGTCGCCGAAGGACTGCGCGAACCGGGCGGCGTCGAAGTGCGGCCGGCGCGGGCAGTCCTCGTGGATGACCCGCCCGTACGCGAAGAGCGGGCGCGCCTTGTCGTCGAGCTTCGGGAGCGTCCCGAAGGTCGCGAACTGGAGGACCGTGCCGAGGAGGTTGTACGGGTTCGCCGGGCAGCCGGGGAGCGTCACCACCGGCTTGTTCACGCCTTTGTCCTTCAGGATCTTCGCCGCGCCGGTCGCGCCGGTCGGGTTCGGGTCGGCGGAGGGGACGCCCCCCCACGACGCGCACGATCCGATGCAGATCACCGCGGCGGCCTTCTCGGCGCACTCGAGGAGGGACTGCTCCGCCGTCTTCCCGCCGACGATGCAGTAGATCCCGTCCTGCTTCGTCGGGATCGCGCCCTCGACCACGAGCACGTAGCCGCCCTTCTTCTTCGCGGCCTCGAGGTTCGCCTCGAGCTGGTGGCCGGCGGCGGCGGCGAGCGTCTCGTGGTAGTCGAGCGAGACGAGGTCGAGCACGAGCGCGCCGACGTCCGGGTGGCTCGTCCGGAGCAGCGACTCGGTGCAGCCGGTGCACTCCTGGAAGTGGAGCCAGACGACCGAAGGCTTCTGCCCCTTCGCCACCTTCTCGGCCATCTTCTCGCCCGCCCAGGCAGGCAGGCCGACCGCGGCGGCCGCTGCGGAGCAGACCTTCACGAAGTCACGGCGCGTGATACCCGGCAGCGCGTCCGTCATCGAGAGCGGCATCCGTCGCCTCCTCGGCCGGGCGCGGGACGGCCCGACCGTGGAGCATAGGTTGCCAAGATGCCGCAGCCCGATCCTTGACGACCGTCAGTCAATGCCAAAATTTCGCGCAGTTCATGCGTAGGCTAAGGACTTCAAGATCTTACGGAACGCGCATATTTGTCGGCCCCGCTGGTCTACGTTGACCGATGCGGTCGATATCCGTCGAACGGCGACCCTCGCGCGCGGAGCGGAAGGTGCCGCACTCGCTCGGAGTTCACTCGCGGGAAGCGGCCGGGATCAGCCCCGTGCGGCGTCCTTCCGGAGCTCGCGCACGACGTGGCCCGCCTCGGGCGCGATGAGCTTCTCCCACGCGAGCCGGACCGCCGCCTTCGACCCCGGCACCGAGAAGACCGCGCGCCCGCCCCAGGCGCCCGCGACCGCGCGCGAGAGCATCGCCGCGGCGCCGATCTCGGCGTACGAGAGCGCGCGGAAGAGCTCGCCGAAGCCGTCGATCCGCTTCTCGAGCACGGCGGCGACGGCCTCGTAGGTGCGATCGCGCGCGGCGATCCCGGTCCCGCCGTTCACGACCACGACCTCCGCGCCCGCCGCCGCCGCCTCGTCGAGCGCGCGGCGCAGCTCGACGGGCTCGTCCTTCACCAGGAGGTAGCCGGCGAGCGCGTGCCCCGCCGCGGCGATCGCGCCCCTGAGCCACGCGCCGCTCTCGTCCTCCGGCTCGCTCCGCGTGTCGGAGGCGGTCACGACGAAGAACCGCAACGACCGCGGCGCCTCGCTACGATGCTCGACGTGGCTCATGGATCGACGCCCTTCCTTTGCTCCTCTCCCCCACCGGGGGAGAGGCAGGGTGAGGGAGCCGCGCCGCGGCGCCGAGCCGACGCTATAACCGGCCCCGATGATGAACAAGCTCGAGGTGGCCCGTGCGCTCCGGGAGATCGGGGCGCTGCTCGAGGTGGACGGGGAGAACCCGTTCAAGGTGCGCGCGTACGAGACCGGCGCGCGGGCGCTCGAGGGGCTCTCCGACGACCTCGGGACGCTCGCCGAGGAGGGGCGGCTCGTCGAGCTCCCGGGGATCGGCGAGGCGCTCGCGCGAAAGATCGCCGAGCTGCACCGGACCGGCACCACCCCGACGCTCGAGAAGCTGCGCGCCGCGCACCCGCCGGGGACGCTCGAGCTCGTGCAGGTCCCGGAGCTCGGACCGCGGAAGGTCGCGGCGCTCCAGGCGGCGCTCGGGATCCGCGGCCTCGACGACCTCGAGCGCGCGTGCCGGGAGGGGCGCGTGCGCGGCGTGAAGGGGTTCGGGGAGAAGACGGAGGCGCGGATCCTCGAGGGCGTCCTGCGCCTGCGCGAGCGGGCCGCGGAGCGCCGCGTGCTCCTCTCCGACGCGCTCGCCCAGGCGGAGCCGCTGCTCGCGCACCTCCGTTCCGTGCCCGGCGCGGTGAAGGTCGAGCTCGCGGGGTCCGCCCGGCGCATGCGCGAGACCGTCGCGGACCTCGACGTCGTCGCCGGCTCGGACGACCCTGCCGCGCTCTCCGCGGCCCTCGCGGCGTGGCCGACGGTCGCGGAGGTGCTCGGGCGCGGGGACACGAAGACGGTGGTGCGGCTCGCGTCCGGGCTGCAGATCGAGCTTCGCGTGGTCCCGCCCGGCGACTTCGCGACCCTCCTCCACCACTCCACCGGCTCGAAGGCGCACCACGTGAAGCTCCGCGGGCTCGCGCGCGACCGCGGCTTCACCCTGTCGGAGTGGGGGCTCGAGCGGCTCGACGGCGGCGGGAAGGTGCCCATCCCGTCCGAGGACGCGCTCTACGCGGCGCTCGGGATGGCGCCCGTCCCACCGGAGCTCCGCGAGGACCAGGGCGAGGTCGAGGCCGCGCTCGCCGGCGCGATCCCCGGGGACCTCGTCCGCGCCGAGGACGTGCGCGGCCTCGTGCACTGCCACACCACCTGGTCCGACGGCCGCGCCACGCTCGAGGAGATGGCGCGCGCCGCCGACGCGCTCGGGGTCGAGTACCTCACCGTGACCGACCATTCGCGCACCGCCGGGTACGCAGGGGGGCTCGACCCGGACCGGATCCGCCGGCAGTGGGACGAGATCGCGCGCGTGCAGGAGCAGGTGAAGGTGCGGCTGCTCCGCGGCACGGAGTCCGACATCCTCGAGGATGGCGCGCTCGACTTCCCGGACGAGGTGGTGGAGCGGCTCGACGTGGTCGTCGCGTCCGTCCACGCGCGGATGAAGATGGACGAGGCGACGATGACGCGGCGGCTCGTGCGCTGCATGTCGCTGCCGGTGTTCAAGATCTGGGGGCACGCGCTCGGGCGACTCCTCCTCGATCGCGACCCGTTCGCCTGCCGGGTGGAGGAGGTGCTCGACGCGCTCGCCGCCTCCCGCGGCGCGGTCGAGGTGAACGGCGACCCGAAGCGGCTCGAGCTCGAGCCGCGCTGGCTCCGCGCCGCGACGGCGCGCGGCATCCCGGTGGTCCTCTCGGTGGACGCCCACTCGATCCGGGACCTCGGCTACCTGCGCTGGGCGGCGGCGACCGCCCGGCGTGGCTGGATCCGCCGCGGGCAGGTGCTGAATTGCCTGCCGGTCGAGGAGTTCCGCCGCGCGGTGAAGCCGGTGGCGTGACGCGTCCCGACCGCAGCCGTGCGGCGCCGCCCCGGAAGCTCCTTGTCCCCCCGCCGGTCGCCGCCTAGGCTGCGGACACCTTGAACACGAAGCTCCTCCGGTCGAAGCGCATCGCCGTCCTGTCGCTCCTCTCGACGGCGTCGGGGATGCCGCTCGGCTGGGTGTACACGACGCTCCAGTTCTTCCTGGTCGCGCTCGGGATCCCGAAGTCCACGATCGGGCTCCTGTCGGTGGTGTCGTTCCCCTGGCTCCTCAAGTTCCTCTG
>WNGL01005586.1_pt1 | contig 14907 bp, 8 predicted proteins | sample 5400591 | NCBI WGS metagenome assembly WNGL01 (sample SAMN13153377, study PRJNA577476) | soil metagenome | isolation source: 80 cm soil or saprolite under Garry oak tree replicate 1 | place: USA:California | collected 2016-06-15
GGTGGACCTATGTATTTACTGCGATGTGGGATTCGAATCTGGTTTTTCTCCGCGGATCAGAGGTGTTATCGCCCGGGGAGCTGTGGCAACTTAGACCTTAGCAGCTTTACTGATTGTTTACCACCGTTTGTGGTGCGGGCTTGTTCAGTTCAAGCTGGTCGCTCACTTTCTGCAGGCCCGCAGTGAGCTTTTCAACCTGTTTCTCCAGCTCCTGCACCCTGCGATGCTCCTTGAGAAATTCATTTAGCAACATCGCGTTCACCGCCTCGTAGCGCACCGTGTAAGGCTTACCATCGGCATCGCGAACGACCAGATCAGGGTTCACTTTTTCCACCTCCTCGGCCACCGGGCCAAACTGCGGAATGCGCTTGGGGTCAATCTCCTTTTTGTAGCGGAAGCTGACCGGGTTGAGGGCGAAGAGCGCTTCGCTCGCCTTGCCGGTCATGAAAGACAGAAAATCAAATTCGGTTTTTGCTTCTTCCCTAAGAGATTTAACAGCGTTTCATACTGATGCGAAAGTTTCGGGCGAACATTTTCGATACCGTTCATCACGTCCTTCTTCTGTTCATTGGGAAGGTTGTACGAGGCTAGTTTCTGTCGCCAGGCGTCAAAAGTGCGTGGTAGATCATTTCGATATGTTTCGATGATTCGTTGCCCCTCAATCCGCTTGCGAGATTCCGTCTCCAAACTTCTCTTGTCACTTAAAACAGAAGTCTCAAAAACACCTTTCTCCCCAAGGGCGTTTAGTTCCCTGTTCATGCCATCGAAAAAGGACCCAGCCTCTTGAAAGAGATCGTTCATGCAACGACCAATCAAGTCAGTGGTCGCGTCGCCCGTGGGTTTGACAATCGGAGCATCTCTAGTGCCCCCCGCTTCCACATAACGTTGCCAATCGTTAGCAAATACTCGCAGAGCATTCCCGAATTGTTTATTCGATTCTGCTGATTTCTGGAGGCTGTATGCCACATCGGCTATGACGAGCAGCCAACCAACACTCAGTATCAATAGCGCCCTCCTAGGACGTTTGGCCAGGTAACTGACCACTAACCCCAGGCCGATGCCTCCAAACAAAAGAACTCCGGTCAGATGCCCAATTGCAGAGGCCAGATCGTATTGGGCCGGTGGGTGGAAATTACGCATTGAATTGGAAGCCCCGCCAAAGAAAGACCCCACCGATAACCCGCCAGACGGACTTTTTGCGGGTTCCTGTCGTGGCGCTGGCCTTTGGCGTTGTTTTGTCTTGTGGATTTGCAGGCCCGTGTTGAGGGTACATTTCATCTAAACAGCGGCCTACTGCCTTCATGGAGTTCGGCTCAGTACCCTCCTGGGGCAGAATTGGCGGCGGTAGAACGGGTTTGTCGGTAGTCAACTTACCCGCTGAAACAGGTTCGCTTGGCTCAAGCCATTCTCCGCAGAAGCGGCACTTGATGGCTTCTTGTCGAATCTGCTCCTTATACAGAACGGGCATGCTTTGAACGCTGCATCTGCCATTCGCCCTGGAGTATAAACGTTTTCGTTCCGTGGAAGCAACGATAGAAACACGTGCAACAAAAGATTTACGTAGGCAATCTCCGACTAGATCAAAACATTTTCGGACAAAATCGGACAGTTGAAGTGCGTTTATTTGCGTGAATCGTGCAAAGTGTCGATTCTTCACAAGTACGGTTAACGCGCTGAATGCCGCGTTCCACTCAAATTGCGCGAATTTGCGAAATCTTCTAATCGGTTTCGATTCCCGTTGCCCGCTATTGGTCCGGCGCAATCAACTCGCGATTTCGCCAGGCGAGGCCCAAACCGGAGTAAATCGTTAGCGCCACCGTAACCCATACCAAGACTGGACCGGCTTCGTCTCGTGCCCGCAACCACCATGTCGATGTTTCAGTCGCATGCTGCAGCTCGGCTATTGAAAAAAGCGTAAGGAAGAAAATAACGGTGATGATCTGCCAGGAGGTTTTCTGTTTGCCGAGCCGCTCGGCTGGAAGGACCCGCCCTTCGGCGCTGGCTATCAGGCGCAAACCGGTAATCAAAAAATCTCGCGCGACGACTGTCGTGGCTGCCCACGCCGGCACAGCCTTGAGAGGCACCAGCGAAATAAACGCCGCTGCCATCATGATCTTGTCCACCAGTGGATCCATCAATTTGCCGAAATTCGTGATGACTCCGTAGCGCCGGGCGATTTCTCCATCGATGAAATCTGTCAGTCCGGCGATGAGAAAAATCGCAAGAGCAGACGTGCGCGCGTATTCCCAGGAGGAATTTAACGCCAGAACAAAAAGCACCGTCAGCGCCAGCCGGCTAAGGGTTAAACGATTGGCCCAATTCATTCTGCTGTGGCCGGGATGGGTGATCCCGGCCTTCTTCGGTTGTTAGTCTCGAATCGCGGTCGCTTCCAGATTGGCACGTTTTTCTTTAGCTCGTCCACAATCCACTTGCTCGACTCGAAAGCAGCTGCGCGATGCTGCGCCCAGACTTGAAGAAATAATGATGGCTCGCCCGCGCGCACGAACCCGACCCGATGATGAATCATGACCTTCTTCAATTGAAACTTCTCCGTCGCGGACTCCGCGACTAATTGCAATTGGTGCTCGGCCATTGCCAGGTGCGCTTCGTAATCGATGCCCTCGATCTTGCGCCCATCCTCAACCTCGCGAACAACGCCCCAAAAAACAACAACGGCGCCGGCCGCAGGATCGACATCATTCTCTGGCGCTTTAAGCGGCGCTTTCGTCAATAAAACTTTGCAAACCGGATTTGCCATGCGCTTCAAATGCCCGCTACAGTGAGGTCTCCTCTCTTTTGAGTCGTCAGACAAGAAGATACTAAAATGAACCCGAATCAATGTGATATTGGCCTAATCGGTCTGGCTGTGATGGGTGAAAACCTCGCCCTGAACATGGAATCGAAGGGATTTTCCGTTGCCGTTTTCAATCGCACGACTGAAGTCACGGAGAAATTCGCCAGCGGTCGCGGCAAGGGAAAAAATATTCAGCCAACGCGCACGATGGAGGAGTTCGTCGGCGCCCTCAAGCGACCACGTAAAGCGATGATCATGGTGAAAGCCGGTGCGCCGGTGGATGCCGTCATTGGACAGCTCGCGCCCTTGCTGGAGAAAGGCGACGTCATCATCGACGGCGGAAATTCTCTTTTCACCGACACCCAACGGCGCGACAAAGAATTAGAGAACCGCGGAATTCATTTTGTAGGCTGCGGCGTCTCCGGTGGCGAAGAAGGCGCACTCAAAGGTCCGTCCCTCATGCCGGGCGGCTCGCGCGAGTCGTGGGAAATGATCGCGCCCATTTTCCGCAAGATCGCCGCGCAAGTGGATGGCGAACCGTGCTGCCGTTACATGGGACCGGACGGCGCGGGTCATTACGTCAAAATGGTGCACAACGGAATCGAGTACGGCGACATTCAATTGATCTGCGAAGCCTACGCCATCCTCAAAGACATCGTGGAGATGGATGCTGCGCAACTAGCCGAGACTTTTGCAGAATGGAATAAGGGCGAGCTCGACAGTTATCTCATTGAAATCACGTCCCAGATTTTCCGAAAGATCGATCCCGAGACCGGCAATCCGCTGGTCGATATGATCCTCGACAAGGCTGGCCAAAAGGGAACCGGCATCTGGACGCTTCAATCTGCCATCAGGCAGTCTGTCGTCATTTCGACAATTAACGCCGCCGTTGAGGCGCGCGTTATCTCGTCACGGAAAGAAGAGCGCGTAGCTGCGTCGAAAATTCTGCCGCAACCGAAGGCGCGAAAGTTTAAAGGCGATCGGACGCGTCTAGTCAATGCAGTGCGTGACGCGCTTTATGCGTCCAAAATCGTTTCCTACGCGCAGGGGATGGAGCTTCTTCATGCAGCAAGCAGTGAATACAATTGGAACCTTAACCTCAGCGACATCGCCACTATCTGGCGCGGCGGCTGCATCATCCGCGCGAAATTTCTCAATCGGATTGTCGAAGCGTACCGGCGCGACCCCGCTCTGCACAATCTCCTGCTTGATCGCTATTTCACGAAGATCATCCGGAAGATGCAACGCAATTGGCGCGTCGCTGTTTCAACAGCCATTAAGCACGGCGTAGCGGTCCCTGCGTTTTCGGCGTCGCTTGCTTACTTCGATAGTTATCGCCAGGTGCGTTTGCCTGCGAATCTCTTGCAAGCGCAACGCGATTTCTTCGGTGCGCACACTTATGAGCGCATCGATAAGCCCGGCGTCTTTCACACCGAGTGGATCGAATCAGATCAAAAACCAGCTGAAAGACCAACCGAACCTAAAACACCAACCCCCCATCACGCTGGAGAATAGCTGTGGCCGTCGACCTTTGGGCGCGACGCGACGCGCATTTGTGTTAGCCGGTTCAGCGCTTCGCACAGCGAAGCGGCTACAGCGTTAGTGGAAATCATGCGACTCGCTGCCGGCGAGTTCTTGATGCGCGAGCGGTCTGATGTCGCGCGTTTTAATCAAAACAACGTCATCAGAATTCTGCACTTCGCCTTCGATGAGCAGAAATGCTTCTTCAGTGATTAAAAGACGAAACCGCTCGAACAAATTTGGATCGACAATCGCATTTGAGACGCCGGTTTCATCTTCCAAACTGATAAAAACAAATCCCTTCGCTGTCCCCGGCCGCTGACGGCAAATCACGTTCCCAGCGATCTGAACGGTTGCGCCATGAGGCGCCTCCGGCAGATCGCTCGCGCGCCAAATATTCGGCAAACGTTCTCGCAAAAGTTTCATCGGATGGGGCCCGGTCGTCAGATTCATCGTCTCGTAATCGGCGCGGACTCGTTCGGGCAACGTCATTGGCGCAAGCGGCACGTTGTAGCCGGGATCGCTGATCCCGGTCGGGGACAGCGTACTTATTGAAGAGCCGGGATCACCGATCCCGGCTACCTCCTCTACCCGCCACATCGCCGCGCGCCGGTGAGCGGCGAAACAATTGAGCGCGCCGAGTTCCGCAAGCGTGCGGAGTTCCTCTCTCGAAAGCGGCACACGCCGCTTGAAATCTTCGAGCGAGTTGAATTGCCGATCCTGGCGTTGCCATCCAAGTTCATCTGCGTGTTCCTGGCGCAATCCATTTACGACGCAAAATCCCAGTCGCACGCTGTCATCCGAAATGACCACGCAGCGCCAGTTTGATTGCATAACACACACCGGCTTGATCTTGATCCCATGCCGGTGGGCATCTTTGACAATCGTCGCCGAGGTGTAAAAACCCATCGGCTGATTGTTGAGCAGGCTGGCGTAAAATTCCGACGCGCGATGCACTTTTAAATAGGCGCTCCCATAAGCGAGAATGGCGAAACTGATCGCGTGCGACTCCGGAAAACCGTAAAGCGCAAATGATGTAATCGAGTGAATAATTTTCTCGATCTTGTCAGGCGCGACGCCCTTGCGTTCCATCGCGGCGCGTAATTTCAAACTCACTTTTTGCATTCGTTCCTCCGAGCGATGAAAACTAAGGGCGCGCCGCAGCTCCTCGGCTTCGTTTCCGGAAAAATCGGCCATGATCATCGCGATCTTGAGCATTTGTTCTTGAAACAACGGAACACCGAGCGTGCGTCCCAGAACCGGTTCGAGACGCGGATCGAAATAGCTAACTGGCTCGCGTCCGGCGCGGCGCGCCAGATACGGATGCACCATGTCTCCCTGGATTGGTCCCGGCCGAATGATCGCCACTTCGATGACCACATCATAAAAACATTTCGGCTTCATCCGCGGGAGAGTCGCCATTTGCGCGCGGCTCTCAATTTGAAATACGCCGATCGTGTCGGCTTTCTGCATCATTTCAAAGGTGGCGGCGTCATCTTTTGGAATGTGCGCAAGATCGATCGGGCGCCCCCGCTCGCGACACAGCTCAAACGCATCTTGCATCACCGACATCATCCCGAGCCCGAGCAAATCGACTTTCACGATGCCGAGATCTTCGCAATCGTCCTTATCCCATTGCGCCACGACGCGCCCCGGCATCGACGCGTTCTCCAGCGGCACAAACGAGCTCAGCTTGTTCTGGCAAATAATCATGCCGCCGGAATGCTGGCCAAGATGTCGCGGCAAACCATAAATCGCCTGATACAGCCTGACGAAAGCCGGCATGCGCGGATGTTCCTTTGGCAAACCAGCCTGTTCGATCTGCGATTGGAGATCGAGCGTGTGCGGAAAATCGCCGTTCGCGAACAAGTGTGAGAAGCGATCCAGAATGCTCAGTGAAAAATTTAACGCCTTGCCGATTTCCCGTGCGGCGCTCCGGCCGCGATAAGTGATGACGTTCGCGGTCATGGCCGCCCCATGTTTGCCATAGCGGCGATAAATTTCCTGGATCACAGCCTCCCTTCGATCGCCGCTTGGAAGATCGAGATCGATATCCGGCCACCCTTTACGGCTCTCGTTTAAGAATCGTTCGAAGACGAGATGAGTGCTCACCGGATCGACCGGTGTGATGCCGAGGCAATAACAAACCGCGCTGTTCGCGGCACTGCCCCTCCCCTGCAGCATGATGTTGTGTTCGCGGCAGAAGTTCACAATGTCCCAGACGATCAAAAAATAGCCGGGAAATCCGAGCTTAGTGATGAGCGCTAATTCTTCCTCAAGCTGCCGTTTCACCTTGGCGCTGATCGCCGCATAACGCTGTTGCGCGCCAAACCATGTGATCGTGCGCAGGAAAGAATCCATCGAGTGACCGGCCGGCACTGGAAACTCGGGAAATTCATAGCCAAGATTCTCCAGCGAAAAGGTGAGCCGCTCAGCCAGGCGCGACGTGTTTTCAATTGCTTCCGGCAGATCGCGAAAGAGTTCGCGCATTTCGCGATCGCTTTTCAAATGCCGCTCGCTGTTTCGAGTGAGCAATTTCCCAGCGGCATCCAGGTGCGTGTGTTCGCGAATACAGGTGAAAACATCGAGAACCTCCCGGCCGTAAGGCCTGGCATATTGCACGCCATTTGTCGCCAGGATCGGCAATCGATAGGCGCGCGCGAGATCGATAAGTTTGCGATTGATGCGCTCCTCTCCGCGAAGGAAATGCCGCTGAATTTCCACGAACACATTCTCGCGCCGGAAAGTATCGATCAGGAATTGCGCGCGGTTTGCAGAATTCTGGGTAGCGCACGCGTCTCGCGTGTTGGCGATGGCGTCCTCGCCATCACGAACTTTTCTTGTGCCATCCAAGCACTCGAGTTTCGTTTTAAGGAAAGATTGCTTCGGCGAGACACCGAAAGTCCGCGCCGGACTGGCATTTGCACGCGCGACGCGTGCGCTACCCAGAAACGCGACAAGTCCTCCCGCAAATTGCGACAGCTCGCTCCATCGCACTGCGCACTTTCCTTTCTCACTCCGCAAATGCGCCTCGGTCAGTAACTCGCAGAGATTTCTGTAGCCGGTTCGGTTTTTGACTAGCACGGGCAGGATGCCGCCATCTTCTATGCTGAGCTCGCAGCCAATGATCGGTCGAATATTTTGCTCGCGTGCTGCGACCGAAAACCGTTGGGCTCCGTAAACGCCATTCCGATCGAGCAACGCCAACGCCGGCATTTCCAATTCGGCTGCAGTCTCGGCCAATTGCTCCGGAAACGAAGCGCCGCGCAGGAAGCTAAACGCGCTGCACGCATGAAGTTCAATGTAAGACATGTGTTTCGTTGAAGCCTTAAAGCGTTGAATCGTTGAATCGGGCCTTCATCAGCGATCTTTTGCTGTAACGGCGGCTAATCATAAATCCCATCGACCTCCCATTTTTCGACCCCTGCCACGCCGGCTCGTCGCGCCGAAGCGAGCGTAGGCGGAAGCTTCAGCGAAGGCGGGCTCTGGTGACAGCGAACCAAAACGTTGTTCTCCAATTGCAAATCCCATTCACTGCGCGACCAAATCTTTTCATCCCACCAATTCCCGGAAGCCAGATAAGGGCCGCGTTGATCGACAAGTTTGCCTCTGATTTTCTTGCTCTGAAAATGCGCCGGAACATTTTCCGAAATGAAAACCGTTGCAGATGTAGGCGGTCGAAATCGGCGCAGCGCAACGCCTGGCACCTCCTTCTTCTCTTCTGTAGAGGCAAATAAGCCTGCCCTGAGCGAAGCCGAATGGGTGTCGGCTACAAACCCCATCGAAACATTCCACGCGAATGGCTCAATTCGAAACGCGTCCGGCCGATGCGTTTCATCCAAAACAGGCGTGCCAACGCGATCGACGCCGAGCAATGCGGTCAAACGCGCGAGTGTTTCCGATAATTGATTCGGGTTGCGTAATGTTGTTTCAAATAATCCAAATTGCTGTTTTGGAGGTTTGGTTGCCTGCGCGTCCAGCGAGACCGCAGTAATCGCATGCTCCGATTTGAAATTCTCCAAGTGTGTATGCAGCATCCGGAAGAGAAGATCGACATCGTTGGTCGGCTGCGGAATTTTGAAAACGCGTTCGTAAATCTGCGTATTCACCGCAGCGAATCCGTCCCGCCGTACGGCGGGCGGATTGGCAAAAGTAATTCGCAAGGTCAGTTCTTTTGCGACGAGATAGATCGCGCTCAGTCGCAAGGAAAGCTGCTCCAAAAAGCGGCGGAGCATAAAGAGCAGCGGCTCGGCCGTTTCGATTTCGTGTTCAAATTCGAAGCTCTCCTCGAATGACTGAGGCGGTCGGACCAGTTTGAGCAGCCGATTGGATTGCCCGTTGGCGCGCTCCCACATTCGCACCGCTTCGAACCCAAGTCGCCCGGCGAGCTGTTCTTTATTCAGCGCGGCTAGCTGCCCAAGTGTGTGGATTCCCCACTTGTGCAGGATGACGAGGATTTCCTGAACAGTGCGAGCCGCACTGGCCTTTGTTGACGCTTTTGACTTTGTTGATCGTCCGTCCAGCTTGGCCTTCATGGAAGGCAATTTAAGGCAATCTCGATTATGTTCAAGTGAACATTAACGCATCGTGTCTACTTTTTCTCCTTTAAGCTGCGGCTGATAATACTTCTAGAAGGCCATGCGCTACTGGCTCAAATTTACCCGTGGAATAGTCTATTCCAATCTGCGGGCCGCTTGGGTTGGAGGCTTGGAAATCAATTTCGTTGACGGCCCATGTTCTAACGGTCGCGCTTACTCCACGTGCCGCAGCGAGCAATTTAGAAAATGAGAGTTTTTCTACGACCGTTGGCGAGCCCTGGAGTTGCTTTTCAAATATGCTTGCCAAGTTATCGTCTTTTCCGAGGCGTCGGATTAGAGGACGAGCCATTTGAGAATCCCAAAATTGATTGGGCTCACTGTAGTTCTCCAAAATTGCGTCAAAATTTTGCTTAACGCTTTCGGTGGAGCCTTTGCTACATATTACGTGCCATACAGGCAATTCTAAGCCGATTTTGGTCCGCATGCTGCGCAGTCGCTGAACAATGAGTTCGATGACCTCGCTTTCAGGCCACCCCTTGCAAAGGGCGATAAGGATCCGACCGGCTTCACCATCAAACCAATGCGGAGAGGCACCACGTAATTTGGATTCAAGAGAAGTTCGGATTTTCTCATCGCCTCCGAATTCATCGCCGAGCATTTCAGCCGCAATGACGCTCATTAATGGCTCTCGGTGAGATTGAGCTCTCATAGCTAATGCCTCCATCAAATATTCAAGCAGCAGCGGCCGAGAAGCGGGTACTGCAGCAAGCATTTGAAGGATTTCAGGAGTGCTATCGCGCTCTGACCTAGCTGAAAGGAATGATAAAGCGTCCGCACGCGGACTTTCATATTCCCACAGGAATGGAGCAAACCTGCTCCATAGCTGAAGCCGATCCGATTCGAATCGTCCCACAAAAACCCAAAATTTCTCCCCGAGCTTACGCTTCAGAAGATCCCAATGTTGTAGGAGGGTCCGGACTAACGCGACGTTCTGATAAAACGTGAATCCGATTGTAAAGCTGGAGTCTCCTTCTTTAGTCGACGCGACATCTATCAAATCTAAGCGATCTAATACGATTGCTCCAGCGATAGCTGCCTGCCGTCGTGCTTCGAAATCAGGCCCGAGCGCACGAAGTCCATTTTGAAGACTCAACAGATCAGTTTCGCTGACCCCACAGGGACTTTTCAAAGTATAGTACCGGATCGAAGCTTCTGTTTTTACTTCAGCGTCTTCCTCTCTTTCCCATTTTCCGAATAGATCTATCGCAAATGCCGGATCGTGGATCGAGATTGATGGGTCCGACACGATAACTTGCCGTAGTTCTGTAGGTATTGCCGCGGCTGCTCGAAACACAAAATCAGCGAATTCCGGATCGTTAGGGTACGCAGCTGCGATCGCCCGAATAGTCCATTTGGCGGTTGCAGCCTCCTTCTGCGCTATGATGCGCACTCGGGGATCCCAAGCATAATCGGCAATCAAATGACCTATTACGTCTTGCGCGAACGCTTCTCCTCGAACGTTGATTTGGTCGAGAATTGTACCCACCACTTCCGTGTTATGTTCGGTAGCACTGTAAGATTGCAGACCGCTCATTATGAAATCCACGCGTCGAGCGGACGTTTCTTTCAGTAATTCGAGTAGTCGCACGCGTGCAGCGTCTTTGTCTTCGATTATACGGGGAATTAGATGGGCGATACTGCTTGCTTTATCGGGCGATCCGTTGGCCAGTGCGTCTAGCGTTTCTGACACGCTTGGGTCATCCATCCCCCAAGTGTCCAACAAAGCAATTGCATGCCACTGCGCATACGGTGACGAGCGAACTGCATTCAGTAGATAGCCCTTCGCTGTGTCAGATGCGGCAGCCATTGCCAGCACCGCGTTGTCTACATCATAAACATCTGCTTTTTGTTTCAACAGATGTTCATCAATTTCAGCCGACAACTTCGGATGCCGTTTAAAGTTACGCGAAAAATACGGTCCGAGTTCGTAAAAACGCCCGATCAAAAACGATCTATCTGTCCGTTTTGCTCGCCCGATAAGACAATCCACAACCTCGTCATCCTGCGGGAAGCCCCGAACTAATACGGCTTCAGCGATTTCACGATCCGGGTCGTGACGGTAATGATAGATGTTATCCGATAACGCTTTTCGGCAAAGGGCCTTAACTTTGGTCGATCTAGGCCAACCAGATACTAGAGCTGAAATGATGTCGTCGCGCCAGAATATGGAAGTCATTGAGTCGCCGCTCAGCCTCAACAATTCGTCCAAATCTTCCTCGGTGTGTTTTTGTAACTGAATACGCCCAAGTATCGAAACGAGCCGGAGCTCTGGGCTGACAGAATCCCTGACGTTGTCTAGTATTCGACTAAGGTCCGGATGCTTAGGCCAGCCTGTGAACAGAGCTTCAATTGCGGCGACTCTTGGACCAGTGGAAATGGAACCATTGGCTAGGGATGCGATGCGATCACCTACTTTAACATCTTCGCGGTACCTAGTCGAAATGGCTGAGGCTGCACCGCGTCTGTTTGAAAGTTCTTCATCGAATAGGTTTTTCCAGAGACATTCTAGCAATTCGCTCGACGGTTCCCACGAAGTCAGTGTGTTAAGAAGATCGCCGCGCCACCGAGAGTAGCACGGAAACCAACGATTGATCCGGTCGCGGAGTATGTCCCGTAGGGCTGTAGAACGAAGACCGCCAAGAGCTAATTGCGTGAGGCTGATACGCTGCGGCATCCAATCCCCCACTCCGATCTGTTCGAAAACATTGCTCGCCACCTCACGCGCTATCGGGGTTGGGCAGCTAAACGTTCCAAACGCAATCTCTGCTACCAATCGCTCCACTGGATAGCGGTCAGCCCGGGATGCAGTCGCGAGGTGGCCTCTCAGCGCTTCGACTAAGCTTCGTACTTCCGCTGGGCGTCTCGTCATATAGCAAAGCGCGAGAATCACTTCGCTCCATTGGGCATCGGCACAGAAGTCATTCACGAGTTTCAGCTGTGCGTCAAATAACATCTTCGAAACATGATTCGCGGCGAGGTACTCCTGAAAGCTCCGATGGAAGAACCCAACGTCCGCTGGTGTTCTTTCGACTAGCACGCCAAGAGTATTTTCGCCGATTTCCAATAACTTCTTACTCAGTCGCACTGCGAGACGAGAATCGAGTCCCGGGCCGTGTTCTGCGTCCTTTAAATGGGACTCTATGATAGAACGTGCTCGGTCCTTGCTTATAACTCCGCCCGTTTCGCGACTCTGAATCTCAAACGCAAGCATGCCAAGAGCTGTGCGAATGTCCTCAGAATCTAGTTCGCTAGTATCTGCAATGTCAGCCGCTCGTTGTCTATTGCTCGGATGCTCTGAAATGAGCTGATTAACCATGCGGTCATATGCTTCAAACCGATTCTGGGGAAGTGCCGTGTTGCGGAGACGAAAGTAAACAAAAATCCTAAGTAGCAATGGAATTCCCGCTAGCTCGCGAAGGTTAGCGTTAGCGGAGAGCTCATTAACGAAACTATCTGCCTCCCGACTCGCAATTAATGTGGCCTGACTCTCCGGGTGTTGGAGCATCAGTGCCCGGTGCTTGAACCAGGCGCTAGCGAATTTCTTCTGTTGCGTCCGGTTGAATGGCGCGAGTTGGCCCGTTTGCCATCCCGTTTGTTGCCAGCCCAACTTCGCAAATCCGTGGGGGCGGCTGGCCACGATCGTTGGAACGTCTCGTTGCGCGACAAAAACTTGAAGCTTGTCTACTGCCCGTTGGGCACAATTCTGGTCGACCCATTCGTCCAGTCCGTCCACAACAAGGAGCAATCGATCATCCTCAAGAGCTTTCTCGACAATGGGCCAAAGACGCTCCTCGGCCCAGATGCGAAGATGGTCTTTGAGCAAATCAGGCAACGAGCATTCCTGATGATGACGAATTTTCTCGGTCCAGGCCGGAAAAGGTAGCCAGATCGGCAGATGACTTCCCCATTTTAAAGCCAATGAACCAAGTTCGGGTTGATCTTTTAGCAAATCAGTTATGATAAACCTTAAGAGCGTGCTTTTCCCGCTGCCGGGACCGCCAAGGATTATGTGTTTGTGTGAAGCGCCGAGCCATTCATCGGCCCCTAATCTCCGTCGAATCGTTCGCTGCAACGACTTCAAATGTGTTTGAGCGTCGAGGCGCGCCTTAACAGAAGCCGTAGGAATGCCCGGAAGTTCTCGATGCAGTTGCGGTGCCGGTGAGGCGCCCATAGAGGTCGTAATAGTTTGCTGTTCTTCGATGTCAGGTACGATGAATCGCTGATCGATGGGCAGCAGACGTATCTCGGTCGACGAAGTTGCTTCGGATGCCGGGTCATTAACATTGAACACGTGCGTATAGAACTGACCGAGATTTCTACGAAACTCCGCAACCTGTGTTGCGTCGAGACGATTGCGAAGAAGATCGGCGGCTTCAGCGCCGCAGAATGAGCTTAACCACGCCTTGCCGAAGAAATCGTTAACGACCTTCGGGTCATCTTTCAGTTTCCCCGAGAGCTGCCGGGAATCCCATGCTAATAGGGAGATATTTCTTGCTCTGAGTGCTGTTGCCTGTTTTTCGAACTCGTCGGCTAAGGAACGGGGTTCAAGACTGACTTGGGTGCATAGAACAAATTGTGATGCTTTGCCCGCCCACGCTCCCGCAAGAAATGCTTGTACTGCATGGGTAATGTCGCTAGCTGTGAAATTAGCGACGCGCTTACATTGATAAACGACGTACCGTTGGTTTGTTGCAAGCCGCGCATAAACATCGATGCCCTCTTGCTGCTGTCCCCTTGTTCCGTAAAGCTGACAATGTTCGACTTCGCTTTCACTGCGCGCGAGGCGCACACAAAGCTTTTCGAAGTCTTCCCAAGTGAGTTCGCCAAAGGGCAACTCTTGTCGATGCGAAACAACAGGAGGGTTCGGGATTGCAGTCGGGGGTGTACCGAGAAAGCTCGGGATTTGCGGCAGATTGGCCATAAGCACTTAGCATCGCGCCGAATATTTCATTGGCAAAAAGCGATTCCGACGGCAATGCGAAATGCTCTTTTGGCTCGCGCGCTGGAAGTCGAACGCCGACAGGCGTGATGCTAGAAATAAGGCCGGCAACCGTGGGCAAGCATCTTGAACGAATTTATCTGAAGCTCGACGCAGAGAACCGCACTGCTGCGGCCAGTTTCGATGACGAAAAGTGGATGGAAGGTCGCACTGAATAAGAGCAATACGTTAAACAATCTCCACCGGACACTTCGGCAGGGCTTGCATGAAGGCGCGGCCGTATGGTTTGGTCACGATCCGGTTGTCGAGGATCACTTCTTTTTCCACTGAGCGCCACCGAGCAGCGGCAACACGAACAGGTTTGCCAGGATGTCGATGATTAGGCCGGCGAGCACGACCACACCGAAACGCTGCGTCGGCGGAAAATCGGAGAGCACGAAAATGGCAAAGCCGGCGGCGAAAATCACGTCCGAATAGACGATCCCGCGCCATTGCTCTTCGCGCGCGGCCACCCAAGCTGGCCAGCCTTTCTTTCCGTCGCGTTGCGCGCGGCGAACGCCGAAGACAAGATGAATCATCGAGTCGATGGCTATGCCGATGCAAACGTTCGTGGCCGGCGCCGAGATGATATCCATCGGGACATGCAGCCAGCCGATGCCGCCAAGCATGCACAGGGGCACGAGAGTCAAGCTTACGATCATCGCCACCGCCCCGCGGACGGACCGGGCGACGATCCACGCTATCCCGATGAACAGAACGTTCAGCCAGAAAAGGCCAGTTACCAAACTGGAAGCGACAAGCGCTGCCAGTCGACCTTGCAAATAGTAAATGCCGCCAACGAGAGCGGTCTTGAATCCGTGCTTACGCGCGATCGAGCGAAGATCGTCGACGACTTCGAGCCGGTGTTTGTCGTGACGGCCTTCGATCATCCGAAGGAGGAACACGGCTTGCGTCCGATCGTCGTTCACAAAACTCTTAGCGACGCGCGCGTACTTGGGCTGCTCCATGATCTGCATCATCTTTTCGTAGCTCAGAAAAAAGGAGAACGGCGTTCG
>WNGL01005587.1_pt1 | contig 14907 bp, 20 predicted proteins | sample 5400591 | NCBI WGS metagenome assembly WNGL01 (sample SAMN13153377, study PRJNA577476) | soil metagenome | isolation source: 80 cm soil or saprolite under Garry oak tree replicate 1 | place: USA:California | collected 2016-06-15
AAGGTCCGGGCCGAACAGCTCATCCCGCTCAGCGCCAAGGCCGCGGCGGCGATCACCGCCCAGCAGGACCACGTGCGCCAGCGCTGGCCAGCCGGCAGCCCCTGGCTGTTTCCCGGCATGGTGGGAAACGACGACGGGCACAAGCCCTACTCCCACCGCACCTTCGTCCAGCAGCTCGAGGCATGGCAGAACGTCATCGGCCTGCACGACCAGGCCGGGCAGCCGGTCAGGGTGACCGGGCACCAGTTCCGTCACACCCTCGGGACAAGGCTGATCAACTCCGGCGTCCCCCGGCACGTGGTGCAAAAGCTCCTCGGGCATGCCAGCCCCCATATGACCGGCCATTACGCGAAGATCTACGACGCCACCATCCGGGAAGCGTTCGACCGCTACCAGTCCCAGCGGGTGAACATCGCCGGCGAGCCGGCCAGCTATGACCCCGGCTCCCCGGCCGCCTCGGCCGAGTGGGTCAAGCACAACCTAAACCGCGTCCGCGACAGCCTGCCGAACGGCTACTGCGGCCGCCCCGCCCAGCAGGACTGCCCGCACCCAAACGCCTGCCTCACCTGCCCGGACTTCCAGACCACGCCCGAGTTCCTGCAGATCCACCGGCGGCAGGCCGCCAGCAACAGCCGTCTCATCGGGCAAGCCGAGGGCAGGGGACAGCTCCGTCTTGCCGAGAACCTGCGCCGCGTCCAGGCCAACCTGGATCGGATCATCCCTGCCCTGGAAGCGCTCGATGGTGAAGGCCCTCGCGATGACTCACACTGACAACTCTTCCTTCCTCGCCCAGGCCAACGCCCGGCGTCACCAGGCAGCCCTATCGGCCGCGCGTCACGCCATAGAGCAGCTGCAACGCCAGGGGAAGCCAGTGAACTTCAGCGCTATAGCACAATCAGCCGGGGTCTCCCGAGGATGGCTCTACCGGCAAGACCAGATCCGGGACATCATCGGCCGGCTACGTCGCCTGGACCCACCCGCCGCCAGGATCACAGCCCAACGGGCAAGCGCCGAATCGCTACGCCAGCGGCTCGATGCCGCCCGCGCCGAGATCACCCGCCTGCGAGCCGAGAACCACTCCCTCCGCGAGCAGATCGCCCGCCACATCGGCCTGCAGCGAACCGGCAACCAAACCCAGCCGAGCCGCGGTGACCCGGCCACGACCTCTCCCCACGGCCCCGGCGACGACATGTCTACACCGACAGAAACACCTATCTACCAGGCATTATCTGCAGACGACTCCAGATAACCGCCGTTAGGCGCGGGTGTCGGGTGGATGTCGATCAAGTTCCTGGGCGTCCAGATCCGGGCATTCTGTGCACTTGCGTCGCGGTGCCGCACTGCTCGGCGTCCGGCCGCGTTGCCGGGCCTGGGGGCTTTCGGTCCAGGGCGTTAAGTAAGTTCAGCGTGAAGGGCCGCGGATTAAGTCATCCGTGGGCACCGGAGACCCGATGGCGGTGGCCTGATCGGGAGTATTTGGAGGGATGTCACGGCTGCAGCCGGGCCGGGGGTCAGCGTGATGCGGCAGACGATGGACGGCCAGGCCGAGGCGCTGGCAGGGATCCTGGCTGATGAGGCGCCCGTGGTCGCGGTGGCGGAGCGGCTGCGCGGCCGGCGGGTGCTGGCGATCGGCACCGGGACGAGCTGGCATGCGGCCAGCCAGGCCGCCGCGCTGCTGCGCGCGGCCGGGCTGGACGCCGGGGCCGCGCAGTCTGCCGATGCCGCTGTGGACGGCCCGCTGCCCGGCGAGGGCGGCGCGTTGCTGGCGTTCACCCATACAGGCGCCAAGCGGTACACCGCGCAGGCTGTGCAGCGCGCCCGCTCCAGGGGCCGAGGGCGGCGACCACGATCATGGCCAGGCCGAGATCCGAGCGGACCGCGTAGCCATAGCCCTTGAGCTTCAGGGGCCAGTTGCCGATGTTGCGCCTAGGCCCTCCCGTGATAGCCACCGTGCACCGGACGGCCCGTCGGGCGTTTCGGCTCCGGAGCGAGGATCCATACCTTGTAGGCTCCACGGCCGGACGCGTCGGCGTAGGGAATCACGGCAGCCAGCCGGTAGCCGCCGTAACGGCTGATGTCGTGGACGATCACCTGGTCGGTTGGGTCCGTGTCGCCGAAAGCGAGCGCGATTACAGCGAAGTAGCGATGGCGGATCGCGTCGGCGTAAGCCGGCGCGTTCTGGAGGTACTGGTCAGTAGCGGGATCGGTGTAGCCGAAGTTGAACGTGTTCGACCACTGTGTCCACCGCACGCTGTGCATCAGGTAGTACGCCGGCACGTCGTAGTCCTCGGCGAGATAGCGGCCACCGGGCTTGCCCAGGCGCTGCAGCGCAGCGGTGAGCCCGCGTGAGTCAGGCCAGCCCCGATACTGCGCGCCGACGATGAGGACACCGACAGTACCAGCGAGGACAGCCGCCGTGATGGCCGCGCGGAGCCACGATGCCGAACGACGCGCGGATACCCCTGTGGACTGTGCCTGGCCCGCGGCGCGCGGGAGCGCCGCGAGCAGGTAGCCGCCGGCCGCCGAGGCGAACCACGCGCCGTAGCCGACGTGCTTGAAGAGGCTTACGTAGGTATGGATGCGTGCCTGCTCGGCGGGGGCAAGGAAGTCGGCCCCCGCCAGGGTCCAAGCCAGCAGCGTCGTCGGCCAGTGGCGCCATGCGTAGGTGATGGCGGCCGCACCGGCGATGCCCAGGAGGGCATTGATCCCCACCCACCTGGCGCTCATCAGCATGATGGACCCGCTCGAGTCTGTGCCGGACGCGCGGCTGAGCGTGGAGACGCTGATCCCCTCCGCATAAGAAGGGCCGGCTGTCCGGTACGCGACGGCGAGCGCGCCCAGGGTGACGGCCGCCATGCCGAGGCCAGCGGTCAGCCCGGCCGCCCGTCCGCGTCGTCGCCATACTGTAAGCGCGGCGACGATGATGACAACGGGGTCAAACAGTGCGGATGCGTATTTCGTCGCGTTGGCGGCAGCTAGCGCCAGCGCCGCGATCACCATCAGGGCGATCCGGGCCTGTAGCCGCCGATCCGCCGCCAGCACGCCCAGCCAGGTCGCGGTGGCCAGCAGCATCAGCGCCATCGCGTCGTAGGTGGCGAATGCGCTCAGGAACTGGGCTGATCCGGTCCCGGCGAACAGCGCGGCCGCGAAGAACCCTGCCGCGCGGCTTGAGAACAACCGGCGTGTAATGCCGTGCAGCAAGACCGTCGTCAGCAGGATGAACGCCAGGCTGAGCAGCCGCGCCCCGGTAAGGCCCGCGGCCTGGCTGGCCAGGCCGGCAATGACCGGATAGATGACGGGAGCGCCGGAGAAGTAGGAGGTGAAGTCGGGAATCTGCGTGTGGTGCAGCAGATGCGCGAGTTCCAGGTGTCCCGACCACAGGTACAAGCCTTCGTCCTGGAACGCCGTGTTGCTTAGTACCAGCCGGGCGGATAGCACAGTCTGGGTGGCCAGGACTGCGAGCAGCGGCCATCTGCGGCTTGCCAGCGCGCGCCCCAGTCCGCGAGACGGCACATCGGCCGGGTAAGCGGCAGGCCAGTCCTCGCCAGATGCCTGCCTGACGACGTGCTGGAGCGGATCCCGGCCGGGGCGGTGATCGTCTGGCGGAGGGCGGTACGGCACCGCGGTATCGGCCTCCCTCGGCGGCGTGGCGGGCGGTCCTTGCGGCCACGGCGCTCCCGGGGTGTCCGGCCTGTCGTGCGCTGGAGAGATTTCCCTGACCTTCGGGACCGGCCCGGCTGGCCGACGGCTGTCCGGCCGGGCGTGGCCCGGCGGCCGTTCGGGCTGCGTCCGCATGACCTATGGCAGCTTCCGGTGGCCAGGCGTGGTGGCCGTGGGTGTAGCCGATGACGTCGGCGAGAGGGTCGGGCTCTTGGACGGCACCGGCCGGGCCGGTGAACTCGATGCGGTGGGCGCCGATTCCGTCGGCTTCGCCGGGCTCGTCGTGGTGGCCGACGGCGGCGCGGCCGCGCCGGTGGGTGCTGCGCTTGGCGCCGTTGCCAGCCGGCCGCCGGCATGGCTAGGCCGCAGCGGCACGGTGAGCAGCGGCCTCATCCCGGGCCGCCACTCCATCCGGTACAGGCTGCTGCCGAACCCGGCCCGGAACGCGGCGGCGGCCGCCGGGTAATCGGCCACCTGCCAGTCGATGACTCTGAACGCCTCGAACCAGATGACCCCGATAATGCCCGTATGCGTGGGCAGTTGCCGGAACATCTGGGTAATCCAGTGCGCCATCAGCCCGCTGACGTTCGTCGCCCCTGTCTCGGTGATGACAAGCGGCTTACTAGTAAATCTTCGCAGCTGAGCGATTGTCTTGGCGAATGTCGCGTCGAAGGATTTATAGAGCAGCGTGCCTGGCGTCCCGTAGTAGCCGGACAACCCGATCCAGTCAACATAGCTATTGCCCGGATACAGCTCCGCCAGGTTGGTGGAGTCGTTCCAGATGATGTTCGGCGACCATACCCAGATCACGTTCTTCGCGCCGATCCGGGTGAAGATATCGTGCACATGCCGCCATGCCCTTACGTACTCGCCGACGCTATTACCGTTGGTGAAGACGCCCCACGGGTACCAGAAGCCGTTCATCTCGTGCGCGAAACGGATCGCGATCGTGTAAGGCAGGTTCTTTACGCCCTCGGCCCATGACCTGATGTAGCCGTCATAGTCGCCGTTGATGATATGGGACAGGTTGTAGGCGGGCTGGTCGCCGACGAGTGACGCGATCTTCGATCGGTGCGTGTAATCCCATGGCTCCCAGGAGATCAGCGGGAGCATTCCCCGCTTGGCCACCTTGTCGATGGCACTCCGGTCGAACTGGTTCACGGCCCAGCCCTGCGCGAACTCGTACACCGACGGCTGATGGCCCACTGCTTTGGTGAACCGGTCGAGCTGGGTGAAATCATATGGCCCGCTGTTCGTCATGATGCCGACGAATTTCTTTCCTGGTGGCGGGAACAGCGGAGCGCTCTGGGCGGTCGACGCGCGGGCCTGGCCGCCCCCGACAGCGTGCGCGATATGGCTGACGATCTTGCCAGGCATCTGCGGCGCCACTACGAACACGTAACCCCCGAGCATCATGCTGAAGCCCAGGCCGAGGAGCTTCGGAATGCTGACCCTCACCGAGCGTCCCAGGACCGGGCAGTCTGGTTTGGGAGGTCGTGGACGGGTGCCCCGTAGGCGGGACGCTCATAGGCCCGTCCTCGGTAGGCTGGGCGCTCGTCCATGCTTCCGCCCCGGGCCGGAAGCATGGGCTTCGGCTGGCTAGGCTGCACGACACCCTCGCGCCCGGCCTCAGGGGCTGTCAGCCGACGCCTGGCCTCATGGGGCGCTAGCCTCTCGGCTGGCCGGATCCCGCGCTGGACCCGCTGGATCGGGGAAGCTGGGGCGGCCTGGCGCTGGATGCGCACGTCATAGGCGCAGTCATAGGGCCTCCACGCCGAAGGTGCCCCGGCCACGACACGGCCGCCCCGGCCCAGCCTGTTAGCCAGGACGATCAGCGGCGGCGCGAGGCCGGTGATGACGGCAAGGGTCCCCCACACCCGCAGCGCCGTGTAGTCATGGTGGAACCGGAAACTCACGATAAGCAGGACGGTCGCGATCGCGGCCCACGCGAGGTGGAGCCGGAAAGTGCGGACGGAATCCGGGCTCTTCAGGTTTCCCTTCGCAGTTACGGCGTATGTCAGCGGCCTGCGGAGCAGGGCCATCACCCCAGCCGCGACATACACGGGTCCGGCGAACAGCGCCAGCAGCATGCCGGGGACTCCCACCTCGCGTCGCTCGTGGACGGCCAGGTTGAACCGCCGCAGCCACAGCCACAGAATCATCCAGCTCGTCATGGAGGCTGACCACAAGGCAAGCCATTCCAGGGAGTTGAGCCGGATGGCAGTGACGCCGAGAAACAGGTAAACGGCGGTGGCGATCGTGCCGAGGAGCACGGTGAACCCGACGCTGGGGTAATAGAACTGCACCAGCCCGTAAAGAAGCCGCTGGCGGGGACGCAGCCTGATGCCGGCCCGCAGGTTACGCTTCAGCAGGATCTCCCAGATGCCGTAGGCCCAGCGCTTCTGCTGGTTGAAGTAGTCCGTCCACGACTCCGGGCCCTCGCCAATCGCGAGCACGTCCGGCGTATACACGCCCCGCCAGGAGTTGCCGGTAACGGGATTGATCGTTCCCTGCACCCGCATGCTCGTCAGGTGGTCCTCGATGATCGAGTCCTGGTACCCGCCGATCTCCCGCCAGGCCGCCGGGCGGTACAAGTGATTGGTGCCGATAAGCAGCGGCGCGTCCAGCCCGTTGCCACCGCGCTCCACGACCCCGCTGAATAGGTACTGCTGGACAGAAGCGCCGTGCGCCACCCAGTTTCCGTACATGTTGCCGTAGACCTGGGGCGCGACCACGAAAGCCACGTCCGGGTCGCGGAAGTAGCCGATCGTCCGCTCGAGGAAGCATGACAGCGGCACGTGGTCGGGGTCCATCTGCGCCACCACGTCGTAGAAGCGCTCGTAGCGATCCCGCCACGCATTGTGGTTGCCGGACTTTGTCTTCGCCCGGAACGGGCCGGTCGCCTGGTTGTACCGGGCAATGCCCTTCCGGCTGAAGTGGTGAACGCCCAGGCGCTCAGCCATCGCCTTCACCGCGGGATCGTCGCCCTCATCCAGGATCCACACGTCGACCTGTCCGCGGTACCTGACCTCCCGCATGGCCCGCAGCGTGCGCCCGACCACGGAGATCGACTCCTTGGACGGGACGATCGTGGTCAGCATCGCGACCCGGAGGCCGCGCGGCGGTGCCTTCGGCACGGGATCCTTCATCGCGGACGCGAAGACCCAGACGGCGAAGTTCTGCACCAGGCGAATGCTCTCCACGCAGATGACCACGCAGAAGCTCAACCTGGCGACGCCCAGCCGCCAGCCGCCGAATCCCACCACACCGGGCCCGGGAACGTGCGCGGGAAGCAGCAGCCAGGCGATGAACGCCACTGCGGTCAGGGCGTTGATCAGGGCAAGCGTGGTGAGCACGGCACGCTGGGCCGGTGATGCGACCCGGCGAAAAAAGACCCGCGGATCGGACGAGAAGTCCAGCGGTCCGGCAATGTCGGCACAGCGGGCATAAGCACGCTGCGCCGCGAGGTTGCGCTGTTCCCGCCGTACCTCACGACCACCCTCCGCTGGAGCGCGGCGGCTCTTGTGAGCGCCGCGGCCGTCCTTCGCCGCAGTGTGGCGACGCCGGTCACGGGACGGCCGACGGACATCCGCTCCCGGCAGGTACGGTCCGCCAGCTGCAAGATCTTCCAAATTTTTCACCGTCCGCTAAAGCGGCACGGCCGCCGATGAAGGTGCGGCTGTCGCCCCGGGATCACGGGAACACCAAACAACTGGCCTTTGCCTTGGAGGACCAAGGCGTTTGGCGCCACACGGCGTCGAGGGTGTGTCCACGCATGTTGCTCAAGCGTTGGCGAGCGCCAATGGCCAACATCCGATGCCGTTGGCGAGCCCCGCATTGCTAGGTCCCGCACCGGCCCCGTACCAGCAGTCTCGCCCATCGCACCTGACGGCATGGATCGCCGTCCGCCTGTCACAGCCGACATCAATCTCCCGCTCTCTAACACCGCGAACGAGCCCGTGGACGGCCGCGCACGCTGCAAGGGTCAGTAGCTCAAAGTGGTAGATGTCGTAATAGCGCCAGAGAGGCCGTGGCTGTTACGCCCGCGTCGGGCTCGGCGGGCTTGCAGCTGGCCGGGGCCGTAGCACCGCGGCCCCGTCCCGATCATTAAGAATCTTTGAGCCGGAACGAGGCCGCGGTGCACGCCTCAGTAACCGGCCTGCCGATCGCTGGTCTAGGCGGCCGGGCAGCATGCCGCCGACGACGTTGGCTTGCCTGGATCCTCCGGTCTGCGGCCTGGCTTGTTCTGGCCTGGCGGCGGGTTGTGAGCGCAGCAGCGGGCCGTCCCGTGGTCGCCTTTGGCTGACCCGTGACCCGACCCGGGGGACTGGGTCTGGCCCGGGGCCTTGGCGGATCCCCCGGCATGGTTCTGCCCGGGTCCGGGCTGGCTGGCCGGACGGAGCGCGGGCTGCGTGTCCGGCCGCGGTGCGGGCACGGCCGGATGATGCGGGCCCCCATGATGCGGTGCCGGCGCGCCGACCATCACGTGCGCCACCTCCTGCACCGGGTCGGGCAGGGCGCCCGCGTAAGCCGCGGCGGTGCCGCCCACCCCGGCAACCAGGGCAGTCACCGCTGCGGCCAGCCCGGCCCTGATCCGGGTCGGCGGCCGGGACCGGCCGCGCCGCATTGGCCGCACGGCAGCGGGCCGGCCCCCGGCCGGGGAGGCCAGCCGCCAGAACGCAGCCAGCGCTTCGGCCTCCCCGGCCAGCTCGCCGGGTTCCGCCGGGCCGTCCAGGGTGGCGAGCATCCGCGCCAGGTCATGCATCTCCGGCGGCGCACCGGGGGGCAGCGGGCGCCGCTCGAAGAGCATGTCCAGCAGCGGCTCGTCGGGCTCGCCGCCGGGCCGGCCTGGGAGGGGGGACCCGGGCATCTCACCATGCATAGCGTCCGGCCCGCTCATCGCGTTACACCCGCCCGTTCGGCCTGCTGGGCGAGTCGGCGCAGGCCGCGGTGCGCGGCCACTCGCACCGCCCCCGGGGACTTGCCGACGATTCGCGCCACCTCGCCGGACTCCAGCCCGGCCACCACCCGCAGCATGATGATCTCCGCCTGCTCACGGGGCAGCGACGCGACCAGCGCCACCACCGCCCGCGAGGAGACCGCCTCCAGCGCCGCATCGGCGGCGTCCGGGGATGCCAGCTGGTCCGCCGCATCGCTCAGCTCGAGCGGTACGGCCGGACGGCGGGCCCGGTGCCGGCCGGCATCAGCTGCCCGGTGCCGGGCGATGGTGAACAGCCACGCCCGGAACGCCTGCTCCCCACCGCGGAAGCCGCCAAGCCCCGCCACCACGTGCAGCCAGGTATCACCCGCCACGTCCTCGGCCTCCGGCGCGATCACCCGCAGGTACCGCAGCAGCGGCGGCTGCACGTCCCGGAAGATGCGGGCAAACGCCGTCTCGTCACCGGCCTGGGCACTGGCCAGGATGACCCCGAACGCGGCGCCGATCACCGGTCCAGTATCGGGCCCGCTACCGCCGCGGCGCAGCCGAACCGCCACCCTCCGGCGCATCCCCAGCCCTGCACCCGGACTTCACGCCGTTGACGGCCTCGTGACCTCATCGCCCGGGCCTGGCGCTGCGGACGCCGCGACGGGTTGCGCTGCTCGCCGGGACCCTGTCTTGGCAGCGGTGGCCGCCGAAGAAGCGTACGACTCCGCGAACCCGCCAGCCACCAGCCTGGCCGTCTTGTCCGCCTCCGGTTCGCTGTTCATGATCTCGGCGTCCGCGGCCGTCAGCCTGGATGCCCGCCACCAGGCCGAGGCGCTGCTTGCTCAGGAGGCGGCCGCGGGTGAGGCCCGGGAACGAGCAGCGGCGCTGGCCGAGCGCTCGCGGCTGGCCCGTGACCTGCATGACGTCCTGGCCCATAGTTTCTCCGTCCTGGCCGTGCAACTGGAGGCCACGCGACTGACGGCGCATCACCACCGCCGCGGGCGCCAATCTCGCGGGTCAGATCACGTACGCCCACAAACTGACCTGCATCGGGGTGCTCGATGCGCGGCGCGTCCTGGCGAGGCTGCGCGACGACGAACCACCCGGGCTGGCCAGCCTGCCGGGCCTGGTCTCGGCAACCGCCGCCGCGCTGGGCATCCCCATCGCGCTGGAGGTCGATGGCGTCCGGTACGCGCTGGACTCCGACGCCGGGCTGATGTTGTACCGCGTCGTGCAGGAGGCCCTGACGAACGTGGCCAAGCACGCGGGGCGGGGAGCCCGGGTCACCGTGCGCCTGGTCTGGGCCGCGGATGGCGTGGAGGTGTCGATCGTGGACCGCGGCGGAGATGGTGTCGATGCCGGCTTGCCGTCGAGCGGTTTCGGCTTGACCGGCATGGCCGAGCGGGCCGCGCTGAAGGGCGGCCGGCTGCGCGCGGGTCACTCGGACGGCGGTTTAGCGGTCCGCCTGTGGCTGCCCGCGCGCCGGAACGCCGTGGAGCGGGCGTCAAGAGGGCGGTTCCGGATGGAGAGCCGGTAATTCCCGGCCGCAGGCCCAGCACGACCAGCGGGACCAGTGCCAGTCCCGTGGCCAGCGACGTCATCAAGATCGGTGACAGCCGCTGGCGGGCACCGCGCAGCACCGGGTCCGGGCCGAACGTCATTCCCGCCTGCTCTTCCAGGGTGCTGGCAATGGTTGATCAGCAGGATTCCGTTGCGGGCGGCGACCAGCGAGCCCAGGGAAATGATCCCGCAGGCCAGCCAGGCCGCCAGCACGCCTCCGACCAGCGCCATCGGCAGCGTGAGGAAGGTGAGTACGGCGAGCCGCCACCTGCGGAACGACGCTTGCAGCAGGAGCAGGATCAGCGGGCCGGCGATGATCGCCGACTCGAGCAGCCGGCTCTGCGCCGTGTGCCGCTCCCGGTATTCGCCCATGAGCTCTACGTGGTACCGCGGTCCAGGCGCACCGAGGCCAGCTTCTGCTGGATGTCGCTGACCACCGAGCCGAGGTCGCGGCCCGCCACGTTCGCCCTCACATCGAGGTACCGGGAGTCACCCTGCCGGTCGATGGCGTTAGGGTTCGGCTGCAAGGCGACGGTGGCGACCTCGCCCAGCCTGACCCGCCCACCCGACGGCAGGTCGATCGGCAGGTCCTCGATATCGGAGAAGCTGTGCCTGGTCCCCTCCGGACTCCAGACCACCGTGTCGTGGGCCTTTCCCGCCCGGAAAATGTCGCCGACCTCCTCGCCGACTACCAGCGTCGCTGCATCCAGGCGGACACCACCCGGCTTGAGGCCGTACTTCTCGGCCTTGACCAGGTTAACCTCTAAAGATCAGAGAAGGGTTGCTCGCTGGTGTGACCACGGTCACCGTGACTGTCCGCGGATGCCCCGTTCACCGCTTCCCTCGCGCCAGCCTGACCAGCAGGCCGGGGAGCAGGTGAGCGGAAGTCCTCGCGGTTGGAAACCGGCTCGTCCGAGCTCAGCGAAATTCAGCGGCGGCGCGTCCGCGTTCGCGAGCTTCCGCTTGCGTTCGGCGAAGGATGCTTCGAATTCCCCTGCCTGGGGAGGAACCGCTTCACCCGGTCACTTGTTAGCACAGTGACGCAAACTGATCATGGACACGGCCTTTATCTTCGGCACATGTCTCGCAGCGATCATTCGCGAGCTGGTCATCGAAGGTGGTGGCGCCAGAACTGGCCGTTCGGTGCCGCCCAGCGGCGGCGAACTCGTCATCGACAGGCAGCGCATACTCGGCGATCGGCTCCCTGGGGCGGGGCGACCGTCGTCACGCTTCGTGATCATCCCTCGTCTGGAGCAACGCGCACACTGCCGCCAATCTATACTGGCAATGACGCTGAATGGTCACGCTCGGATGTCGCGTAGATCAGGATGCTCGGTACCAATCGCCTGGGGCCCGGCTGTGGCCTGGTGAGCCCTGATGAGTCGCCTCGGGGCCCGGCGTGTCCAGGCGTCGATAATGAGTTCCCTGACGATTTCGTCGGGCAAGTGCGGGTAGGCGACGCGGACGGAGACCAGCCGTGGGCCGTGCCAGTCTTCCGCGCAGGCATGAGGCCATTCGGCTACGGCTTCTGCGATGGACTCCTCGCTGAGGGCGATGTTGATCCCTCATCATCCAGGCTGCTGGCGAAACGCGGCCGACCATGAACACGGAAGGACGGCCGCCCGCCGTGATCGTATTCCTCGGCTCCGGGAAAGCTGAGCGCAAACCGCCGCACCTGTCGGCGTCCATCCCTGCACGTTACCTTGCTGTGTATGACCGGGCTCCGAGATCGATTGTCGTCGTTCGATGCCCAGGCCCCGGCCGCGCGAGTGGCTCGCACGCACGATCGCGTACGCGGCGCCTGGGAGCCGTCGAGACATCGGATCGCGCTCACGCCGAGTGAGCGGTCCCCGGCTCAGCGAGCGCGTGCATTGCCGCCGTAAGGGACGATCCGCGCTCAACCAGCGTTGTCGCGCGGGACGCATATAAGCAGAATTCTGCACCGAGCCTTCTCAGTACTGCGCCTTCAGAGCGATCTTGATTGGAGCAAACGCTTAACTGAGGACAGCAGCAATTCTCGACTCTTAGCATCAACTTGTCCTGTCAAGTCCAAGCGCTGTACATGGCCAAATTGCAATTCGTACCAGGGGGGAAGCTCGCAAGCCTCATAGAAGACAGGAAGAATCGGCTTTCCGACTTCGTCCGCGTAGCCCAGCTCTCGACGCACCCAGGTTGAACTGAGAGCCTCCGGCGACAGGACCGTCAATACTAGCTTCGACGCGCCGATAGCCGCGCTTATTCGTTCCCGCCAATCATCTCCGCCAGTGATCCCCGTCGTATCCATCCAAACCCTGTGTCCGGAGTTGCGCAGATCCTCACTCAATTTCGAAGCAAACTCCGAGTCGGTGCGACCGTAGCTTAGGAATATTGGACGGGCTGCCTTGCCTGCAATGACCGGTCTTTCAGTGAGATCGTAGATCCTCGGGGTCTGCTTTCCTTCGGTGGCAATCTCCACCGCTCGTCTGGCATAGAGAAACAACTCGTTAAACGTCACCGTCCCATCCCCGTCCAAATCAGCATCGCCAGTCCGCAGACCCTCGATCAAACCAGCACTAAACAGACTAGCACCCGATCCGCGCTCGGCAGGAGATCCTTCGAAAGCGTATTCAAAAGCGGTGGAGCAAGCCAATATCACTATGTCTCTCGGAACAATGACACCTCCGAGAATAGCACCAGCGAACGGGCAGTCCAGTATGACAACATTGGATCTGGCCCGACAGGCGGAAAGCTCCTCAAGAAGGAACTGGCTACTGAGGCCAGTGGCTGAGAGTAGATTTACCTGAGTATCCTTAAGCGCAAGGAATAGCCGACCAATCTCGTCCTTAAGGCCATGTCCAGAGTAGTAAATTAGGTTTACGTCATCCTTTCCGCTGTCCCTGCAGAGACGAGCGATGGCAATTCGAACTGTTTGAATTTCCTGATTGACCAGGGAAACGACATTGAATGCCCCTAGCTCCGGATCTCCGAGCACGGCCGCGAATTCTTCTGCATCTACTAGCGGAGAGCGCAACCCGCGCAGGGAAGCGTCGGCGTACTCAGTGTCACAAATGAGCAGAGCATCGCGATTTCCCATTGCACCTACCCGCTAGAAACGTGTGTCGCCCGAGCGCGGCAGGGGCCATCACAGGCGAATGCCCCCCCTCAGAACACCTCGGGCCGCGTGCGGAGTACGTCATCTCCATCAGCAAGAACCTCGCCAGTGGCCAGCGCCTGCCAGCGGACTTTCCCGCCAAACAAACGACCCACTCCGATCCGCTTGTCCACAGGACAGTATGACAGCCCCCCGCACGGGAAGGCCACCATCTGGGCCAGCCCCGGAAACCTGCGCAGCCCAGCAACCACAGCGCCTATCCGGCCGACCCGCCACAACAAGCTGATCTGCGCGCGGCCACATGGTGCCGCCCATGGCCAAGAAACGGTACATAGTCAGCGATCGGCGCAAACCCCGCGCCGTTGCGAGTGGGGAGTCCGCTCACCCTTCGTGATGACCGCTGTCGTGCCGCCGTGGCCGCCTGCGGGCAGATTCTGATGACTGCCCACATTCCTCCAGATAACGAACGATGGCTGATGGGCAGTAGTGCAGGAGCCGGCCGGCTTGGGGATGGTCCGGGTAGGTGCCGGAGCGTGCGTGGATACGCAGCTGTGTCTTAAGCGCCCGGCTGATCGCTCCGGTGCCGGCGAAGCGGACCAGGCCCTGGGCGAAGTCTGGCGTTTGCGGCCGGGCGGCCAGCCAGATGGCCAGCCGCCTGGCGGTGACATGATCGACGCTGCGGCCGCGGCCGTCAGCGGCGGCGATGCCATCGCCGATGAGACGCTCGTACAGGGACAGGTCGGGCAGCAGCCCGTCCTCAGGCGGTCGGCCGGCGTGTCCCGCGCTGCTGCTTGCCGATCTGGATGCTGTGCCTGGCCGGCTGGTCAATCAGCTGCCTCCCTATCTGGCCGTCCCTGGCTGGTTCCTGCTGAGGATCGAGGTGGCGGGGTGGCGGGGAGGCTTGCGCGATCGCCTCGGGTCCGGTCAGGCCGAGCTCTGCTGCCAGCCCTGGACGTGCGGCCAGAGCCGGTGCCCCTCGCGGATGTCGCCTTCGGCGATGGTGTCGGCCAGGATCATCGCGGTGATCGCGGTGTTGCGGTCCAGGATCTGGCCGGGCAGCCAGGACACTTCCCATCGGTGCTGGGGGCCGGGGGCTTGCCGGGCCGTGTGGGCGGTCTGGTCGCTGGTCATCGTGGTGTCGTTGATGGTCAGGGTCATGGCGGTCACTTCCGGGTCGGGGTCATGGTTCGGCTTCTAGGTCTGGCTCTGGTTCGCGGGTGCGTCCGGTTTCCAGGAGCTCGGCGAGTGAGGGTGGCTGGCCTGGCTGCCAGCCGCGGAGCTGGTCGATCACGATCGCGTACTGGGGACGGCCTGGCGGCCAGCGGTCGGGGAACGGGAGGTCATAGGGGTCCTGCATCTCGCGCGTGTCCTTGTCCCCCGGCGGTTGGGCAGGGACACCGGGACCGTTGGCGTGGCGGCGGGTTCCGGGTTCGTCCGGTGTCCTGGCGTGGGTGGTCACTGGCCCGCCTCCATCTCCGCGGCGGGACTGGGCTGGATGGGCGGCATGGGCGAACCGGCCAGTCCGGGCTGAGTGCGTGCGTCCCGGGCGGCTTGCTCGTCGTGCAGTAGCTGGACGGCCAGCTGGTCGTAGGTGCGGGCGTCCTGGAGGCGGAGCTGGCAGGCGTAGCACGACTGGTCCGGGCAGTATTCGCACGTCTCGGCGTGGTCG
>WNGL01005588.1_pt1 | contig 14907 bp, 11 predicted proteins | sample 5400591 | NCBI WGS metagenome assembly WNGL01 (sample SAMN13153377, study PRJNA577476) | soil metagenome | isolation source: 80 cm soil or saprolite under Garry oak tree replicate 1 | place: USA:California | collected 2016-06-15
AACGAGATGAAGTCCACGCCGCCGCCGCACGCAGCGCCCGCCGTCGCGGGATGAAACCCGGTGCCCGAGGCCGCTATTGCGGAAACATTCAGATGCGCATCGCTCGTGAGCGTCCCCACAAAGGTGATAGGCATATTCAGCGTCGTCGTGCCCGAGTTACCTTCGAAGACGTGAGCGTTGCCGAGCACCATAACCACCTGGGCCTGCGCTGTCGGCAACAACGCGAAGGCCGAAACAAGCAGGGCTTGCGCACTGCGGGCCAGCAGGCTTCCGAGCGTCAATGCGCGTGTGCAACTTTCCGGCTCCAGCCGGGAGCGGTCTCTCGTCTTCATGTGATTCCCCCCTTGGTAAATCCGCATCGCCGCCTTTCGATGTTCATTTTGGCGGCGCGTCAAAACTCTGCGCGACCTACCGGAAAGTGTCAAGACGCGCGGCGACCGGGCCTGTAGCGTACGAAAGGCCCGCTGGTGTATCGGTACGGGGCCGAACTTCCCGGGCGGAGATCGCAGTCCAGAAGGAGACGAGCCGCACTTCGAACGAACGATCGAAAAAGAGTAAACTAACAGGTTGCCCGAATCTCAGGCCGGTATGGAATACATCCGCATCCGCGGCGCACGCACGCATAACCTCAAGAATATCAATCTTGATCTGCCGAGGCACCGGCTGATCGTGATCACCGGGCTTTCCGGCTCGGGCAAGAGTTCGCTGGCGTTCGACACCCTCTACGCCGAGGGCCAGCGTCGCTACGTCGAATCCCTCTCGGCGTACGCCCGGCAGTTCCTGCAGCTGATGGAAAAGCCCGACGTCGACCTGATCGAGGGTTTGTCGCCGGCGATCTCCATCGAGCAGAAGGCGACCTCTCACAATCCGCGCTCGACCGTCGGCACGGTCACCGAAATTCACGACTACCTGCGCCTGCTTTACGCTCGCGTCGGCGAGCCCTACTGCCCGAATCATCCCGAGCAGAAGCTCGAGGCGATGACGATCTCGCAGATGGTCGACGCTGTCCTGACCTTGCCCGATGAAACGAAGCTGATGATCCTCGCGCCGGCGGTAGTTAACCGCAAGGGCGAGCAGATCGAGCTCATCCTCGAGTTGCGGGCCAAGGGTTTTGTGCGGGTGCGCATCGACGGCAAGGTCTACGAGATCGATGCCGTGCCGAAGCTCGCGAAGAATAGCAAGCACACCGTCGAGGTCGTCGTGGACAGGCTGCGCGTGCGCCACGATCTCAAACAGCGGCTCGCCGAATCGTTCGAGACCGCACTCCGGCACGGCGAGGGTCGCGCCATCGCGGCGGAAATCGGCAACGAAAATGAGCGGGCCAAGGAGCACCTCTACTCCGCGAAGTTCGCCTGCCCGATCTGCAATTACTCGCTCGAGGAGCTCGAGCCGCGGCTGTTCTCGTTCAACAATCCGATGGGCGCCTGTCCGCGCTGCGATGGCCTGGGCTCGATCAGCTTTTTCGACCCGAAGCGCGTGGTCGCATTTCCGCAGCTGTCGCTGGCGTCGGGCGCGATCAAGGGCTGGGATCGCCGCAACCAGTTCTACTACCAGATGCTGCAGAGCCTGGCGAAGCACTATGCCTTCGATCTGGAGCGCCCGTTCAACAAGCTGCCCGAGCGCGTGCAGCAGGTGATCCTTTACGGCAGCGAGAAGGAGAAGATCGCCTTCCAGTACCTTTCGGACCGCGGCAAGCCGACGGTGCGCGAACACGCCTTCGAGGGCATCGTCCCCAACCTCGAGCGCCGCTACCGCGAAACCGACTCGGTCATGGTGCGCGAGGAGCTCGCGAAGTACCTGAACTCCAAGCCTTGCCCTGAGTGCGACGGGACACGCCTGCGCCGCGAGGCGCGTCATGTGAAGGTCGGCGAGCGGGCGATCTACGAGGTGAGCAACTTGTCGCTGAAGCAGGCGAGCGAGTTCTTCCGCGAGCTCAAGCTGGACGGGCAGCGCCAGGCGATCGCCGACAGGATTATCAAGGAAATCGTCAACCGGCTGCAGTTCCTGAACAACGTGGGTCTTGACTACCTCTCGCTCGACCGCTCCGCGGAGACGCTCTCCGGCGGCGAATCGCAGCGCATCCGCCTCGCCTCGCAGATCGGTTCGGGACTCACCGGCGTCATGTACGTGCTCGACGAGCCCTCGATCGGCCTCCACCAGCGCGACAACGACCGCCTGCTCACGACACTCAAGCATTTGCGCGATCTGGGCAACAGCGTGATCGTTGTCGAGCACGATACCGACGCGATCCTCTCGGCCGATCACGTCGTCGACATGGGGCCCGGCGCCGGGGAGCACGGCGGGCAAATCGTCGCGCAGGGCACGCCCGATGACATTCGCCGCGCCGCGCATTCGCTGACCGGGCAGTATCTCGCCGGACACCGGCAAATCCCGATGCCCGCGCAGCGGCGCCGGATCGACCCGGAGCGCTGCCTTACCATCACGGGCGCGACCGGCAACAATCTCAAGGGCATCACGCTCAAGCTTCCGGTGGGACTATTCGTGTGCGTGACAGGCGTATCGGGCTCGGGCAAATCGACGCTGATCAACGACACGCTGTATCACGCGATCGCACACCATCTGTACGGCAGCGCGACCGAGCCTGCGCCGTACGAGGAGCTCTCCGGACTGGAGTTCTTTGACAAGGTGATCAACGTCGACCAGAGCCCCATCGGCCGCACTCCGCGATCCAATCCGGCGACCTACACGGGCCTGTTCACGCCGATCCGCGAGCTTTTCGCACAGGTCAAGGAGGCGCGCGAACGCGGCTACGGGCCGGGCCGGTTCTCGTTCAACGTCAAGGGCGGACGTTGCGAGGCCTGCCAGGGCGACGGGCTGATCAAGGTCGAGATGCACTTCCTGCCCGACGTGTACGTCCCCTGCGACGTCTGCCACGGGCAGCGCTACAACCGCGAGACGCTGGAGATCCAGTACAAGGGCAGGAACATCCACGACGTGCTGTCGCTCACCGTCGAGCAGGCGTTCGCGTTCTTCGAGCCGATTCCCGCTGTCGCCCGCAAGCTCTCGACGCTGCTCGACGTCGGCCTGGGATACATCACCCTGGGCCAGTCGGCGACCACGCTTTCCGGGGGCGAGGCGCAGCGCGTCAAGCTCGCGCTGGAATTATCCAAGCGCGACACCGGTCGTACTCTCTACATACTCGACGAGCCGACCACCGGGCTGCATTATCATGATATCGAGATGCTGCTGGCGGTACTGCACCGGTTGCGCGATCATGGCAACACCGTCGTCGTGATCGAGCACAACCTCGACGTGATCAAGACCGCCGACTGGATCATCGATCTCGGCCCGGAAGGCGGTGATGGGGGCGGCCGGATCATCGTTGCGGGGCCGCCGGAGCAGGTGGCCGGGGCCGCAGGCAGCTTCACGGGTGCTCATCTCGGGCCGCTGCTCGAGCGACACGCGCAAAAGAGAGCAGTGCGTGCGCCGCTCGAGGCGTCGCGTGGCGGCCGCGGAAAGAAGGCTGCCGCGGATCTGATCGGATAAGCACGCACAACAACGGCTCGAAAGGAGAATGGTCATGAGGCAACACGGCGCAAGCTTCCTCGCCATCGTCGTCGGCGTGATGCTCTCAGTCGTGGCGACCGTCGGTTACGGCGCAGACGCCGAGCACTGGAGCTACAGCGGAGCGACCGGCCCGGCGAAGTGGAACAGCCTGGAGAAGGGATTCGCGCAGTGCAAGCTGGGTCAGGTCCAGTCGCCAATCGACATCCCCGACCAAAAGGCGCGCAAGGGCGATCTCGCGCCACTGTTGTTCAATTACAAGCCCTCGCCGCTCAAGGTCGTCGACAACGGGCACTCGATCCAGGTGAACTATGCGCCCGGTAGTTTCCTCAACTGGGAGGGCAAGCGTTACGAGCTGGTGCAGTTCCACTTTCACAAGCCGGGCGAGGAGAAAATCGACGGCAAGGGCCACGACATGGACGCGCACCTCGTGCACCAGGGCCCGAACGGCAAGCTTGTCGTGCTCGCCATCCAGCTCGACGCCGGCAAGGAAAATCGCCTCATCAAAGCGCTGTGGGACAACCTGCCGAAAGAGAAGGGGAAGGAGAACGTGGTCGAGGCGGTGAAGATTAACGCGATCGACCTGCTCCCCGACAACAAGGGCTATTATCTGTTCGCTGGGTCCCTGACCACGCCGCCCTGCAGCGAGGACGTGACCTGGTTCGTGCTGAAAGCGCCCGTGCAGGTCTCGGCAGACCAGATCGCGCGCTTCGCGAAGCTCTACCCCATGAACGCGCGCCCCGTCCAGCCGCTCAACGACCGGGACATCCAGGCCACGCGCTAGCCAGTCGTCGCCCCAGCGCAGGTCGAGGAGAGGCGTTGTGGTCATCCCCGCGTAAGCGGGGATCCAGCGACTTTGCCACGCCGACGACACTGGGTTCCCGCCCAGGTAGGTAAATGAGCGGGAACAACGAACAAGACACGTCAAACGCGCGAAGCGCGGCCCATGACCGCGCTTCGCGTCGTTGCCTTACTGGATGGTGATTTGCTTGCGGTTGGTTTTCGCGACCTTCGGCAGCGTCAGTTGCAGGACGCCGTCGACGTGCCGGGCTTCCGCCGCGTTGGCATCGACCGTTTCGGGCAGTCGGATGGTGCGGCTCACCTTGCCGTAGCTGCGTTCCTGCCACAGCGGCTTGCCGTTGGCGCCGACTTCCTCGCGGAATTCGACGCCGATGGTCACGTCGCGGTCCTCGACCTTCACTTCGATCCGGTCCTTGGCGACCCCGGGGGCTTCCGCCTTCACGACGTACGCTTCGGGCGTCTCGACCACGTCCAACTTGAGCGCGCGGCCGTTCGAGCCGGCGTCGCCATTGACCGGGGGGAGAATCGAGCCGAACGCGCGATCGAACACCCGATCGAGCGGGCTGTAGTAACCAATCAAACTGGTCATTGCTTTGCTCCTTGAAGTTGAGTTTGGCGGCGAATTTTCCGCCGCGCACGAGCCACAGTTGGCGACAGGGTCGGCGTTTTCAAGGGCCGCCGCGGCCGGGCGGCGGGTACTTCCTACTGGTCGCGAAGGCCGGGCTCGGCGCGCTGCGGCTGCGGCGCTGCGGTGGTGATCGCCGCCAGGATGCCCTCCAGCAGGGCAGTGGGCGTCGGCGGACAACCTGGGATCGCGACGTCGACCGGAATCACGTTGGCGACCCGGCCACAGGTCGCATAGCTCTCGCCGAAGATGCCGCCGGTGCAGCCGCAGTCGCCGACCGCGACGACGAGCTTGGGATCGGGCGTCGCTTCGTAGGTGCGCTTCAACGCGATCGCCATATGCTTGGATACGGGGCCGGTCACCAGCAGCATATCCGCGTGCCTGGGGCTGGCAACGAACTTTATCCCGAGGCCTTCGAGATTGTAGTAGGGGTTGCCCAGCGCGTGGATTTCGAGCTCGCAGCCGTTGCACGATCCGGCATCGACCTGACGGATGGTGAGCGCCCGTCCGAGCGTGCGCAGAATTTCCTCCTGCAGCCGCGCCACGACGACCATCTCCGCGGCGGGCGAAGGCTTGGGCTCGGTCTTGATGCCCGTCCGGGCGATCTGGAGGAGGATGTGGAGCATGTTGGATTAGGCGATATTGCGAGCAGACTCTTGAAAAGCGTAGCAGTTTTGCATGAGTCTGCTAGAGGTCGTGGCCGCTGTAGGAGAGGTTGAACGACTTGTTGATCAGAGGAAAGTCGGGAACGATGTTGCCGATCACCGCGTGCTCCAGTACCGGCCAGTTCTGCCACGACGGATCGTGCGGATGGCAGCGGCGGATCGTTCCCTCGGGTCCGCTCTCCAGGGCGATGACGACCGGCCCCCGCCAGGCCTCGACGATGCCCAGTGCGAAGCGGTCCGCGGCCGCAAGCGGAAACGACGCGGCGACATCACCCTCCGGCAGCGCGTCGAGCAGCGCCTCGGTGAGGCGCAGCGATTCGAAAACCTCGTCGAAGCGCACGGCGACGCGAGCGGCGACGTCGCCGTCTTCGCGGGTCGCTCGGCGCACGTCGAGAGACGTGTAAGGTACGACCGGAAAGTCGCAGCGCAGATCCTGCGGCACGCCGCTGGCGCGCGCGGCAAGGCCGGTGATGCCCAGCTTCAACGCCAGCTCGCGCGAGACCTGCCCGCAAGACCGGAACCGGTCCTGCAGCCCGGCGTGCTCGTCATAGATATCGCGCAGCACGCGTACCTCGCGCGCGAGCTCCCGACACTGCTTGCGCATCGCGCCAGCCGCATCGGTGGCCAGATCGCCCGCGACGCCACCGGGCACGACGACGTCCATCAGAAAGCGATGTCCGAAAGCTTGCGCGTTCAGGCGCAGGACATCCTCCTTCAGCCGCGAGAACTGCGAGAGGCCGAACGCGAATCCGCCGTCATTGCCGAGGTAGCCCAGATCGCCGAGGTGGTTGGCGATGCGCTCGCGCTCGAGGCACAGCGCACGCAAGCTCGCGGCGCGCGGCGGCACGGTGAGCCCGCCGATCGCCTCGGCCGCCTGCGCGTAGGCCCAGGCGTAGGCGACGGTGCTGTCGCCGGAAACGCGCCCGGCGAGGCGGTAGCCCTCTGCGAGCGAAAGCGTTTCGAAGCGCTTCTCGATACCCTTGTGGACGTAGGCGAGCCTTGCTTCGAGACGCAGGACCTTCTCGCCGACGACCTGGAACCGGAAGTGTCCCGGTTCGATGATGCCCGCATGCACAGGTCCGACCGCGATCTCGTGCACACCATCGCCGCTGACGCGCACGAACGGGTAATCCTCCTCGCCGGGCTCCCACTTCGGCGAGACTTCGAAGTCGCGCCGCAGCGGGAACTGGTCGATCGGCCACGCCGCCTGCCACAGCCAGGGCCGCTGGTCGTCGGCGTCGCACTGAATGCCGAGAACGTCGAAATTCGCGCGCTGCATGCGGTTCGCGACCGGGAAGATTGGCGACAAGTCTGGATAGCGCGCCTCGCCGTCGGGCAGCGTGTGCTCGAGCAGCGTCAGTCCGTTGGCGTCCACGAGCAGGACGTGCAGGCAAAAGCCTCGCCCACGATCGCGCTCGTCGCTCCCCCACAACGCGACGAGTTGCCCGCCTTCCTCCCAAGCCAGGCGGCACGCGGTCAGAAGCTGTCCCGAGCTTACCGGGCAGCGCTGCGCCGGAATGGGCGAGGCGAGCGGTGCGGCGGCGATTCCGAGGGGAGAGACGTTCACTGCCTGTCGTCCCCGCTCATTGACGTAACTGAGCGGGGACCCGGTGACTTGCGATAAGCGCCGCTGGATTCCCGCTTTCGCGGGAATGACGGCCCTTGATACGCGAATGCGCGTTCGATCATCATCCGATGAGCCGCGCGGCCTGCCGGTACCAGTCGGCGAGCACGGGCGGTATCCAGAGCCCGAGCATCAGCACGAGGGCGAGATGCACGAACACCGGGACCATCGCCGGCCGCGCCGGCAGACGTTTCGCCGTCGTTTCGCCGAACACCATCGGCTGCGCCTTGGAGAACACCGCCGCGAAGGCCACACCGAGCGCGAGCAGCAGGAACGGCGTCGCCCACGGCTGGTCGCGCATCGCCGTGGTCAGGATCAGGAACTCGCTGGCGAAGACGCCGAACGGCGGCATGCCCAGGATCGCCAGCGACCCGAGAACGAGCCCCCAGCCGATCAGCGGACTGGTGGTGATCAGGCCCCGAATGTTGTCCATCAGCTGCGTGCCGGTCTTCTGCACCGCGTGTCCGACCGCGAAGAAGATCGCGGACTTGGTCAGCGAGTGTACGGTCATGTGCAGCAGCGCGGCGAAGTTGGCGATCGCGCCGCCCATGCCGAAGGCGAAGGTGATGATGCCCATGTGCTCGATCGACGAGTAGGCGAACATCCGCTTGATGTCCTTCTGGCGCGAGAGCAGAAACGCCGCCACGACGACCGACAGCAGGCCGAAGCCCATCATCAGCTCCTTGGCGAACGACGTATGCACCGAGCCTTCGACCAGCACCTTGCAGCGGACCACCGCGTACAGCGCGACGTTCAGCAGCAGGCCCGAGAGCACGGCCGACACGGGCGTCGGCCCCTCGGCGTGCGCGTCGGGCAGCCAGTTGTGGAGCGGTACCAGCCCCACTTTGGTACCGTAGCCCACCAGCAGAAAGACGAAGGCGAGCGAAAGCACCGTGGGCTCGAGATCGCCCTTGACGGCGTTGAGCTCGGTCCACAGCAGCGCGCCGCCTTCGGCTCCGAGAATTTTCTCGGCCGCGAAGTAGAGCAGGATCGTCCCGAACAGCGCCTGGGCGATACCCACACCGCAGAGAATGAAGTATTTCCACGCCGCCTCGAGGCTCTCCGGCGTACGGTACAGCGACACCAGCAGCACGGTGGCCAGCGTGGCGCCTTCCAGCGCGACCCACAGGATGCCCAGGTTGTTGGTGAGCAGCGCCAGCAGCATCGTGAAGTTGAACAACTGATACATGCTGTGATAGAGCCGCAGCCGCTTGGCGGTGAGGCGACCGTGCTCGCGCTCGATCCGCATGTACGGCTGGGAGAAGATCGCGGTCGTGAAGCCGACGAACGCGGTCAGCGCGACCAGGAACACGTTGAACGGATCGACGAAGAAGAGCTTGCCGGCAACCAGCAGCGGTCCGGTGGAGATCACGCGTACGGTCAGTGCGCCTGCCGCGAGTAGCGTCAGCCCGCAGACGATCGCGTTGACGACGGGAGCCTCGTCGCGCTCTCCGATCACTGCGAGCAGGAGCGCGCCGGCGAGCGGCATGCCGAGGACGATGAGGATCTCGATCATGCGGCGAGCACGCCTATTCCCGCTCCCACTCGGATTCCTTGAGCTTCTCGAGATGCTTGAGGTCGAGGCTGTCGAACTGCTCGCGGATCTGGAAGAAAAACACGCCCAGGATCAGCACTCCGACCAGCACGTCGAGCGCGATGCCCAGTTCGACGACCATCGGCATGCCGTAGGTCGCGCTGGTCGCCGCGAACAGCAGGCCGTTTTCCATCGACAGAAAGCCGATCACCTGCGGGATCGCCTTGCGACGGGTGATCATCATCAGGAACGACAGCATCACGCTCGCCATTGCGATGCCCAACGTCGCGCGGGTGACGGTGTTGGCGAGCTTCGCGATGGGAAACGCAAGGTTGAACGCGAACACAACCAGCACGATGCCGATCAGCATCGTGGTCGGAATGTTGATGAGACCCTCGACATCCCAACGCACGTCGAGCTGGCGGATCATCCGGTGCAGCAGCCACGGCAACACTCCGACCTTGAGCGTGAGCGTCAGCCCGGCCGACCAGTACAGATGCGACTGGTGCGTCGCGAAGGCTACGATCGCGGTCGAGCAGGCGAGCGCGAACCCTTGCGCCGCGAACAGGTCGATCAGCGTCAGCACGCGCCGTTGCGCGAGCATCGCGAAGGCGAGCAGCAGCAGGATCGCTGCAAGCAGGTTGATGAGTTGCGCCCAGAGCGGTGTGAAGGCCATCGCTAGTGTCCTGTTCCGTGAGTTCCGACGATAAAGGAGCGGATGAAATCGGTCGTCAGGCAAGGCGCGAGGCCGATGCCGTAGCGAGTGCTACGGTGAGGCCGAGCAACACGGCATGGCGGTCGATTTCGCCGCGAACTATCGAGTGAATTTGCGGAACAGGACACTTAGCTTCCCAGCAGCAGGTTCACCAGCATCGCCAGCACCGCCAGCAGGAACGCGGTGCCGAGAAATTCCGGCGCCCGGAAAATACGCAGCTTGGCGGAGAGCGTTTCGATCAGCGCCAGCGCAAAGCCGCCGACCGCGAGCTTGGCGACGAGCACCGGCGTCGCGACCAGGATCGCCGCCCAGTCGGAGCTGCCCTCGGCGATGCCGAACGGCAGAAACAGAGCCAGTCCGATGCAGGCGTAGTTGAACAGCTTCAGCGCCGATGCCCACTCGATCAACGCCAGATGGCGCGCCGAGTATTCGAGGATCATCGCCTCGTGGATCATCGTCAGCTCGAGATGTGTCGCCGGGTTGTCGATCGGAATGCGTGCGTTCTCAGCCAGCGCGACCATCGTGAACGCGACACCAGCGAACGCCAGACTGGGATAGATCGCGATCTCGCGGTGGGCGAGGTTCTCGACGATGGTCGGCAGCGAGGTCGCCCCGGAGATGAGCGACGCCGTGAACAAGACCATCAGCAGCGCCGGTTCGGCGAGGAAGCCGACGAACATCTCGCGGCGCGCGCCCAGGCTGCCGAACGCGGTGCCGATGTCCATCGCGGCGAGAGCGATGAACACGCGGGCCAGCGCGAAGAGCCCGACCAGGGCGATCGCGTCGGCCGCGCTGGCGAACGGGAGGTCGGTGGCGAGCGAAGGGACGATCGCCGCGGCCAGCGCCATCGCGCCAAACACGACGTAAGGCGTGAGCCGGAATAGCGCCGATGCGTTCTCGGCGACCACGGCGTCCTTGTGGAAGAGCTTCCTGATCATCCGGTACGGCAGGAGCAGCGGCGGCGCGGTCCGGTTCGACAGCCACGCGCGGCACTGGTTGACCCAACCCACGAGCAACGGGGCGAGCAGCAACGCGAGGGCGAGCTGCAGCAACTGGGAGAGGAAGCCGCTTGCCGTCATGGGTAACTCAACTGAGACTCACCGGACGAAGAAAAGCAGCGCGAGCAGCGTGAAGAAGCTGTAGGTCAGGTACACGGAGATCCGGCCCTGCTGGATCAGTCCGACGAGGCGCGCGAGCGCCTCGACGCCGCGTGCGAGCGGCAGATACAGCCAGGTCCAGAAATGATCCTCGGCGGTGACGCGGTAGCGCGGACTGGTGTCGAATGGCGACGGGAGGGTCCGCTCGATCCGGAAGAATTGCTCGAATATCTGCCGGATCGGTTGCCCGAAGCCTTCGGCCGTGTCCTGCATCCGCGGGGTCTGTAGCGGAAAGCCGCAGTCCCACGGCGGTCCTTTGCGCAGACGTCCGTGATACAGGCGGTGCACGATCCGGGTCGTCACCAGCACAGCCGCGACGATGACCGTAAGCACGATAACCGGGCTATAGCTCGAGCGGTCCGGGTTCACCGGCGCGAGCAGCCACCAGTTCCCTCCTGCACGACCGACCGTGGAACCGATCAACGTCGCATTGACGGCATCGATCAGTCCGATGACCTGCACCGGAAAGATGCCGAGCACGACGCAGCCCAAGGCGAACCAGGCGAGCCCCACCCGCTCGAAGCCGCCCGCATCGTGCGCGTAGGCCAGATTGGGCTCGCGCGGCCGGCCGAGGAACACGACCCCGTAGAACTTGACCACGACGTAGGCCGCCAGCGCGGCGGCGAGAACCAGCGCGCCGGCGGCAAGCGGCACCAGCATGTTGACGAACGACTGGGGAAGGCTCGGCGTGAAGAGGAAAGCCTGCAGCAACAGCCATTCCGAGACGAAGCCGTTGAGCGGCGGCAAGCCCGCCATCGACAACGCCCCGACCAAAGCGAGCCACGCGACCCATGGCATGCGGTGGATCAGCCCGCCTAGCTTGCCGAGGCTGCGCTCCTTGGTGGCGTGCAGGACCGAGCCGGTGGCGAGGAACAGCAGGCTCTTGAAGAACGCGTGATTGAGCGCATGGTAGAGCGTTGCCGTCAGACCGACCGCCGAAAGCAAATTCTGACCGTAGGCCTTGAACAGAATCGTGAGCCCGAAGCCGGCAACGATGATGCCGATGTTCTCGATCGACGAGTACGCGAGCAGCCGCTTCATGTCGGTCTGCGCGGTCGCGAAGATCACGCCGAAGAGCGCGGTTGCGAGGCCGAGCACGAGCGCGAGGACGCCCCACCACCAGAGCTGGCTGTTGAGCAGATCGAAGGTCACGCGCAGCAGTCCGTAGATCGCCGTCTTCAGCATCACTCCGCTCATGAGCGCGGAAACCGGCGAGGGGGCGGCAGGGTGCGCCTCGGGGAGCCAGATGTGCAGCGGCAGCAGGCCCGCTTTCGCGCCGAAGCCGAACAACGCGAGCAGGAATGCGATGGAGCTCCACGCGGTCGAGCGACTCGCCACGCGCATGGAGGCGAACGTGTAGTCGCCGCCGTGCAGCACGCCGAAGCACAGCAGGATGGCGATTGCTCCGATATGCGCGATCAGGAGGTACAGGAACCCCGCGCGACGGATCTCGGGCAGCCGGTGATCGGTGGTGACCAGGAAGAATGAGGCGAGCGCCATCGTCTCCCAAGCGACCATGAAGGCGTACGCGTCGTCGGCGATCAGCACGAAGGCCATCGCCGCGAGGAAGGTGTGGTACTGCAGGCTCACCAGGCCCGGAGCAGCCCCTTCGCTCTGGCGAAAGTAGCCGGCGGAGAATATCGAAATGCCTGCGGCGGCGGCGCCCAGCAGCAGCAGGAAGAACGCCGACAGCGGATCTAGCCGAAGGTGAAAGGGCAGGTCGGGCAAGCCCAGCGGCAGGACCACGCTTTGCGCCGCGTCGCCCATCGAAACGAGCGCGACGAACGCCAGCCCGAGTCCGACAACCGCACCCGCGGTGAATAGCGCGCGCCCGACATAGCGGATGCTTCGCGGTCGCAAGAGCCCGAGCACTCCAATCGCGAGCCACGCCGCGATCGCCGCGATGACGAGGTTCAGCGCGTTGCTCACTCGAGTACGGTTGTCGTCCCCGCGAACGCGGGGACCCAGTGACTTTTGTCGCAACGACTCTGGATTCCCGCTTTCGCGGGAATTACGAGGGTGGCGAGCGCCCCGCCTTCCATCATTTAACGCGCATGCCGGGCGTCGCACCCGAATCGGGTGCCAAAAGAAAGATGCCGGGACCGTCGCCCGAGGCGGCAAGCACCATGCCTTCGGAAACGCCGAATTTCATCTTGCGCGGCGCGAGGTTCGCGACCATCGGTGTGAGGCGGCCGACCAGGTCCTCGGGCTTGTACGCCGACTTGATGCCTGCGAAGACGATCCGATGGCGATCCTCGCCGACGTCGAGCGTCAGTTTCAGGAGCTTGTCCGCGCCGTCGACGTGCTCGGCGTTGACGATCTTGGCGATGCGCAGATCGACCTTGCCGAAATCGTCGATCGAGATCGTGGCGACACCGGCCGGTGCGGGGCCGACTGCCGTGCCTGCTCTCTCTCCCCCGCCAGGGGTAGAGGGCTCGGGCGAGGGGGCAACATCGAACAAAGCGTCGATCTGCTTGGACTCGACGCGAGTCATCAGATGTGTATACGCGTTGACGGCGTGACCCTCGGGCAAATGCCTGGGCAGGTCGACCCAAGTCTGCGCCCGGATATTGAGGAACGATTCGGCGCTTCGGGCGAGTTCCGGCAGTACCGGTTTGAGCAGGATCGTCAGGATTCGAAAGTCGTCGAGGCATTCCGAACACACTTCCATAGCCCGTGGCAACGCGCTGGGTTCCCGCGCGAGTTCCCACGGCTTCATCCGATCGAAATATTCGTTCGTTTGATCCGCGAGCACCATGATTTCGCGGATTGCTCTTCCGTATTCACGCTGGTCGTAATACTGACCGATCAGTTCGCCGGCCGCCCGAGCCGTGATCCGGTGCCGCACCTCGAAAGCCTGAGCTCGCGCGAGCTTGTTCTCGGACTGAGCAATGAACCTTGCCGAACGCGCAGCGATGTTGACGAGCTTCCCGACCAAATCGCTGTTCACCCGCGCCACGAAATCATCGGGCGTGAGGTCGAAATCCTCGACCTTGTCGTTGAGCTTGGCGGCGATGTAGTAGCGAAGCCACTCGGGGTTCATGCCCACCTCGAGATAGCGCTGCGGGCTGATGCCGGTGCCGCGCGACTTGGACATCTTCTCGCCCGAAACCTGGATGAAGCCGTGGACGAACACGTTGGTCGGCAGCTTGCGCTCCGCGAACTTGAGCATCGCCGGCCAGAACAGCGTGTGGTGGTACACGATGTCCTTGCCAATGAAGTGATATTGCTCGACTTCCGAGTCGAGGGCGACAAACTCTTCGAACGTACGCGTCTCGCGAGCGGTGGGGTTCGCGTGGGCCTTGCCGGTATCGAAGTAGTTTTTCAGACTCGCCAGATATCCGATCGGCGCGTCGAGCCAGACGTAGAAGTATTTGCCGGGGGCATCCGGGATCTCGATGCCGAAATACGGCGCATCGCGCGAGATGTCCCAGTCGGACAGCTTGCTCCCGGTCTCGCCGTCCCCGAGCCATTCGGCAATCTTGTTCTTGACCTCGGGCTGCAGCGGCGTCGTCGCGGTCCAATGACGCAGAAACGCGACAACTTTCGGGTCGGACAGCCGGAAGAACAGATGTTCGGAGCGGCGCAGCTCGGGCTTCACGCCGGTCAGGACCGAGTACGGATTCTTTAGATCGGTCGGCGCATAGGTCGACCCGCAGTTCTCGCAGGCATCGCCGTACTGGTCCTTCGTTCCGCATTTCGGGCATTCGCCCTTGATGTAGCGATCCGGCAGGAACATGCGCTTGACTGGATCGTAGAATTGCTCGATCGGCTTGGCGTAGATGAGCCCCGCATTCTTGAGACTGCGGTAGATGCTCTGCGACAGGTCGATGTTCTCGGGGCTGTGGGTCGTGTACCAGTTATCGAAGCTCAGGTGGAACCGCGCGTAGTCGCGTTGGTGCGACTCGGCGACGCGCCCGATGAGCTCCTCGGGTGTGATACCGTCGGCCTCCGCTCGGAGCATGATCGGTGCGCCATGCGTGTCGTCCGCGCCGACGAAACACACCGTATGGCCTTGCAGTCGCTGGAATCGCACCCAAATATCGGCCTGGATGTACTCCATGATGTGGCCGATGTGGAACGGCCCGTTGGCGTAAGGCAGGGCCGTGGTGACGAACAGGGTGCGGCGCGACATGTAGCAAAGACCTTGGGTGCGGCAGGGGAATCTTTAATTCTAACAAAGCGATGCGCTGCTGAGTACCGAGCGGATCGCTTTTTCGCTAAACTGACGTGTTCCAGCCGTCTTCACCGAAGTGGCCTT
>WNGL01018960.1_pt1 | contig 14907 bp, 9 predicted proteins | sample 5400591 | NCBI WGS metagenome assembly WNGL01 (sample SAMN13153377, study PRJNA577476) | soil metagenome | isolation source: 80 cm soil or saprolite under Garry oak tree replicate 1 | place: USA:California | collected 2016-06-15
AGCGAGGCAAGATGCAGCCAACGCAACAGCGGTCGGCGATGGGTCAAGAGGGCTCCGAACACCACCCATAGAATGAACAGGAGTGCAGTGCCATTACCAATGATGCGAGCACGACAAAAAAGGTCATCGGACCGGGCCACCCCCCCGAGAGGCTGCCCATCTTTCCTGATTTTAGAAAGCAGGAGTCGAGACGGAAAGAAAACTCATTGGATCCCAAGTGCCGCAGGCACGGAATGTGAAAGCCCGGCATGGAAATGCCGGGTGGCGATTACAATTTAAACCCGAGTCCCGCAGGGACGGCACCTAACCAAACGCATCCTCCGGGTCAAACCGCATCCGGGGTAGTACACTCCGGGAAAAATTCAGCTACACCCCCTTGCTACAGATTGGGTAGTTCTGAGACGTGCGGCGCGGGGCTGGAGCGGGCATCGGGTTAAGGAAAAAACGTCGATGATCTCATTGTACATTTCCAGTACATTCCAACTCCGATCTAATTGGGCACGAATCTTGGTGCAGTGCTGAAGGTATGCGGAAATAGGCCCCCCTATATTTCTTGCATAATTTCCTGTCGGAAATACAAGCGGTCTCTTCGCTGGTCAGCTTTCGGGACGCCCAAACCTCCGGCTTTGAGGCTTTCAGATCCCCCTCATCTCCGAAGAACTCAATGAGGTTTCTATAATGAAGAAGGAATGCTTCAAGGCAAACCCATGCCATCCTAATGTTGCGCCATTTCCCAAGATTTAAGATCAAGTTTTGATAACAAAAATCAAGCATCTCTATCTCATATTGAATCGTAGATAAATGGTTCCCTTTCTCTGGACGTGAATAGACGGGACTTTCATTCTTTAAGGTTCCTTTTCATTCTTTCTTCCGACACGTTAGTGATTTCATCTTGCGGCGGGAATTTCTTCTTGCGGGAACGGTTATACGACGCATCCCCGACGCAATCACCCTTGCAGAATCAATAACTTACAATCAAGAAACTGTTCATACTTCGCTTTTCCGCATTTGAAATAAGTTTTGGTCTCTCTTGAAACGCAGCATCTCGGGCACATATATCAGCGTGGAACCGTTCCATCTTTTTCGGTATCTTGATGAGCAAAGTTTCCGATACAACGAGAGAAAATCCACAGATGCGGAGCGCTTCGTCACCGCTATGAAGCGAATAGTTGGCAAGCGCCTTACCTTCGATGAACTCACAGGCAAGGCCGACAAACTCCAATTACAAACGCGCCTCTGAGGAAACGACAGGGGCGCGGTCAAGTAAAGGCTCGTAGCACTCAAGGCAAAGGAGTAGAATAACGGCGTGAAACGCGCCTCATTCAACTCTACGCCTGAGTTTCAGCACTTCAAAGCCGTCATGCGGAAAATATTACGCGTCCCGAAGTCCGAATTAGATGAAATGGTGCAAGCTTCCAGGGATTCTTCTCCTAGGCACGGCAATCCGCACGCCCCCGGACGCAAGCGCTCCAAGCGCTACGAAGAGCGGTGAGTATGCAAGTATCACAGGAAACTAGATTACTTGAATTAGCGGCTGTTCTGCTGGATAAGAAAGTAGACTTATCTGACCAAGTGATCGCTGATCTCGCTACCCACGGGTGCCCGCACATGACACTGCTGTGTTCATTTTGTCCTTTGCAGACACAACGATCTTGCGCTCTGGAACGGGATAACTCATGCGTCTAACTTACAAACATGCCCGTGCATGATCGAAGAGATGAGCACAAACTCACCAAAGCAAAACAAAGTTTAAAAAGGGCAATAATATAGTTGACAGACTAAGCCGAAAATGTCATACTTTCGGGCATGGAAACGCCCTCTGATCTTCGCAATGCAATTGTATATTTCAACGATGTTGAACATTGCCGTGAATTCATGGTCGAACTGCGCTGGCCCGATGGGAAAGTAAAATGCCCCCGGTGCGGTTCGGAGCACGTTCTATGGATTGCGAAAGAGCGCGTCTGGAAGTGCTATGGAAAGCATGACCATGCGAAATTCTCCCTTAAGACCGGAACCATCTTTGAAGATTCGCCAATTGCGCTTGAAAAGTGGCTCCCTGCCGCATGGCTCATAATCAACTGCAAGAACGGAATCAGCAGTTATGAACTTGCCCGCGATCTGAAAGTTACTCAGAAGTCAGCTTGGTTCATGCTCCATCGCATCCGGCTTGCGATGCAGAGCGGAACGTTTGAAAAGCTTAGTGGTGAGGTTGAGGCTGATGAAACTTTTATCGGCGGGAAAGCACGAAACATGCACGTTGCACAGCGCAAACGCCGCATCACTGGAACTGGCACCAAAGACAAAACCGCAGTGATGGGAATCCTTGAGCGTGGTGGGAAGATCCGTACCGTAGTGGTTCCGAATCGCCGCCGGAGCGCATTGCAGGCAGAAATAAGAAAGCATGTCGAAGCGGGCGCTGCGCTCTATACCGATGCACTGCTTTCCTACAATGGCCTTGAGGGTGATTACGCGCATCAGGTGATTGACCATGCCGTGCAATACGTGGATGGTCGCGTACACACAAATGGCCTTGAGAATTTTAACCAGCTTCGCGCAATTCTGGCACAGCCAAATGCCGTTTGAAGGTGCCCTTCGCTCCTCCGGCGATAGGCCAGGGTCATACCGAGGGCCTCCGGGCGATGCAGCGGTAATATGTGCGGCCACGCCGACGTTCACAGCTTTCGTCGGATCATCCTGTGGACCGCTGGTTAGTGCGCGGCAACCAGGGTTTGAGCATAGGTTTCCAACACGCGAAGCTAAAAGTCTCTTAACTGCTTCAGAAAAGTCATCACCCATCGGAATCTAAGTATATCGGCAGCGATGGTAGGTGTTCAGAGGTTTAGAACGGGGATCAGTCTTGGGTCCTCGCCATAGTCTGTCAAATGGAAATGCTAACCGGGTTCGCTATTAACGTGTATTCGTCTAAAAACACGGCAGTCAATCGCCTTTTCTCCGCGTCCACGATTAGGAATCATTCGCTAGCGAGCAGATTTCGATACTGGAGATGTCCTCGTATTCCAAGCGTCTGAATGATGCTCCGGGCAGTTCGCGAGGCGTCACCTCCCGATTTGAGAACGACTTTGAGGATGTTTGTCAGATCATCCACCCAAAGGATCACGTCTACTAGTTCTGCGTGGACGATGATCTCTGTGCAGGAAATCACGAGCTCTGGGTATTGGCTTGCCAGCTTAGCCAGCCTTTGTAACGTCCCGAGCTTTGGCTCCATTTCTCCCTTCGAAAGCTTTAGGCTGGAATAGAGATGTTCGAGCGCCCAATGATCCTCGAAGTGGCCGCTATTGAACCACCATCCAAACGCAGCCATTTCCCGTATCTGCGTGGGGCTTGGTGATCGCAACATGTGATACTCCCAAAGTGACTTTAATCTTCGCATTATTTCTTCAGGAACGTCTTTGGTATTACTGATCGACCGGCCAATGTACATTACAGTGCGTCCTAGTAGTCTGTCGCTAGCGAGTTTGTAGAATCTGTCGAGAAGTCCACCCTTTTCGAGCCCAATGCGGCCGCGCCAATACAACTGCATCAAATGCTGTGCCAGCTTCTCATCTGCGTCGACGAGCATGTGTCCCGGGCCGACACGTCTTGTGCGCCCAATTTCGTCGACCGCCGACGAATACTGAGAACGAAGAATTTCAAAGGCTTTGTCGTAAGCAGAATTGGCGGTAAGATAGGCAACCCACGCTACGTCGCGCAAGCTTCGCTGCTCAAGCTCCTCCGGGAAAATCACGCGAGTATTTTCTTGTATCCATCGCGCATCCGCGCTCATGAGAAACGGCAAAAATTCGCCATATATCAGACGAACGTCCAAAGATGGATCGACGTCGCCATCCAGATGACGCCGCAACAAAGATGCGGCTTCGGCTACAAGTTGGAATGAAAAAGCCAGTCCAGCCAAGTTGTCTCGGCACCACTCGATATACATGATCGCAGTACGGATTGCGCGAGGTTGGACACGATTGATGGAGGAGCTCCAAACGTCTTGGCCCTCGGAATCTGGATTGCGATAGTCGAGACGGTCGGAGTCCTCTTCGCCTGCAAAGTTCTCAATGAGCTGCCAAAGCTCGTTTCGTAGTACAAACGGAATTGCCTTTTGCCTGAAGCCTTTTTCAATAAGGCTTACGATGGTTTGCCGCGTCCAACTCCAGTCCGGATCTCTTGTTCCGATGCTTCCGGTACGACCTGGGATATCTATTTGCTGTGACACGACCCAGGAGCAAAGCTCCAAAACTCGATGCCACTCGAAGTCTCTGACAGTGGAAAGGGCATTCTCAAGTCCCTGCAAGGCCGACCGTACATAGGTCGGATCAGCCTCCTTCAGTTCCGGGAGATATTTACTGAACTCAACCGGCTTCTTGGCTACCATGCTGGTCAGGACAGATCCGAGACCATCTTCAGATTCTCCGAATGGGGATAGCTGCTCATTACGTGCAGGGGCTTTCCACGATTTCAAAAATTCGACGATGTCCTTAATCGGTAATGATTCGAGTTCCTGCTCGGTCTTGGGACTCTTCGAACCCATTGCAAAGGCTGCCCCCGAAAAGATGACGGGGTATTGGGCGTGTCGGGGTGTTCCAAATTTGCGTTTCAGAGATTCGTACCGTTGCTGCCACTCAAGCGGAAGATGTGCACGAAGAGGGGTGAGTCGTTCAAAGCGCCAATAATCAATTTGTTGCTCCACCTGCTCTAGTGTCGTTCCCCTCTCTTGCAATACCTTTCGATCCGGGCCCTCTTCAATCCATTGCAAGATCTGGGATTGATGTGAAGGGCTGACAAATCCGAAGGCTTTCTCGGAGAGGAAGTAGTATTCCGGCCTGACGCCTATATCTTCGAACACCCCCTTATCGGTCAACTTTTCCGCCGCAGCGCTCTGACCAATGTCGAGATGGCGTGAAATGAGTTCAAGTTCGATCCGTTCGAATATCTTGTATTGTCTGGCACTGAGAATTCTTCGCATGACTGCCAAGTGTTCGGGGTCGAGAGCAGAGAGTTGGTCCGCGGCTCTCAGAACAGCTGAGGCGAGTACTTTCTTCGGAGATTCAGAGAGTTCGCCATTGGAGATGTTCGGCTGCCAAATATACGAATAATCCTCCGTTTTTCGGTCTTGCTTGTGCCTGGAGCCCTTTTTTTCCAGCTTGAGAGCCCGTTCAAGGAGATCACAGAGCAGATTCACAAAATCTTCTCCAATTAAGCGAGCCAGCTGCGCACCATTTCGACGTAGCATCGACTCGTAATCGAAAGTCCGTACGCGCGTCCGCGCTTCATGCCGATAGCTCGGGTTAAATTTTCTTAGCTCCTCCGGAATGGGACGTGGATCTGGAACGATTTCTAAGATAGACCGTAAAACCGCAAGGGCTGCGCGCCGCTTCCCCGCATCTGCAAGGCGAACGGCAAATTCGCCAGCCATTTCAGCTCCGATGAGGAAGCGAGTCCTTAACAATCTAGCAACCTTCGCGGAGAGTTGTTCGGCGAAGTCCGGAGGCATCACGACCGCCGCTCTAAGAACAGCGCGAACGACAAATGGATTATCTGTGTCCGGAAGATCGAGAATGATCGAACACACTTCTTTTGGCGCGAGTGCAGCCATCCTGGCCAGGTAATCCAGAGCAGGCCAATCCTGAAATTCAATCGTCCCTTGTGTCTCCTCAACCTTTTGGACAGGTGGCGTTGAGAAAATTCCCTTTTTTCGCAGCGGTTCCAACCAGTTCGGGTTCTCCAAACGCTCGAAGAAATAGCGCTGCTGCTGTGGGCGACCCATGTTTGCCACAGCTCTCGCAACCGCTTCAGGCGTTGGTGTCTTCCAGGATTTCATCCAGTACCTCTACGCCTTCGTAGAATTCTTCGCCAGCAATTTTGCTGAGGTGGGCCTCAAAGGTCGCAAATTTATTTTGAAGCTCCTCTTCATCCACAGCTCTGTCCGTGAGGCCGGCATGCGCATACTCCTCGAACCATCGCTTCAGCTCCATCCACTGAGTTGTTAGTGGAAGGGTCACCTCTCTTCGCCCGACATTCTCTGGTGCTACTATTTCGAACATTCTTGTCGCACGCTCTCGGTTAATCACTGGGATCTGCCGATGATGTTTGACCACCAGATCTATTTGCCGGAATACGTCAAGCGGAACAGCAATTTCGCGCGTTTTAGACTCAGCGCTGCTGTCGGGAGCGGAGGACGAGAGCTCTCCCAATTCCATTGTTTCGAGCTTGTGCCGAGACCACAGCTCCGATAGTGTATTCAACTTTTTGCGCTGATTCGCTGGTACGACAAGAACGCCAACTAGATCTGGGAGTCGATTACAAATATCCCGCGCAGCGTGGCAAACTAGATGGTTCCTTCCTGGATAGCTGGAATCTTCGACTAAGCGAACCGCACCCTTGTAGAGCTCCGCAAGTTCAGGAGCGCGCTTCATGAGCCACTCGGCAATTCGTTCTTGGTCTCTTCGCACGACGGTACTTAAAAAGGAGATTGCTCCAGCCACAAACTTTTCTGCAAGCAGGGAAACCAAATTTCGCACGTCACGTCATGGAAAACATCGTGGCGCAACTCGGGCGCACAGCCAGAACGGACAGGTCAGCCTGTATAGCCAACCATGTGCGAAAGTGCCTGCCAGTGCCGTGGATGTGGTCGGTAGCCCTCTCGAATTCGACCAGCATACCAGCGGGATACCCCGATCCGCGACGCAATCACTGAACTGGAAATCCCGACGAGCCGAGGCTGAATTTTGTCTGAGTACACCTCGGCGGTCAGCCACTCTGGCTGCATTGACGGTTTCCAGGCAGATCGGGCTCGTGCATGCTGGCGCTGAGTTTCTCCTTCTTTGGCCAAGGCTTCGGGACTGTGGGAAGCTACGCGCCCGACTCGCGCAGCATTCGCGAGACGAGGTGCAACATGTGCTCTTGGTACTGATGCGACGCCCTTCGCTTCGCGCCTGTAGGTTTGGGTCAAATGAGTGGGCGGCAATTTGCTGGGAGTTCGCTTGTGGGTTGTTGACCACAATTGTCGCGCAACCCATTCGGCCACGGGTGCTACCGCACGCGCCCACACCTGAGCGGTCTCGGTCAGACGAATGGCAAGCGATGCCATCAAACGGCAGTTTCCATCGCGCTGCTCAAAAAACCATTCCCGGCGCAACGGCTGACTGAGAATCCAATGGAGCACGTAAGCATCGACGTGCGGGCGAATCGCTTCCATGAGATCGCACGCCAAGCTGTCGCGAGCTGGGGTGTCCACATGTAGGACGCCGAGACCTGGATCGAGTCCCAGGGCTGCGGCTGCCAACCGGGCTTCTGATTCCAATACCGAATACAAGTAGTTCAACATGGCGTTTGCAGGATTGGCGGCAAGCCGAGGAGACCCGGATAGTGGCGACTTTCGGGTGCCAAACGTGCGCCAGTGGTCGGGTACTCGAATCAAGTCATTTTTGGGGAATGTAATCGGCAAGTTGCGCCACGACGACCAGTAGGCAGCTGCGGCTTGGGCTTCGAGAGAGCGGATTGCGTCAAACCTGTTTGCGTTCGGTAGAGCGACTCGACATCCGGCTACTTCGTCGGCGCTTACTGGATCACGCAGCATATCGCGCGCAACCTGCTCCTGCCCGGCGAGCTTTCGAGCGATCAAGTCACGAGCAATCCGGACTCCAATATCAGACTGAGGCGCAAGAGCCTGAGCCCTCCTCAATTTAGCATCTGCTGAACGCACCGGACCTGTCGTGACCAGCACCGATCCATCCCTATCCAGCATGACAAACGCCGCATCTTGATCGGCTAACCAGCGTAAAGCGGCGAGAGAAATCATTCCATCCGAGCCGATCACGACCAACCGTTTCAGCCCGTGGCCGACTCGCGGGAATCTGAACCGCCTGCGCTCCACCCCGATTCCATCTTCAATAAGCAGATGTCCGCGATTAACGCGGACCTGAATGCCGTAACCAAAGAGTGTGATTACGCCGTGTCGAGGTACAAGCGAATTGTCGGACGTTGAGAGTTGAGATAGGTTTTCTGTAGCTGCCATTGGAGCCAATCCCTCCTGTGGTGGTTAGGGCTTGTCGTCTGCTAGTAACAGGCGGCAGGCCCGTTTTGCATTTGTTGAATCTCAGAACATTCCTGGCGTCACCGGAAACAAAATAGCTGCTTCGCACAGCGGACACGCATGCGCCATCGATTCCCCTTTGTAACTGCATGAGCACTCGATGTAGTACTCCCAGCGAAGAATCTGCCCCTTCATTTTCGCTGCAGTCCTCTCTGCAGCACAGATGTCCCGTGAACGTCGTGGGCTCACGACCCCCAAGCCAGCTAATGAATCCGTTAAAAAATTGATGCGCCCTCTGTCAGTTTTCGGAAAGTTTGGGTCCTTGAGAATGCTCAAGATCAGTGCCGGGTGGGAGATGAAGTAATCCTGGTATGGTGCGGCAAGTTCGAGCGCCGCCCGTACCTCAGCTTCGGTGTTTGCCTTTTCGAGCACAGGCCACAGCTTTGGCCAAACTTGGGGAAGAACCTCTCTCCAGCTATCAGCACGTCCTCGCAACCATCGGGGAACAACCTTTGGTTTCGGGCCACGGCGCTTCTTTTCCGAAACCGTGTCAAGCGAAAAACTAGCGTCACTTTGAGCAGTCTTGACCTTTTTCATATATGCGGTGGTTCTCGCGTATTCGATAAATATTATACGTTAAATGCCTATATTAGTCGCATAATTATGCGGAGCGACAATCCGGGGTGTATTTATAAGCCATTGTACAACAACAAGTTATGCGTGTATTTCGTGTCATAATGGCCCAGTTTTAATTACGTGTATTTAGGTGAGATGGCCGCAGGGTTCGCTCCTGGCTATCGCGCCTGTGTACCGGAACTGAGGTCAAACCATGGCACGTAAACGGTCAGGCTCGAAGAAATCGAGGAAGCCAAGCACCAGAGGAACTCGCCAGTCTTCCAAGAAAGTGAAGACAGGGTATCGCCCAAAACACTCGCGACGCATCAGCGCAAAGCGACGGAATGGGCGAGTTCGCGAGCTGGATGCAGCCAATATCTACCGTCAAGGTAAGGCCAAGACAGTTTCCGCTGCCGCGCGTGCCGCCGGAACCACTCTGAAGGCAATTTGGGAATTGATTCCTCTCGCCATAGAGAAGGACCCACGTACCGGTCGCCTTCGCTTTAAAGCTAATGACCCTTACTCCGAGAAGGTTGAAATCCTAACGGACGAGGGCGCTCTTGTCGTAACGGCGCGCGGCTCTCGCCAGCGACAGATTGCTGGCCAGCACAGAGCCACATACATGGAGGTTGTCCGAGGGAAAAGGCCAGCCTCAGCTCTGGAACAATTTCGCGGGAAGAAAGTTGGCGGCCATGAATTGCTCAGCGATTACTCGCGACTCGTAACGCTCGCAAAAGCCGGAGTCTTAGGCCAGCTTGATTCTCTCTACGTGAGTCCAGGCGGGGGTCGGTGAGCAATCCGTACCCCATCAAGACAGCATGGCGCGTCGAGTCATGCCGCAAGCGGGTAGGCTATTCCACTCGATGCTTCTACTGCCCGGAAACGGATATTTTCTGCTTTGAACTAGAGCATCCGGTTACTGAGAAGCTGGACAAGTTCTTCAAACGAGCAGTCTGTCGGAACTGCCATCGAAAGCTGGAATTCCAAAGAGATGTCAAAGGACTGACTAAGAACGGACAGCATAATGTAAGCGAAACTGAACCGGAGAAGCTGAAGCGGTACGTGCTGCTTATGGCTGAAGACCTGGACTCGGTAGCTGAACTCTTAGAGCGGTCTCCTGACACGCCGGTTCATTTGGTCATCGCCGACTACAAAGCGAGAGCGGTTTCGCTTCGCCGCAAGGCGAACGCACCACCATTGACTCCCGACCTGGGCTCCTCGACAATTCCCAAGAAGAAGCCCAGTGCCGTTCCGCAATCGCGTTCGAGAGCTGATGCCGGACATCCCTTCCCAAAAACCCGATCGAAAACGAAACAATCCTGAACCTACTCCAATCTTTTTGCGCGTCCACACACGGGTAAAAAATGAAGAACCACGTGGCGAATATCAAGGCAAACTGCCTGACACCTGGGCCAACTTCGCGCTGGTATTCGATTGCGAGACGACCACCGACATTCGCCAGGATCTGAGCTTCTTGTGGTGGAGGTTTTGCGAATTAAAGAACGGCGTGTACGTCTGCCAATTGGAGGGTGTCGTCTATGCCGATGAATTACAGACCGAATCGGTCGAGCTGATCAGATCGTTTGCGGATACCAAACCAGCCGACGTGGAAGAAGGATGCCCTGAGAAGATTCTGGTCCAGTCCCGCACTGAATTCGTGGACGGTGAGTTCTGGCAAGCGCTGCAATTGGGAGCCTGCATTGTCTGCTACAACAGTCCCTTCGACCTCAGTCGTCTAGCCCTGGAGTACCGCGAAGCACAGATCAAGAACACAGGGTGGTCAATGGTGATGTGGCAGTATGAAGGCGACCCCGCAACCTTCAAACCAAAAGTCCGGATCAAGCCCAAGGATTCGCGATCTGCATTTGTCAATCTCGCTGGCGGCGAGGCCGGTAGTCGGGTGGTCTACCGTGGTCGCTTCCTCGATCTATCTGTGTTCTGCTGGGCGCTGCGAAACAAGCATTTAACGTTGGACGCAGCACTGGAATCCTTTGGCCTTAAGAGAAAAATGCGCCACGAGCCCACCGGACGTGTGACCGAAAAGGAATTGAGGTACGGGCGCACTGACGTAGAACGTACCGTTGCTCTTTTGAATGCAATGAAAGGCGAGTACGACGGTTTCGCGCTAGACCTTGAACCTGAAAAAGCGATGAGCCCGGCCAGTATCACCAAGGCTTTTCTAGACAAAATGAACATCAAGGAGCCTCCGCGAAAATTCGATTTGCCAGATGAAGTCTTGGGTAATTGTATGCAAGCGTATTACGGTGGCAGAAGTGAAGTTCGCATTCGCCACCAGGAAGTTCCAGTTGTCGTTTGTGACACAACCTCGGAATATCCGTCTGTCGCAGGTCTACTCAAATTGTGGCCAGTGCTGATCGCCGCCGATCTCGAAGTGGAAGAATGTTCTACGCAGGCGAGAGAAACTTTAGTTCGTGCAAATTTGCAAAATGTTCTGGACCCAGCTGAATGGGAGAAACTCGCATTTTTCGCGCTTACGAAACCTTCCGGCGATGTTCTTCCGGTTCGCGCACTCTACAGCGAAGACGGTTCAACAAACATCGGGCTTAACCCACTCACTTCAAAAAAGCCGATCTGGTATGCCGGACCCGATCTGGTTGCTTGCCGACTACTTTCCGGTCGTGCGCCCAAGATTATCAAGGCGTTCCGAGTCGTACCACGCGGCGTTCAAGCTCGTTTGAAATCAGCAACAATTGGCACTCGCCAGATTAATCCTGAAACGGATGATTTCTTTCGTGCAGTAATCGAAGAACGAAAGAAATTGCCAAAATCGCACCCGCACTATTTGCTTTTGAAAATCATTGCGAACGCTCTTTATGGGATTTTTGCGGAATTAAATAAACACGAGTACGGGAAAAATCGCAAAAAAGACCTTGAAATATTTTCTGGAGAATTTACGCGAGAAGAAAAAACGGGAGTTGTCGAGCGCCCCGGCAGATTTCAATTTCCTCCCGCAGCGGCGCTGATTACCGCTGGCGGAAGACTAATGTTGGCGATTTTGGAAAAACTCGTTCAGGAGAAACGTGGAAGTTATTTGCTTACCGATACTGATTCCATGCTTTTTGTGGCATCGGAAAAGGGCGATTTAATTTCTTGTCCTGGTGGTAAACACAAAATGCCGGACGGTAGTCCCGCTATAAAAGCAATTTCATGGAAGGAAGTTGATGAAATTTGCGCAAAAGTGAACAGTTTGAATCCGTACGATCGAAATCTAATTTCAGACATTTTGAAAATTGAGGACAGCAATTTTGACCGCCACGGAAAGCAACATCAACTTTATGGAATCGCGGTTTCCGCAAAACGCTATGTAGTTTACAAGCGCAAAAGGAACAATATTGAAATTATCAAACCGAGCGAACACGGATTAGGGATAGTTTTTGTTCCCGATAAGAGACCCCGCTACAAGCCTCTCAATTGCAAAGATCAGGAAACGGATTACGCACGATGGATCGTGGAGGCGTGGGAACGGCTGTTACAAAATCATTTTCGAAACATCAAGAATCCAGAGAACGCGCTAATTTCCCATTCGTTTCGATTTGATAATTTGCCCGCGATGATGCGCGTCCGCGTCACAACGCCGAATGTACTAAAAGCGTTGCGAAAGCGGGATCCTGCAGCGGCAAAACCTTACAATTTCGCGCATTCCCCAATACTGCTTGAAACATTACCAGAATGCACATTAATTGCGCCTGCGAGCAAACGGTCCAGAGAATGGCTCACGCGCGATTACACGGAAATTCACACAGGCGATGTAATTAAACTCGGAAGCAAATATCGCGAAAGAATTCTTGCGCCACAAACGCTGTCACACACAATTTGGAAACATTTTCTACATAAAGAAGACAAGTCCCTCGGGCCGGACGGCACGGTGTGCCGGGAGTACACACGTGGACTCTTGTTACGACGCCCTGTTACGGCAATGATTCCTTTTGAATACATCGGGAAGGAAGTTGAGCGAAGAGCCCAGGAAGGCGACGACGTTGCCGTTATGGAAAATACCGGGCCAATTCGCTACCGCGCGAGAAGGGATGCGAACACGCGATCAGCCGATCCCATACTTATCGCGAAGGCAAGACGTTACGGCCTACGGCAGTTGATGCGGGAGTCAGGAGCCTCACAGCATGCTACACAGCGATTCCTGCAGGGTGGACGCGTTCACCCGGGGACCAGAGCAAAATTGCAGGCGGCAATCGAGATCCTAGACCGAGCGGGTCAGAACGCATCAAGTTAGGTCAATGAGTGATATGGCGATTTTTCGCCAGTTGTCATTTGTGACCATCGCCGGGCCTGCGGTAAAGTCCTGTTGATGAAGCGGATCAGCCGATTCGTGGCTCTGGCGATCTTTGCTTTTGAACTCTCAGTGCGAGGTCAGACGCCCACGACCGCGCAGAACGTACCCATTATCTGCCACTACGACCTAAACATCACACTTCAGCCGGTGGAGTCCAGCTATCGTGCCGAAGCACGAATCAAGTTGATGAATCTGACGACACAGCCCATCGCCCAGGTTCCTGTCCTACTTTACCGGCTTGTGCGGCTGACGAAAGTAGTCGATCCGAACGGTAAACCACTGCAGTTTCGGCAAGAGCTGACCACTATGTCAGACGAACCGGAATGGCAGGTTAATAGTGTCCTCGTGCGCCTTTCTACACCGCTCGCGCCCAACCACACGGCAGAAATGACGCTTTACTACGGAGGATCGATCTGGGGCTATCGGGAAGTAATGCGGTACGTGCAAGACCAGATTGGCGAGGAGTACGCGCTGCTGCGAGCAGAAACGATGGCGTATCCAATCGTGGCTCAGGCCAGCACACCTGGTTGGATCTCTGCCCAGCGGGAGCCGTTCACGTACCGTATCCGGACTACGGTTCCCAACAGCTGGATTGTCGCATGTGGGGATTCGCACCGCAGCAAAACTGTGTCTGGAGAGCAGACAATATTTGAATGCGATAGTGACGTTCCAAGGGAACATATCGAGGTAGCGGCGGCGAAGTTCCGGGTGATTGAAGATGCCGGAGCGGGACTACGTATTTATGCCTTGCCGCAGGATGCTCAAGCAGCACAACGCGTACTGGGCGATTTGAAGCGTGCCCGAATATTCTTCGGAAATTATTTTCGACGCCCGGCGACAGGCGGATACACGGTGATTGAGATCCCCGAAGGCTGGGGATCGCAAGCGAGTGCCGGATATTGCATTCAGACACCCGACGCCTTTCGTGATCCCGCCGAAATTGCTCAGCTCTATCACGAGTTGGCGCATAGCTGGAATGCAGAAGCACAGGGCAAGATCCAGCGGGCGCGCTATTTCGACGAGGCGTTTGCTTCCTATTTCGCCGCTCTCGCAATACGCCAGTTTTCCGGTGCCGATGCCTTCGCTTCTGAGATGGAACGCCTGCGTTTGCGATTTATCAGCTTGGCGAAGCGCGACAAACGCTACATCACTGTTCCGATCAGCAACTGGGGGGAATCCGAATTGGGCGATGCTTCCTACACGAAGGGTGCTTGGTCGTTGTACGTCCTGAACCGGCTATTAGGCGACGACGGCTTCCGAAACGCGATCAGCGACTTCGTGAACAGCTACAGTACCAACCCAGCAGATTTTTCCTCTTTCCAACAGCAATTACAACGCTCGACTGGGCACACGCTGAAACGGTTTTTCGCCCGCTGGATCTATGGTTCGGACAGCTCGGAAGAATTGATCCAGGGTAAATCCATTGAGGATATGGTTGCTGCAGCAAAATAGGATCGTGTTTCCGGGCCTCAAACTGCGTACCGCCCCTGATACGATCATTCCACTGCATAATTGGCGTGAACAGGCGATTTCGCTCATTGAGAAATTGGCAGAGCCGCGTCAATTAGTGCTATGGGGATGTTTCGCCAACTAGGCTGCGAGGCAGTTGCGGGGCGCTCTTATTGCATCGGCTGTCCCGACGCCAGCACCCCTTTGCCTGTGCCCCATGGATGGATTTCAGCTTTGATCAGGCCAGCTTTGACGATAGGATCTTCTTGCGTCAACTTGGCAGTCTGCTCTGTTCCCACGCGGAAAATGGCGACTCCCCGCAGCTCGCCCTGATCGTTGAGCGGGAACGGTCCGGCAATGGCCATGTTTCCCTGATCTGTCATCTGTTTGACGAAAGCGTGATGCTGCTTCATCACATCCATAAACTCCGGCGCGTTTGGGTTCCAACGGTCGCCGCGCTTCATCAGAACCAGCGTGTACTGCTCGAATCCGG